>Ga0307410_10000018_pt1 | contig 69156 bp, 60 predicted proteins | sample 322Ometagenome_3_FD_203707 | JGI IMG/M metagenome (GOLD analysis project Ga0307410, IMG submission 203707) | Maize rhizosphere microbial communities from greenhouse at UC Davis, California, United States - 322HYB-O-3 | ecosystem: Host-associated > Plants > Roots > Rhizosphere > Soil | place... | reverse complement strand
GATGAAAAGTAAAATGTCTCGGCCCGGCTTCTGAATCTGTTTTTATAAATGGAATTTTTGCTTCTGTCAAAGGCTGTTTTTGCATTTCATCAAATTGATAACAACGTATTTTATCAGCCCCTAAATCCGGCAGAAACAAATAATCAAATTGAGGAGAAAAGACAGCGGAATGAACATGCGAGCGGGTTTGCCTTTCTTTATGAGTACTTCCGTCCATGTACTGAAAATTTTGCGCAACTGAATCAATTGATCCGTTTTCTAAAAGCGGATGAACTGAGACACTTCCTTCTGTATAATTTCCATTTACAAGCCATTTACCATTTTTATGGACTGAGACATAAACCGGATTTTCTCCACCGCTCGATTGCTTATTTATAAAAGTTAAGCTTTTTTGCTGAGGATTAAATTCAAAACTACTAATGCTTCCCGCATTTGGCGTTTTGGTGTCGGTACAGGCATACACGTATTTTCCGTTTGGAGAAACCGTTAAATAGGAAGGATTAATGATATTTTTTGCACTAGCAACTTTGGTTAATTTACCATCTAAAGTATCCAATTGATAAACCTGAATAGCCTCGGCATTTACATCACGATTGTAAGACCCAAGAAAAACATACGTATTCTGAGCACCCAAATGAATGCTTAAAAGAAAAGTAAGTAAGAATATTGTTTGTTTCAAAATTTTAATTTTTTGAAGTTTCAGGTTTCAGGTTTCAAGTTTCAAGTTTGAGGTTTCAGTAGAAAACCTTTGCACCTTTGTGCCTCTGCATCTCTGAACCTTAAAAAAAAAAGCTACTTCACTTCCTTCCACCATTGATTAAATTGCTGATTTTCATTTCTCAGTTCCACCAATTCACCAATCATGGGTGTAATCAGCGGAATAGGATTTGCTTCATTTTCATTCAGTTTTGTAATTCTTTTCAAAGGCTCATCCCAGGCATGGTTAGCTAGTGGAAATTTAGAAGAATGAACAGGGAATAATCTTTTCGCTTTTAAATCTTTAGCGGCCTGGATTACATCTTCAGGCAAGTTGTGAATGTATTTCCATTTAATATCATACTGTCCGTTATCAATTAGGGCAAGATCAAAAGGGCCATATTTTGCACCAATTTCGGCAAAATGGGTATCATAACCGGTGTCTCCTCCCAAATACATTTTAAAATCTTTGGTTTCTAAAATATAAGAAAGCCAAAGCGTATTGTTACGGACAAAGCCACGACCAGAAAAATGCCTTGTTGGCGCCGTATAAAGTGTAATATTCTGATCGAGTTCTATTTTTTCATGCCAGTCTTTTTCAATAATATTCTGAACCGGAAAGCCCCAAGATTCAAAATGTGAACCTACGCCAAGACCGCAGACAATTTGTTTTGTTTTTGATTTTAACTTCAAAATGGTTTTATAATCCAGATGATCATAATGATCGTGTGTTATCAATAAATAATCGATTTCCGGAAGGTCTTCAACAGTATAGATATCAGAACCTTTAAAAGATTTTGTAGTTCCAGCAATAGGCGAGGCATTACCGCTAAAAACCGGATCAACAAGAAAACGTTTCCCTTCGATCTGAAAATAATAAGACGAATGCCCAAACCAGACTAAAATGTCCTGATTGACATCCAGCTGCAGTAAATTTGTTTTTATGGATGGAATTATAGTAACGGGAACTCTTTGCGCTGTTTTTTTAAACAGAAATTCATATAAAACGCCCGGCATCGTATATCCTTCAGTAAGCTGCGGAGTAAAATGTACATTTTCAAATTTTCCGTTTTTGTAATTGGGCGATTTTTGGATTTTGATTAATCTTTCTCCGGCTGGTGCTTTTCCGAATCTTGGATCCTGAAGAAAAATATAAAAGGCTAAAATAATAAGTATTATAAAAGTTATAGTCATGGTATTTATTGGGGTGGATATAATTTATTTAAGTTTTCAATTGATAATAAAATCATTTTTCTGAGGATTTCAGTATCAATATCAGTTAGTTTTTTAATATAAATACAGCCTTTAGAAGCTTTGTGTTTGCCTAATTTTGATAGTAATTCTTCTTTGTTTTTTGTAATGGTGTAGCAATAAAGCGAGATAGCCGCTTTTCTTGGCGAAAATGCCACAAGCGGTGCATCGCCTTCGTGACCGCTGTCATATTTATAATGATAACTCCCAAAACCAATAATAGCAGGTCCCCACATTTTGGGCTCAAAACCAGATTCTTTCTGCATGATTTTAACCAGTTCAAATGAGTCGTTTCTTTTTGCAGTATCTTCAACAGCATTAATAAAATCAGTAACGCTGCTTTCGGTTTCTGTGGTTTTATTTTTTGCCATTTGTTTTTATTTTGGATTAACAATATCGCTTTTCATAAGCAGGTTTTTGATTTTAATTCCCATACTGTAAAACAAATCAGGATTTGCATACATCTGATTTTCTAACACTATCAAACTCACATCGCTATCGGGAAAATACAAATTTACAGAAGAAAACCCGTCACCAATACCAGTGTGGCCAATATATTTTGGTGTTACATTATCTACAATCCGAATTCCGTAACCGTAACCCGTTTTTTCTTTTCCGAACACATTATGCTGTGCTTTTATATTGTAATCAATCATGAGTTGGTACGTCTCGGGTTTCAGGGTTTTTCCTTTATGAAGATTTTCATTCCAGAGGGCAAGATCATTTACGGTCGAAACAACTCCGTCAGCACCATAACTGTCCTGATTTATCTGAGACTGTTCAATTTTCTTAGCTACTTCTTTATCGATATAATATCCAGTAGCCAGATTTTTTGTTTTCTCTTTAGAATAGCAAAATGTATTTTTCATTTTTAATTCCTTAAACAAAGCATCTGCCATCTCCTGATAACTTTTTTTAGAGGTATATTCTACAATTTTGCCTAACAGGTTAAAGCTCAGATTGCCGTATTTAAAATCACTGCCGGGTTTAAAAAGTAAAGGTTTTTGCAAATCAGTAATTCCGTGTGTATGATTTAACAATTGATGAACCGTTACAGAATCTGCCCAGGTTTGCGTTAAATACGGAAGATATTTTTTAATAGGCGATTGCAGATCAATTTTTCCTTTTTCATATTCCCTCAAAATCAGAACTGCGGCAATTTGTTTGCTGTTTGACATGATTTCAAACTGAGTCTCCATTTTTAAAGGCGTTTTTTTCTCCAAATCAGCAAATCCCAAAGCTTTACTATATATAGTTTTTCCCTTTTGAGAAATTAAAATTGTGCCATTAAATTTGGGAGAAGCGGCAGCCACTGTGCTGTCTGCCTGAGCCGAAATGTTGGCTGCTTTTTTTTGCGCAAACGAATTGCAATTGGAGAATAAAAAAAGAACGGTCACCAAAGCTGAGAGCCTGAAAATTGAATTCATTGTGAAATTTATATTTTTTAGTTTATTTAAAACATTCCATTTTCGTTGATCATTTTGGCCGGAACCGCTTGTCCTAAATCCCAAAGCTCAACTATTTTACTCTCTTCAAATCTAAAAATGTGAACAACTGCAACTCCCAAATCAGTTTTGTTTTGCTTAATATGTGAGTGTATGGCAACAAAATCTTTGTCTCCAATAGCATGATGTATTTCGATAACTTTATTGGGGTTTAATCTGAATGCTTCTTCCATTGCTAGCATCAGAGTATTGGCATCTCCCTTAAAATAAACATTATGATGCTTAAAATTTTTGCCAACATACAGACGAAATGCCTCGTGTGAATGACCTTGGGCGGCAAGCTTTAAAAAGTCTTTGGCGATATATTTCCTAGTCATGATTTTAAAGTTTTAAAAACTAACTAAGGTAAGAAATTTACCAGTATCTTTTTTGGTAAAAAAAATCCCAAAAGTAACAGAATTATAAATCTTCTGGTTTTATCTGACTGATATCAATGCCAAGTTTTGTAGACTCTTTTTCTCCCAGTTCTGTAATACAAAAATGTTTATCTGTCGGAGTTTTTTTGGCAATCCATGCTTTGTCTGCAAAGTTTTCCAGAAGAAGCTGCCCTAGTTTTCCGCCAATATGTTCATAGCACAATTTTGCCGGTTTTGTAGTTGTTGATTTTGTGTTCATCCTTAAAAGATTAAATTCTTTGCGCTTTTTTATAGAATAGCTTTACTGCCAGATAACTCATTGGAATATAAGCAAACATAAGATCTAAGACAGTATACCATACCGGAGAAGGAAGGATAGTAATCATGATAATGCCGGCTAATAAAAAGAATGCACCCACTATAAAGGCTAACTTTGTCTTGTTGCTAAACGCAATTTTTATTGTTGCTGCCGATCCGGCAAAAGTGCCGAGTGCATGGGCTAAAAAAGGAAAAATGAAATTTTTTGGTTCAAAAAAAGGCATGGCCGCAACCAGTCCTTCGCGTGTTGAAATATCTGCGCCATTTGGTGCGGGAATTATGGAGCTGCTTATTAAAATAAGGATATTATTTACAACACCTCCAATAAAAAGGCCGGCAATAACGGCAAGGATATTTCTTAAAATGGGATTCATATTTTTCGTTTTTACTGAAACGAATTTATGAAATTATTGCATATGAAAATATTTCTTTAATTAAAAGATTGTCTGAATTCTAAGGGCGAAATATTGGTTTTTGTTTTGAATAATTTACTAAAAGACTGATGATGCTCAAAGCCCAGCTCAAAAGCAATTTCACTAATGGACAAATTAGTTGTGGAGAGTTTTTCTTTTGCTTTTTCAATCAATTTATTGTGTATTTGCTGTTGTGTACTCTGTCCTGTAAGTGATTTGAGTAATCCGGTTAAATAATTTGGAGAAAGATTTAAAGTTTTGGCAATGTATAAGACAGATGGTAAGCCTTTTTTTGCTAAAGAATCACTGCTGAAATAATCTTCCAGCAGTTTTTCTAAGCGTGATAAAATTTCGTGATTGCTAATTTTTCTGGTTATAAACTGTCGGTTATAAAAACGTTCAGAATAGGTTAGGAGCAACTCTATTTGGGCAATTATAACATCCTGACTGAATTTGTCAATATTGGACTGGTATTCCTTCTGAATATTTGTGATGATCTCAATAATCATTTTCTCTTCTTTATCAGAAAGATGTAATGCTTCATGAACTGAATAACCAAAATATTCATATTGTTTTATTTTCTGCGCCAAAGGAGTATTCCACAAAAAATCAGGATGAATCAATAATGACCAGCCTGTGTGCTGTAATTCGGCATTTCCTTCAATAGAAAAAACCTGCCCTGGCGAAATAAACAATAAGACGCCTTCCTTAAAATCATACTCCTGCTGGCCGTATCGCATTTTGGCATTTGCATTTCTCTTAAGCGCAATCGAATAAAAGTCGAGAATAAGGCTTTGTGGCTCATTCTCGTTTAAGTATTTGATGTCCTTAAAATTATAAACGCTTACAAGCGGATGTTCGGGTTTCGGCAAGTCCCGAAAATCGTGAAATTCGCTAATACTTTTTATTCGGTGCGGCTGAGAATTTGACATAGCACAAGATACTTATTTCTGATTATAAATTGCAGCAAATTCTTTTGCGTAATCGGTCATTTTTGTTTTTCCAAATACAGCCGGTTTATTGCGATTGTAATCTTCGGCTAGTAAGCCATTGTAAAGTCCGGCGTACATTTCGATTAAACCTGTTGCAATTTTTGGCTGCATTCCTGCTTGTATCAAACCGTTTAAAGATTCTTCGTCGCTGGTTAAGATCCACTTTAAATCAGGTTTTCCTATTGCGGTTCCCAGAATTTTTGCTGTTTCATGTCCAGTAAGTTCTTCACTTGTTACATAGCGTATTTTTCTTCCGTTGGCCGGAGTAGTGATTTCTTCGGCAATGGCAGAAGCAATGTCCAATGGAGAAACCCACGGGATCATTTTATCAGCGCCATAATTAACCGCTATAGCGTCAATGTTTTTGATCATCGGAATGTATGCCAATACATTGTAAAAGAAAGAAGTTGGACGCATAAAAGTAATCGATACATCTGAAAGTGTATTCAGGATAGCTTCGATTTCATTATAACGCTGAATGATACCCGAATTTTTTTCTAAATGTGCACCAATGCTGCTCAAAAATACTACTTTTTTTACGCCTGATTTTGCAATGGCTTCGGCATAACTGTTTCCGATGTTGCGGGTAAAAGCATCCAAATCCAGATTTGGGTCAAAATAATTCGCCCTCGGAATCATGCAGTACACAGCGTCTGAACCTGCAAATGTCTGGGTTAAAAATGCAATATCTTCTACAGAACCAATAGCCGCTTTTGCACCTAATTCTTCAATTGCTTTTTGGTTTTCGCGATTACTCGAAATTACAGTAATCTCATGTCCTTTTTGCACTAACTCCTGAGCTAGTGGCTTGCTGATGTTCCCTAAAGAACCCGTAATTGTAATTTTCATTTGTCTATTTTTTTGATGATACAAAGTTGTGCAACATCAAATCAATAGTTGTAGCCAAATCTACTATTGTCTTAGCCTAAAAAAAAGAAAACAGGTTTTAGAAATCATTTTGCAGATAATTTCTTTTCGTTTTCTGTCTGAGGTTTGTCTTTTCCGTTTGGCTGGCCTTTTCCGGTTGTAATTAGTTTTTTTAGGCTGTTCTGGATGTAATTGGTCCACGAGTCTTTACAAATTTCAAAACATTCGTAATCCGGAACCAAACCATAATGTGTGAACTTAAGTGCTGTTTTGCCATCTTTTTCAGAGATTTCAAAAGTTGGTTTTGTACCTGTCCATTCTTTTTCGTCTTCTGTAAATTTAAAATAATTATCTTCTACCAGCCAGACAATCTTCTGATTCGGAATCACTTCGGTCAATTTAACTTTACAGCGATGTATATCTTCATAATGATAATCGAATTCATCATTTTGTTTTGCTGTATTGCCTTCTATTTCTTCAGACCACCAACCGCGAACATTGGTCACAGCATTAAAAACTTCAGATGGAGATTGATCGACTATAAGTGTTGTGGTAAAATCCTGTGCGCTCATTTGTATATGTTTTAGAAAGTTATGTAACAAATTTACAATCTAAAAGTCAATATGTTAGGGCTATTAAGGGACAATTTTAAGGGTGGATTCGGACAGATAATTAGATTTCAGATTTTAGATTTTAGATTTTTTTCTGAAAAGACCAACTAATAAATTGACTATGTAAATTGGTTCTGCTACAAAAACGATCAAAAAAGCCGTAACAGATGAAAATATATTTTGCAATTGATAATTGTAAAGATCAAGGGGATCATTTTTTACTGAATATTTAGTGTAAGCGATAATGATCCAATATGTAATAAAGCTTCCAATAAGGATAACAGAATGAATTATAGTTAAGGGCTTTATTGGTCTTCTTTTAAGGATTTTTATTAATGACCAATATCCTAATCCATTTAGAATATAAAATAAAAATAAAGCAAAAGAAACAATACGATACGATATTACAAAATAAGTATCATGAACATTTATATCCACAGTACCGTCATTCAGTATTAACCCAATTAATAAAACGATTATAGCGACCGCCCAGAATAAATGATAAACTTTAATTTTATTTTTCATTTTTAATAATACTGTTTTTTAATTTCTCTACAATATTTTCAATTTCCCGCATATGGTTTTCCATCACTTTTTCTAATTCCAAAGTTCCTCCAAGAATAAGCATTTCTTTATTGTTGAATCGTTTTCCGAGCCTGTCATCGAGCATAATGTTTTGCATACTTTGTGCAATTCCTATTTCTTTTAGAAATTCGTTTGGATGCCCGGCAGTACAGATTACAATTCCATGCGGAATGGTTTTCATTTTCTTAAACTCATCAGTTTGTCCATAGGCATATCCAACAGAATAAACCCTGTCAAACCAGCCTTTTAGTTTCGCAGGACAATCACTCCACCAGACAGGATATAAAAAGATAGTACAATCGGCATTTTCAATTTTCCCATGTTCTGCCAGTACATCTTCAGAAATCGGGAGTTCTCGTTTAACAAATCCTTCTCTTTCATATTCATTTGCAGACATATCACTTTGAAAATTCATTGCATATAAATCAGAAATTTCAAGATTCCAGTTTTGATTTAAAATTAAAGATTTTAAGTGTTTTAAGATCTGAAAAGTATAAGATTTTTCACTTGGGTGACTGTAAACTATTAGAATATTCATGGTTGTTTTAATAGAATTATTCTTGATTTTTTTCTTTACGAAAATAAGAAAAATTCAGGTACTAATTATTTGCCTTATTAAAAGCAGAAGTTATATTATCCACAAAAGCAGTAGTGTATTCTCCTGTTTTGTCTAAATCAGGATCCAGGATCGTTATTTCAAGCCCGACAATTTTATTGCTTTTGAATAAGATGTAAGTGAGTTCATTAAATTCGTCGTAAGTTAAACCATCAGGAGTTCGGCTGTCAACGCAGGGCATAACCAAATCATTCAAAACATCAACATCAATATGAAGCCAGAAACCATCAAGATTTTTACTTTCAATTTCAGAAAGAAAAGATACGGCACATTCTCTAATTCCTTTTTTTCTTAAAATTTCCAGACTGATATAAGTTGCTTTTGACTGACGGATTTCATTTTCATATTCGTCATCATATTCACGATTACCCACGCACCAAAGATTTTCTTCTTTGATGTATGGGGCTAAATTTAAAATATCGGTTAATTTCCTGTGTCCATTTCCGGTTACAATTGATGCTGCCATTCCGCCAACGCCGCCGGTTTCAGACAAAGAAATATCCATAAAATCGGTATGTCCGTCAAGGTAAAATAAACCGTAATTTCCGATTTGTTTCAACGCAATTGCCGACCCCAAAAGGATGCTGCAGTCTCCGCCAAGTACAAAAGGGAATTTATCTTGCTGTAATACTTTATTAATTAATTGAGATTGGCTTAGCGCATAATCCACTAAGGAATCTGTATTAAGAATCGCAGTTTCATTATCTCTTTGATTCCTGTATTCCGGAGCATCAAGCCTTAAGACAGTTTCAGGATTAAGGGCAGTATGCAGGTTGTGTTTTCTAAGCCAATCGGGCAAATGTTTTACCCCGGGTTCTTTTCCCGGATGAGGTTCTTTTAAACCCAGATTAGACGGAAATTCAATTATGCATATTGGTTTCATAATCTGGTTTTATTTCACACGAACATATTCAGACTGATAGCAGTCATGGCATTCGTCATTTAAATACAAAGTATTGCCTTTTACTTCAAAAGACTGACTTGGCATATCTTCAATTACAATCATTTTTCGGTCATTGCCGTAAATAGAATTTTGTGTCTGTATTGAATAAGTTTTTTTTGAGAGTAAATTTCCGTTTTCATATTTTTTAATCACAGAATCAGAAATTTCAAGAGTTATCGTTTTGTTTTCCGATTCCGGCGTAATTTTTTTTCCTATGAATCCGCCTGTAGAACTTACCCAGTTCCATTTTCCTTTTAATGAATTTTCATAAGAAGGTTCGATTTTGGCACCGCAGGAAAACAAAACGAATAGTAGTATTATATAAGCAAAATTTTTCATGAAATGTAGTCGGAGGATTAATGGTTAGTATTCTTTTTTACAGATAACATTCAGGATTAAAGGTTGCTTATAATTAATAAATCTTTTATTATTTCAAAACTAAATTGTTTTATATAAGGACTTTTTTGCCTGTTTCTGCTGCTTTGTAAATAGCATTGATAACTTTTATGTCTTTTAATCCTTCCTCTCCGGTTATGTGATTTGGCAGTTTTTTGTTTTCCAATAATACTTTGCAAATTTCGTCCATTTGCGTTTTTTGTTGATTTATTGCCGGAAATTTCAATTCCTTTTCGGATGTTTTACCCGTATAAGGACCGTAACTCAATGCAGGGCTTAATTCAAAAGAACCCTCATCTGCCGTTGCATAAAACCGATCTATATTATAGCCGCATGAAGTATTGCAATTGGCGTTTGCTCCACTCGGAAACTCCATTTGCCATGATATGCTTTCTTCCGTTTCCGAAAATCTGTTTTTATCATTTACATGACCAAATTGTGCAGTAACTGCAATTGGTTCTTCACCCAAAACATAGCGGCTTAACTGAATGCAATAAATTCCTAAATCCATTAAGGGACCGCCACCGGATAATTTTTTATTTAATCGCCATTCGTTACGGTCATTTTTATCGACTACAGGTTTGGTTAGAGTATCATAAGTTTTATAACCGAGTGAAGCTTCAATAAAACGTACTTTTCCGAAAACTTTTTCTTGTCCTAATCTTTTTAATTCTAAGTGATAAGGCTCATAATGTAAACGATATCCAACTGCGAGTTGTACATTATTGTCATTACGGACTTTTATCATTTCCTCACAGTCTTTTGCAGAGATTGCCATTGGCTTTTCTGTAATAACATGTTTTCCTGCTTTTGCCGCACGAATCGTAAATTCTTTGTGCAGACTGTTGGGCAAAACAACATATACAAGGTCAATATCGGGATTGTTTTTTATTTCGTCAAAATTCTGATAATTGTAGATGTTTTTCTCCGGAATATTATATTTGGTTTTCCATTTTTCAGCTTTTGAGGGAGTTCCTGTAACAATTCCGGCCAGGTTGCAATATTCAGAAACCTCAATTCCTTTGGCTAACAATTCTGCATAGATTCCTAAGCCGCAGAGCGCAATGTTCATTTTCTTTCCTGTATATGGTTGTGTTGCATCTTCTGGCGCTGTTAAAAAGGATGGAAGCGTTGTAATCACAACAGATGCTCCTAGTCCAACTCCGAATTTATTAACAAACGAACGTCTTGAAATATTTTTCATGAATATTTTGGTTTTTTAGTTATAGTAAATAGTTAGTAGCCAACTTTATAAAAAGTTACATAATTATTTCAGTCGAATTAAAATCCCTTTTCGTTTAACCAGATTCTTATAATCCCACTGAATATCTTTTGCTTTTTCCAACCATCGTTTCAAATCTTCTTTGTTAATCTGATCGATAGCTGTATAATGCATTTCTGCTGCTTTAAATGATCCTTCGGTTATTAATTTTTCTTCATCAAAAGACTGACCGCTCCAAAATAATAATCGAACATCCTTTTTCAGTTTGCTGTATCCCACAATCGGATTTCCATCTAAAAACCAAACCGGATGCGCGTGCCAGATTTTGCTTTCTGCGTCTGGCAGATTTTCATTTATAAAATGATAAAGCGCATTGCAGATTTCTTTATCTGTATCTGATTGCAAATTATTATATGCTTCAATATCCTGATTCATGTTGTTTTAATTTAAGTTGTTACAGATTGATAAAAAAGTGCAAAATTTTATTTCCTGTGAAGATCTGTAATTAGTAAAGGATTATTTTCTTTTAACTTATTTACAATTTCTTCAACAGATGTGCGGCCTTCTTTTATAGCTTCAAATTCAGCAGAGGTTATTCCGACTATTTGTAAAAATGAAACTTCTCCATGAGGTGTTTGTTTTTTTTCGATTTCGGGATCGGCCACAAAAATCAAAGCCGTAATGTCTGTTTTGGTATCAAGTCGAATCGGCCCGTTTGCCGGCATATAATGAAATTCTTCAAACCAGTTCCCGCTGCTAAAAACATATTTGGCAATGTTTTGCAAAAGAGCAATTGCCCAGCCCGGATTTCCATTATCTTCTTCAAAAGGTTTTAATCTAAAAGTAAGTTCAAATCCCCATTTACTAAATTCTCCGTTTACTTTTTCTTCATTATAATACAATTCAGAGAAACCATAAGTTACAAAATGAAAATGCTCTTCTTGTTTTTTACTCTCATAAATACTCACTCCGTCAAGCGGATATTCTCCGCCAAGCATATAACTTATTGCCGGGGCAAAATGTTTGGGTTCCTGATTTGGATAAAGTCGTTCAAGTTCTGTATCGATTGACAACCAGCCAACTGCGTCATCTTCTGAAAATTTCTTCTTGTATTCCTCTAATGTCATCTTTGTTTTTTTTGAATTAAAATGAATTACAAGATAGAAATTTTTTGAGCCAAAAAATGAATTTTGTTTTTCTAATTCTAAATTATTAATAAGTTTTACAATTATAGTTAAGTGCTGATTGAAGTGTTGGGAATGGTAAGATTTTATTTTTGACAAAAATTACAGGGATATGAAAAAATATAAAATTATAATGTCAGTTTGTTTTCTGGCATTTTATCAGGCAAATTCACAGAATAATAAAATTACAACAGCTAAGACAAATAAAATGGGAGTTATAAAAATCAAAAGTCATATAGAGAATTTAAATATTGCAATTAATTATGTGCACGCAATGCAAAAAACAAATGATTATCCTGTTCTTTTTCTTCATGGTTCATCATTTCCGACTGCGCTTTCTTTTGGTTTTAAAATAGATAATTCATCCTGGATGACCAACTTATCAGGTCATGGATATAATGTATTTGCATTGGATTTTTTAGGTTACGGAAATTCAGACCGATATACTGAGATGGAGCGTAATACTTCGAGTGGCAGAATGACTGGAAGGGCAGAAGAAGTAGCATTGGATGTTGATAGAGCTGTAAATTTAATTATGCAAAAAACAGGCAAAAGCAAAGTATATTTAATTGGTCATTCATGGGGTGGAAGCGTTGCGGCATATTATGCATCAAAATTTCCTGAGAAAATAGAAAAGCTGGTTTTGTTTGCGACAATCACGGGCAGAAATGAAGATTCAAAACCAGAAGAAATAAAAGATTCTTTTGTTGATATGACTGCCAAACAAAGAATCGATGCCATGAGAATGCTTACGCCAAAATACAAATCTTGTCAGTTAGAAAAAGAAGTTTTTGAAAATTGGGGTAAACTTTGGGAAGACAGTGATCCATTGTTTAAAAAACTAAATACAGGAAATGTACGTTTTCCTGCTGGTCCCAATCAGGATGTGGAAGACTTATTACATAATAAATCCTATTATAATCCCGAAAATATAAAAGCCCCAACATTAGTAATAAGAGGCAACTGGGATAAATATCCGAGTGATGCTGATGCCAAAGAATTATTTAAGTCACTTAAAAATGCTAAATCAAAATATGTAATTCTTGATTCAGGCACGCATGTAGCACATCTGGAAACCAGCCGAAAGCAATTGTATGAAGAGACGCTGTTTTTTTTAAGAGACAAATAATGGCATAAATAGGGTTGTTTGCATCTTAAAACAAAAAATCCGACTTGTTTTCACAAATCGGATTTAAAAGTAAAAATCTTAATAGATTATTTTTTAGGACCTTTTACATTCTTATCAGTATCCATCATTTCCATTAATTTCAATCCCAAAAGACCACTGATTGAGCCATCAGAACCACCATTTCCTGTAATTAATACGTCAGGAATTACTTTAATGTTTCCTTTTCCAATTTCTTCGGTCACTTTGTATCTGGTAAAATTATCACCACCCATTGCAGTAACTTGTAATTGATAAGCCTCTGCAGTAGATTTACCAATTGCCATGATTTTTTCAGCTTCAGCCAAACCTGTTTTTGAGATTCTTTCTGCTTCAGCGCTTGCCGTAAGTTTCGTTGCTTCGGCCTGTGCTCCAGCTCTTGCTTTTGTCGCTTCGGCTTCTGCATTTGCACGCATCTTTGTCGCTTCCGCTTCCGCATTTACATTTAGTTTCAGACTTGTAGCATCACCTTCTGCTTTTTTAACGGTTGCATCTGCAGTTCTTTGTGCAATTTCAACACTTTGTGAGGCGCGAACAATTTCTTTCTGCATATCGGCAATTGCGGTCTCTTTTTCCATACCCTGACGTTGTTCCTGCGCCATTCTTTGGGTTTGATAGGTCTTTTGCTCTTCTTCGGCCAGTTTTCTGTCTGTTAAAGTTTTCATCAGTGAATCCGGTGGCACAATATCTCCAATCAGAGTATCAACAGCATTCACGTTATATTCATCCAAAACCAGTTTGATATGATTTTTGGCAGATTCCTGACGTTCTTTTCTGGTTGACAAGAACGAAATTACATCACTGTCCTGTGCCGAGTTTCTAAAGTAGTTACCAATCGTTGGTTCTAAAACCTGTGAAACAAGATTGTTCATGCTTCCGAAACGTGCGATGACTTTTGGTGCTTCATTAGCAGGGACGTGGATAATTTGTGCGACATCCAGATTAAACGGGAAACCATCTTTTGAACGAACAGTGATTGTAGACAGATTTTTATCTAAATCGTGCGATTCGCTTCTGGCATTTGCCCAGTTCAAAACAAGGTTGGTTGTCGGAACGGGTTCCAGTTTGGTTGTATATTTGTTTAATGCGTATTTTCCGGGTCCAAAAGGTTCCATCCAAACACCACGCTGCCCCTTCGAAACGATATTTCCATGTTTAAAAGTATCTCCGGTAACGTCTTGCCCGTCTTCACCAATGTACGAAATCACAACACCAACATAACCAATTGGCACGTCTGTCATCGGGTTTTGTTCAATCAGGATTCCCCATGTATTGATGTAATAAGAACCGGCAAGCATAACCTGAGGCTGAAGACCACGGTTTCCGCCTCTGTCAAGAAATTTGTCAAAATCCTGAAAGTTGTTGTGTCCTTCTACAAATTTTCCGGCGATTTGACCTTGCGGAATCGGTTCACCGTCAAGAGCTGTAACAATACCAATCATGTTTTCGTAGATCTTGATCTGGTCTACAATTATAATCTCAAACAAGAAAGTATTTATACGATAAGAACCTGTTGTGATAAATGCCGTCTGACGGCCTTTTTGCCCTCCATTGTTTAAGAAAGCGGTTGCATCCTGAAAGTTGTCACTATCAACTTTTCTGGCAAGGATTCGCCCGGTAGGAATTTCTTGTCCGTCTTTGCTCAGGACAAGCCCGATTTTGCCTTCGGGAATCAGCGTAAAACTTGTCATGTCTACAGTATATTGCCAAATCCACATTCCCCAGTATAGTCCGGGAGCAAGGGTCTTGGCCTGATAACCGGCTTCACCTTTGGTAGCAATAATTCTGCCGTCGGGTAATGATTTGTCTGTGCCAAACAAAACGAATTTTTTGGTTACAAGACCAATTTTGTCTTCCGGGACGATTACCATTCCGAAGAAAACACGTAGCACAAATTTGTAAAATAAAAGGAAAAATACAATTAGTATAATCCACCAGTAAGAAGTAATTTCAATCATAGGTTTTATAGTTTATACTACAAACGTAATAGAAATGTTTCCTGTTAAAATAAAATATTTTAAAAATTAACATTTGACTAATTTTGGTTAAAAATGTTAAAAAAACTTCGATTTTAAATCGTTGGAATTGTCAATTTGTGACATGATTTTTTGCTCTGTCAACTATGATTGGTATTTTGGGTTTTAACAATTTAAAAGGGCAATTGTTTACTTTTGAACAGGATTGGGATGGAGATTGTATTTTGATAAAAAAAAATCCGACTTGCTTTTTACAAATCGGATTCTATAATATTCTTTATTCCAGCTTTTTTATAATCTGAGCCGTTCCTGTTTCAAGGCCTTTATAATAATCACCCTTTTTTAATTCAGGCACTACATAGGTGTTTACAATATTTTCTATTTCCTGATTGCTCAATTTATCTCGTATTTTATCGACTCCAAGAATTTGTATTTGCCTCAATTCCTTACTGACTACAAATAAAATGGAAGGTTCTATTTTTAAACCAATACGCAAATATCTGTCCAGATCCTGAGAATAATTGGTTAAATCCCTATAAGATGGAGTAGCAGATATAGTTATAACAATAATTTTATTTCCTGTTTTTGTTTCAAATGACTTTAAAGTTGCATTTAAAGTTTTTACCTGATTTGGATTCAGGATATTTTCAAAGTCATTTACGTTCTCATAAGAGTTGGCAAAGATATTTTTTGCCTCGGTTTTTGTTTGTCCAAAACTATTGAACGTAAAAAGAGCTAAGATAATAATGAAAAATATTTTTTTCATGAGTAGATTTGGTTTTTGGGAGCTGCAAAAATACCACTTTATTATTAAAATTTTGCTCTCAATGGGCTATCAAAAAGTTAATGTTTGTGTAGAAAAAGTATTTAATAAAAAAAATCCGACTTGCTTTCACAAATCGGATTTCAATTGAAAATAATATATATTTAATGTCTTACAAGTGAATCACTTCTCCGTAAGCATCAGCAACAGCCTCCATAACAGCCTCGCTCATTGTTGGGTGAGGGTGGATCGATTTTAAGATTTCATGACCAGTAGTTTCAAGTTTACGAGCTACAACTGCTTCTGCAATCATATCTGTAACTCCCGCACCAATCATATGGCATCCTAACCATTCTCCATATTTAGCATCGAAGATAACTTTTACGAATCCGTCTGCATTACCGGCAGCTTTTGCTTTTCCTGAAGCTGAGAATGGAAATTTACCAATTTTTAAATCGTAACCTTTTTCTCTTGCTTGTTTTTCTGTTAAACCTACAGAAGCGATTTCAGGAGTTGCATAAGTACATCCAGGTACGTTTCCGTAATCAATTGGGTCTACATGTAAACCTTTGATTTTTTCAACACAGTTAATTCCTTCAGCAGAAGCTACGTGAGCTAAAGCCTGTCCCGGAGTAACGTCTCCAATTGCGTAATATCCAGGAATATTGGTTTGATTGTAAGCATTTACCAAAATCTTATCACGGTCTACAGCAATACCAACTTCTTCTAATCCGATATTTTCGATATTTGTTTTAATACCAACAGCAGAAAGTACGATGTCAGCCTCAAGGATTTCTTCTCCTTTAGCTGTTTTTACAGTTGCTTTTACTCCTGCTCCGGAAGTGTCTAATTTTTCTACAGATGAATTAGTCATAACCTTGATACCTGCTTTTTTCAAAGATTTTTCAAATTGTTTTGAGATATCTTCATCTTCTACGGGTACAACATTTGGCATAAATTCTACAATAGTAACATCAGTTCCCATTGAGTTGTAAAAATGTGCAAATTCAACACCAATTGCTCCTGAACCAACAATAATCATAGATTTTGGTTGTGTTGGTAATGTCATTGCCTGACGGTAACCAATTACTTTTACACCATCCTGAGGTAAGTTTGGTAACTCACGTGAGCGTGCTCCGGTTGCAATAATAATATGATCTGCGCTATATTCGGTAACTTTATTGTCTTTGTCTGTAACGTCAAGTTTTTTTCCTGGTTTAAGTTTTCCAAAACCTTCGATAACGTCAATTTTGTTTTTCTTCATCAGAAACTGAACACCTTTGCTCATTCCTTCTGCAACATTACGGCTGCGTTGTACAACTGCCGGAAAATCTTTATCAAATTCAGAAACTTTTAATCCGTAGTCAGAAGCGTGTTTCAAATAATCAAAAACCTGAGCAGATTTTAGTAATGCTTTGGTTGGGATACATCCCCAGTTCAAACATACACCACCTAAGTTTTCTTTTTCAACAACAGCTACTTTAAAACCTAATTGTGAAGCTCTAATTGCTGTAACATATCCGCCAGGACCACTTCCTAAAACAATAACGTCGTATTTCATTTTTTTTGCTTTTAGTATTTACTACCGAAAATGATGTTTATAAAAAACCCGAAACTCATTTTCAATTGCATTGTTATTTGTGATTGCGAATTTAAGGATTTATTTTAAAAAATGGTAAGTTGTAAAAAAGTAAAAAGGTAAAATGTGAAATGTTGGTTTAAATATCCTACATCTCACATTTTACCTTAACATTTTTACTGAGGCTGTTTAAACTTTTACGTGTCCCCAGTTTTCTCCACTAGCAATTCTTCTTATTTGCATTTCGCTTACGCCAAATTGTTTTGCTATCATTTTAAGACGGGTTTTTTGCTCCGGTCTGGAAAGAATCTTCTTGATTAACATCACTTTTGTAGTGGTAAGTTTTCTTCCGTCGGCTTTCAGGTTGTGCTCTACCAGATTCTTTTTGGCCTGAATTACACGCGGACTTTTGCGGCTGTGTGCCATCATTTCGGCTTTTGTGGCCCACTTTAGATTATTAACGTCGTCGTTACTTCTATTGTAGTCAAGATGAAGTACGTATGTCTGGTCTTCTGAGGTTTTCGGAATAAAATACTGGGCAACTAATTTGTATAAAAACAGATATTTATTGACAATTTTGTCGTCTTTTTTTATTTTAAACCTAAAGGTTGGGTAACCATCGCTCAGACCTCCTTTTAAGAGTCGGCCATTTTCTATTTCGTCTGTAAAACTTACTAATCGGCCTTTGTTTGATATGGCATATCTAAGTTGTAATGAGGCGTTTATTTCTAGTTCTTTAAATTCTTCGTTCGGATAAAATCTAATTTGTGGCATATTCTTTTACATTTGATTATATATTCTCAAATATAAAAAATCAAAATCGGAGAAAAGCTATTTTACTGGTAATGAGAAGCAATTTTATGATTCCTATAACGCTAATTTAACTTTTTTAAGAATTTTTTTAGCATTTGAAATTTCAATTTTAGAAGATAAAACTGAATAATTGAATTTATCAAACAAACATAAAGCAAAAAAAACTTACTGATTAAGCCAGTTTTTAAAGTTATTTATTTCTTTTTTGCTAATAATAATTGGGTCTGTTTCTACAGCAGGGACAGTGAGTTTTAATTCAATTTTTTGAGCTGAGTGCTTTATTACTTCTTTTATAATATTGCGGCTCACAATATATTGTCTGTTTACCTTAAAGAAGAGTATCTGGTCCAGATTGTTAATTATATCTGTAAGTGTATTATTGTATAAGTAACTGTTTCCAGAGTTTACATAAATAAAAAGATGTTTGCCTGTAGCTGTAAAATAGGTAATATCATTTTCGTTTATAGAAATTAGTTTATACCCGTGATTTACCAAAAAGTGACGTTGTATTTTGTTGGTTTCAGGATTTTCTAACGCTACAAGAGATTGTATTGTACTATCACTATTAAAGTTATCTTTTATGTTTTTGAATTTTGTAAGCGCATCAAACAATTCCTGTTCTTCAAAAGGTTTTAGGAGATAGTCTATTGTAAAGTGTTTAAAAACAGATATTGCATAAGAATCATAAGCTGTAACAAAGATAACAGGGCAGGAGATAGTGGCCTTTTCAAAAATTTCAAGACTTTTTCCGTCACCGAGATGAATGTCCATAAAAGCCAGGTCAACAGTATTTTCTGTAAAGAAAGCAACAGCTTCTTTAACCGATTTTAAAACTGTAATTTCAGAAATTGATATGATGCTTTGCTGTTCTAAAATGGATTTCAGATAACTCGAAGCAAGATATTCATCTTCAACAATGGCAATTTTCATTCTTTTGGACGTAAAGTTACTAAAGCTTCAACACGATGAAGCATTATTTTTAATTTTGCAAATATATCAGTTAAGCTTAATAATTAATTAAAGTAAAAATATTTTTTTCTGAATTTTAAAATTATAAATAAAAAAGGGCCCAGTTTTGCAACTGGACCCTTCCAAAAAAAACAATAGGTATTATAGATTGGGATTGTTTAATCTCACGTTTGCCGGTATAGCAATGGTATAACGTGGATCATTTTGCATTAAGGTATAATCGTCACCATCAAATTTGTGAACGATTTGTTTTTGAGAAGTTCTTCTCAAATCAAACCAACGCTGCCCTTCAACAGCAAACTCGCGGTGTCTTTCTTCTAAAATGAAGTTTGTTAAATCTGCTGCACTCATCGCATTAATATCACTTTCAAGCTGAGTATATCCAGCTGCAGTATATCTGTTTTTGATGAAATCTAAAACTGTAGTTTTAGCATCAGCAAGTTTATTTAATTTTAATGAAGTTTCTGCTTTTGTTAAATACAATTCAGAAGTTCTGAAAGTACATTTCTGATCATCATTACCACCTTTTTGAATTCTGAAACGGCTACCACTTGCTAAAAAGTAAAGAGGAAAACGTAAATCAGTTGTTTTGCTGAAAGCTGCAATTAAATCCGGAGATGCGTATGAAGCACCTTTAAGTCCATTGATATATCCGTCTTCAAGAGCTAAAATAGATTCTTTTGAATCGTATTTAGTTGCAAAAACAGAAGTTGCTTTTAAGTCAACAAGGTTGCTATTGATTGCTAAAGCTTTATTGGCAGCATCTAAAGATTTTTGCCATTGTTGTTGATATAAGTAAACACGGCTCTCTAAAGTGTATAGCGCAGCTTTAGAAAAACGGTAGTTAATACCTTTAGTTTGAGTATCAATATTGATTAAATTTTTAGCTTCATTTGTATCAGAAATAATTTGATTGTAAATTACTTCAACACTTTGAGGTACAAAAACCTGCTCTAAATCAACTTTCAATGCTAATGGAACTCCTTTGTCTGAACCTGAAGTTGCAACATTGTAAGGTTTTGCAAAAAGGTTAATCAAATCAAAATATGCCATTGCTCTTAAAGCATAAGCTTCTCCAACTAATTGTCTTTTTTCCGGAGATTCTGCTAATTTTTGAGACGCTTCATTAATGATAACGTTTGTGTAAAAAATTACAGTGTACAAATCCTGATATTGAAAAGTAGTGGTAATACGATCCGGATTAATATCTTTCCAAAGATAAATGTCTCTATAAACGTTGATTTCATCACTGAACTCATTCATTGTTAATTCGTCTGTACGAACTGCTGTCAATGATTTGTGTTCCGGATAAGTAACATATCCTTGTGTTAAAACTGCACGATATTGATCTAATGTTTCCGGAATAACTCGCCCAATTGGAGTAATGTCCAGATAATCGTCACAGCTGCTTACTGCAATAGCTGCAACAAAAAGTAATATATATTTTGAGAATTTTTTCATCTTAATTTTTATTAGAAAGTTACATTACATCCTAAAGTAAATGACTTAGGAACTGGTTGTGCATAAATGTTTCCGAAAGTTTCCGGGTCAAAGTAACCTTTGTAATCTGAACTAATTACTAATAAGTTTCTTGCCTCAACATTCAATCTAATGCTTTGAATATTGATTTGGTCTGTAAACGCTTTAGGAACTGTGTAACCTAAACGTACACTGCTTAAACGCATATAACTCATTTCACTAACCCATGTATCCAGGTAATTCATTGTTGGAATTTGATTTGCTCCAGAGTACCATAGGTATGCCATATATGAATCTCCTGTTCCAGAATCCTGACCATTAATTCCAGGTAAGTTAGAAGATGTATTTGTTGGTGACCATGCATTTAAAATATCTCTACTATAGTTTTGTCCTCTGTCAACCTGAGTTCCGTTATAAGGAGGGTTTCTAACTACAGTTTGTTTAATGTTAAATGAAGCAGCGATTGCAAGATCAAAATTACTTACTTTAAATGTATTTGTGATACCTCCGGTATATTTCGGGTCTTTGTCTCCTAAGTATGTAAATAAGTCTCTGAATTCAGCTGAAGTTAATTTTGACTGAGTCAATAATCCAGGGAAGAAATCAGCATAAGGATCGAATAAACCAAAGAAAGTCTGAGTATTTACAGTTTCTCCTTTTTTGTTTACAAATAATGGATATCCATTTTCGTCAATTCCGTTTGTTTTAAATCCAAATACAGCGTTTACTGCATAACCTTCCTGATTTGGCAAATAGCTATTGTCTCTTACTTGTAAACGGTCTATATTACTTTTGTTGTGAGATAAGTTAATACTAGTATTCCATTTAAAGTTCGGGCGGTCAATATTTTTTGTAGATAAAGTGATTTCATATCCTTTATTACTTACCTGTGCCCAGTTCATATTGGTATATTCAAAACCATTTTCTAATGGAAGAGCTTTTAGTCCAATTAAGTCAGTACTTTTTCTTCCGTATAAATCAGTAACAATGCTAATACGGTTGTTAAATAACCCAATATCAGCACCAAGATTGATATTTTCTGTTTTTTCCCAACGTAATTTATCATTTGGCGGGCTTTCAACAACAATTGTTTGTTCTGTCTGACCAGGAAGGATAATAGCCGTACTGTTTTTACCTACTACAAAAGGAGAGGTACCTTTGTCGATATTTCCTTGTAAACCGTAAGAAGCACGAAGTCTTAAGTTAGAAAGCGTTAAGTTTTCTTTTAAGAAATCTTCTTCAGAAACTGCCCATGAAGCAGATGTTGACCAAAGTGGTAAATATTTGTATTTAGGATCTACACCAAATAAGTCAGAACCATCGTATCTAACACTTCCAAATACACTATATTTTTTATCATAAGTATATGAAGCTGTAGCGAAGAATGATGCAAAAGCATTTTCGGTATCAGTTTTTGAATATGTTTTGTAAGTTGCTTCAGTAGCATCTCCAGGATTAGGGAAAACAATTTGCTGTGTAGTTAAATTGTTTTTGTCATAACCAAAACCTTTCGTAGAAACCATAGTATTGTAGTTTCTTCTTAGCTCATTACCAGCCATAGCCTCAACTTCATGTTTCTCTCCAAAAGTTTTGTTATAGTGAACCATTGTTTTAAGGTTGTACTGGAAGAAGTCAGTATTTGAGTTTTGAATAATACCACCTTCAGGAAGGAAATACTTATAAGCTCCATTAGAGAAATAACGTGATTTTTCTTTTTGGTTTCTTGTATAATAAGTTTCCTTATCAGCAAATTTTTCACTAGATGTATTGTCCAATTGCAAACCTAACTGAGAAGTAACTTTTAAATCCTTTGTAAGTTTATATTCAGCATCTAACAAGGCTTTTATAGATCTTGTTTTTAAGTCGTAAGATGTATTTGCTCTTTCTTCTAAGAAATTGAAAGGAACGTAACGGTCTGAGAAACCAATAATATCTTTATCATATTTATAACTTCCATCAGTATTGTATGGAGTTAAATATGGATTTACGTTTCTTGAATAGTTTGCAGGATTGGTAAACAAACCAAGGTCAGTCAGGTAAGATGTAGTTTTGTTTTCTGCACCAAAGATTCCAATACCAACTTTAAATTTGTCTGTAATCTCGTAGTTATTCTTTAAAGTTAAGTTGTAACGTTTGAAACCAGTTCCAATAGTAGTTCCTTTTTCATCATAGTAACCTAAAGAGAAATAGTAATCAGATTTTTCTCCACCACCAGACAAACTTAAACCGTGCTGCGTGTTGATAGCAGTTTGGTATAATAAGTTACCCCAGTTTGTGTTGTTACCTCTCAAACTATTAATAGATTGTTGTGTAGCAGGGCTCAAAGAAGAGAATCCACCGGCTCTGTATGCCGCTAATTCATTCGATCCGTTAAGGATACGGACAATATCACCACCGGTGTCTCTGTATGTTAAATCTGCACGGCTTGCCATACCAAGTTCTAAATCAACTTTTTCACTAGAGTTCATTAAGTTTAATTTAGAAAATTCTGGTCTTTGCGTGATAAAAGTATTAGTATTAAAAGTAACAAGCATTTTACCAGCTCTACCTTTTTTTGTTGTAATAACAATTACACCGTTTGCAGCACGCGCACCATAAATTGCTGTTGCAGCGGCATCTTTTAGAACAGTAATATCTTTGATATCATCAGGGTTTAGACCTGCAATAGAATAATTGTTAAGTGCATCGATATTATCTTTATCGTAAATTTTAGGAACCTCATTGCTCTCTAATGGTAAACCATCAAGTACCCATAACGGATCTTGTGTACCATTAAGAGATGCAGTACCCCTGATTCTGATTCTGGCAGGTGCTCCAGGCGCTCCAGATGGAGTGCTTACAGCAACCCCCGCAATTTGTCCAACCAATAATTGGTCAATGCTTGAAACCCCTGTTTGCTGGATAGCAGCCATATCAATTTTAGAAACGGCAGCAGTAAGTTTTCTTTTCTCAATTTTTTGGTATCCTGTTACAACTACTTCCTGAAGTTTTGCAGTTTCAGATTTTAAGTTAACAGTATAATATTTTTGAGCATCCAATTCAAGAGTATACGATTTGTATCCCATAAATGTAACTCTCAAAGAAGTAATGTTCTTAGCTATTTTTAATGTAAATTTTCCATCAAAATCAGTTGTTGTTCCGATTCCTTCACTTTGAATAATTCCGGCATAGGAAGTTTTATTCGATATAGAATTGTTCTCGACGAAAATCGATGCACCTGGAATTGGTGACAAATCAGCTTCGTCCTGAATGATTCCCGTAATAGTTCGGGTTTCCTGCGAGTATCCTGCGATGGCCAGGAGGAGCAGTAGGGCATGTAAAATTTTTCTCATGTTTTGGGTTGTTGTTTATTAAAAGGTTGTGTTATTTAATGCTTTTTCGATTCGTTGAATTAAATCGTTATAATGATTTCGGGTCGATTGATCGCCTGTATTCTTTTTTGTTTTTAATAATTGAAGCACTTTTGAAAGTTCTCCTTTTTTATCAGAAGTAACTTCTGTAACTCTCTTTAAAAAAGACTGATTAATTTTTCTTATCATTACCTCGTCATGCTCATAATTACATAAATGTGGCATGCTCAGTGTTTGTTGTAATTCGATAGTTTTTTTAGGATCTGTTTTTTCAAACAATTTATTAGTAGAAACAATCAGAACATCTACATAATTCTTTTGCGTCATACGCTCCAGAATTGATAATGATTTATTTAAAACCGTTGGAGCAAAAACCTGCTGATGTATTTTACTAAATAATTCATTTACGGTAAATACTTTCTCTTTGGTTTCATTTCGTTGATGTAACTCATTTTCAGTCATTCTTAACAAACGATCATCGCTTAATAAATTATACAAAACATCGTATTGCATTTCTCTTGCCAAAGTATATGGTGTATACTCATAAGGTCCAAGAGGAGTATCTTTAAGCGGATTCGTTTTATCCAAAATCGAATTAAAAAATAACCATTGCGGAATCGTAAGAACATTTTTAATCAAATAATCCGTAGCTCTTTTTTGCATCAAAGCAGGAACAGGAATATAGCTTTGTTTGTTGTCTCCGTGAACTGTTACATTCAGGTAAACTCCACCAACATTATTCATTACGTGACGGTTGTATAATTGCCACTGGCCAATAGTCCCGATGTATAATTTTGCCGTTTCATAATAAGACTGATCTTTCTCGTATGTCCAGTCAAGAATATTACTTACTACACGTTTCAGATTTTTCAAACCATATTCACTTGCCTTTACAGCATCGTTTCCTAAATCTTCAGATTGAGAACGCGGGTCAATTAAATTACTTCCGTCCTGTTGCTCTCCATAAAAATAAATTGGATCATTTTGGTGAGAAGCAATCAGAGCATTCAGTTTTAATTTCTCGTTATCATTGTTATCGTACCATCTGTATCCCCATTCGATAGCATATTTATCATACTCACCAATTTTTGGAGTGATAGCCGTAACGCTATCTTCTGGTTGTGCTACATAATTGTAACGGGCATAATCCATGATAGAAGGAGCAGTTCCGCCCATTTTTGCTGTAAACTCTTTAGAACGCAAAGATTCAACATCATAAGCAAAAGAAGAACCCATATTGTGTTTCAATCCAAAAGTGTGACCAACTTCGTGAGATGATACAAATCGTATTGCCTCGCCCATATGTTCATCGCTAAAAGTATTTCCTCTTGCTTTTGGGTCAATAGCACCTGTCTGAATACGCATCCAGCTTTGTAGATACGTCATTACATTATGCCACCAGATAATATCGGCTTCAATAATTTCACCACTTCTTGGGTCAACAACCGAAGGGCCCATCGCATTTGCTTTTTGCGAAGCGGCATAAGTAATAACAGAATAACGTACATCGTCTATATCAAAATCCAAATCAGCTTCTGTTGGCTCTTTGGCAATAATTGCATTTTTAAAACCGGCTTTCTCAAAAGCAACCTGCCAGTCGTGAACACCATCGATAATATATTTTCTCCATTGTTTTGGAGTCGAAGGATCGATATAATATACAATTGGTTTTTTTGGTTCAACCAATTCTCCTTTTAAATATCGTTCTTCATCTTCTTTTTTAGGCTCAAGTTTCCAGCGGATAATTAGTTCTTTTTCAAGTAATGCCTGTTGTGCATCAGCAAAATACCAGTGTTGTTCTGTAAAATAACCAATGCGGTTATCAGAAAAACGAGGTTTCATAGGAACTTTATCCAACAAAACAATATTACTTGTCACCCCAAGAGTTACAGATGTTGGAATCCCGTTTTCGAGAATAGAAGTCGTTAACTGCGATTTTACCACAACATTTTTAGGAAATGCTTTTAAACTTTCTATATAAGACAGGTCCGATTTTACAGAACTTCCTAAACCAATGTTGCTAAAAATATCATTAAAACTCTTTTGTTTTCCGTCAAAAATCTTATTTGCCTTAATAACTATCGAAGTCGAATCGTTATTTTTAGTTTCAATATCAAAAACTTCAATGATAGATTCAGAAAAATTATCTTTTACAGAAGCCGTTATAGCGTCATCTTTAGGAGAAGAAACTTTTGGTAAATAAGATTTGACCCAAATTTTCTTTGCAATTGTATCTTTATAAAAGCTGATTACTTTATTTTCATAATTCATTCCTTTATTAAGTCCGTAATCATTTACCTGAAAAGGAACTTGTGATAATTTGTTTACTACAAGAAACTCTCTTCCAAATAAACTGTCCTGAATTTCAAAATAAACGTCAGTTTTAACCTGAATAATATTGAACAGACCTTTTTTTACTGTTCCTTTTTTTACAAGGTCACTATATTTTTTTCCTTTTTTAGCAGCAGTAGTATCTTTTGCTGTTTCAGCAGCATTTTCTTTTTTCTTATTCTTTTGAGAATAACCAGAAATCGGGCCTAATAAAAATAAAGCTAATACTAATACAGTGATTACTTTTACATTAAACAGGCTTGCCTTTTCCCTCATTTGTTGTTAATTTTAGGTTAATTTTTGCTCGAAAATATTTGCTTTTCGGTCAAAAAAAAAAATAAAAGGAGTGAATGGCTTTTTTTTAGGAGTGAATGACAATTAAAGGCAAAATACATACGAAATTATCCTCTTTTTCTGAGGCTGTAAAATCAGTTTTAGAATAGTATTTATAAATGCTGTTCAGGTAATTTAATCCGAACTTTGTGCTTGGTTCTCCAACTGTCTTTTTTTGCAGGTTGTTTGTTATAACAACACAATCTTCTTTTATTGTAATAGTAGTCGTCAGCGGTTTTTCTCCTGTTGCCATATTGTGTTTAATAGCATTTTCTACCACAATTTGAAAAGCCAGATAAGGCACAAATTTCTCCAAAGCACTTTCATCTTCAATTTTAATCGAAAAGAAAAGTTCTTCCTTAAAACGGGTTTGCTGCAAAAAGATATATTTCTCTATAAATAATAACTCTTCTTTTAGCGGCACAATATTTTTTTCAGGCGGATCAATTAAATAGCGATAAATGCGGGATAAATTTAAAGTAAACTTCTGAGCCGTTTTTACATCACTGCCCACTAACATATAAAGTGAATTGAGCGAATTAAATAAAAAATGGGGATTGATTTGTTCCTTTAATTGTTGGAGCTGAATCAATGCTTTTTCTTTTATGATTTTTTCGTGCGCTACCAATAATTTGTTTTTTTCCTTAATTGCGATTCCCTTTTCTTTATAAGCACGTCGGTTTGCGTACGAGAACAAATAAAAAATTAATAACAGCATTACAGTCGTGATTGAATAAATCCAGGTAGAATATTTTCTGATTAAATCAACATTTTCATCAACAAATATTTTTGGAATACTAACACACACAAACCAGCGTGTCCCTTTTACATCCAGTTTTTTTGTAAAGCGTATAACATCCAGTTTCAAAAACTCCGACATTGTTACCCTTTTTGCATAATTTTCACTTTTGGTAAAAATGGTATCAGCAGGCTGGATAGAAGAAATACTGTATACGTTTTTGCCTATATAATCCGATTCGGGATGATAAATGCACCTTCCGTTTTCATCAAAAACAAAAGCATAATTAGAAGCCGTTTTGTCACTGGTCGAGAAATAATCGTGAAGTTTTTTTAAATTGATATCATAACCGTAATAAAGAGTAGTATAATCTTTTGAAATAATTTTAAAATAAATTCGCCACACCCATTCTTTTCCCTGTGGGATAATAATACTTATATGATTGACTTTTTTATTTTTAAGAATAAAATCTTCAACATCTTTTTTTACTTCTTTAGAAATAGAATCTGTTCCAAATTCAACATTACTGTCATTAACCTTAAACCAGTTATTTACAATCAACAAATTTGTAGACTGAACCGAAGATAAAACCTTCAGGTTAGAAGCTAAATTACTGGCGTTGCTAATTTTTAAAAGGTGTTTTATCCTGTTCTCCTGTTCTAAGAGTTTAGAAAATTCCTGAGACAGAAATTCCTGTTTTTTAATGAAATTACGCTGCGCCATATCCTCATTCGCTTTTTCGGTAAGATCAGTAATTAGATTGCTAAGTACAAATACAGAAGAAACGGTGATTAATATAGAGACGATCAGATAAATTACAAAGGCTCGTCTGGATGTTACTTTTTTTAATTTAAATTTCAAAGAAAATATAGGCATTAGGTTTAATTCGCAACCGAAAATTGCGAATCGTATAAGTTTTTATAATAACCATCGGTTTTGTTTAGCAATTCCTGATGGGTTCCCTGCTCAACTATTAAACCTTTGTCCATAACCACAATTTTATCTGCGTTAACAATTGTCGCCAGTCGATGCGCAATAATAATCGAAGTTCTTCCTTTAGTTATAGTTTCGGTAGCACGCTGAATTAATTCTTCAGAATAAGTATCAATAGAAGAAGTCGCTTCATCCAAAATCAAAATACTCGGGTTGCTCACATATGATCGTAAAAAAGCGATTAATTGACGCTGACCAGATGACAGCATAACACCTCTTTCCTTTACATCAAAATCATAATTGTCCGGAAGGCTCATGATAAAATCATGCACACCAATTTTTTTGGCAGCATCCAAAACCTGTTCCCGTTTAATTTCGGGATTGTTCAGTGTAATATTATTATATATAGTATCGGCAAATAAAAATACATCCTGCAAAACCACGGCAATTTGTTTTCGGAGAGACGCCAGTGTATAATTTTCAATATTGTGACCATCGATATAAATTGTTCCGCTGTTGATTTCATAAAATCGGTTCAGCAAATTAATAATGGTCGATTTTCCTGCACCCGTAGACCCCACAATTGCTATAGTCTGTCCCGAAGCTACAGACAAGTCTATACCTTTTATAACCTCTTCTTCCGGAATATAACTAAAACGAACGGCTTCAAATTCTATACTTCCTTCAAAAACAGGAGCTTCAAGAGTTCCTGTATCCTGAATATGATCTTGTGTATCTATAATGTCAAAAACACGATTGGCCGCAATCATACCTAATTGCATCTCGTTAAACTTATCCGCAATCTGACGCAACGGATTAAACAGCATTCCGATAAACATCGTATAGGAAAACAAATCTCCAAAAGTCGTAAAATGATCCCCATTTAAAATTCTAAAACCGCCATATACCACAACCAGTCCCAAAGTGATAGATGAAATAATATCAGCAATCGGGAAAAATATCGAGTTATACAAGATTGTTTTTATCCAGGCGACCTTGTGTTTGTTGTTGATTTCTTTAAAGTTTTCTGCCTCAATAACTTCACGGTTAAAAAGCTGAACAATTTTCATTCCCGTTACACGTTCCTGCACAAAAGAATTCATGTTCGCAATTTGCGTACGCACTTCCTCAAAAGCAACCTGCATTTTGCGTTGAAAGATTCTCGTAATATAAACCAGAATTGGCATAGCAACTATCACAATCCAAGTCAGTTTCCAGTTCATATAAAACATAAAAATAAGTACCACAAGCATTTTCATCAGGTCACTGATAATCATAAACAATCCCTGACTAAAAATCCTTGCAATAGATTCAATATCAGAAACAGCCCGCGTAACCAATTGGCCAACCGGAACCAAATCAAAATACTTCATTCTGAAACTCAGAATATGTTTAAAAAGTTTCGTACGAATATCTTTTACAATATCCTGACCAAGCCAGTTCGCCCAGTATACAAAATAAAACTGAGAGAAAACCTCCATTACAAGAACAATCCCCATCAATATAATGTACATCAATAAACCATGCTTATCATGCGTCTTGATATAGCCATCAACAGTCTGTTTTAATAAATAGGGGCGAAGTGCCGCAAAAACAGAAAGTGAAATAGCGAAGATAATAACGCCATAATAGCGCCATTTATAAGGTTTTGTATATTTTAAAATTCGTTTGAATAAACGCGTGTCAAATGCTTTTGCTTTCATTATTTTTTAGGAGCTATTCCCGCTTTTCGTTTCAAGTTTTTCTCAAAAATATGTTTTTGTCAGTTTTTATAAGAGCTTCCTCCGGTCGCTTTATAAAAACACAAAAACAATATTTTTTTCAAAAAAGCTTTTTATTGCAATCGGGGCTATTTCTTGATATAATCATATGATATATCGGTTAAATATAATCCGTGTGCCGGAACCGAAAATCCGGCTTTTTCTCTGCTTTTACTGGCGATAATATTTTCAAAATCGGTAAGCGAAATTTTTTTCAGACCAATATTGATTAAAGTACCCACAATCGACCGAACCATGTTTCTCAAAAAACGATTCGCCGAAATCGTAAAAACAAGCTTGTTGTTTTCATACTTCCAATACGCCTCAAAAATCGTGCAGTCAAAAGTATTAACATCTGTATTTACTTTAGAAAAACACTGAAAATCCGTATGATTCAACAGGACTTTAGCCGCTTCATTCATCAAAACTACGTCTAATTTTTGATTAAAATACCAGCTCAGTTCCTGCAAAAAAGGATTTTTAACAGTGTTGATGTGGTATTCATAAGTTCGTTTAGTAGCATCAAACCTGCAATGTGCATCGTCATGAACTAAAATCAAATCAAAAATGGCAATATCTTTGGGCAAATAAGAATTCAGTTTGTGAACCAAAACCGGAACATCAATAGGAGTTTCAAAATCAAAATGAGCATACATTTCCTGTGCATGAACACCGGTGTCAGTTCGTCCCGCACCCATTATGTTTATTGGAGAATTCAATAAAACCGAAAGCGCCTTATTTAAAGTTTCCTGAACAGAAGAAGCATTTGGCTGAATCTGCCAGCCATGATAAGGAGTTCCGTTATAAGCAAAATGAATAAAATATCTCAAGGTAAAGGTGCAAAGGTTCTGAGTGGCAAAGGTACAAAGGTTTTTTTGAAGATGCTAAGATTCTAAGCTGCTTAGGTCCGAAGTTTTTTTTCGGTTTGTTTTATCTCTGTAGAAAAATCTGAGTATCTTAGCAGCTTAGAATCTTACCTTAGAATGACCAAAATCCTCCTTCTTTCAGACACACACAGTCATATTGACGATACAATTTTAAAATATGTCAATCAGGCCGATGAAGTCTGGCATGCCGGAGATATAGGTGATCTTCATGTTACAGATACCATAAAAAAACTAAAACCATTACGATGCGTTTATGGAAATATTGATGATGCAAAAGCACGATTAGAGTTTCCGTTGCATAATCGTTTTGTATGCGAAGAGGTTTCTGTATGGATTACGCATATTGGTGGTTATCCGGGAAAATATAATCCAAACATTAGAGAAGAAATGGCTTTAGACCCGCCAAAATTATTTATCTGCGGGCATTCTCATATTCTGAAGGTGATGTTTGATAAAAAAAACAACTTATTGCACATGAATCCCGGAGCGGCAGGAAAAAGCGGATTCCATCAAATGCGAACGATGTTGCGATTTGTGATTGACGGCGATAAAATAAAAGATTTGGAAATTATAGAAATCGGAAAAAAGTAAAACCTAAGAAATTGGCACTTTTAGCCGTACCGAACATCCTGTATTCTCGTTTGCTCGCGAAATGATACTGAAACTGCCTTTTAGTTTCTTGATCCGTGATCTTATCCTGTTTAAACCAAAACCTTCCATTTCCTGAAGTTTATGAGCATTAAAACCTATTCCGTTATCATGTAAGATAATGGTCAGCCGGTTTTTTTTTTCATGCAGGGAAATCTGGGCTTCTGTGGCTTGGCTATGGTTTATAATATTGCTAAATAGTTCAGATACAATAAAATAAATTTTCATTTCAAATCTTTCACTATATCTTTTATCTGTTGGTACCGAACTCGAAAATTGAAAATGAATATTGGAATTTGAATTTTTTTCGCATAAATCCTCCAAAGCATAAATTAATCCAAAACGTACCAAAAGAGTAGGGATCAATTCATGTGACATATCCCGTAACCGATCATGTGCTTCGGCTAAGATTGCTTTTGCCTTTGTAATTTCATCCGATTCTATATTGTTTAACGCTGAAAATGTATTTAAATGTAATCCGACAGATGAGAGCAGTGAATTAATATTATCGTGTAAAAACAATGCTATTTTTTTTCGCTCGTTTTCCTGTCCGTCAATGCTGGAATTGATGATGTTGAACTGTATTTTTTGTTGAATTGTTTTTTGTTTATTCTTTCTTTTTAATTCATTATTCTGATAATAAAAATAAAACAAAACCATGAGCATAATTACAAGGATAATCAACAGACTGACTATTTTTTTATCTGTTGTCTGATCCTTTTTTAATTGTATTTCACTGGCTTCCTGTTTTATTTCTGCTCGCGGAGCTTTTGGCTGGCTATAAATGACATTGCAGTTCAGCGTTGAGAAAAAAATAAGAATAGTTATGATTCTAATAATAAGCATACCGTTATGGCTTTATTAAATTATTTTTCAAAGCATATTTTACAAGGCCGATTACGTTTTTTGTTTTTAATTTTTTCATGATATTTTTCCGGTGAGTTTCAACCGTATTTAGGCTTATAAAAAGCTGTTCACTAATCTCTTTACCGCTGTACTCAAGTGATATTAAAGTTATGATTTCTAGTTCTCGTGCACTTAATATTTGATTTTCAGAAAAAGAACTTCTGTTCAATTTTGGATTGTTTTGGGTAAAGCTCGAAAAGATTTTTTCCCGTACATAGTCATCAAAATATTCTTCACCAAGATTGACAGTTTTGATTGCCTGAATAATATTTTCTCCGGCACTTTTTTTTGTGAGATACCCTTTTGCGCCCAATTTCATTACTTCTTTTATGATTTTGAGATCATCATAACTCGAAAGTATAATTACCTTGCAGGGAAAGCCTTTTTGATTAAATTCTTTCAGTACCTCGATTCCATCTTTTTTTGGCATGCTTATGTCCAGTAATAAGATAGCGGCCTCATTGTTAATCACATCATCGTAAATAGTTGTCCCGTCCAATGAATTACCCACTACCTCAAAATCAGTAACAGTGCGTAATAAATTAGTAAGTCCGTCAATTAATACCTGATGATCATCGGCAAGATGTATCTTTATTTTCTGTGTCATTTTTATCCTCAAATCGGTATTCAAATTTATGTAAAATATCTTACAAATTAAGATTTAAGGCTAATTTTGAATAGCGAGTTAAGATTATATCAAATTTTGGCCACAAAAAAACCCGGATAAAATTCCGGGTTTCTTCACACAAATAAATTAAGTTTATAGGTTTACCTCAAACGATCTACAGATTTTACGAGATCTTCATCCTTTTTGATGGCCTTATTAGCTAAAACTAATAACACGATAGCAACAATCGGTAGAAACATCCCAATACCTTTCTCTGAAACAGCGTTAACTGTTTCTCCAGATAGATTTAGTGATCGATATACAAACAATCCTAATAAAATTAAGTTTAATATTATATTCAGTCTGCCCATAACAAACTGGTTTTGTCTTTTCTTATATGATATGATACTAATAATGGTAAGCATTGTACTTAAACCCAATAAAATAGTGTAAACCTGATCCTGCATAAAATAGAATGGTTTTCCTGTGTTTAATGTCCAAAGCGGAACAAAAAACATCAATACCCCAGTTACCAGAAAGGTAAGAATTAAATATACGGTTTGAATTCGTTGTATCATTGTCTAAAATTGTTTTACAAAAATATATTTTCTTTTTTATAAATACTATTGTATGATAAAATTTTATTCGTATTATTGCATCATAATACCGTAAGCACTTCATACTGCGGTCAATTGAAAATATATATCTACCTATTCTTTTTACAGTTTTCCTTTAAAATAATTAAATTCATAGAACATTCATGTTTGATATTTCTGCATTAAAAGAAATGAAGCTTGCTGAGCTTCAAGAAATAGCTAAGTTAGCTAAAACAATAAAGATTACTGGTGTTAAAAAAGAGGCTTTGATTAGCCAGATTTTAGCACATCAGGCTGCCAGCTCAACTGCTGAGGAGCCAAAAACTGCTGTGATATCAGAAGCTAAAGACGATAAGGCTAAAAGAACCAGAATTTCGCCTGTAAAAAAAGCAGCAAATGCAAAAAGTGCACCGGTTTTAGAATTTGATAAGGTAGAGGAAATTCAACCAGACAATGAACCAGCCCCGGCTAATACTCAAACTGAAGTTCAAAATCCGGAAGTTGCAGAAAATGATTCAACAGAAAAGGAAGAACCAAAAATTGTAAAATTTAATAAGTCGGCTTACGAAAAGAAAGTTGCCTTAAAAAAGGAAAAAGAAGAAGTAAAAGAAGTTACTGCCGAGGAAAATGCAGAACCGGTTCTTTCAGAACAAAAAAAGGATAAACCGGCAATCGCACCTGTAAAAAAGATTAATCCAAATCAGAATAAAAACCAGAATCCAAACCCAAATCCGAACCCAAACCCAAACCCAAATCAAAGCGGTAATGGCAATGGAAACGGAAACACAAATAACAACAGCCAGAATCCAAATCATAAAAATAAAAAGAACAATAATTTCAGGGATTCAGATTTTGAGTTTGACGGAATTATAGAAAGTGAAGGTGTTCTCGAAATGATGCCTGACGGATACGGATTCTTACGTTCATCAGATTATAATTATTTAGCCTCACCAGATGATATTTATTTATCAACTTCACAAATCAGATTATTTGGTTTAAAAACCGGAGATACCGTAAAAGGTGTGGTTCGTCCTCCAAAAGAAGGCGAGAAATTTTTCCCTTTAGTTCGTGTATTAAAAATTAATGGTCATGATCCTCAAGTAGTTCGTGACAGAGTTTCTTTCGAACATCTTACCCCGGTTTTTCCTTCAGAAAAATTCAAATTAGCCGAAAAAGGCAGTTCAATATCAACCCGTATTATTGATTTATTTTCTCCAATCGGAAAAGGACAGCGTGGTATGATAGTCGCACAACCGAAAACCGGAAAAACAATGTTGCTAAAAGACATTGCCAATGCGATTGCAGCCAATCACCCTGAAGTTTATCTTATCGTACTTTTAATTGATGAGCGTCCTGAAGAGGTTACAGATATGCAGCGCAGTGTACGTGGAGAAGTTATTGCTTCTACTTTTGACAGAGAACCACAGGAACACGTAAAAATTGCTAACATTGTTCTTGAAAAAGCAAAACGTTTAGTAGAATGCGGGCACGATGTTGTCATTCTTTTAGATTCTATTACACGTTTAGCAAGAGCTTACAATACAGTACAGCCAGCGTCTGGAAAAGTTTTAAGTGGAGGTGTTGATGCAAATGCATTGCAAAAACCAAAACGTTTCTTTGGAGCCGCCAGAAATGTAGAAAACGGAGGTTCATTAAGTATTATCGCAACGGCATTGACAGAAACAGGTTCTAAAATGGATGAGGTTATCTTTGAGGAATTTAAAGGTACCGGTAACATGGAGCTGCAATTAGACCGTAAAATTGCAAACAAACGTATCTTCCCTGCAATTGATCTTACTTCATCAAGTACACGTCGCGATGACTTGTTATTAGACGAAAAAACACTTCAGAGAATGTGGATCATGCGTAAATATCTTTCGGATATGAACCCGGTAGAATCAATGGATTTTGTAAACGACCGTTTCAAGAAAACGAAAAATAATGAAGAGTTTTTGATTTCTATGAATGACTAAGAGAAGGTACTAAGGTTCAGAGGTACAAAGGTACAGAGGTACAAAGGTTCAGAGGTACAAAGGTTCAGAGGTACAAAGGTTGCTTCTGAAATCTATAAAAAAAAGGATGAGTTTAAAAAACTCATCCTTTTTTGCTTTTATCTTAAACCTTGGTTCAAAACCTCTGAACCTTTGCACCTCTGTACCTTTGTACCTCTGAACCTTTAGCACCTATTTTTTATCAACTACCGGTCGTTGAGGTCTGTTTGCTAAATCCCATGCAACGACAAATGCCAGTTTTGTTCTTTTTGTCAGAGCGTCATATTCAATTTTTTCAGGTTCATCACCTTTACCGTGATAATCTTCGTGAACTCCGTTAAAGAAGAATACAGCAGGAATACCATGTTTTGCAAAGTTATAATGATCGGAGCGCTCATAAAAATGGTTTGGATCTTTTGGATCATTAAACTTAAAATCCAAAGCTACTTTAGTATATTTTTCATTTTGAGAGACAACCGCATTATGGAGATCTGATGATAATCTGTCTGCACCAATTACATATACATAATTGTTGGTTTGAGCGTGCTCAACATCACGGCGTCCTATCATATCAATATTGATGTCAGCAATTGTATTTGCAATTGGGAATAACGGATTTTCAGAGTAATAACGGGAACCATGCAAACCGTGTTCTTCGCCGGTTACGTGCAGAAATAAAATTGAACGTTTTGGACCATGACCGTCTTTTTTAGCTTTAGCAAATGCCTTAGCCATTTCCATAACAGCTACAGTACCAGAACCATCATCATCTGCACCATTGTAGATATCTCCGTTTTTGATACCAACATGATCATAATGCGCAGAAATCACCAGTACTTCATCCGGTTTTTCAGAACCTTCAATATAAGCCCAGATATTTTCAGAATCAGGCAGGTTTTCATTTCGTTTTGCATTCAAAAATGCTGCTGGAACGGTTTGATAATAATCTTTAGCTCCCTTAGGAAACGAAATACCATTTTTTTTGTATTGCTCAATCATGTAAAGACCCGCTTTTTTCTGTCCTTTTGAACCCGTTTCGCGGCCTTCCATCTCATCAGAAGCAACAACATATAACATTGTTTTCAGGTCTTGTTCAGTAATAACGTCTATGTATTTTGTTGGATCAGAATTGTCTCCGGATACGAGAGGATGTGTGCTTTCACATGAAAATGCGGAAGCAATTAATAATAAGATTAAAAATTTTCTCATTTTGAGTTTAGTGTAAATTGATAAATATGTAGAAAACATAAAAAGTTAGTAAAAATAGAATAAAAAACGAGTTTATAATGAATAATGTTACACTTTTAACAAATGAAACTATCCTGGATTCACCATAAAAACGGTGATGTGCAGGATAAAAATAATAACACATCCAGAGTGTTCCCACAAAGGTGATAATATCAACCACATAAGTCAACGGATTGCCTTCTCCAAATAATCCGACTATTCTGTTTATAACAAATAATATTAGAAAGATTAGCAGCAAAAACGAAAAATAATGCAGTGTAAAAATACCATGATCAAAGTAATACCACTTCTTTTTATCATGAAAAATCCATAAAAAGAAGGCAAAAAACGGCATTATTATAAACAATATTTTAGGGATATTATGAAAAAAAGATTCAATAAACTTTTCAATGATTTCTCTTTGGGTATTATTTTCTGTAACATGTACCACCTTTTCATAAGCCCAATACTGAAAATCAGAAAGTTTATCTTTTTCGTTTCCGAATTTCTGAATAGAGTCTATTTCCTTCATTGACTTCATTTTAAAATACTTGCTTTCAGACTCCACATGTGCTTCTTTTTTTGTTTTTGCGATTTCTTTAGACAAGGCTTTTTCGCTTTTATCAATGCCTTCTCCAACTTTGCTCGGGAATATGGCAATTAGAAAAAAAGTAACAAAACTGATAAATATATATAGACGAACAGGTGCCAGATAAGACAGCCTTTTTCCCGAGAGATATTCTTTGGTTAAAGTAGAAGGTTTAAAAAGTAAATTCTTTATGGTTTTCCAGAATGCATTTTCATAGTGCGTTAAATCTTCAAAAAAATGTATGAATAAATGATGGAATGTTTTTCTGGAATCGGTGTTTTCCTGACCGCAATTTGGACAGAATTTTTGTTCGACAACATGTCTGCAGTTTAAGCAGGTTTTATCTTCTCTAATTTTGTTATGTGACATTGATTATTAACTGGTTTGGTTTTGGGTAGTTTAAATGTTTGGTTTTTATTTCTTTAGAACTTCATTCAGGAAAAGTTGCAAATGCTCAAAAGATCTTTTTGCTGCAACCGCATTGTAAGCCGCACCTTTAGAATTATCATTTCCTGCATCCTCATGTGTAAATGCGTGTACGGCATTAGCATAATAAATCATTTGCCAGTCTGCCTTAGAATCGCGCATTTCTTGTTGAAAAGCTGCAATTTCTTCTTTTGATACAAACGGATCATCGGCTCCATGACATACTAAAACTTTTGTTGTAATAGGCTCAACTGGTCGTGAGGCATCTTTGCCTAAACCTCCGTGAAAAGAAGCCACCCCTTTTAAGTTTATATGCGCGCGTGCAGCCTCAAGAACTCCAGTTCCTCCAAAACAATATCCGATTGCTACAATATTATCAGCGTTTGCACCGGATTTGATTAACTCCTGCAAAGCAATATTGATTCTTTTTTGGTATTCTGTAAAGTTGGTTTTATAATAACCAGCTTGTTTTCCAGCTTCTGCGGTATTTTTCGGATAATTTCCTTCACCATATATATCAGCAATAAAAACATGATAACCTAATTTTGATAATTTTTCGGCCATTGCTTTTGATGCATTGTCAATTCCGAACCAGGCCGGTAAAAGTAAAATACCCGGATTATTACTGCTTTTTTTTGCAGATTTTATAAATAAACCATTTAATGCCTGATTACCGTCAGCATATTTTACAGTTTTTAATTGTGCATTTATAGTGTTAGAAAACAGTATAGTAGCAAAAAGAAGAAGAGCTGAATTTTTCATAATTTACAATTTTAAAACAAATATCAGAAATAATATGTTACAAAAAAACCTCGAAAGACATTTCTTGCGAGGTTTATGAATATGATAATTTTATATATCAATTGTTTAGAAATAAGATAATTACAGACTAACATTTCGTTTAAAAGCACATCCGAGTTCCACCATAGAATCTGTTTTGGCAATACCGGGAATATTATCAATTTTTTCATATAATATTCTGCGCATATGTTCATGGTTCTTTGCTGTAATCTTGAGATATAAGGTAAAAGATCCCGTTACATAATAGCATTCTGTAATTTCAGGAATTTCCTTTAAGGCTTCGATAATCCTGTCTGAATCAGAATCTTTATTTAATGTAATTCCTGTAAACGAAGCCCAGTCATAGCCAATTTGTTTTTCGTTTAATATCGGTTTAATTCCTGTAATAATACCTTGTTCAAATAAACGGTTGATACGTTGATGCACCATTGTATTTGAAATTTTTAGATTAGTCGCGATCGTAGAGTAGGCAATCCTCCCGTCCTTTTCTAATTCTTTTATGATTTTTATATCAAATTCATCTAAAATATCCATGCAACTTTTTTCTTGTGATTTTGTAAAGATAAAAATAACTCTATTTATTTCTGATAAATGCTTAAGTTTAAAATGACTTATTTATGTTGTAAATAAAGTTATATTAAACTTTATAAAGTATTTTTAAAGTTAAAAATAGTTATTTTGTGGTTGTAAATAAATAAATTTTATATTTTTGTTTTATTAAAAATAAATATCATGGGACATAAGCAGGAAATTCTTTCATCAAAATCGGAGGTTTTGATTGAAAAAGAAAATAAATACGGAGCTCATAATTATCATCCGCTTCCGGTAGTTTTAGAAAAAGGAGAAGGTGTGTACGTGTGGGACGTAGATGGTAAAAAATATTATGACTTTTTATCTGCTTATTCTGCGGTAAACCAAGGACATTGTCATCCTAAAATTGTTGGTGCAATGATCAGTCAGGCACAAACACTTGCTCTGACGTCCCGTGCTTTCTATAATGATAAACTGGGGAACTACGAAGAGTACATTACCAATTATTTTGGTTTTGATAAAGTGCTCCCAATGAATACTGGTGCAGAAGCGGTCGAAACGGCTCTGAAACTGTGCAGAAAATGGGCTTATGAAGTAAAAGGAATTCATGAAGATCTGGCTCAGATTATTGTTTGTGAAAATAATTTTCATGGAAGAACAACAACCATTATTTCCTTTTCGAATGATGAAAGTGCCCGTAAAAACTTTGGCCCTTTTACAGACGGATTTATAAAAATTGAATATGATAATCTTGAAGCTCTTGAAAAAGTTTTGGAATCATCAAAAAATATTGCAGGTTTTCTTGTAGAACCAATTCAGGGTGAAGCCGGAGTGTATGTTCCTTCTGAAGGATATTTGGCAAAAGCAAAAGCACTTTGTGAGAAACATAATGTCTTGTTTATTGCAGACGAGGTGCAAACCGGAATTGCACGTACCGGGAAATTATTGGCTGTTCATCATGAAAATGTACAACCGGATATTTTAATTCTTGGAAAAGCAATTTCCGGAGGCGTATATCCGGTTTCTGCGGTTTTGGCCAATAACGAAATTATGAATGTTATAAGACCGGGACAGCATGGATCTACTTTTGGTGGAAATCCTGTTGCAGCTGCTGTTGCTATTGCCGCTCTTGAAGTTGTAAAAGACGAAAAATTAGCAGAAAATGCAGAACGTCTCGGAATAATTTTGAGAAAAGGATTAAACGAAATCGCTGAGCGCAACAACCTGATTACTCTGGTTCGTGGAAAAGGTTTATTGAATGCTATTGTAATCAATAGCGGAGAAGATTCTGATCTGGCGTGGGAAATCTGCTTGAAATTCAGGGATAACGGATTGTTAGCCAAACCAACTCATGGTAATAAAATTAGACTGGCACCGCCATTGGTAATGACTGAAGAGCAGATTCAGGAATGCCTTGAGATTATCGAGAAATCACTTAATGACTTTAGATAAATTAATTCAAACTTACTTTATAATTCAAAAAGGCGATTGCTATTATGCAAATCGCCTTTTTTTAATTGCTTAAAATATCAAAAAAAAGCATAATAGTTTTTTGATGTTATTGCTGAACAAATCCTTAAATCAGTTTCGATACTGATAAAGGTCAATGTATGACCTTAAGATTGTACTTGTTCATACAAAGCCGGACTTGGTTCCAGAACTTCTGCTTTTGTTTTTGTCGGAACCGATAAAACACCATCTGCCAGCGCACTTCCTTCTTTTTTAGACTTAAATATTGGCCATAAAAATTGTGCGTACCATTCTTCTTGTTTGTATGATTTCATTCCGTATGATTTAGGAAATTTACGAGTGATCAAACCCGTACCGAAAATGATATCCCAAATAAAAAACATGTTTCCGAAATTACCTTTAAAGTGACCGACACCGTCTCCGCTTGTATCAGCATGATGCGCATGATGAGTGGCAGGAGTAGAAATTAATCTTTCCAAAACCCATGCAATCGGATGTAAAACCCTGTATTTGTAAAATGGTTTGTCCCATGCAATACTAGAATGCGCTCCCAAAGTGATAAAACTTTTAATTACTAAAACAAAAAGGGCAGGTAACCCTAAGCCTAAATAAGTTAAAGTTGCAGTGAGGTAAATTTGAGAAAAGAAAATCGTATAAATAAAGTTTTGTCTAGAAGCCATCGCCATTCCCATGTATGGAGCAGAATGGTGTGTTCTGTGAAAACGCCATAAAAAAGGAACCTGATGATGAAGCCTGTGATACCAGTATTGCGTTAAATCATCGGCAATTGCGATTAGGAAAAAGCCTCCCCAAAACGGAACCCATGATAATGTATTGGCCAAATTAGGGAGCAAATAAGGTAAAGCCGTTAAACTAAAAAAAGCAATGACCGGAGGTAAAATTAATTTGGGAGCAAGAAAAGAAACAATATCAATTTTGCGTTCTTCTCCCGTCCATTGGTCATCGTATAGACCCGCTCCGAATTCGATAAGTCCCAAAACAATCATAAACACGGTTAATCCCCAGGTTCTTATATTCGCGAAAACCGGTTGTGCAAATTCTAAAAATGAGGGTAGTGTAACATGTGATTCACTCACAAGGCCATTGCCCAGTTTAAAATAAAGGTAAATTGCCAGTACAGGCAATGCATAAATAAAAAGACTTATACTTAAATCTCTTGTCAGTTTTGAATTTTGAACTACTGCCATGATTTCTTATTTTAAAAATTGATTAATTAATGTTAATCCTCCGGCCAAAACTGCCAGCGGAACTAAAAACAAGATTATCCCAACGACAATCTTTTTTCCGATAATTTCATAATCTACTCGTTTCATGTGGATTGTTTTATGTTAATAATTTAATTTGAAAACCTGCAAGGTTTTAAGCCTTACAGGCCAACCAATTTTTAATTAGTGCTTCCCGGTTTGGTTGCTTGTTTAATTAAATCAGAAACTGTTTTTCCTTTGTCAGCGCCTGTATTATGAATTCTTCTATTGTAAACATCCTGCCAGTCAATCAATGGATATAGATTGTTTTCTTTTGCCTGTTCGTCAAATAATTTTTTAAGCTCGGCCAGTTTTTCAGGATATTTCTTTGCCAGGTTATTACGCTCGTTAAAATCTTCATTTAGATTGTATAATTCCCAAACATCGTTATCAAAATTGCCTTCAGCCGGTTTTTCATTTTTGCCCAAAGATTTTTTTACAGCAAATGAATCAGGCAAGTGTGCAGCCCCCGCTTTCCATCCATCTTTATAAATACCTCTGTTTCCAAAAATGTAATAGTATTGCACTTTATGTAACGATTCTGCTTTTGGATTATCCAAAGAAGCTTTGAATGTAGATCCCTGAATAATATCCTGCTTAACTTCTTTGATGTATTCCGGAGCAGTGATTCCTACAATATCCAAAGTTGTCGGTAGAATATCTGTTACGTGGCTGTATTGCGTTCTGATGCCGCCTTTTTCTTTAATTCCGTTTGGATAATGTACAATCAGCGGGTTACGCGTTCCACCTTCTGAATGTGCATCTTGTTTCCAGTTTTTAAAAGGAGCGTTGGTTGCCTGCGCCCATCCTAGAGGGAAGTTGGTATTTAACCCCTTTGCCGTTCCGATTTCACCAATATTATTTAAGTTACTCTGAAGATTTTGTTCATCACTAGAACCTTGCGAAAACAAACTTTGGTTGATGGTTCCCTGCAGAGTTCCTTCTTTACTGGCTCCGTTATCTCCAATTGCAAGAAAAATCAAAGTATTATCAAGCTGACCGCTTTCTTTCAGATAATCAACAACGCGTCCAATTTCATAATCTGTATAAGTTAAGAAACCGGCGTACACTTCCATAAATCGTGCGTATACTTTCTTTTGGTCCAGAGTCAGTTTTTTCCATTCTGTAATCAACGGATTTCTTTCAGGCAATCCGGCATTATCAGGAAAGAGACCCAATTTCTTTTGGTTTGCCAATACTTTTTCGCGGTAAACATCATAACCTTCATCAAATTTGCCTTTGTATTGATCGCTCCATTTTTCTGCTACCTGATGCGGCGCGTGTACAGCTCCCGGCGCATAGTATAAAAAGAATGGTTTTCCTGGTGCTGCTTTTTGCTGTGTTTTAATATAGTTAATGGCTTTGTCTGTTATCAATTCATTCAAATGACGTCCATCAGGTTTAACATGAGCCTGATCTTCAACCAAATCAGGATTGTACTGATCGGTTTGGGAACCTAAGAAACCATAGAAATGATCAAAACCTTTTCCGGTTGGCCATCTGTCAAACGGACCTGCATCTGTAGCATCTTCATCTGGTGTTACACCATATTTACCAACGGCAAAAGTGTTATACCCATTTTCACGTAAAATTTCTGCAATTGTTCCTTTATCAGATGGAATCCTGCCATCCCATCCAGGAAATCCTGCCGATAGAATAGTGTGAGAAAACCCGCTTACGTGAACTCTTCCTGAATTTCTTCCTGTTAGTAAAGCAGCACGCGTTGGAGCACAAATAGCAGTAGTGTGAAAGTTGGTGTATCGTAATCCGTTATTAGCCAGATTATCAAAAGTTGGAGTGCTGATCAAACCTCCAAAAGTACTCGCCGCTCCAAATCCAACATCATCTAATAAAATCCAAACGATGTTGGGAGCACCTTTAGGAGCTTTTACAGGTTCTGGCCAGTATTCTTTAGAATCGGCTAAAGTCTTGCCAATAGTTCCCTTAAATTCTGATTTTTCTTGTGCAAAACCCAGTTGGGCAATCAGTAATGCTGTAATCAAAAGCCCTGTTCTTTGGCTTTTGATTGCTAAATTATTTTTAAATTTTTTCATAATTAATAGTTTTACTTGTTTACTTTGGTCAATAATTGCTGAATATATTTTCCTTCTGTATTGGCGTTTTATATGTAATTGTATTTTACTCTGCTATTTTATTTTATTCCAATCTTCGACACCTACTTTTGCCGACCACTGTTGATGTAATTCAATTAAGGTTTGGAGCAGTTCCGGTTCTGATTTTGCCATGTTTTTTGTCTCTGTTCTGTCTGTATCCAGATTGTACAATTCCCAGGGCTGATTGTTTTCGGCTACCGCTTTCCATTTGCCATTTCGTACTGCTTTGCTGCCTTCGTGTTCCCAGAATAAGGATTGATGTGCATCAGATTGTTGTCCTTCAAATTCTTTTTTTAAACTAATTCCTTCTAAGGGGATAAGTTTTTTTTCCTGAAAAGAATCAGGATATTGAAAACCGGCATACTCCAGAAGAGTGGGGAAAATATCAATCAAATGAGTTACTCTGCCGCTCAGTGTACCTGCCTTAATCTGATTTGGATAATAAGCAATAAAAGGTGACGCAATACCGCCTTCGTGGGTGTTCTTTTTAAATAATTGAAAAGGCGTGTTGCTCACATTTCCCCACGGACTTTCGTAACTGTCAATAGACGCAGCCGAACCGGGTGTTCCATTTTTTTGTGTAACATAATTCCAGTTTTTTACATCATCCGCACTTCCGCCATTATCCGAAAGAAAAAGAATAAGGGTATTATCTTCCTCTCCCAAAGACTTTACTTTTTGTATAATTTCTCCAATTCCGGCATCCATTCGGTCAATCATAGCAGCATAAATTGCCATTCGGTTATCCCATTTATCTTTTTCTTCTGCACTTAGTTTTTCCCAATCCGGCACTTTTTCAAAACGATCTGATAAATTCCAATTTTTATCAATAATTCCCTTTTCTTTTAATTTTTCAAAACGTTTTGCTCTCACTTTATCCCAGCCATTCAGATATTTGCCTTTGTATTTTGCAATATCTTTCGGCAATGCCTGAATAGGCCAATGCGGGGCATTATAAGCAACATACAGAAAAAAAGGCTGTTGCTGATTTCGCTGTTTTTCTAAAGAATTAATGGCGAAATTGGTAATTTCCTGTGTCAAATAAGCAGAAGAATCTGTGCGGATAATTTCTTGATCTCCTTTTAAAAAAGTAACTTTTCTTCCGTCGTTATATAAGGGTTCTGAGTTGAAATAACTGCTCCCATTATTTTGCAGAGTAAAAGAATCATCAAATCCACGATTCACCGCCAAGGCTGATGGTACTAAACCAACATGCCATTTTCCGGAGACAATGGTATTATATCCCGCCAGTTTGAGTGCTTGCCCAATTGTGATGCAATGCTCGTTTAGATATCCCTGATACGCAGGAAAACCCTTGTCCTGAACCATGTCACCGACACCTGCCTGATGAGGATACAAACCCGTGAGTAACGAAGCGCGTGAAGGACAGCAACGACCGGCATTGTAAAACTGCTTTAGAATAAGTCCGTTTTTAGCAAGCTTATCCAGGTTTGGGGTTTTTATTTCTGAGCCAAAAGCACCAATATCTGAGAAACCTAAATCATCTGCCAGAATGACGATGATATTAGGTTGTTTTTTTTGTGCAAATGCCTGAAATTGTACAACAACCAATAGAGCAAGGATAAATTTTCTTTTAATCATTTTATTTACTTGTGTAAGTCTTTATTAATTTCCGTATCCAGGGTTTTGTGGCAAACCAACAGGGTCAATATTTCTTTCGCTTTGCGGAATCGGATAAAGATTATTTTTTTCTGAAACTGAATTTTTAGCCGTTACTTTTTTTATTTCGGTAACCAAAGTTCCCCAGCGTACTAAGTCGAACCATCTTTGACCTTCTTGAACAAATTCTTTTTTGCGTTCTTCCTGTATCGCATTTCTAAAAGCGGCCTGGTCTAAACCAACTAAGTCTACTGTTGCGTCTGGTGTAGTTATTGGTTTTCCGTATGCTCTTCTTCGAACCTGATTAAGGAGTTCAAATGCTTCCGGAGTTGGAGTTCCCTGTTCATTTATCGCTTCCGCTAAAGACAATAAAATGTCTGCATAACGGATTAGTGGAAAATTGATAGCAACGTTTGATGGGGTTGCCAGATTACTCAGGTCCAGATATTTCTTAAAGATTGGTTTTGGAAACGTATATAGCTTTCCTGTTGCCGGATTAAGCAATTGCTTGGCATAACTAACATCTCTTCTGGTATCTCCGGCTTCATAAATATCATAGAACAAGGCAACATCTGAGATAATATCGGCAGGTTCTGTTGCTGTAAATCCCGTAAATGAGGTGGCCTGAAAAGTACTTCCGCTAGACCCGTTTCCGGCTTGGTTTGGCTCAAACTGAACAGAAAAAATATGTTCCTTTCCATTCTTTTTTGTTTTGGTAAAGATGTCCTGAAAATTTTCGAAAAGAGCATATCCATAACCCCCGTTTATTACCTCTCTTGCTTTTAGAATGGCATTTGGCCAGTCTTTTCTTGTCAGATAAACTTTTGCCAAAATTGCTTTTGCAGCACCAGATGTTGCTCTTCCTGCGTCTGCAGCCCCATAAGCAGGAGGCAAGGCTTCAGCATCTGTCAGGTCAGAAATAATCTGAGCATACACTTCATCTGCCGTTCTTCTTTTCGTTTTTAAGCTTTCAAGTTCAATTGTTGTTGGCTCATGCAAAACAATCGGAACTCCGCCCCAAAGACGAACTGCCTGAAAATAAAGCAATCCTCTAATGAATTTAGCTTCGTTGATTAATCTTGTTTTTACCACTTCAGAGCCAGATACTTTCGGAATATTATCAATAGAAACATTAGCTCTGTTGATTCCCGCATAAATTTGTCTCCATGCTACCTGCACGCGGTCAGAAGTCGCATCATGTGTTAGACTACTCAATGCTCTTACCTGAGGATTTGTAGCAGAAACTCCGGCTGAAGCATAATCAGAAGCCATATCGGTTAAGAAATAAAGATTTCTTCCAAATAAACTCTGCTCTCCCGGATCAAGGCTTAAGGAAGCATAAACGGCAGTTACACTCGCAACAGCATCATCCTGAGTTTTAAAGTAATTGCCTTCGGTAGTAAACGAGGTTGGTGTTACCTCCAGTTCTGTGCACGATACAAACAAGCCGGCACTTAGTAGAAATGTTATGATTATCTTTTTCATTTTTATATTTTTTTTCTTAGAAAGTTACGTTCAGGCCAGAAATGAATGTTTTGGAGTTTGGATAAGAACCAAAATCAATTCCCGGATATAAGTTATTTTGTTCATAGGAACTTACCTCTGGATCATAACCAGTGTATTTTGTCCATGTAATTAAGTTTTCTGCAGAAACATAAAATTTCACACTTTTTGTTCCCAGTTTTTTAGAAACACTTTTTGGTAATGTGTATCCCAGAGTAATTAATTTTAGGCGTAAGAATGAAGCATCTTCTACATATCTTTCAGAAACTATTCCTAGCGGAGAACTTGATGCTCTCGGAACTTCATTACCTGGGTTTGTTGGTGTCCAGCGATCTTCAAGAGTTGCTGCAGCATTTGTTCCAAGAGTGGAAATTTCTAATTGCTGGTTTAAGGCGTTAAATATTTTTCCGCCATACGATCCCTGAAAAGAGAAGTTTAAATCGAAGTCATTATAAGAAATCGTATTGCTGAAACTTCCAACAAATTTTGGCTGTGAAGAACCTAAATCTCCTTTATCAAGAGCAGTAATTACACCATCTCCATTTGTATCAACATATTTTCTGTCCCCGACTTTTGTATTGGCCAGACTGTTTATTTTTGGCTGTGTATTGATTTCTTCCTGAGTCTGGAAAATGCCATTTGTTCGGTACCCCCAGAAAGTTCCCAAAGGCAATCCCACTTTTACAGTTACCGGTTGTTGCTGAAGCAAAGAACCATTCGGTACTACAGGAAAAAATTGATTAACTCCATTACCAATAGACACCACTTTATTTCTGTTGGCAGAAAACACAATATTTGAATTCCACGAAAAGTTTTCTGTTTTTATATTTTCAGTAGTCAGACCAATTTCGATCCCTTTGTTTTCTACACCTCCAATATTTTGAAGCACAGTAGCATAACCAGAAGTAAGTGGCACAGGAACGCTGATTAACAAGTCGTTTGTTTTTTTGTAATACACATCAAAAACAAAATTGATTTTTCTGTCTAATAATGATAAATCCAATCCAAGATTATACTGGTCTGTTTTTTCCCATTTCAAATCCGGGTTGGCCAATCGGGTAGGGGCAAGACCGGTGTATAATGTACCTCCAAAAGAATAATTTACAGAACCCATTGAAGCCAGCGAAAGATAATTTCCAATTTCCTGGTTTCCTGTTGTTCCCGCAGTAATTCTAAGTTTTGCTTCGGTTACACCTTTAATATTATTAGCAAATTCCTCATCGGTAATATTCCATGAAAATCCTGCAGAAGGAAAATAACCCCAAAGCGATTCAGAACCAAATCTAGAAGAACCATCTGCACGGGCAGATAATGTCAGGTTATATTTTCCTCTGTACGAATAATTTACTCTTGCAAGCCATGATTTTAGTACGCTTTCATAAGCTTCACTATAAGGTTTTACGGCAACACCATCCTGAAGAGCATCAGAAGTGTTATTATCATTTATAAAAGTATTTGCACCCGCATTTACGATTTCACCCTGAGTATATTGAAGGGTGTAACCTCCCAGTGCAGAAAATTTATGATTTTCGCCAAATGTAGTATTGTAGTTCAGTGTATTTTCATTTAAAACAGAACTCACCAAACGGTCTCCAACGGAGGCCAAACCTTTTGTTCCTGCACCTGTAGTGGTATGAGACGGTGCATAATAGTTTTGTTTTGTGTTTAAAACATCACCACTTACAGCCACTTTAGCAGTTAATTTCTTAGAGATTTTATATTCACCAAATAGGCTGGTTAAAATTCTGTTGATTTTAGTCTCATTGATTGTATTCTCTAAATCATTAATTGGATTTGGAACATACCCATTAACAGAAGTTGCATAGATGTTATTGGTCACATTATAGCTTCCGTCTTCATTTTTGATAGGAACAACCGGTGCAGTCAATACAGCACTAACCAACGGATTTGGAGTTCTTCCGTTTCCGGTTGTTCCAACACCATTCGAAACAGAATTACTGTAATTGGCATTCACACCAAACTTAAAGGTTTGAGAATAATTTTTCTCATAGTTCACCCGAAGTGAGATACGCTTAAAATCTGATCCTAAAACAATACCTTCCTGATCAAAATATCCGGCAGAAATTGCATATCTCGATCTTTCGTCACCACCCGAAAAAGAAAGCTGATGGTTTTGAACCGGAGCAGCAGTTCTAAAAGCAGCAGACTGCCAGTCATAATTGCCCGAAGTTTTAAAAGCCTCTATTTGTGCATCAGAAAAAGAGGGAGCCTGACCAATACTGGCCTGAACATCATTTCGTAATCTAGCCCATTGGCTGGCATTCATTAAATCAAGTTTTTTTGAAATATTCTGAAATCCAAAATAACCCTGATACGAAATATTGTCCTGCCCCTTTGTTCCTTTTTTGGTCGTGATAATAACCACACCATTTGCTCCCCGAGAACCATAGATTGCAGTTGCCGATGCATCTTTCAATATCTCAATAGATTCTATATCAGCAGGATTGATAGTCGATAATACATTTAAACTTGCGCCTGCAAAAGAAACTCCGGCAGAACTATTACTGTTATCATTATAAATTAAAATCCCGTCTACAACATACAGAGGCTCATTCCCGGCAGTAATAGAATTTCCTCCCCTGATACGTACGCTTGAAGAAGCACCTGGCCGTCCTGAACTTTGAGTTACAACAACACCGGCAACAGCCCCTCTTAATAAATTATCTGCTGATGAGGTTACCTGAGATAAGTTTGCTTTTGGAACAGATGCTACAGAACCCGTAATATCTTTTCTCTTTTGAGTTCCGTAACCCACAACTACCAGTTCGTCAAGTTCCTGTCTTTCTTCTTTTAAGTGAATAATTACCGGATTTTTATCTACTACTACTTCAGCTTTTTTGTACCCGATATAACTCACTATAAGTGTGTATGGAAATTTCTGACCGGTCTGAAAATAAAATTTTCCTTCTGCATCTGTCACAACTCCGTGCGTTGTTCCTTTAATTGTAATAGATGCTCCTATAATTGGCTGATTTGTAATGTCATCAACGACCGTTCCGTCAAGTTTTGATTGTATAAGTGGGGTTGTATTCTGGGCATTAATCCCTGCCGAAAAAAACAGCAGAAAAAGCAATGAGTATATATTTAATATTTTTTTCATTTCTTTGTAATGGTTTAAATAATTAACAAGGAGTCCTGAGGGTTGATTTTTCAACTCTCTATTTTTTGTTCCTTTATTTCACGATAAATGTTTTTAAGCCTCGCCATTTCTGTTGCCGCAGAAATGGCTTTTTTTTTATTTGCAACAGCAGCTATGCATTTTTTTCATTTTAGTTTTTTTTAGTTATTAATTTTTGGATTATAGGTAGTATTTCAACAATCAATTCAATACAAATCGATGTATTAAATAGACTTTTGCAATTTCAATAAATAAATTCTGGTGGTGAATTTTAAAAAGATTCGTTTTGTATGTAAGTTTCCGATAGTCAAACTAAAACGAATTTGGGATAAAGAAAACTAACAACACATACACATATAACAAGAAGTGCTATAAGTGTAATTTTTAAAAAGAATGCAAGACGTATTTCTTTCGGTTGTTTTCAAAATATAGTTTTTTACGGTTTTAAACTCTACTAATCCTATAGACAAAGTTAATTTTAATATAATAAAAACCAAAAAAATGTTTCACTTTTTTTATAAAACATCAATTAAAGTGGCTATATGCCATATGACATTTTGATTAAATAGCTGATTGTAAGTAATATAGTAATTTTTAATAATGTGTAAGATGTTAAATTGGGATTAAGATAAAGATTGAAATTTGTAGTATTTTACATTTAAATTGCTTCTCTGCAATTACTTACTGTGACTAAAAATAAATCAAAAAACGTCAGATATGTCAAATCGAAATAGTAACGCTGTAATTTTTAATCAAATAAATCCTTTAAAATCTATTAATTGTTTCTGATAATAGTTATCTGAGAATTATATACTTAAAATAAGGAAAGCTTTTTCTATAAAAATGAAAGTTTTTTGTTGAGAGCGGTTATTAAAGACTAAATTGTCTTTAATATGACATATGTCATTTTTTGCCAGAAGGTAAGACTTTAATTTTGCTTAGTAATTAAGAGTTGAATGCTCTTGATACCAATCAAAATCTTAAAAGTTTTTTATGAGTACTTTATCTCAATCACACCGAATTTTATTTTTAAATACACTCGCCTTTACCATATGTTTTGCCTGTTGGACATTAAATGGTGTTTTAATAACCTATTTGGTCGATAAAGGAATCTTTAATTTTACAGTCGTAGAAACAGGATGGTTACTTGGCATTCCTATTTTATCAGGCTCTGTTTTTAGATTGCCAATCGGAATTTTAACAGACAAATATGGCGGTAAAATTATATTTTCGACCTTGTTGTTACTGTGTTCCGTTCCGCTTTTTTTACTTCCGTTTGCGAGCTCATTCTGGACTTTTGCGGTTTTAAGTTTCTTCTTCGGATTAGTAGGTACAAGTTTCGCAGTAGGAATTGGATATACTTCAATCTGGTATCCAAAAGAATGGCAGGGAAGAGCTTTAGGCATCTTCGGAATGGGAAATGCAGGTGCCGCCATAACCACATTTGTGGCTCCCACCTTACTTAATTATTTATCAGAAAAAGATCCAATAAACGGCTGGAAAACCCTTCCTGTTATATATGCCGTAACATTAGTTGTTATAGGCTTGCTTTTTATTGTATTTGCCAAGAATAAAACCAATCAGGGCGTCTCAAAAACAATGGGAGAATTGATGTCCCCGCTCAAAAACATGCGCGTTTGGCGTTTTGGAGCCTATTACTTTTTAGTCTTTGGCTTTTTTGTTGCCTATTCGCAATGGCTGCTTCCCAATTTTATGAATGTGTACCATACCACCTTGGTTATGGGCGGCATGTTTGCTACCATGTTCAGTTTACCGTCTGGTATTATCAGAGCTTTTGGCGGTTATCTGTCCGATAAATTCGGAGCCAGAAAAGTCATGTATTGGGTTCTTGGATCTTCAATCGTAATTAGCTTTTTATTGATGTTTCCAAAAATGGAAATCCTCACTGCCGGTCCCGGCGTTATGGCGACAAACAACGGAACTGTTACCGCAATAACGGCAGATCAGGTTGTGGTGAATGAAAAAGCGCATCAGATCAATTCAAAACAAATAACAAGCAATAGCTATAATGCAGTTTTTCCGGTAAAAAACTCCTGGCAGGAAATTATCGTCAAACAAAATCAGGAAGTAAAAAAGAAAGAATTATTGGCGCAGGGCGTTACACAAATTAAATTCAGCGCCAACCTTTGGGTTTATGTGGTTTTGGTCATCCTTATCGGAATTTCATGGGGAATTGGAAAGGCAGCCGTTTACAAGCACATTCCCGAATATTTTCCAAACGAAGTGGGAGTTGTCGGCGGAATGGTAGGCTTAATAGGTGGTTTAGGCGGATTTTTCGGTCCCATTATATTTGGTTACCTGCTCAATTACACCGGACTTTGGACCAGTTCCTGGATCTTCATTTTCATAGTTTCCGTGCTCTGTCTTTTATGGATGCACAGAACCATTATCAATGCTATGAGAAGCAAATCACCAAATTTTACAAGAGAAATAGAAGACAATAAAATAAATTAAATACAAATAAGATGAAAACTTGGTTAGACAAATGGAATCCGGAAGATGAAGCGTATTGGAATGCTGGCGGAAGTAAGATCGCATGGAGAACCTTAACAATTACAACCTTAACCTTAACCTTGTCATTTGCCTCTTGGTTTATGATGAGTGTAATCGCAGTTAAATTGCCCGGATTAGGATTTAATTTTTCAAAAGACCAGCTTTTCTGGTTAACTGCAATTCCCGGATTAGCAGCCGGATTACTGCGAATTATTCACACTTTTATCCTCCCAATTTTTGGAACACGACATGTAATATCCTTTGCCACAGCAATAAAATTAATTCCCGTAATCGGAATTGGCTTTGCTATCATGAACCTTAATACACCTTTTTGGGTTTTTGCACTATTGGCATTTACAACAGGTTTTGGAGGAGGAGATTTCTCTTCTTACATGCCAAGTACCAGTTTGTTTTTTCCGCAACGATTAAAAGGAACAGCATTGGGCATACAAGCCGGAATTGGAAATTTTGGGGTTTCGATCGCACAATTTGTTACTCCGCTTATTATCAGTTTCGGAATTTATGGTGCCGCAGCCGGTTTTACAAGTATAGATCCCAAAGAAACTGTAGCTGTTTTTCAGACTTCTTCTATAGAAAAACAAAAAGAAGTTTTTTCAGCTCTGGATGCTGAAGTACAGACCAAAATACTTTCAAACGTAAAGAAAAATGTACTCGATTCTGTAACTGCTGCCGCCAACTCTACAGATAAAGTGATCATTTTTGCTTCGCTTCCTGTAAAAGCGAAGGCCAAGGCAATTGCAAACGCCAACCCAAAATTAGCAGAGAAAATTATAAACCAAATTAATCCTGAAAATACAGCAGTTAAAAACAAACCTATATACCTGCAGTCTGCCGCATTTTGGTTTGTTCCTTTTCTAATTATTATGGCGCTGGTGAGTTGGTTTTACCTAAAAAGTATTCCGATGAAAGCGTCGATAAAAGAGCAATTGGATATTTTTTCTAACAAACATACCTGGTATTGCACCATCACATATGTCATGACTTTTGGAACTTTTGCCGGTTTATCTGCGGCTTTTCCTCTAATGATTAAATTTCTTTACGGAGATTTTCCCAATGCACCAGATCCTTTGGTTTATGCGTTCTATGGACCATTAATTGGTTCTGCAAGCCGTATTGCCTTTGGTTTTGTAGCCGATAAAGTAGGAGGCGCAATATTGACCACCATTACCGGTTTAGGAATTTTGGCCGGAGCGATTATTCTCGTAACTCAGGGTTTAGTAGCGCCAACCAGTATGGAGCAGTTTCCAATGTTTGTAACCGTAATTTTGGCCATGTTCTTTTTTACCGGAATCGGAAATGCGGGAACCTTTAGACAATATCCCATCATATTTAAAGAAAACCCGCGTCAGGCAGCGGGAGTTATTGGCTGGACTGCTGCGATAGCTGCTTTTGGACCTTTTATCTTTTCTAAACTAATAGGGAATAATATTTCTGCTAATGGTACTGTAAATCAATTCTTTATTGGCGTTTGTTTTTTCACTATCTTAGCTACAGGTATCAATTGGTGGTTCTACAATCGTAAAAATTGTGATAAACCAAGTTAAATAAGTAATCATTTAATTTTAATTAAGGATGAAAAATAAAACCTACAATACCAAAGCATTACTTGTTGCTTCTCTGGTTTCGATACTTACCATCGTACTCGTATTTTACGGCTCCAGAAAACTGCAAAATTTTGATGCAGCACTCGTTACCTATTTATTCGGAACCGTCTTTGCTTTCTTTGGAATCGTTTACCGATATACCGTCTGGCTTCAGAGACCGCCCACCTGGATGTATTTTAAAAGAAGCCTAAAATTCCTTTTTACCGGAAAAGTATTTTCACATTTATGGTTTTTAGGAAAAGAATCTGTACAAAACATTGTTGTTCAAAAGTTTATATATCCAAGAAGCAAATGGCACTGGTTTGCCCACTTCTGTATTGCATTGGGTTGTATGTCAGCATTTGCCATAACAATTCCGCTTACTTTTGGGTGGATTCATTTTACATTGGCGCCCAATTCCATTTCAATTTACGAAGCGCATTTCTTTGGCTTTAAAATGATGGATTTTCAAATTGGTTCTGTCATGGCATTTCTAATTTTTCATGCCTTAAACTGGTCTTCGTGGTTGGTAATTATAGGTTCTGTTTATTATTTAAGAAGAAGATTAACCAATCCGGGACTCATTGCAACGCAGACTTTTGAAGGTGATTTATTGCCCCTCATTTTATTGATTGCAATATCAGTAACAGGATTATGCCTGACCTATTCGTACCAATTCATGAAAGGTTTTGCATATGATTTTCTAGCTGTAATTCATGCCGTAACCGTCATTATGTTTTTGCTCTGGATTCCATTTGGAAAATTCTTCCACATCATTCAGCGTCCGGCACAAATTGGCGCACATATTTACAAACAAGAAGGAATGAAACAAGGAATGGCAGTTTGCCCGCACACTGGAGAAGAATTTGCAACCAAGCTTCATATCAACGATTTAAAAATTGTAACCAAAGAATTAGGTTTTGATTTTACCCACGAAGACGGAACATCACATCTCGATTTAAGCCCGGAAGGCAAAAGATCCCGCTTAGCAAAAGCCCATTTAAAAGCCAGACAAGAAGGCGGAAATTTATTTGGATAATTATAAAGGGTTTCAGGTTTTTATTGTTTCAAGTTTCAGGTTCCGCACAGAACTTGAAACCTGAAACCTGAAACAAAAACAAAAAAAAAGAAAATGGCAAAACTACCGACATCAACCGAAAAAATAATTGAAGCTTTTGGTCCACATTTAAATTATGCGCCTGTCGATGGTTATGACGGACGTGACGAACCGGATGAAATCGTTAAAACACATTGCTGTTTTTGCGGCATGCAGTGCGGTATTCAGTTATTGGTCAAAGAAAATAAAGTAGTAGGATTTGAACCCTGGATGGAATTTCCTTTTAATGAAGGTCGATTGTGCCCGAAGGGAGTGCAAAGATATCTTCAAAATAACCACCCCGACCGACTTTTGCATCCCATACAAAGAGTGGAAGGAAAGGGTTTTGAAAAAGTTTCGTGGGATGATGCAATGGATAAAACTGTTTCTGAAATCAAACGCATTCAGGAAAAATACGGAAAACATGCTTTCTCTATGTTATCAGGAGTTTCTTTAACTAACGAAAAAAGTTATCTGGTGGGGAAATTTGCCCGTGTAGCATTAAAAACAAGAAATCTCGATTACAACGGAAGACTTTGTATGGTAAGCGCCGGAGCAGGAAATAAAAAAGCATTTGGTCTGGACAGGGCTTCAAACAATTATTCTGATCTGGAATATGCCGAAGTTATTATCGTAACCGGAGCCAATATCAGTGAAACTTTTCCAACTTTGACGCATTGGATCTGGAAAGCTCGTGACCGCGGCGCCAAATTAATTGTAATCGATCCGAGAATGATTCCGCTGGCGAGAACGGCTGATATTCACCTCGATGTTAAACCCGGAACCGATTCTGCCTTATACGGAGCCATGCTCAAATATCTTGTAGATCATGACATGCTCGATCATGATTTTATAGACAATTATACTTCAGGATTTCAGGAAACAATTGATGCCGTAAAAGATTATACACTCGAATGGGCTGAAGAAGTAACCGGAATTGATAAAGAAAAAATAAAAGCGGCTGCTGAATTATGGGGAAAAGCAAAAACGAGCTTTTTATTGCATGCCAGAGGCATCGAACATCACTCAAAAGGAGTTGATAACGTTTTGGGCTGTATCAATCTCGTTTTGGCAACCGGAAGAATCGGAAGACCTTACTGCGGTTACGGCACCATTACCGGACAAGGAAACGGACAGGGCGGAAGAGAACATGGACACAAATGCGATCAATTGCCCGGAAACAGAGATATCGAAAATCCGGAACACCGAAAATACATTTCTGAAGTTTGGGGAATTGACGAAAAAGACATGCCCGGAAAAGGACTTACGGCGTATGAAATTATAGAAGCCATTCACAGAGACGAAATCAAAGGACTGATTTCGATTTGTTTCAATCCGCTGGTGTCGCTTCCTAACAATAATTACGTACGTGCAGCGCTCGAAAAATTAGAGTTTTATGTTTGTATCGATTTCTTTTTGAATGAAACGGCCCGTCATGCAGATATTGTATTGGCTGGATCTCTGCAGGAAGAAGAAGAGGGAACAACAACCTCTGCAGAAGGAAGAGTAATCAGAATCAGACAAGCGGTAACGCCTCCGGGAGAAGCCAGAACCGATACTTCAATATTATTGGAAATTGCCAAAAGACTGGGCGAAGAAGATAAATTTACCTATAACAACAGCGAAGAAATTTTTAACGAGTTGCGCGTCGCCTCAAAAGGAGGAACGGCAGATTATTTCGGAATCTCGTATAAAAAAGTCGAAGACAATATGGGGGTTTTCTGGCCGTGCCCAACAGACGATCATCCCGGAACGCCGAGATTATGGGAAGATAAAAAGTTTAAAACGCCAGACGGAAAAGCACATTTTAATCCCGCACCCTACCGATTGCCGGGTGAAATCACCAATGATGAATATCCGATAACGTTAACAACAGGGCGTGTCGTTTCTCAATATTTAAGCGGAACCCAAACACGCCGAATTGGGAAATTGGTCGATCAGTTTCCGGAGCCAATGTTAGAAATTCATCCGGAACTGGCAGCACAATACGGCATCAAACAAAGAGAATTAGTAAGAGTCGCAACCCGAAGAGGAGAGGGAATTTTTCCGGCAAATATTGTAGAAACAATTAGAAAAGATACTGTTTTTATTCCGTATCACTGGCCGGGGAGCAAATCTGCCAATCAGCTAACGCCAGGCACATTAGATCCTATTTCAAAAATACCGGAGTTTAAAGTCTGTGCCTGTTTATTAGATCCGTTGGGAAAAATAGCACCGCCATCAAAACAATCAGAAGCCTATGCAAGTGTTTAATCTATAAAAAGAAAGCTTATGAATTTGACTAATTTTAATACAAACGAAGAGTTTTTTGTAGACATGCAGCGCTGTATTGGCTGTAAAGCCTGCGAAATGGCTTGCGCCGAATGCGAAACCAACGGGCAGCAAACGTTAATCAGTGTAAACTATGTCGATCGTGCGGCAACAATTCAGACTACAGTACAGGTTTGCATGCATTGCGAAGATCCGGTTTGTGCCAATGTTTGCCCTGCCGATGCTATTTCGCAGGACGAATTTGGCGTAGTGCATACCGCAAGCACAGAAAGATGTATTGGCTGTTCGAATTGTGTAATGGCTTGCCCATTTGGAGTTCCTAAAAAAGTCGAAGAATACGATTTGATGATGAAATGTACCATGTGCTACGACAGAACAAGTGTAGGCAAAAAACCAATGTGTGCAACAGTCTGTCCAAGCGGAGCTTTATTTTACGGAACAAGGGCAGAAATCGAAGAAATGAGACCCAATAGTACCCCAATCAATAATTTTATTTTTGGACAGGAAAAAGTCAAAACAAAAGTCAATATTATGATGCCAAAAGGCAGTACAGAATTAAGAATTTATTAAACCAAAATCATGTCAAAAGAAGATAATTTAAATCAAAACTGGAAAAAAGATTTCCCCATAAAAAAACAGGAATCGACTCAGGTCAGCCGACGCGATTTTGCCAAATTCCTCACTTTTGTTTCCGGCGGATTAATGGTAGGAAGCGGATTCGTAACAGCAAAAGCTTTTTTATTACCAAAAGAAGAAGTGCAGGGCGAACATTTTATCTGTAATAAAGAAGATGTTCCCGTTGGCGGAACAAGAGGTTTTGTATTGGAAGGAAGTACAATTCCGTATATTTTAATTCATTTAGAAAGTGGAGAATTTAAAGCCTACGAGCAAAAATGTACGCATCTTTCGTGTTCTGTGTTTTACAAACCCGGAACAGGAATCATTCATTGTCCTTGTCACGAAGGTTCTTTTGATGCTAAAACAGGAGATGTAATTGCCGGACCACCGCCAAGAGCTTTGCCTCAATTAGAAGTTGTGTTCAAAGAAAATGCTGTTTTTGTAAAAGCATTCATAGCCAAAAAAGACAGCTAGTTTTTATCACTTAAATTTAAACTTATGAGTACATTTAGAAGAAGCCAGAATCGAGCAAATCCCAATAAACTAAACAATATCCTGTCGACACTTATTTTTATTTTAATCTTAAATGTCAGCATCCAGATATGGCTTTTGTATGCATCTCTCAACAATGCATTAGAAAACAATAAAGAAATTTTAATTCCCGCCTTTATCGCTTCTGCTATTTTATTTCTTATCGGGTTTTCCTGGCTGTATTATCTTCCAAAGGGAAATTTCCGAAAAAAATAAACAAAACATAAAGATAATCATGGCAACTTAAAAAGCTATTGGACTTTTATGGAAGTATTTAAAAGAATTACGCTAAATTTATATTTTTAAATAATATTTAAATACTAATGTTTTAAACTAAGTAAAAATACTTATATTTGTAATAAGTATTTTTTTGCTTATAACAAAAAAGCCCTAATGATTAAAGTAGAAGAAGCCATAGCAATTATTGAAGCGAACAGCGCAAAAATGCCCACGCAGTTAATTCCCGTAAGGAAAGCACTGGGCTATGTTTTGGCAGAAAGCGTGATTTCGCCAATTCACATGCCGCCATTTCGTCAATCGGCTATGGACGGATACGCTTTTACGCACAGTATAAGACATCAGTACGATATAATTGGGACTTCTCAGGCGGGTGATCATTCGAATATAAAATTGAAACCCAACGAAGCCATTCGAATTTTTACAGGTGCTTTTGTACCCGATCATGCAGATACCGTAGTGATGCAGGAACACGTAATGGCCAGCAAAGATTCCATTTTGATCGCAACCATGCCGGAGAAAAACGCCAACGTTCGTCCAAAAGGAGAGCAAATTGGTAAAGATGACATTGTTTTTGAAGCCAATACCTTGATTACACCCGCTGCAATTGGATTTTTAGCCTGCTTGGGAATCACCGAAGTTGAGGTTTATAAAAAGCCAAAAGTCGCTATTTTAGTGACAGGAAACGAACTTTTGCCACCGGGAAAGAAACTAAAAAAGGGAAAAATATTCGAAAGTAATTCCATTATGCTCGAAGCGGCTTTGGAAACAATCGGAATCAAAAAAACCAAAGTTTACCGAGTTAAAGACAATCTTAAAGCGACAAAAAAAGCACTGAAAAGCATTCTGAAAAAAAATGATGTGGTTTTAATTTCCGGCGGAATTTCTGTTGGAGATTTTGATTTTGTAAAAGAAGCATTATTGCAAAACGGCGTTGAAGAGCTTTTCTATAAAATCAATCAGAGACCCGGAAAACCAATGTTTTTTGGCTCTAAAAATGAAACTTTGGTTTTTGCATTACCCGGAAATCCGGCTTCATCGCTCACGAATTTTTACATTTATGTTGCACCCGCAATCAAACACAGATTAGGATTCTCGGAAATTCATAAAACAAAACTCGTTCGAAAATTAAATTCAGATATTAAAAATAACACGGGAAAAACATTATTTCTAAAAGCGAAATATGACGAAACCAATGTGACTGTTCTCGACGGCCAAAGTTCTGCCATGCTCAACACATTTGCCGTGGCCAACAGTTTACTGATTGTACCACAGGATGTTGAAGAATATAAGAAAGATCAGCTTGTGACGTTATTACCGATAGATTAGAGTTTTTTAGAGGCAAGAAGAAAGAATAAAGAGAATAGAATAAGAAAAGAGAATAGAATAAGAAAATAGATTTTGAGATTAATGATAAAAAGCAGTGTGTAAATAAAAACATATAGCCAAGAACCTGAAACCTGAAACAAAGAAAACCTGAAACAAAGCATAAAACCTGAAACAAAAATATAAAAATGAATCTCCTAAGTTCCGAAAATACAGTCTTATTTAGTTTTGCATTAATTGTAATAGCATTTTTATATGCGAGTGTTGGGCACGGCGGGGCTTCGGGATATTTGGCTTTGATGAGCATTTTTGCTTTTCCAATTTCAATAATGAAACCATCTGCTTTACTATTGAATTTGTTTGTTTCGAGTATTTCGTTTTTGTTTTATTATCGAAAGAATTATTTCAAACCCAAACTGTTTTATCCGTTTGCGATAGCCTCAATTCCCGCGGCATTTATTGGTGGATTTGTAACTTTAGATAATACGATTTATAAAATAATTTTGGGAATTGTACTGGTGTTTGCCGCTTTGAGATTGTTCGGAATATTCAATTTTAAAGAAAAAGAAGAAGTAAAAATCAACCTTCCGTTTGCCTTGATAATCGGTTTTGCGATCGGATTATTATCAGGAATGTTAGGCATTGGCGGCGGAATTATCCTGAGTCCGATTTTATTATTTTTAGGATGGGCGTCAGTAAAAGAATCGGCAGCAATTTCGAGTTTGTTCATTTTTGTGAACTCATTCGCCGGAATGTTAGGTTTTCTCCTGGGAGGAAAAACAGTCCCAATGGACAGTCTTTATTTAGTTCCTATTGCTGTTATTGGAGGAATGCTCGGCGGCTATTACGGAAGCGGTTCTTTCTCTAACAAAACATTAAAGATGGTTTTAGGAACAGTGATTTTAATGGCAAGCATTAAATTGATTTTTCCATAAAAAGCGGAATATATATTTAAAGTTTCCCGAGGTTGAAACCTCGGGCTATGTTTTAAAAGCAGAGAATGAATGGTATAGAATATAGCCGAAGATTTCAACCGTCGGGTTACAGAATACTCGAAATGTCTGCCGAGGTTGAAACCTCGGGCTATGTTTGAAAGTAAATGAAAAAAGTGCTATAGAAATATAGCCGAAGATTTCAACTATTGGGTTACCGAATGCTCGAAATGTCTCCCGAGGTTGAAACCTCGGGCTATGTTTGAAAAGTAAATGAAAAAAGTGCTATGGAAATATAGCCGACGGTTTCAACCGTCGGGTTACAGAATGCTCTAAATGTCTCCCGAGGTTGAAATCTCGGGCTATGTTTGAAAAGTAAAAGAAAGAATGTTATAGAAATATAGCCGACGGTTTCAACCGTCGGGTTACAGAATACTCGAAATGTCTCCCGAGGTTGAAATCTCGGGCTATGTTTGAAAAGTAAAAGAAAGAATGTTATAGAAATATAGCCGACGGTTTCAACCGTTGGGTTACAGAATGCTCGAAATGTCTCCCGAGGTTGAAACCTCGGGCTATGTTTGAAAAGCAAAAGAATGAAAATGGTATAGAATATAGCCGAAGATTTCAACCATTGGGTTACAGAATGCTCGAAATGTCTCCCGAGTTTGAAAGCTCGGGCTATGTTTAAAAAGCAAAAGAAAGAATGTTATAGAAATAACCCGACGGTTTCAACCGTCGGGTTACAAAATGCTCGAAATGTCTGCCGAGGTTGAAACCTCGGGCTGTGTGAAAGGAAATGAATGAAATGGTATAGTATATAGCCGACGGTTTCAACCATTGATTACAGAATGCTCGAAATGTCTCCCGAGGTTGAAACCTCGGGCTATGTTGAAAAGCAAATGAAAGAAATGCTATAGAAATATAGCCGACGGTTTCAACCGTCGGGACAAAGATTGGCAAACCTGAAACCTGAAACCTGAAACCTGAAACCTGAAACAAAGAAAACGTGAAACAAAAAAAGCTCACAGAAAACCTGAAACAAAAAATCAAATGGAAAAATTAACAGTATTTATTCTTTGCGGAGGAAAAAGTTCTCGAATGGAATCTGAGAAAGGATTGGTTTTGTTTCAGGAAAAACCATTTATAGAACACATCATTCAGGCGATTTTGCCTGTAACAGATCAGATAAAACTCGTTACAGCATCCAAAGAATATGATTATCTGCCTTACGAAAAAATAGCCGATATTATTGCAGACAGAGGGCCGCTTGGAGGTATTTACACTGCCTTGACCCATTCTGAAACCGAATTCAATTTGATTTTAAGCTGTGATATTCCGCTGATTTCAAGTGAATTGTTGAAAGAATTAATTGCGAAACATACCAAAGAAGCCGGAATTACGATTTTTGCGACAGAAAGCAGAATACATCCGTTGATTGGTATTTATTCGAAAGAAATCCTTCCGATCGTTAAGGAAGCCATTGAGGCCAACGAATTAAAGATGATGGATTTACTGGCAAAAACGCCACATCAGATTATCAAAATCGAAGAAAGTGAAAACTTTCCGTTAACCAATATTAATTCGACCGACGAATTAAACGATCTGAATATCAATTTAAGTTAAAGACTATGGGAAACTTAAAAACACCAAAATTGACGATTGTAGGAGCAGGTCCTGGCGACGTTGAACTGATTACGATGAAAGCCATCAAAGCTTTGCAAAATGCAGATGTAGTTTTGTACGATGCTTTAGTGAATGAAGAATTATTGGAATATGCCGCAAATGCAGAAATTGTTTTTGTTGGTAAACGATTGGGCTGTCACGCTTATACACAAAACCAGATTAACGATTTGATCGTTTCGATGGCAAAAACGCACGGGCATGTAGTGCGTTTAAAAGGCGGAGATCCATTTGTTTTTGGTCGTGGAAGCGAAGAAATTGAATATGCAGAGCAATTTGGAATTGAAACGGCGATTGTTCCCGGAATTTCATCGGCTTTGGGAGTTCCGGCTTCTGTGGGAATTAGTTTGACGCAGCGCAAAGTAGCCGAAAGTTTTTGGGTCATTACCGGAACAACTTCCGATCATAAATTGTCCAAAGACATTCATTTGGCTTCAAAATCGGCTGCGACTGTGGTTATTTTAATGGGAATGCATAAATTAGAAGAGATTATTTCTATTTATGAAACCAATAGAAACGATGATTTGCCTATTGCCATTATTCAAAACGGAACAAAGAATTCAGAACAAAAAGTGGTTGGAACCGTAAGTACAATTACTAAATTGGTTGCCGAAAAAAACATATCCTCACCCGCAATTATCGTGATTGGCGAAGTGGTGAGAACAACTTCAAGCTGGATTTCCTATTTTCAGGAACATTTTGAAGATGAATTTATATTTCAGAATTTAAATTTATAAAAATGATTGAGGTTAAATATTTTGGAGCTGTTGCCGAAAAGACTCAATGTGAGTTCGAAAAAGTGGCTTTCGCCGAAGTTTCGCTGCAAGATTTGTTGCGTGATTTAAACGAAAAATACCAATTTGAATCGCTTTCTTTTAGCGTAGCCGTAAATCAAAAAATAGTTTCAAAAGCAGCAGATTATCAGTTACAGACTAGTGATATTGTAGCTTTGTTACCGCCGTTTGCCGGAGGATAAAAATAATTTATGAATACATCAAACCGATACAACCGACAAATGATACTGCCTGAAATAGGAGATGAAGGTCAGTACAAATTACTGAAATCTAAAGTTTTGGTTATTGGTGCCGGAGGTTTGGGAGCGGCAATTTTGCCTTATTTGGCAGCGGCCGGAGTGGGGGAAATCGGAATTGTGGATAATGATGTTATTGAGATTTCCAATTTGCATCGTCAGGTTATTTACAAAAGTTCGGCCGTTGGAAAATCAAAAGCGGAAGAAGCCAAATTAATGACTTCAGAATTGAATCCGCAGATAAAAGTTAATGCAATTCAAGAGAAATTATCCGGTAAAAATGCCATTTCGTTATTTGAAAAATATGATATTATTGTCGATGCCACAGATAATATTTTTATTAAATATCTGATTAATGATGCCTGTTTAGTAACCAATAAATCAATGGTCTACGGCTCTATTTTCAGGTTTCAGGGACAAGTTTCGGTTTTCAATTATCAAAACGGACCAACCTACAGATGTTTGTATCCGGATCAAAACAATAATGCCTTAAATTGTCAAGACGCTGGAGTAATCGGTATTTCGGTTGGCATTATCGGAATGCTTCAGGCCAACGAAGTTTTAAAAATGATTCTTGGAACTGGAGTAGTTTTAAGCGGCAAAATACTGGTTTATAATATTCTGAATAACGAACAGCAAAAATATGATTTTGACAAAAGTGATGTTCTTTTAATGACTAAAGAAACTTTTGAAGAAAAATACAATAGAATTGAAAATGAGGTTGAAGAAATAGACTTCGAAACGGTTTTTGATGAAATAAATAACGATGAAGTATTGTTTTTGGATGTTAGAAATGAAGATGAGGTTCCGGAAATAAGCTTAAAAAATAAAACTCAGATTCCGCTTTTGCATCTGGAAAACGAAATTGAAAAACTGGATAAAAACCAAACAATTTACGTTTTTTGTCAATCCGGAATTAGAAGTAAAATAGCTGCAGAATTGCTTCAAAAACATGAATTTAAAAATATAAAAAGTATTGCAGGAGGTGCTTTAGTAATGAAGCAATTACTAGCAACTGAGATAAAGTTATAGTCACAGATTTAAAATGTTCGTTTAATTTGTCATTTCGACGAAGGAGAAATCCTCATCAACAGCTCGGCAAAGATTAGCGAATTATTGTACGGAGTAACTTTTAAAGATTTCTCCTTGGTCGAAATGGCAATATTGCGGTTAAATTTTTTATAGAAATAATATCGAAAATTAGTGCAATTACTGACAAAAGAAAAAATCATTTTAATCGTGTAATCAGTGGCAGAAAAAAAATAAAAAACAATGAGTAAAAATGTATTTGTAGAAGGACCAATAGCTCCTGAATTTATAGCCGAGTCAATTGCAAAACACCAATCGAAACATACGATTGGCGCGCATAATATTTTTCTGGGACAAGTTCGTGCCGATGTGATTCATGATAATACGGTCGTTGCGATTGATTATTCTGCTTACACAGACATGGCAAACGAAGCCTTGCATGCGATTCGCGAAAAAGCATTTGCAAAATTCGACCTAACCTGCATGCACATTTACCACAGTTTGGGCGTTGTAAAGGCGGGCGAAATTTGTTTGTTCGTTTTTGTTTCGGCAACACGACGCAAACAAGTTTATGAAGCCACAGAAGCCATTGTAAACTGGATTAAAACCGATGTGCCGATTTTTGGCAAAGAAATGTTTGAGAACGATACTTTCACCTGGAAACAAAATACCTAAAAAAATATAATGGTAGATATTACGCATAAAATAAGCACGTTAAGAAAAGCAACCGCAACCGCAATTGTAAAAGTCAGCAGACAGGAAACAATTGATGCTGTTGTGAACAATCTTGTTCCGAAAGGAAATGTGCTCGAAATGGCCAAAACGGCGGGATTATTTGCTGTTAAAAACACACATTTATCTATTCCGGATTGTCACCCGCTTCCAATCGAATTTACTTCGGTAGAATATAAAATTGAAGGATTGGAGATTCAGATTGTCTTCAATGTCAAAACCGTTTACAAAACCGGAGTTGAGGTTGAAGCGATGCACGGCGCGTCGATTGTGGCATTGACGATGTACGATATGCTGAAACCCATTGATAAGGAAATCGAGATTTCAACCATTAAATTAATCAGTAAAGAAGGCGGAAAATCTTCTTTCAAAAATAAATTTGCAAATACCATAAAAGCCGCTGTTTTTGTTTGTTCCGATTCTATTTTTGCGGGCGATAAAGAAGATCGTTCCGGAAAAATCATTGTCGAAAAATTAAATTCATACGGTGTTGAAACGGCGCATTATGAAGTTATTCCGGATGAATTTGATATTATTCAGGAAAGAACTAAGGCTTTCGCCGAAGAAAACCAATTGGTAATCTTTACGGGCGGAACCGGATTGTCTCCACGAGATGTTACGCCGGAAGCTTTGGCACCCTTGTTAGAAAGCCGAATTCCGGGAATTGAAGAAGCGATTCGCGATTACGGACAACAAAGAATGCCTTACGCCATGCTATCCAGAACTGTAGCCGGAACTTTGGGCAAAAGTTTGGTTTTGGCATTACCAGGCTCGACAAACGGAGCAAGAGAATCTATGGATGCTGTTTTTCCGCATGTTATGCACGTATTTCACATTTTAAAAGGAAAAAATCATGACAGCCTCTAACACGATTTTGACGGATGGTTTTGGGCGTAAACACAATTATTTACGCATTTCGTTGCTGGAAAAATGCAATCTGCGCTGCACGTATTGCATGCCCGCAGACGGAATTGCGCTTTCTCCAAAAGCCAGTTTAATGACGGCCGACGAGATTTTTGGTATCGCTCAGACTTTCGCACAAAATGGTGTAGACAAAATTAGACTCACCGGCGGAGAACCGCTTTTGAGAAAAGATTTCCCCGAAATCATTTCCAAACTGGCTTCTCTTGATATTTCGCTTTCGATCACTACAAACGGAATTTTAATAGACCGTCATATTGACGTTTTAAAGCAATTTAAAATCAAAAAGATCAATTTGAGTTTAGATACTTTGGTTGCTTCTAAATTTCATACCATCACACTTAGAAATCAGTTTCAGAAAGTAATTGATAATTTGCATTTACTTTTAAATCATGATTTTCACGTAAAAGTAAATGTGGTTTTGATGAAAGGTTTTAATGATAACGAAATTGTCGATTTTGTCAAATTAACACAGTTTTTACCCATTTCAGTTCGGTTTATTGAATTTATGCCGTTTGCCGGAAACGAGTGGGACAGGAGCAAAATGGTTTCGCAAAATGAGATTTTATCTTTGGTTGGGAATACTTTTACTGAAGGAGAAATTCAAAAACTGGAAGACGAAAAAAACTTCACTGCGAGAACTTATAAAATAAAAGATTATCAGGGCGATTTCGGAATCATAAGTTCGATTACGAATCCGTTTTGTGACAGCTGTAACCGAATTCGCCTGACTGCCGACGGAAAAATCAAAAACTGTCTTTTCTCGAACTCAGAAACTGATTTGCTGACCGCTTACAGAAACGGCGAACCAATAACCAATTTGATTTCTGAATCTATAAATAACAAGAAAAAAGTACGTGCCGGAATGGTAACGATTGATGAAATGGATGATCCTAAAAAACACTTTGATAATCGCAGTATGATTGCGATTGGGGGGTAGGGTTTAGAGAATCTTTGTCAAAGTTTGAAACTTTGACAAAGATAACCGCAAAGTTTGTCATCCTGACGAAGGAAGGACCACACCAGAAACTCGACAAAGTAATTCGACAAACAAACGCACCAATCTTTATCGACGAGTTTCTGGTGTGGTCCTTCGACTTCGCTCAGGATGACAAAACAAAAAGGTTTGACTTTTTCAAGTCAAACCTTTCTTAAATATTATTTTTTCTTTTTAGCTTTTGATTTTTTCTTGGACTTCGCTTTCTTTTTGGCAATTTTTTTCGCTTTGGCTTTTTCCTTTGCTTTTTTTGCTTTTTCTTTTTTCTTGGCGGCAGCTTTTAGTTTTGCTTTTTTCGCTTTTTCTTTCTTTTTGTCTTTTTTAGCTTTTTCTTTTTTCTTGGCTAATTTCTTTTTCGCTTTGTCCTTTTCCTTGTCTTTCACTTTTTTCTTCTTTTTATTAGATTTATCTTTTGCAGTTTCTTCTGTTGCAGGAACCTCAGATTTATTTTCGTTTTTTAATTCAGATATTGGCTCTATAACTACTGGTTTTACTACAGGTGCTGTTACTTTTTTTGCAGGAGTTTTGCGTACAGTTGGTTTTATCGTCGCTGTTGGGGTTGCTGCTTTTACAGCTGGTTTTGTAGCCGCTGGTTTTGCGGTTGTAGTTTTGCGAACTGGCGTTTTTGCAGGAGGCGTGTTTTTAGTTTGTGTATTTTCTGTAACCGGATTTACATTTTCTGTAGCTGTAGAATCGATTTTCTCAGGTGTAGTTTCGTCAGATTTGTTTTCCATATAAATGTGATTTTGATGAGTATATTTATAACAATGTAACTAAATTGTTAAGTTTCAGTTAAGTAAAGATAGTTATAAAACAAGCTTTGCAATGTTAAGTTTTTGAAGAAAATTCAGTGTTAATGCCCTGAATTCTAAATTATTAGTTTTTTAAGTAAAATTAAAAACTAAAATCTCTTAACAATTCTACATGAAAAAACAGAAGAAATTAGTGTATAATAAAATGATTGAAAATTATTACGAAGGTTCTTTTGGATATGGTTGTCCCTAGCCCCGATGGGAGGGAAAATCCTTTTGTGCCTCCCGATGGCTATCGGGAGGCACAAAAGATTGGAAGGACAGCGGGAATAGCTCCTAAAAATTATTAATTCGCAACAATTTCCAAAATTCTGAAATTGCTTTTTGGTGCCTCACATAAGGAACAGCAAAATGTTTCGGG
>Ga0307410_10000015_pt1 | contig 73395 bp, 67 predicted proteins | sample 322Ometagenome_3_FD_203707 | JGI IMG/M metagenome (GOLD analysis project Ga0307410, IMG submission 203707) | Maize rhizosphere microbial communities from greenhouse at UC Davis, California, United States - 322HYB-O-3 | ecosystem: Host-associated > Plants > Roots > Rhizosphere > Soil | place... | reverse complement strand
GCGAGCACGGTGGTGAACTTAAAACCGGCGAGTCGAGGCAGGAGCAGTTCGGTCAAGCGGCTGACGGCGTCCATGCGCTGGCAAACCTGCGCGCATTGGAAATAGTGGCCGCTATGCAGGCCGGAACGCAGAACGAAGTGGCCGGTGAGCAGCGCCTTCGTGTTTTTGAAAATATCGAGCACTTCCTGTTGCTGGGAATCCATAGATGTGGGCCGACGCTGCGGGGCGCGGGTTGAAAAAACAAAAACATTTTTGCCGCAGCCTGCGTTTGCGTGCATACCTTTGGGCGATGGTCATCGAACACGCACCCTTGGAAGACGAGCTCGGCGACGTGCTCGAAAAGGCGATGCGTTGCGCCGGGTTCGGTGATGGCGAATTGGCGGCACGTGCAGGCGTGCCCGCCGAGAAAATCCGTGATGCCTGCGATTACCGTTACGATTTCGGCCCTGAAGAGATTCGCCGGCTGGCCACGCAACTGAAGCTCAACGAAGTCGGCTTGTGCGCACTGGCTTCGGGACGATATCCCCTGCCGGCGATCGGTGGATTGCCGTTCTGCCTGTATCCGTTGCGCACGCCGCATGGGATCGGCGTGGCCAATGCCTATCTCGTCGCCGATTGCGGGTCGAAGCGTGGCGTGCTCTTCGACACGGGCGCCGATCCCGAAGCGCTTCGGAGGGTATGGCCGGCGGGCATTCGTCACCTCGACGCGATTTTTATCACTCATCCGGAAACCGAGCATCTCGCGGGTCTGGCTGATGTTCAGGACCGGTTTGGCCCGGTGCCCGTCTTTGGTCCGGTGGGCGCAACGATCCCCGGCGCGGTCGCTCTGACTGAAAGCGCGCGCATGAAGCTTGGAATGTTCGAAGTGGAGACGCTGGCCACGCCGGGTCATGCCGAGGCGCATAATTGCTACTTGGTGCGTGCCGCAGGCGTGTCGGGCGGGCGGGCGTTGCTGGTCTCGGGCGACATCCTGTTCGCGGGGTCCATTGGCGGGGCATACTTTTGCAGCGAACGTTTGAAGAAGCATGTGAAACGCCTCTTGGAGCTGCCCGCTGATACGGCGGTGGCGCCGGGGCACGGTCCGCTCACCACGATCCAAAACGAACGCACGTTTAACCCGTTCGTGTTTTAACCCGACGATGCAGTCGGACGTAGCAGCCGAGGTGACGAGGCTGGGCCGGTGGTGAACTCCCTCCAGCCAGCCTCGTCAACTCGGCTGCTACGCGCTTTTTCGTGAGTTCACCGCATGGATTTGGCTTAGGCCGGAGCGGCGGTTGTCTTTCCTGTTGCGGACCGGCCGATTCCGCTTCTGTTGGCGGCTCATGAAATTGCACGTCCTGCCCTCCGGACCGATCAAGACGAATGGTTTTCTGTTAACAGATGCCGTGCGCGGCGAAGCCGTGCTCATCGACGCGCCGGGTAATATTTGGGCTTTGGTGGAGCCGATCCTCGCTCGCGAAAAATGCCGGCTGGTCGAGCTCTGGCTCACTCATGGACATTGGGATCACATTCAGGATGCGGCCAAAGTGGTGCGTGCGTCCGGTGCCAAGGTGCGGGGCCATGCGGACGACCGGGTCTTTTTCGAGACGCCTCAGATCATGTCGGCGTTCATGGGGGGCCAAATCACACTTGAGCCGATTGCGGTGGATCATTGGGTGACGCAGGGAGATCAACTCGAAGCGTTGGGACGTTCGATCGAGGTGCGGCACGTGCCCGGGCATTGTCCGGGCAACGTGCTGTTTTATTTCCCGTCCGCGGGCGCGGCGTTTGTCGGTGATGCACTGTTTGCCGGCAGTGTCGGGCGCACCGATTTGCCTCATGGCAACAAGGATCAATTGATCACGGCAATCCGCGAGCAGATCTACACCTTGCCGGATGACACGGCTGTCTACCCCGGGCATGGCCCGGCAACCACGGTCGGTGCCGAGAAGCGGAGCAATCCGTATGTGCGCGGGTGAGTCGGACACAAAAAAAGCGACGGTTTAAACCGTCGCTTTTTTTGGGGCTGCGAACTGGCAGCCGGCTCACTTCTTACTTGGCGGCCGGGGCCGTTGGCTTGGCTGCCTCGATGGAGGCGGCGTTCCACAGATCGACGCTCATGTAGTAGTGCTCACGACGCTTGTAGTCGGCCGGCATCACTGCGCGAGGGATCAAAATCACGGGCTTCGCGGCAAGGGTGGCTTCCTGTTCCTGCTGGGCCTTCAGGGCGGCGATACGGGCGGCTTCGCGTGCGGCGGCCTCCTGTTTTTCCTGTTCGGCGAGGGCGATCTTGGCGAGGGCTTCGCGACGGGCGGCGTCGGCGAGGGCGGCTTCCTTGGCGCGTGTTTCGGCGGCGAGACGTTCGGCGGCGGCGAGCTCGGCGGCCTCCTTGGCGGCTTTTTCGCTCGCGGCCTTGGCGGCGGCAAGTTCGGCTTCGGCGGCGAGGCGGGCGGCTTCGGCGGCGGCTTGCTCGGCTTTGCGGCGTTCGAGCGCGGCGGCCTCGGCTTCGGCATCTTTACGGGCCTTCTCGGCGGCGAGGCGGGCGGCCTCGGCTTCCTTGGCGGCTTGCTCGGCCTTACGGCGTTCCTCGTTTTCGTTGTCCGCATTCACGAGGCGTGAAGCGTTGTCCTTTTCAAGGCGCTCTTTGTAGACGCGATAGCCAATGAGGCCGAGGAGGAGCAAAAGAATGAGGGTGGCGGCGATGGTTTTTTTCATAAATCGGAGGAGGGCTGACCGCGACTCGGCGAGGAGGTTCGGGATTTTACCGAATGAGGTGCATGCTGTTTCCCGGATGCGTCAGGCACGGTCGCAATGGAGACGAGATGGAGGGCTTATTCAAGAACAAGACTTGGGCAGTTCTCAAAGAAGGCTGCCGTCAGGCGGTTTCACTTTTCGATGAAGACCGCTTCGCGCTGTGTTGCGGCTTAACGAACACGTAATCCATCAGGATACTCAGCCCGAAAACGCTGCCGAGCGTGCGCACGTTGCGCATGGCCCCGACAACGCTGAAAAGCGGACTCGCCGCCCGCTCGTGGACCCGGGTGAGCAAGAGGCAGGCGAGGAGGGCCAGGATGGGCAGCACGAGGAACACGCGGTGATAGACATCAATGGAGGTGCCTTCTTTTTGCAGCAGGTGCTGGAGCACCTCGCCGCCAAAGATCGGCCCCATGGCGGTGATCACCGAGGTGATCGCGAGATTGGTGCTGATGGCGAGGGTCTTGGCTTCCGGGGGGATGATTTTGAGTTGGAGATTAAACAGCGCCAGCACGAAGCCGGTGCTCATCACGCCGCCGAAGGTCCACATGCCGTAGAGCAGCCAGCTGTTGTCGGGGGTGAGCATGCACCAGAGGAAATTCTGCACCTGCCAGACGATCATGCAAAACAGCATCACGGGTTTGTTGCCAAAACGGTCGGAAAGCGCGCCCCACGCCGGCGCGGAGACCGCCCCGCCGACGCTGGCAAGGATCACGATCGTGCTCACCGTCTGCACGGACAAGCCGAGATCCTTATACATGAACACCGCGTAAAAAGGGCCGAAGGTGCTGGCCGAAAATCCCCACGCCGCACCGTAAGCCACCAGCCAGAGAAACGGCCTGATCGACATAAGAAGGGCGGCCTGATCTCTCCAGGAGAGTTTGGTCTCGGCCCGGTTATCGATGGGCGATTCCGTCTGGATTTTGCGTTGGAACAACACGGACGCGATGCGCAACACCACCGTGCCACCGAGCAGGATTTGAAACGCGCGAACAGACCCCGTGAATTTTCCAAGCAACCATCCGCACAGCAGGAGAAACGTGATCTGAGAAACTTGCAGGAGGCGATTGCGGCGTCCGAAATACTTTCCGCGCAGCCTGAGGGGAACCCATTCCTGAACCCACGACATCCAGCTCACGCTCGCAAGCGCGGTCAGGGCGGCCGAGATCGCGAAAAAGGCGACGAACCACCGCCCGCTGATTTCCGGTTCGTCAACCGGTAGAAACGAGAGCATCACGGCCATGACTCCCCAGCACAGCGCTTGCAGCAAAGAAGCGGCCACGGAAACCGCCTTGGGCGAATAGGCCCGGTTCACCAATGGCATCAGGAATGCCTGGGCGAAATTTCCCCAGAACGGAAGCGATGCAATGAGGCCGTAGGTCGCCGGGTTCAGTTGGAACATTTCCACCAACAGCGCGGCGATGATGAAATTGCCTGGTTGCAGCAGGTAAACGATCGGGGTCGCCGCCAAGCCATCGTAGGTGCAATGGCGCAGATTATACCGGAGTGGCGAAGTGGACATTGCAGGGCGGGTCGATTAGATACGGATCGCCGAGTTAAGACCATGTCCGCGGTAATAGAAGCCAAAGTCATCCAATCAAAAAATACGGTTGCATTGGCCCGGTGGCTCCTCGGCAAGGTGCTCGTGGCAAGCAGTCCGGATGGCGTGGTGCGTCGCGTCCGGATCCGCGAAGTGGAGGCCTACCACGGTGAAAACGATCTCGCCTGCCACGCCAGCAAGGGCCGCACGGCCCGAACCGAGGTGATGTATGCCGCCGGTGGCGTGTGGTATGTTTATCTCTGCTATGGCATGCACGAGATGTTGAATCTCGTCACCGGCCCGATCGATCAGCCTTCGGCGATTCTTATTCGTGGCGTCGAAGGGATTGCGGGTCCTGGCCGGGTGACACGTGCCTTGGGCATCAACCGCTGGTTCAACACCCGACCCGCCGAACCCTGCACGGGATTGTGGCTGGAGGACGATGGCTTCATCGTTTCGTCGCGGACGATTCAGGTCACGCCACGCATCGGTGTTGCCTACGCCGGTCCTGTGTGGGCTGCGAAGCCTTGGCGTTTTCTCTACACCCCGGTCAGAGCCTCGTCGGCGGATGATAATCGGTGAGCACCGCGAAGGCCGTGCCGATTTTTAGCTTCACCTCGAAGCGCAATGGCAGCCGGTCTTCATCCGCCGAAACCCACACGCGCACTTCGCCCCCACGACGGAACATGCCCTTCGGTTTGCCGATCATGCGAGGGATAAGCAGCATCGTCTGGCGTTTCCCCTCTGAGGTGGAAATGGTTTCCTCGTGCTCGGCCGTGATTCGCAGCGGATAAAACTCGTCGTCGAACAACACCTGCACATCGCGTGATTGTCCGGGTTCAAGACCCCAAACACGGGTCTGGATCAAAGCGGTGATCAAGTCCATCGACTGGCCTTCGGGCAGGGGCAAGGTGGCGGATCGCGAGGGCTGCAGGTGGTCCACATAAGCCGCCTCGTTTTTTTGGTAATCGAAGACGATGGAGGCTTGGGTTTGTTCCTTCTTCGAGCGGGTGGCCGCGAACGCTTCGAGGAAGCGCCCGTCTCGTGGGTCGAACACCATGGAGGCGCTGCCATCAAACGAATACAGGGCACGCACGAAGCCGCGTGTTTTGCTGGTCGTGGTCACACGCAGACGCTCCACACCATCTTCGCTCTCCTCGGTCTCCGCGCCGATTTTCATTTCACCCGCATTGCCAAGCATGCCCCAGCCGACGCGGTAGGTGAGACTTTCGCCGGGCCTGAGCAACGCGACCGCCTGCTCCGCCCGGGCAAGAGGCCAGAGCAAAAACGACAGCAATAGGATACGAAGTAGGTTCATCAAGTGTGCAGGCGTGGGTGCAGAGTGTCGGTTGATCGCGGTTCGTCCACGTTTTAAGTCACCGGGATGGAGGCCGGGACCGGAGGAATCACACTGGCGGCGGCGAGTTTCACGCAGGTGGCGAGCGTGTCGATCTCCTCCACGGTTTTATCCGTCCGGATGCGCACAATGCGAGGGAAGCGCAGCGAAAAGCCGCTGGCGTGTCGGTCGCTGCGTTGGATCGAATCGAAGGCAATTTCCAAAACAACATTCGGAACGACGGTGCGGTAATGTCCGTTTTCGGAGAGAGTGTGCTCAAGGAAATGCCGCGTGAGCTCCGCGATCTCAACGTCGGTGAGTCCTGAGTATGCTTTGCCGACCGCGAGTAATTGTCCGCCCGTTTCATCGTCGCGCACCGCGAACGTGTAATCACTGAGCACGTTCTTCCGTTTGCCGTGGCCGTATTCGACCGCGATCACGACGACGTCGAGGGTGGCATAGGCTTTTTTCAATTTCAGCCAGGCCTGTCCGCGCCGGCCCGGTGTGTAGATGCTCCGAGGATCTTTCGCTAGCAGGCCCTCGTTGCCACGTCCGCGTGAACGCAGAAACGCGGCCTCGATGTCCTCGGCCGTCCGGGCGTGCGTGACCGGCGCGAGGTGCAAACGCGTGCCGGTGCCGGACACGAGCAACGTTTCCAGTTTGCCACGTCTTTCGCGCAGCGCGGTTTTCAACAACGATTGGCCGTCCAGCCACAACAGGTCATAGCACGACACCGACACGGGGATTTCATCCCCGAGGAAAAAGTCGCCGCCACCGGTGCGACCCAGACGTTTTTGCAATTCGGCAAAGGGCAGGGCGCGTCCTTCGCGCCACGCGAGGAGTTCACCATCGATGACGAAATCGCCGGGAAGTCCGCGGGCGAGCTGCACGATGTCCGGGAATTGGTGCGTGATGCGATGCAGGTCGCGTGAAAAAATCTCCACGCGTTCGCCCTGCTTGTGGAGCTGACAGCGGATGCCGTCGTATTTTTCCTCCAGCCACACAGGTGCGCCGAGTCGGGCAAGAATGGCATCCGCCGTTGGTTCGGGACTCGCGAGCATGAATTGGATCGGTTGAAACACACGCAGCTCAATCGAGGAAAGTCGGTCGGCACGAGCTGCTCGCGACACCTCCGCAAGATCTCCGCACAATAGGTTCGCCTCGCGCACGGCGGCGATGTCGCGATCAGTCGCGGCGGCAATCGCTTCTTCGACAAGGCCCTCCTTAAGGCCGATGCGGAGGTCGCCGGTGATGATTTTAATCAGATACTTGGCGGCACCCGGTGACAGCGTGCGCAGGCGATCGCGAAGCATGTCTTGTTTTGCGGATGGACTGCGGGTTGCGGCGAGCGTTTCAAAGAAGTGCGTGATCTCGGCGAGTGAAGCCGGCGAGCCATGGGTGTGTCCTGCAAGAATCGCCTCGGCCGTGTCCCCGCTGTCGCCGTAGCGCCCGTAAGCCTTTCGGAAATCGCCCTCGTGGAGTCGGGAAATGTCCAACAAAGCCCGTTTGATAAGAGCCCAGCCGAGGTTGAGTGTGCGCGGATCGGCCTGCGGAAATACACGTCCCGTGAAATAAAGCGCCGCGTGGGCGGCATCCTCGGTCTCAAGCGTTGCAAGGTAGCCGGCAAGCAGCCGGATTTTTTCAAGTTTGCCCGCTGATGCCTTGATGCGTTCAGCAACAGCGGCAAACGCAGCCAGATCGTTCGGATCGGGATTGGCTGTCTGTGACGGAAGGTCGATGCCCAAGACCACGGGTGCGATGGACGCCGGCAACTGAGGCAGCAGGAATTCAAGTTGGTTGTCGCGCCCAATGGCCCATGCTTCGATTCCGCGCTCGCGCAGCGTGCGGGCGAAGTCTTCCGCGAAGCCGTGCAACGTGAACACCTTCTTCGGATTCACCCGCTCGACGAAGCGGAGCAGATCGTCGAAATCCGCGTGATCCGAGAGGGGAAAGACCGCATCGCACTGGTAGCGAAATGTCGCGCCCGGATCGAGCGCCCAGCCGGTGATCATCGCGGTGCGCGGGCGGGGTATGGATTTCAGAAACGCCGAGCCGGGTGCGTGCGGTGGCGCGATCACGACATGCCCGGTCACTTCGGCCGCGTCGAACTCGAGGTGCGCGGGAAACGTGAGCCCGCACTCTTCGTAGATGCGCGTGAGTTTCTCCGCTTGTCGGTGCAGCATCACCGGAAGATTGGCTCCCGCGAGGCTGCTGAGAAGCTCCTGGCTTTTGCCGAGACTGTAGCCGAAGAGCACAGGCGTGTCCCCCGCGTCCAGCGCTTGGTGGCAAAAGTGCGTGATTGCGCGCAGCACATCGTTGGTCGGCGGGAGCACGTAGTGGGGACGACCATAGGTTGTCTCCATGACGAGCACATCGGCAGGCGGAGTGGCGCAGGTTTCGGCGGAGCGGCCGGGGCGCAGTTTAAAATCGCCGGTGTAGAGCAGTCGTCCGTGCGTCGCGTGCTCCAATAGAATCTGCGCCGAGCCGAAGATATGGCCGGCCGGGTGCAGCGTGACGGTGGTGTCGGTCGTGAGTTGTTCCGTGTGGCCGAAAGGGAGCACGTGCTCGCGTCGGGTGGCGGGCATGCGCGCGCGCATCAGTTTCGCGGTGCCTTCGGAGCAGATGATCTCTTCGTGATCGGCGAGGTGATCGAAGTGCGCATGTGAGACGAACGAGCGTTCGACCGGGTGGTGCGCGTCGAGCCACCAGCCGATTTGCGGCAGCCATACCCCGTTGCGAAACTGAACATCCCACGCCATCGATGCGAACAAGGTTTTCACACCCGCGCCTGGCTCAAGCGTCGGAGCGTGAAAATTTTCAACTTTTCGCGTCGAGGGAATGTTTGCCCGGCCCGGTGAACAACAGACCTAGGCATACGATGGCCAACGCTGCGGGGTGGGCGGCGGCATCCCAACCGCCGAACGGATAATATTTCCAGATCGACGCCACCGACATGGTGATAAAGAGCGCCAACGCGGCCGGTCGATGCGCCCAACCGATAATGAGCAGGAATCCGCCGAGCGTCATCGACAGGGCGGCGGCGAAACCCCAGGCGACGTGAGCAAAATCGATTTCCAAGTAACTCATGGAACTGCCGATTGATTTCCATTTTTCGGGGCCACCTGCGAGCCGCGGGAAACCGTGCACAAACGTGAACAACGCCCCGATGCCCACGCGCATGGCGAGCAGTCCTTCGTCGGACCAGCGATCGAGTGATTTCCACTTCAGGTTCATCGCAACAATCCCAGCGATCCGGCGATGAGCACGATCAGCAAAACGATCACCAAAAGAATTCCATGCCACGGCAAACTGCCGGGCGCCCGTGAGTGTTTGCGTGCCGGCGTAGTGTCGGATGCCGACTCCTCGGGCAGGTCCAGTCCGTCATAGATCGAAACCTCGCGCCAGCCGGTGCGTTCATCCGCGCCGCATTCGGGGCAGGCGTGCGCATTGCGAGGGATCGACGCCCCGCAATTGGCGCATTCCTCAGGTGGTGGCGTCGGGCGGGACATGACTGACGACCGGCTTGAAGTATTTACGTTTCACCAAGCGCCACGCGGTCACGAAAAACGCGGTGAGGGGAATCGCCAGCACCATGCCGAGGATGCCGTTGAGGGCGGTCCCCCAGAAAAAGATGGAGACGATGATCGCCACCGGGTGCAGGCCGGTGCGGTCGCTCATGATCTTGGGCGTGAGATACCAGCCCTCGATGTTTTGCACGATGATGAACACCAGCAGCACAAGGCCGACGAGCGGCATGCCACCGTCGGGTTGAAGCAAGGCAAGCGGCAGCGCCACGCTGAGGCCGATGATCGTCCCGAGGTAGGGCACGATGTTCAAGATGCCGAGCAAGAGTCCGATAATGAGTCCAAATTTGAGCCCCACGACGGTGAAGCCCACCGCCAGCAGTGCGCCCATGATGAGGCCGATGACGAGTTGCCCACGGAAAAACGAAACGACGATGGAAATGAATTCACGGATAAGAAACACCACGTCGTCGCGCACATCGGGTTTCAGGAAGGGCAGTTGTTTGTCGAAGTCCTTCGCCGGTTCGGCGCGCGAGAGCAAAAAGAAGAACAGATAGATGGGGACCACCGCCAGATGGGTGATGAAGCCGAAGACGCCCAGCACGCCGCTGCCGGCGGATTTGAGGCTGGGCAGCATTTGTTTGGTCAGCTCCTGCGCCTCATGGAAAAGGCCGTCCACCGCTTTTTTGATGGTTTCGTTTTCAAGCTGCTTGTGGGCGAATTCCACCCATTGGGGGTAGTGCTGCTGGACGTAGCCGATGGCGTTTTTCCAGAACTCCGGGACATAGGCGATAAAGGCGAGGACCTGCTCCACCAGCGGAGGCGTGATGAGCATGAGTCCGCCGGCCACCACCAGAACGAACAAACCGTAGAGCGTGATGACCGCGCTGAGTCGTTCGAGCTTCAGCTTGTTTTCGATCAACTCGACGATGGGCCGCATGATCAACGCCATGATTCCGGCTACGGCCAGGGGCCAGAGCACTCCCGAGAAAAGGCCGACGAGTGTGCCCAGTTTATCGAAGGAGTAAACCAGCAGTGCGATCGAACCAACCAGTGCCAGCAGGCTGAGCGCGAACGCGACCAGGCGTCGTTGGCCCGGATTGAATAGACGCGGCTCTTGAGTTTCGGACATGCGCAAACAACAAGCATCCACGCCCGCCGACGCCAGCCGAAAGGTCGGGGGAGCTTTCCGCTTTCGCCGCGTGCTTGCCTTCGCCTCCAATTGAATACGGTGTCGATTCGTTACATGCAGGCCGCGACCCACATTCACGTCAAAGGAGCCCGCGAGCACAACTTGAAGAACCTCGAGTTGCGCATCCCGCGTGGAAAGCTCGTGGTCGTCACCGGCCCGTCGGGTTCCGGCAAGTCGTCGCTGGCCTTCGATACGATTTACGCCGAGGGCTACCGGAAATATATGGAGTCGCTCTCCACGCAGGCCCGTCAGGTCTTGGAGCAACTCAAGCGGCCGGACGTCGATTTCATCCATGGGTTGTCGCCAGTCCTCGCCATCGAGCAACGCACAGGCGGTGGCTCACCTCGCAGCACCATCGCGACGGTCACCGAGATCGCCGACTATGCCCGCCTGCTCTGGGCTCTGCACGGCGAGCAACGGTGCCCCAAAGACGGCGGGCGCGTCCAGCAACGCTCCCTCGACGACAACGTCGCCCGCGTGCTCCGCGAAGTTCCGGGCGAGCGTATCATGATCCTCGCGCCGACGCTTAAGGCCAAGCCGTCCGTGCTGCGCGATGAATTGCCTCGCCTGCGTCAGCGCGGCTTTCAGCGCGTTCGACTCGACGGTGAAATCAAGAACCTCGACGACGCCAAGTTACTGCCGGCTGGCGTGGGGACGGCCGAGCTCCAAGTCGATCTCGTGATCGACCGCCTCGTCGCCGTCGCCGATCAGCGCAGCCGCCTTGCCGATTCGCTCGAACTGGCCTTCCGCGAGGGGAAAGACCGCGCGCTCGTTCTCGCCCAAAAATCCGCCGACGCCCCGTGGCGCGAATTGAGTCTCAGCCAATCGCTCGCCTGCGAGAATTGCGGGGATATCTTCGAAAAACTCACCCCGCGTCACTTCTCGTTCAACCACTCCGAAGGCGCATGCGGCACGTGCGGCGGACTCGGTCGCAAGCTGCGTTTTATTCCCGAGTTGGTGATCCCCGATCCCGAGAAATCGGTGCGCGGCGGTGCGATCAAGCCGTGGCGCATCGGCGGGAAAAATCTCATCATCAAGCACAACGCCCAGCTGAAGCAGCTGGCCGAGCAGATTCCGTTCGATGCCGACACGCCGTGGAAAGACCTGCCCGAGAAAACCCGCGACATGTTGCTCAACGGGGCGGGGGAGCGGTTGTTTTCCTTTAAGTTGAAACGCATGCGCGAACCTCGCGCCATGCCGTTCCCTGGCATCCTCGCCGATCTGGAGGAGAGTTTTCGCGAGACCGATAGCGATGGTTTTCGCGCGCGCCTGACCACGTTTATGATCAGCGGCGAGTGTCCCGAGTGCCGCGGCACTCGCCTCAACGCCCGCAGCAGCGCCGTCACGGTGGCCGGGAAAAACCTGCCTGAGTTTTTCGCCCTCGATGTCGGCGACGCCCATGCGTTCGCCTCCAAGTTGGTGGCCGAACTCGCCGGCAACGAAGCCCTGCGCGAGATCGTCACCGGGATCGAGCAACGCCTGCGTTTCCTGCTCGAAACGGGTCTTGGTTATCTGACGCTGGATCGCGATTACGACACGCTTTCCGGTGGCGAGGCCCAACGCGTGCGTCTCGCGACGCAGCTCGGCATGGGGCTGATGGGCGTGATCTACGTGCTCGACGAGCCGAGCATCGGCCTGCACCCGCACGATAATCAGAAGCTCCTTGAGACCCTTCAGGAGCTCCGTGATCGCGGCAACACGGTCCTCGTTGTCGAGCACGACGAAGACACCATGCGGATCGCCGACGAAATCATCGAGCTCGGCCCCGAGGCGGGCACCGAGGGCGGGCGTATCCTTTTCCAGGGCACGCCGACCGAGTTGATGGCGACCCCGGCCAAAGAGTCACGCACGGGCCCTTATCTTGCCCGCAAGCTCAAGGTCACCAAGGACGCGCCCACGAAAATGTCGGACGGCCATTTTCTCACCGTGCGCGAAGCGCGGGCCAACAACCTGCGCGATATCGACGCACGTTTCCCGGTGGGGCTGCTTACCGTCGTCACCGGCGTGTCGGGTTCGGGCAAGAGCACGTTGGTCAACGACGTCCTCGCAGCCGCCGCCGCTCGCAAGCTCAACGGCGCCACGCGCATCACGCCGGGCCTGCACCGCCATATCGAAAACCTCGACCATTTTGAGAAGCTTGTGCAAGTGGACCAGTCTCCCATCGGACGCTCGCCGCGCTCGAATCCTGCGACCTACGTCGGTCTGCTCGACTTGTTGCGCGATTTGTTTGCGCAGGTGCCACTCGCCAAGGTGCGTGGATATAAAGCCAGCCGTTTTTCCTTCAACGTGCGCGGCGGGCGTTGCGAACGTTGCCAGGGTGATGGTGTTATCAAGCTCGACATGCAGTTCATGGCCGACGCCTACGCGCCGTGCCCGAGCTGCGGCGGGCGCCGGTTCAACCGCGAGACGCTTGAAATCCTCTTTCACGGCAAGTCCATCGCCGACGTGCTCGATATGACGGTGCGCGATGCGATGATGCTTTTCCGCAACATCCCGCGCGTGATGGACAAGTTGGAAACCCTCAACGCCGTCGGTCTCGGTTACCTCACGCTCGGCCAGTCTGCGACCACGTTGTCGGGTGGCGAGGCGCAGCGGTTAAAACTTTCGCTGGAGCTGAGCAAACGCCAGCAAGGCGGCACGCTCTACATCCTCGACGAGCCGACAACCGGCCTGCACTGGGTGGATATCCAGCACCTGATGGACTTGCTCTTTAAGCTGCGCGATCAGGGCAACACGCTCATCGTGATCGAGCACAATCTCGATGTGATCGCACTGGCCGACTGGATCATCGACCTCGGTCCGGGCGGAGGGAGCGCGGGTGGGGAAGTGGTCGCCGCGGGCCCGTTCGATGTGATCGAGGCTGAGCCGCGTAGCTTTACTGGCGCGGCGTTGAAACGCTGGCGCACGGGTGGTGCTTAGCCTCGATCGCCTTCCGGGCCTTCCGCTTGCGGCGCCAGAGCAGAAACACCATCAGGCTGGCCGCCACGATCACGATTACCCCCCACAACGCATAACCTTGGGAGCGGGAGAGCGTGCGGTTGAATTGCTCGATGTCGTCGTGGAATTTGCCCCAGAGCCAATGTCCGAGCCACACGAACACCGGCACGCTGAGCAACGCGGCCAGTCCGTCGAAAAACAGAAACTTCAGGAAGGGCACCTTCATCGACCCCGCCGTGAAAAAGATCGGAGCGCGCAAGCCGGGCAGGAACCGCCCGATGAACAGGCCCATGGAGCCGTTCTTATCAAAAAAATCGACGACCTTGGCCTGCTTCTGGGGCGGAAAAATGCGTTGAAACCATTTCGAGGTCAGAACCCAGCCACCGACATGCCGGCCCGCGAAAAAGGTGATGGTATCCCCGCCGAGGACGCCGGCATACATCAACGCACTGATCTCGATCCACGAGCGCCCGTCGATTTGCCCGAGCACGCCGGCGGTGATCAGCACCACATCCTCGGGAACTGGCAGACCCAATCCGCACAGGAGTAGCACGAGAAAAGGCCCCCAGAGCGAAAGGGGTGAGTCCTGGAAAAAATTCAGCAGCGTCTCAAACATCAGGGGGAGGCTCGTTGAAACATCCGGCCTAATGCTTGCCAAGGGTTTTATCAGCCGATGCGCATCGGCCGCCCCGGCGGGAATGATTAAAGTTGAAACTTCCGCTGTTTTGCGTGTGTTGAGGACACATTTGTTTAGGCGAACCCGAGGCGTCGGGCTGAGACCGGGACACGATCCGTCCCCAAAGCCTTCGAACCTGATGCGGTTAGCACCGCCGAAGGGAAAACGGAATCCGCTGCTCTCCATGGGCGACGGGTTCGGGACTCCTGATGGCGATGATGGCCGCGACTTTTTTCACAACCCATCATGTCCACCTCCGCCACCAAGACCGAAGCCGCCGACTCGTCGGCCAACCGCCGCGAGTTCCCCGCGTCCACCCGTGTGTATGTCACCGGCACCCGACCCGATATCCGCGTGCCGATGCGCGAGATCGCCCTCTCGCCCACGAAACTCCCCAACGGCACCGAGGTCCCGAACGAGCCTGTGCGCGTTTACGACACGTCCGGCGCTTGGGGCGATTCGTCGTTTCACGGCGATTCGTCGCAGGGACTTCCGCAAATCCGCCGTAACTGGATTCTTGAACGCGGCGATGTCGAGGAGGTCGCCGGTCGCGAGGTGAAGCCCATCGACGACGGTTACCTTTCCGAGCAGCACCGCGCCCAAGCCGAGGCCGAGGGACGCCGCAACCCCATCAAGTTCTTCGACCGCAGCGCCAATAAGGTCCTGCGCGCCAAGCCCGGCAAGATCGTCACCCAGCTGCAATACGCCCGCGCCGGCATCATCACGCCCGAGATGGAGTTCATCGCCATCCGCGAAAATATGAAACTCCAGCGTTCGCGCGAATTGTTGGAAATGACCGAGGAAGGTCCGCGCAATTCCCTCTGGCGTCAGCATCCCGGCCAGTCCTTCGGCGCTTCGATTCCCAAGGAAATCACGCCCGAGTTCGTCCGCTCCGAGGTCGCTCGTGGTCGTGCGATCATCCCGGCCAACATCAACCACCCCGAGCTCGAGCCGATGATCATCGGCCGCAACTTCCTCGTTAAGATCAACACCAACATCGGCAACTCCGCCGTCGCTTCGTCCATCGACGAAGAGGTCGAGAAGATGCGTTGGTCCGTGAAGTGGGGTGGCGACACGCTGATGGATCTCTCCACCGGCAAAAACATCCACCAGACCCGCGAGTGGATTCTCCGCAACTGCCCCGTGCCCGTCGGCACCGTGCCGATTTACCAGGCGCTGGAAAAAGTCGGCGGACGTCCCGAGGCGCTCACGTGGGAGATTTTCCGCGACACGCTCATCGAGCAGGCCGAGCAGGGCGTGGACTACTTCACGATCCACGCCGGCGTGTTGTTGCGCTACATTCCGCTCACCGCGCGCCGCATGACCGGCATCGTTTCCCGCGGCGGCTCGATCATGGCCAAGTGGTGTCTCTCGCACCACAAGGAGAACTTCCTCTACACCCATTGGGACGAGATCTGCGACATCATGGCCGCCTACGACGTGTCGTTCTCCATCGGTGACGGCCTGCGCCCCGGCGCCATTGCCGACGCCAACGACGAAGCCCAGTTCGGCGAACTCAAAACCCAAGGCGAACTCACCAAGCGCGCCTGGGCCCGCGGCGTGCAGGTCATGAACGAAGGCCCCGGCCACGTTCCCATGCACATGATCGCCGAGAACATGGAGAAACAGCTCGAATGGTGCGACGAAGCGCCGTTCTACACGCTCGGGCCGCTCACCACCGACGTCGCCCCCGGCTACGACCACATCACCAGCGGTATCGGCGCCGCCATCATCGGCTGGCACGGTTGCGCGATGCTCTGCTATGTCACGCCCAAGGAGCACCTCGGCCTGCCCAACCGCGACGACGTGCGCACCGGCGTGATCACCTACAAGATCGCCGCCCACGCCGGCGACTTGGCCAAGGGCCATCCCGCCGCCCAATATCGCGACAACGCGCTCAGCAAGGCCCGCTTCGAGTTCCGTTGGGAAGACCAGTTCAACCTCTCGCTCGATCCGGACCGCGCTCGCGAATACCACGACGAAACGCTTCCGCAGGAAGGCGCCAAGACCGCGCACTTCTGCTCGATGTGCGGACCTCAGTTCTGCTCGATGCGCATCACCGACGACATCCGCAAATACGCCGACGAAAACGGCCTCAATTCCGTCGAGGCCATCGAAGCCGGCATGAAGGCGAAGGCCGACGAGTTCCACGCCAAAGGCGGCGAGATCTACCTCGAAGAAAAGAAATAACCCGTAGCCGCGAGCGTGAGCGAGTGGTGGTTCGTCCACTCGCTGGCGCTCGCGGCCACCGCTTTCCCATGACCATCCGCGTCAACGACCAATCTCGTGAAGTCTCCGCCGGCCTCGTGCTGGCCGACCTAGTGCGCGACCTCGGACTCGCCGATCGCAAAGGCGTGGCCGTTGCCATCAACGACGAGGTGGCCCCGCGCTCGACCTGGTCCACCCGCATGCTGGCCGAGTCCGATCACGTGCTCGTCATCCAAGCCACCCAAGGCGGTTAATGGGCCGCGTCGCCGTTCGATGAAGCTGATTGTCATCTCTCCCGAAGCCGAAGACGCCCGCGAGCACGCCGTGCTCGCGCAGCTCTTTGCCGCGGGCCTGACGAGTTATCACCTGCGCAAGCCGAGCTGGAGCCGCCACAACCTCGTCGCGTTTCTGCGCGCGCTCCCGGCCGGGTTCCATCCGCGCCTGATTCTTCACACGCACCACGACCTCGTCCGCGAGTTCGCCGTGGGCGGCCTCCACGACCGCGACGAGCCCCCGGTCAAAAGTAACCCAATAGGTTACTCTTGGCGAAGCCGCGCCGTTCACGATGTGCCGGCGCTGCGGACTGCTCTCGGCGTTTATGACCGGGTTTTGGTGAGTCCGGTTTTTCCTTCATTTTCAAAACCCGGGCACACGCCCGACGCCCGCCTCGCGGCTGCCGACCTCAAGGCTGTCATCGCTCTTCCTCGTCGCGCCGAGGTCATCGCGCTCGGAGGCGTCGATGCCACTCGTGTCGACGCCTGTCGCGCCCTCGGCTTCGACGGGGTCGCCGTGCTCGGCGCGATCTGGCAAGCCCCCGATCCTGTCGCCGCGTTTTCCGAACTCCAAACCGTAATTAACCACGGAGGACACGGAGAGCACGGAGTTAAAAAACTCTCCGTGCCCTCCGTTTTCTCCGTGGTTCAAAATCTGAGTTCATGCCGCTAGATCCCGACCATTTTCCTCCGGTCATGTGCCTCACGATGGACGGCCTGCCGCTTTCGCATGCCGATCAAGCCCGCGCCCTGATGGACGCCGGCGCGGGTTGGGTTCAGTTGCGCATGAAAAACGCCGCGCCCGAGGCGTGGCTCGCCACCGCCCGCGAAGTCGTTGCCATCTGCCACGCCGGCGGGGCGCTTTGCACGATCAACGACAACGTTGAAATCGCCCTCGCTTCCGACGCCGATGGCGTGCACCTCGGCAAGTTCGACGAGGATTGGGTCGCGGCCCGTGCCCGTCTCGGCCCAGAAAAACTCCTCGGCGGCACCGTGAACAATGCCGAAGACGCCCGACGCGCCGCGTCGGCCCATGTGCTCGATTATGTCGGGATCGGCCCGCTGCGCTTCACCACCACGAAGCAAAAACTTGCGCCTGTTCTCGGTCTTGAAGGCATCGCCGCTCTCCTTCCGCTCCTCGACGGCTTGCCTGCCTGGGCCATCGGAGGCGTGCAGCCCTCCGACCTGCCCGCTCTTCGCCGCGCCGGCCTCGCAGGCGTCGCCGTTTCCTCGTCCCTCTACATCAATAACCAAGTCTCCGCGAACCACGCCGCGTTCACCGCCGCATGGTCCGCCGCTTCATAATGAAAACCTCCCCCCTCGTCATCGCCGGCGTCACTCTCCGCTCCCGCCTCTTCCTCGGCACCGGCAAATACAGCTCCGGCACCGTCATGGCCGAGAGCCTCGACGCCTCCGGCGCGGAGCTTGTCACGATGGCGCTCCGTCGCGTGCGCACCGACGGAACGCATGACGATATCATCGGGAATCTCGACACGCAGCGTTACCGGCTCCTGCCCAACACCTCGGGCGTGCGCGACGCCAAGGAAGCCATCCTAGCCGCCGAGCTCGCCCGCGAGGCGCTGGGCACGAATTGGCTGAAGCTGGAGATTCATCCCGACCCGAAATATCTCATGCCCGACGCATACGAGACCCTTCTCGCCACGCGCGAGTTGGTGAAGCGCGGCTTTGTCGTTTTGCCTTACGTGCATGCCGACCCGGTGCTCTGCAAACAGCTCGAAGAGGCCGGCGCCGCCGCTGTCATGCCGCTCGGTGCTCCCATCGGCAGCAACCTCGGACTGGAGACCCGCGCCTTCCTCGAAATCATTATCGCTCAAGCCCGCGTGCCCGTGGTGGTCGATGCCGGCCTCGGCACGCCGTCGCACGCCGCCGCCGCGCTCGAGATGGGAGCCGACGCTGTGCTCGTGAACACGGCCATCGCCGCCGCCGCCGATCCGGTCGCGATGGGAGCCGCCTTCAAGCTCGCAGTCGAAGCCGGTCGCCTCGGCTACGAGGCCGGCTTGGCGGCTCGTTCCACCAAGGCCGAGGCGAGCGCCACCTCTCCGCTCACGGCATTTTTGGCCGGAGTATAGGTCGTATAGGACGCATACGACCCATAGGACCTATTCTGATGCCATGAGCACTTTTCTCGATACCTGGAAGCAACACGACTTCGCCGCCGTCGGCGCGCGCATCGCTGCCTCGACCACGGCTGACGTTCGCCGCGCGCTCGCCAAGCAGGGCAGGGGACTCAACCTCGATGACCTCGCCGCTCTGTTGTCGCCCGCCGCCGCGCCGTTTCTCGAGGAAATGGCCGCGCTCAGCCATCGCCTGACGGTCGAGCGCTTCGGTCGCACCATGCAGCTTTACGCGCCGATGTATCTGACGAACGTCTGTGCCAACGTGTGCAGCTACTGCGGTTTCAGCGCGCAAAACCGCATCCCGCGCAAGGCGCTCGACGAGGCCGAAATCCTTGCCGACGCGCGTGTCCTCGAAGAACACGGCTTCGACCACGTTCTCCTCGTGACCGGTGAATCCTCGCGCTACGGGCTCGCCTATTTCCAGAACGCGTTGCGCCTGCTGCGTCCGCGCTTTTCCAATCTCACGATGGAGGTGCAGCCTCTCGACGAAAGCGATTACGCCGCGCTCACTGCCGACGGACTCAGCTCGGTGCTGGTGTATCAAGAAACTTACGATCCGGTCGTTTACCCGAAGCATCATCTCAAAGGCCCCAAGTCCGACATGGCCTACCGTCTTGGCACGCCCGACCGTCTCGGCCGCGCCGGCGTAAAGAAGATCGGTCTCGGTGCGCTCTACGGTCTCTCCGACTGGCGCGCGGAGTCGTGGTTCGTGGGCCTGCACCTTCATTACATGGAGAAGCATTACTGGCGCACGCGCTACAGCATCGCGTTTCCCCGGTTGCGTCCGCATGAGGGCAACGAGATCCCGGTCACGCCCTTCAACGAGCGCGATCTCATCCAGACGGCGTGTGCGTTCCGTCTCTTTAGCCAAGAGGTCGAGCTGTCGCTCTCGACCCGCGAGAGCCCGCATTTCCGCAACCACGCGTTCAAGCTCGGCTTCACGTCGATGAGCGCGGGTTCGAAAACGAATCCGGGCGGTTACGCGAGCGAGCCGGAGTCGCTCGAGCAGTTTCAGATCAGCGATGAACGCACCCCGGCCGAAGTCGCCGCTTACTTGAAGTCACAGGGATACGAACCCGTCTGGAAGGACTGGGACGCCACTTACGACGGACAACAAACCGTTTTAACCGCTAATACCCACTAAAAGGCCGTTAATCCGGATTTCATTAGCGCTCATCAGCGCCAATTAGCGGTTTAAAACTCCGATGTCTTTTTCCTCCGACGAACTCGCCCGTTATCAGCGCCACCTCTCGCTCGCCGGCTTCGGCCCCGAGGCTCAGGCGACGTTGCAATCATCGCGCGTGCTCGTGATCGGAGCGGGCGGGCTCGGTTGCCCGATCCTGCTCTATCTCGCCGCCGCCGGTGTGGGACGCCTCACGATCATCGACGCCGACACGATCGATATCTCCAATCTGCAACGTCAGGTTCTCTTTACGACCGACGATGCCGGCCAACCCAAAGCGGAAACCGCCGCGCGTCGCCTGCGCGCGCTCAATCCTTGCATCGCCATCACTGCCGTGGTCGCTCGCCTCACGCGCGCCAACGCGCTCGAACTCATCCGCGCTCACGACGTGGTGGTGGATGGCTCCGACAACTTCGCCACCCGTTATCTCGTCAACGACGCCTGCGTGCTGGCGGACCGTCCCCTGATTTACGGGGCGATCCAGGGTTTTGAGGGGCAGGCGAGCGTGTTCAATTATCGCGGAGGGCCGACCTACCGCTGCCTTTTCCCCGAGCCGCCCGCGCCCGGCACCGTGCCCAACTGCTCCGAGGCGGGCGTGCTAGGCGTGTTGCCCGGCCTCATCGGCACCGTGCAAGCCACCGAGACGATCAAAGTGCTGACCGGCATCGGCGAGCCGCTGTCCGGACGTCTGCTCCTCTGGAACTCGCTGACGATGACTTCGCGCACACTTCGCTTCGGCTGCGATCCGGCAAGTCGTGCCATCACGGACCTGCCGCCGGAGGGTTATGGCGAGACCTGTGCGGTGTCCGCCAAGTCGAATCCCGACGAACTCACGGTCGCCGAACTGCGCGCCAATCTCGCGGTGCAACTCATCGACGTGCGAGAAAATTGGGAACGCGAGCTGGGTGCGATTCAGCCTTCCGTGCACGTGCCGCTCGGCCAACTCGGCACCGATGCCGCCGCCGAGGCCTTGACGGCGCTCGATCCCACTGCGGATACCATTGTCTATTGCGCCGGCGGCGTGCGCAGCCTGAAAGCACTGGTGCCCTTGCGCGAACGTCATGGGTTTACGGCGGTTCGCAGCTTGCGCGGTGGATTCAAGACGTGGTTGGCCGAGTCCTGATCGAGTAATCGGAAATTTCCACCCGCGTATAAAACCTTCATGGCGCCCATAGGCGCGCGGGAGGTTACTTTTACTGAAAACGAGGCTCCTACATCTCGGAGGCAAGCGCGGCGCGGGCGGCGGACTCTTCGGCGATTTTTTTGGAACTGCCACGTCCCGTGCCGAGCAAGCGGTCGCCGAGATAGACGCTGGAAGTGTATTCCTTGGCGTGGTCGGCGCCTCCGGAGTGGACGGTTTCATAGCGCAAGGCACCCGTGCCGTGCAGAGGTTGGACGCGTTCTTGCAGGCGGCCTTTGGGGTTGGCCTCTTCGATCTTGAGGCTGGCGAGACGGGTCTCCCAGTTGCCGTAGCTGCGGCGAATGAACTCCTGCGCGGTGGGCAGACCAGCATCGATGAAAATGGCTCCGACCACGGCTTCGTAGGCGTCGCCAGCGGCCGTGGGGGAGCCTCCGGTTTTTTGCTCGGCTGCACAGAGACGCAGATGAGCAGGTATGTCCAATTCGCGGGCCAGACGCCCGAGAAAAATACCATTGGTGAGAGCAACGCGCAACCGGCTCAGCTCGCCTTCCCGTTCGGTCGGGCGAAGGTGAAAAAGCGCATCGGTGACAACGAACTGGATGATCGCGTCACCGAGGAATTCGAGGCGCTGATAATGGTCGCCCTCGCCGGGGTGTTCGTTGACGTAGCCGGGATGGGTGAGTGCCTGGAGCAGCAATGCCGAGTCACGGAAGGTGTGACCAAGGCGCGCTTGAAGCGATGCAAGTGAAGCACTCATGAGCTGGCGCTGGCGTAGCGGCGCAGGCCGCGGTTGAAGACCAAGACCGCGATGGACAACCACACCAACGTGACCGCGAGCAGCCACATCGTGTTGGCGAGATTGAAGCCGTGGATGAGCGCGGAAGCAGGGACGTTGCTCACGACGACGGCGGGCAGCAGCCAGACGAAGAGGATGCTGGAAATGCCCCTGAAGGCCTGACGCGGGAGGCGGGAGAACTCCATCAGGGTGAAATAACTGCCCTCGATTCCCTGTGCCGCTCCCAGCCAAAAGGTCAGCGAGACGGTGATCAGGAGAATGCCGTAGTTGATGAGAAATCCACAGAAGATCATCAACGCATAGAGCGACAGGTCGGTGAAGGACGGCACGATGTTCAGCCGGCCCAAGGCGTAGATTACGACGCCTGCGGCGACGATGGCGTTGGCGAGGCCATCAAGATCGAGTTTGCGGGTGGAGACCATGACCAGCGGGTTGCCGGGTTGGGACAGGAAGAAGTCAAAGTGGCCGGTGCGGATGTTGCGCGCCATTTCAAACAGATTGGTCCACACGAAGCCCATGATAAAGCGTTGCACGAGCATGGAGCTGCCGACGAGGAGGAGCATCTCGTATTTGGTCCAACCGGCGATGGAGTCGGTGTGGTCGTAGATGACTTGGACGAGCAGGAGATTGACCCCCATCCAGAAGAACTCGACGAGCGCCCACATGATGAAGTCGAAACGAAACATCATCGTGCGCACGACGGAGTAGCGTGCGCAGGCGAGCCAGATGCGGATGTAGTCGATGAGTTTCATTGAAACCAATCAGCCGCCAACGGCGGTGTGGCGGCGGAGACCGCGGGTCCAGAGGAACTGGGCGAACGCCAGGAGCACGACCACCCAAAAGGTTTGAATCGCGAGGCCGCTCCAAACGGTCGTCATGTCGAGACGTCCGGTGAAAATCGCGGTGGGAAAATACATCTGATAATAATAGGGCAGCCACTGCGATATGCGGAAGAACCAGGCGGGCATCAAATCGAGCGGGAACATCTGCCCGCCGAGCATCGTTTCGATGGCGAGCGAGAGGATGATGAAGGACTGTATTTCCAAGAACCAGAACGTCAGCAGTCCGAAAATGTAGGCGATGGTGAACTGGATCAGCGCCGCCATGATCATGGCGGGGACGCCGAGGACGAGACGCCAGGGGTCGTCCGGCAGGACGATGTGGTCTTTGAGTAGCGGCAGCGCGATGAGGAGCGGCAGCAAAACGAGGAGACCCGATACCAAGCGCGCCGCGATGAAGATGCTGAAGCGGTAGAGGTAGTAATTGATTGGCTTCAGCAGGAATTGGTTGATCAGCCCGTTGCGGATTTCCTCGCTGATCTGGTAGTCCTCGTTGAACGCGCCGATGAAAAAATTCATCATCAAAATGACGATGAAGTAGGTGAGCGTCTGGTTGAGATCGAAGCCGCCGATGTGGGTCTGTCCGCCGTAGGCCGCGCCCCAGAGAATGAAGACGAAAACGAGGTGGAAGAGCGCAAAGAGTGCCCGAATGCCAAAGTTCCACCGATAAACGATGTTGCTCTGCAGGCCGATGAGGAAGGCGTGCCGGTATTTGGCGAGAGACGACATGAGCTGATGAATCTGGAACTCAGGAAATCAAGAACAGAGCAGACGCAATCGCAGAGAACTGTTTCCTGATTTCCTGAGTTCCAGATTCTATATCAGGAAGATTTGAGATTGAAGCGGCTGATGATCTCCTTCGCCAGATTCTTGTAGGCGGTGGAACCGGGGGAGAGCGGGTCGTAGTCGAAGATCGTTTTGCCAAAACTCGGGGCTTCGCTGAGGCGAATGGTGCGAGGGATGACCGTGTTGAAGATTTTTTCGGGGAGGTGTTTTTTGACCTCGTCAACGACTTGGCGAGACAGATTGGTGCGGATGTCGAACATCGTCATGACGACGCCGCCAAGTTCGAGATTGTGGTTGATGCCGGCGGTCTTGATGCGCTCCACGTTGCGGAGAATCTGCCCGAGGCCTTCGAGGGCCATGTATTCGCATTGAAGGGCGATGAGCAGGTAGTCGGCGGCGGCGAGGCTGTTCATCGACAGCATGCCCATGGAGGGCGGGCAATCGATGATGATGGCGCGGTAGCCTCCGGAGTTCTTGATGGGTTCGAGAACGGTGCGGAGTCGGGCGAGGTAGTTCTCGGTCTGGGCGAGTTCGATTTCGGCGGCCGCGAGGTCTTCCTCGGACGGGATGAGTGAAAGGTATTCGTAGGCGGTGGGAGTGATCATCTCCAGCGCGGCGCCTTCGCCGTGCAGCGGGCCGTAGAGACTGCGACCGGCCTGTTTTTCGATGCCGATCGCGCTGGTGGCATTTGCCTGGGGGTCGAGATCGATGAGAAGGGTGTGGATCTTCTTCTCGGCGAGCGCGGCGGCGAGGTTGACGGCGGTGGTGGTTTTGCCAACGCCACCCTTCTGGTTGGCGATGGTGAAGACGAGGGAAGGCATGTTGGGAGTGAGCAATGACCAATGACGAATGCCCAATGGGCAAGACCGGAAGGCGGTTGAATTGGCGAAGCGGTGCGCCGCAAAACATTCATTGAACGAAATGGCCGGGATGATCGTCAAAGCCAGCGACCTCTCTTCACATGATTGATTCCTCATTGTATCGCACACGCATCGAGACGCTTCGGCGTCCGCTCTCCACGCTGTTCGCCCTCGGGCTCGGCGCCGGGCTGCTGTTCACGCAGCCCTTGCGATTTGGCCAAGGTATCTATGAAGCGATGGAGCTGATCGGGTTTATCATGATTTTTTTGGCGGTGATCGGACGCATGTGGTGCATCCTTTATATTGGCGGGCGCAAGAATCGTGAACTTTGCCAAATCGGCCCTTATGCGATCAGTCGCAATCCATTGTATTTCTTCTCGTTTCTGGGGCTGCTCGGCGTGTGCGTGGCTGCGGAGAGCGTGCCGGCGGCCTTCCTGGCGAGCACGGCGTTTCTGGGCTTCTATCATTGGGTGATTCGGATGGAGGAGACGCGCCTGGCGGCGCTTTTCGGGGCGGAGTTCGAGCGGTATTGCGAGGAAGTGCCGCGTTTTTGGCCACGCTGGCCCGAGCCGTTGAAGGCGCATAAACTGGAGGTCGATGGACGGGCGTTCACCCGGGCATTGACGGAGGTGTTTTGGTTCCTGTTCGCGATTATTTTGGTCGAGGGATTGGAGATCCTGAAGGACTTCTCTTGGTGGCCGCACATCACACTGCCATTCTGAGGGTGAAGAACCCGCAAGCCGGCTTTGCGGCATGGAAAAGCCCGCCGCCCGATAATCGGGTTGGCGGGCTTGAAATTTGGAGGCGCGAGCCGGAATCGAACCGGCGGTAGAGCTTTTGCAGAGCTCGGCCTTACCACTTGGCTATCGCGCCTGACTGAGGGAGCGCGGAACTTGCGTGAAAAAAGTGACGTCCGCAAGAACGGAAACGAGGTCTATGCCGAGAAGTGCAAACGTGTTCGCGGACGGTTTTTTACGGGAACGTCTGTATCGGAGCCTGCTTCAAGCTTTGGCTGCGGCCTTGCGAGGATTTTCGCCTGTGAAGGGCGCGGTGCTGTGGCCGATTTCATAATCGGCCAGGACGCTGAAATAAAAAACGGAGCCTTCGCCCACGCGACTTTCAACGGAGATTGCGCCGCCCATGCGTTCGCAGAGGCGCTTGGCGATGATCAGGCCGAGTCCGGTGCCGCCCCGGCGACGTTTGGCCGAGGTATCCACTTGGCTGAACGGGCGGAAGAGCTGGTTAATCTTCTCGTGCGGGATGCCGATGCCGGTGTCGCGGACGCTAAATTGGAGGCGCACGGCGCGGTGAATGCCGTCGTTCATGACTTCCTCGGGAGCGGCGCTGACCGAGACCGTGATGCCGCCCTTTTCGGTGAACTTGATGGCGTTGCCGACAAGATTGCTGAGGATCTGGCGGAGGCGGCCGTGGTCGCTGCTTACCAGCACGGGCGTGCCGGGAGCGACTGACGTGGTGATGGTAAGGCCGGCCTCCCGGGCGCGCGGGCCGAAGAGTGCGCCGATTTCTTCCATGCAATCGCGAAGAGAAAAGGGGGCGTGCTCGATTTCAATTTTACCGGCCTCGATTTTGGATAAATCCAGAATGTCGCTGATGAGTGTTTCGAGCGCTCGCCCGCTGCTGGTGATCATGTCCACGAAGGATCGTTGCTCGGGGGTAAGCGCCGAATCGTTGAGGAGCTTGGCAAAGCCGATCACGCCATTGATGGGAGTGCGAATTTCGTGGCTGACGATGGCCAGGAATTCGCTCTTGGCACGATCAGCCGACTCGGCGGCCTCCTTGGCTGAGATCAACGCGAGTTCGGCGGCCTTGCGCGCGGTGATGTCGTGGCCGACCGCCTGGTATTCGATGATCCGGCCTTCGGCATCCTTGATCGCGCGATGCGTCCACGAATGAAGGACGACGGCATGGCTGGAATCGGTGGAAGAGTGCTCGAAAACGGCGGTTTCGGGGAAGGGACCGGAGTTTAGCTTAAGAAGCCCCGATGTGAGCAACAGACAGGGCTGCTCGAGCAATTCGAGGCGTTTGCGAGCGAGAAAACGCGAGTAAGCGCCGTTGACGAAGGTCAGTTTGCCGTCGGGGGTGTAGCGGCAGATGAGATCGGACTGATCCTCCACCACGCCACGATAGCTCGCCTCGAGCTTTTGAAGGGATTGGGCCATGCGCTCGATCTTGCGCGCGAGTCCGATGACCTCGTCGTGAATTTCGTCGTGATCAACGTCGGCTTCCGCAGCGTTTGCCTCCGCTTTATGCGAGACGTCGCGGAGGCGTTGCATCATCGAGCGGTCCCAGACATAGCCGCCGGTGACAAGAAGCACACATCCGATAACTGACAGGCAGAGGACGAAATACTGGGACGATACCTCTTTCCCCTCGATTACGGTCGGAATGATAATCGCCGCGAGCGACGCCAATAATGCAAACGCCAGCGCGAAGATCAGCACGGATTTTCTGCGCTGGGCTGAACTCATGGGATTTATAAGTGGCTGAAATCTTCGCTGAGTCTATGCCAAACCCACAACGGATCCGAAGCAGGGGAGACCGAATCCGTGGAAGCGCCGAGGAAAAGAAAATCAGCTCAGCCGTCCGGGGAACGTGAGTTCGGCGACAGCCGATTTATCTAAGGCGCCGCGTCCGAGGGCGACGAGGCGGTCGTATTGAAGTTTGGTCGCAGCGGCGAGGGGCAGGTTGAGACCCGCCTCGGCGCCGAGGGTCCAGGCGATCGTTGAATCCTTGGCGGCGTGGGCGCCGGAGAAATAACAGTTGTGAGCGCGGTTCTGCATGTCTTCGCCGTCAGTCTTGAGGACTTGGGAGTTGGCTCCGGTTTGGGCGAACACTTCGCGCAACATGTCCAGATCCAGGCCGAGTGCGTTGCCGAGGCCCAAGCCTTCGGCGAGCGCGGCGGTGTTGATGTTCATGACCATGTTGACGAGCGCCTTGAGCTGCGCGGCCTGGCCGGCGGGGCCGATGTAACGCAGGGCGTTGCCGAGGTGCAGCAGCGTCGGTTGGAGACGATCGAAGGTGGCGCGGTCGCCGGCGCACATGAGGTAGAGCGTGCCATTGCGCGCCTGGGGGATCGACGATGCCATGCAGGCTTCGAGGGCTTCGGCTCCGGCCTCGCGCGCACGGCGTGCGACTTCAACGTGAACCCTTGGTGTGAGCGTGGCACAGTTGATGAAGGTTTTCCCCCGGGCTCCGATGAGCAGCGAGTCGCCCGCGGACGGGGCGGCAAACACGGAGAGTTGTGCGGCATCGTCCGTTACCACGGTGAAAATCAGATCGGCCGACGCGGTGATCTGGGCGAGGCTGGTGGCGTGAGTGGCGCCCAGTTCGGCGGCCAGGGCGGAGGCGGCCGGCGCATGGACGTCGTAAATGGACGTGATCGTGTGGCCGCACTCTTTCAGGCGGCGGGCCATGTTGGCGCCCATGCGGCCAACTCCGACGAAGGCGATGGTTTCAGGCATGGTGAATGAAAACGAAACGATACAAGAAGGAGGCGGCGGCGCGTCGGGGGGCTCAGCGGGCGAAAAACGGGTTGTGCTGTTTTTCGAAGGTCAAGGTGGTGAGCGGGCCGTGGCCTGGGGCGATCACCGTGTTGCGCGGAAGGGTGAAGATCTTGTCGTTGTCGTTGCGCAGTTGCTCGGAGTAGTGGGTGGCGCTGCCGCCAATCGAGCAGGAGAACAGGGAGTCGCCGACGATGGCCACGGGCCAGCTTAAGCCGGTGACAAAGTAAGTTGTCATGCCGGGCGAATGTCCCCACGTGAAGAGGGTTTTGATGGCGATTTCATCGCCGATGTGGAAATGCGCGTTCTCGGCAAAGGTCTTGGCGCCGGGATGGTCAACGGGTTCGCGTTCGCTGGACCAGACCTCGGCGCGCGGACAGGCGGCGGCGAGCGCGGGGAGGGCGGCGATGTGGTCCGCGTGCGTGTGAGTGATGAAGATGTGCCGCACGTCCAAGCTCTCGGCCTCGATCATGGCGATGAGCGACTCGGCGTTAGCCCCGGTGTCGAATACGGCGGCAAAGCGTGAGCGGGCATCCCACACGAGGTAATTGTTCACCGTCATGTCATCGCACGGGGTGTTGAACATCACCAAGCCGCGTGCGAAGACGGGGGCGGTGGGATAATGGCGTTTGTGGGCGAGGTCCTCCAGCGCGTTGGCGCTGACCTTCAGGTGGCGGGCGATACGACGAATGACGGCGTCGAGAAGCTGGCCGGATTTGACGGCCGTCAGATCCGCCAGTGAAACTTCGGCGCGCTCGGCGAGTTGTTCATCGCTGATTTTCAAGCCGCGTTGGGCTTTGGCGATGACGTCGGTAAAGTTATCTTCGAGAGGAAGGCGGGCCATGACCTACTAACAGGTCCGCCGTCGGCTCGCGCAAGCCGTAAGCCCGTTAATCACTCGGTCAACGTGACTACCTGCGACCTAGGCGGGCGGATTGTAGACCGCGTTGATCAATGTAAATGTGCCATGCAAGCGATCCTGATCGGCACCAAACGCGGTGCCTCCGGGGTTTGTTCGAAGACGTGATCAAGCGTTCTGGTGCGTGTATAGGAGAAGGTTGGATTCATTATCAATCAGAGGTAGATGCGGCAGGTTGCCTGTATCGCGTGTATTTACGTATCCATCAGCAAGCTGACATGCGCACTATTTCGGAAAAAACGTGTGAATAAACCCTAAGAATGTCCGGAGTGAATGCGGTGACGCATAGTTGTCGCCAACGGGGCAGGCCATAACGATCTTATTTAGCCTCAGGTCGCCGTTTGTATTAACATGTAATATAGACTTGATAATCGATGATCATGGTTTGATGTTAGCTGCGATATGTCATTCACCGACCAAATTGCAGAACTTCAGAAAGCCAAGGCCAAGCTCGCTCAAGCCGAGGCCAAGCTCGCCGCCGATCGTGTATCCGCTCTCGCCAAACTTCCTGGTGATTACGGCTACTCCAACCTTAATGAGTTTATTAAGGCCCTGAAGGCCGCCGCTGGCAAAGCCGGCAAGAAGTCCAAGGCCGCCAAAGCCCCCAAGGCTGCGAAGGCCGTCAAGCGCACCCGCGCGAAGATCACGCCCGAGCTCAAGCAGCAGGTGATCGCCGCCGTGCAGGCAGGTCAGTCTGGTGCCGAGATCGCCAAGTCTCTCGGTCTCTCGCTCCCCAGCGTGCAGAACATCAAGAAGGAAGCCGGTCTCGTTAAAGCCCGTGGCGCTGCCGCCCCGGCCGCTGAGACACCCGCCGCCTCGTAAGGTTTTCTGGATTAATTCCCGGGCAACGCCTCCGTGTTTAATTACACGGAGGCGTTTTTTTTGGTTTACCGCTTGCGCCACCCGCCGGTGAGGGTGTGGGTTCTTTGTTCTTCATGTCGCCCGCACACTTTATACAGGCCAATACCAATGGCCGCCTTCACCCCGCCGACGAACCGTCCATTGCCCCGCTCAATCGAGGCTTCCTTTATGGTGACGCCATTTATGAGGTCTGGCGCACGTATCATGGAGTGATCTTTGCCTGGGACGAACATTGGCAACGGTTGGAGCGCTCGGCCGCTTCATTGTATATGACGCTGCCGTGGACGCAGGCGGAGATCTTCACGGAGATTAAAAAGACAGTCGCCGCCTGGCGAGCCCGGAGCGGACGTGATGTTGCACTCTATATTCGTCTCCAGGTCACGCGGGGTTGCGGAGCCATCGGGTTGGATGTGGCGTTGGCCGATCGACCGGACTTCGTATTACTCGTGCAACCGTGTCCATTGCTCACGGCGGAGCAGGAAGCGCGTGGCATCACGCTTTCACTCGCACGCACGTTGCACCGCAATCATCCGGCCACGCTTAACCCGGTATGGAAGACCGGTAATTATCTCAACAACCTGCTTTGCCTGCGTGAAGCGCGTTCGCGCGGGGCTGACGAGGTGGTTATCACCAATCTGGCGGGCGAAATCACCGAGGCCGCTGTGAGCAATATCGGCTTTGTGCGCGATGGCGCGTTGGTGTTGCCCCCGCTTGAGGCGGGTATTCTCGCGGGCATCACCCGGCAGATCATGATCGATCATGTTGCGCCCGCAGCCGGAGTGAAGGTCATCGAGCGGACGGTTCGACCCGAGGAATTGGCGGGCATGCAGGAGTGTTTCCTCACTGCGACGACCAAGGATCTCGTGCCGGTCCGGGCGATCGACGACGTGGTGTTCCGCACCGGAGCCGACACGGTCACGATCCGCGTAAAGCGCGCGTTCGCCGATTACGTGAGCGCCTACAGCGCGAGTCATCCCGCACAGGCGGTTTAATATCCGCTCCGCCGACCGTTCGGATGGCACTCGGGCCCAATCCCATTTGTCACCTAATAAGTGACAAATGGGATTGGTCGGGAATTGGGAAAGGCACGGGTGGGTTAATACCTCGGAACGGTCGAATCGATGATGAGCGACCACGCGTCGATGCCGCCGGCGACGTTGCTGACCGCTTCGTAGCCGTTGGCCCGTAAATATTGGGTCACGCGCAGACTGCGACCGCCGTGATGGCAGTGGATGAGCAGGTGTTTGTCCTTGGGCAGTGCGCCTACGTGCTCGGGGATCTGACGCATCGGAATGTGCTCGGCTCCGGCGATGCGGCAGATGTCCAACTCGTGCGGTTCGCGCACGTCGATGAGGACCACGTCGCCGGGTGTTTCATCCAGCAGGCGTTTGGTTTCTTCAATCGTGAGTTCAAGCGGGTGGGAGTCGGGCATGACCATGGGAAATCTCCTTCGCACCGTGCTCGCAAATGAAATTGCACCGGCCTGCGACCATGACGCAAAATCTCCCCTTTCCATGCCTCAACATTTTATCGTCATCATCGCGGGCGGCAGAGGTGAGCGTTTCTGGCCCCAGAGCCGTGCGCCGCGTCCGAAGCACCTGCTGCCCGTCGTTGGCAGCAAGCCGTTGCTCACGCAGACGATCGACCGGGTGAAGCCGCTCGCACCGGCGAAAAACATTTTTGTCATCACCAGTGCGGTGCAGGAAAAAGCCGTGCGCGAGGTCTGCAAAGGTATCCCGGCGGCAAACATCATTGCCGAGCCCGTGGGCCGCGACACCGCCGCCGCCGTGGGACTGGCCGCCGCCATCGTGGCGACGCGCGATCCGCAGGGCATTTTCGCCGTGCTGCCCGCCGACCATGTCATTCACGACAATGTTTCATATCAGGCCGATCTGAAGGCCGCCTTCGCCGCTGCCGAGGCGGATGCCGTGATGGTCACGATCGGCATCAAGCCGATCGAGCCGGCGACCGGGTTTGGCTACATCCAGCGCGGTGAGAAATGGAAGACGTTTAATCGTCGTCCGGTTTTTAGCGTGAAGCGTTTCGTCGAAAAACCGAAGCAGGATGTCGCCGAAGGCTATCTGGCTTCGGGCGACTATGTGTGGAACGCCGGTATGTTTGTGTGGAGCGTGCCTGTGGTCGAAAGCGCCCTCGCGCAGCATGCACCCGAACTGGATGCGGCGCTGAAGCCTATTCGCACTGCGCTCGCCAAAAAGCGTCCGCTCGCCGGTGTGCTGAAGAAGGTATATCCGACGTTGCCAAAGATCTCCGTGGACTACGCGCTGCTTGAAAAATCCACGAACGTCGTGGTGCTGCCATCGTCGTTTGATTGGGACGACGTCGGTGCGTGGCCGGCGGTGGCCAAGCACTTCAAACCCGATGCTGCGGGCAACGTGTCGCGTGGACTCGCGCTGGTGGAGCAGGGGGCCAACAATATTATATTCAGCGAGGGCAAGCACCTTGTGGCTGTGGTGGGTGTGGACGACATGATCGTGGTTCACACGCCCGATGCGACGTTGGTCTGCCCCAAGTCCAAGGCGCAGGATATCAAGGCTCTTCTCAAGCAGGTCGAGGCGCTCAAGGGCGGCGCGAAGTGGCTGTGAACGGAGCGGGGGGAGTGAGGGAGTAAGGAAATGAGGGAGTGAGGGGCGGAACCGCAGAAGGCTCGCCTCGCTCCTTCTCTCCCTTTCACTCATTCCCTCACTCCCTTTCCCCATGCGTTTTCTCGGCATTGATTACGGCTCGCGGCGCATCGGTCTCGCTTATGGCGATGACCTTGGCATCGCCACGCCGTTGCCGGCGCTCACCGACGCCGAGCCGAAGAAACGTCGCGAGGGACTCGCCGCGGTCGTGAAACAGCGACGCATCACCGAACTCGTTGTGGGTTTTCCCTACAATATGGACGGTTCCGTCGGCTTCAAAGCCAAGGAAGTCGAGGGCTTTGCCGAAAGCCTCAAGCGCGAGTTTAACCTGCCGGTGCACTTCATCGACGAGCGTCTTACGTCGCATATGGCCGAGGCGGGAATGAATCAAAAACAGCTCCGCGAAATCCGCGGCCAGGGCATCGTGGACTCTCGCGCGGCTGCGATCATCCTGCAGGATTATTTGGACCAGCGCTTCCCGCCTAATCTGGCGATAACTCCGGAGATTTAATCTGGAACTCAGGAAATCGGGAACGAACCCATAATATCAAAGCTTTCGTTTTCGGTTCGTTTTCCTGATTTCCTGAGTTCCAGATAATAATGTCCGCCCTCAATCCCTCTCTTTCTCGCTGGAAATGCACCGTTGCCTACGATGGAACGACGTTTGCCGGCTGGCAGATCCAGCCCAACGGCGAGACCGTGCAGGCCGTGATCGAACGGCGGCTTGCCGAGGTGCTCAAGGTCGCCACGCCCATCACCGGCAGCGGGCGAACGGACGCAGGTGTGCATGCGAGCGGACAGGTGTTTCACTTCGATGCCTGCTGGCCGCACGATCCGGCGAAGTTGCTCACCGCTCTCCGCATCGGGCTCCCGCCGACGATCCAAGTGAAAACCGCGCGACGTGTGCCGACGGATTTTCACGCCCGGTTTTCGGCGAAGGGGAAAATCTACCATTACCAGATCAGCCACGGCGGTTACGCCGATCCGTTTACGCAGGCCTATACTTGGTCGATGCCTCGCACGCTCGATGTTGAAGCGATGCGCAAGGCCGCCGCCGTGCTGGTCGGCACGCACGATTTCCGGGCGTTCAGTGCGATCGCCGGCAGCGGAATCGAAAAAGAGGATACCGTGCGCACCGTTCGCCGGCTCGATATCGTCGAGCATGGTTCTCGTCTGCGCATCGAGGCGGAGGGCAACGGCTTCCTCTATAAAATGGTCCGCAGCCTGGTCGGCGCGCTGGTCGATGTCGGTGTCGGACGCATCACGCCGACCGACATCGAAGATATTCTTGCGAGCAAAGTTCGCACCGAGCGGGTGTTCACCGCGCCACCGCAGGGGTTGAGTTTGATAGAGGTGTTTTACTGATGAGCGCGCCGTCCACATTCGGCGGAAAACTATTGCGCGGCCTGTCCGACGTGGTGTTTCCGCCGGTGTGCGTGCACTGCGGTGGCTTGGTCGAGGGCGGGCGTTTGCGTCATGTGTGCACCGCGTGCGAGCCACTTATCCATCTGGTCAAAGCGCCGCACTGCACGACCTGCGGCAGCCCGTTTTTCGGCGAGGTCGAAGGCGAGCGGATGTGCCCGCATTGCGAAGGACTGCATCCACTCTACGCCGAGGGTCGCACGTTGACGCTCTGCAAAGGCCCGGCGCGCGCCCTCATCCATGCGTTGAAATACCACAAGGGCCATCATGTGCTCGCCGACATCGAGCAGCTCGTGCGCGCCTCGAGGTCGATGACCGACTTCCTTCGCGATGCCGTGCTGGTTCCCGTGCCACTGCATCCCCGCAAAGAGAGGGCGCGCACGTATAACCAGACGATTTTGCTGGCCCATGTGTTTGCAAAGGCGGCTGGCGGGACCACGCGAGTCGAGTCCGTTTTACGGCGGGTCGTGAACACGCCTTCACAAACGACCTTTGATCGGAAGGCCCGTCGGGCTAACCTAAAAAATGCCTTTGCACTCGCCCGCGGGGTGACCATAAACCCCTCCTCACCTTATATCCTCGTCGATGATGTTTTTACAACAGGCTCAACCCTCAATTCCTGCGCTGGCGTCCTACGTCGTGCGGGTGTGTTGAATCTGAACGTCGTCACGTTCGGCCACGGCTAACAATTTTCGTATGTCGCTCTTCAGCAAACCGAAGTATTCCACGGTTGTCGTCAAAAAGAAGGATATCCCCAAGGGTATGTGGACCAAGTGTCCCATCTCCGGGGAGATCGTCTTCAACAAGGAACTCGAAGATAACCAGATGGTGGTGCCGAAGTCCGGCTATCACTTTCCGATCGGCGCACGCCAGCGCATCGCCGCCTTGTTCGACGAAGGCACCTTTGAGGAGATCGATGCCAGTATTCGCTCGGCCGACCCTCTTAAGTTCGTTGATTCCCAAAAGTATCCGGATCGTATCAAGAAATACGAACGGGACAGCGGCCTGACCGAGGCGGTCGTGTGCGGCACGGGCACCATTCACGGCATCCCCGTGTCGGTCGCCGTGATGGACTTTCGTTTCTGCGGTGGCGCGATGGGCTCGGCGGCCGGTGAAAAAATCACCCGCGCCATCGAGGTCGCCCTCAAGAACAAGACGCCCTGCCTTATCTTCAGCGCTTCCGGCGGCGCGCGCATGCAGGAAGGCATCTTTTCCCTCATGCAGATGGCCAAGACCAGCGCCGCGCTGGGTCGTTTGTCCGAGGCCAAGCTCCCTTACATCTCTATTCTCACACATCCGACGATGGGTGGCGTCACGGCCAGCTTCGCGGTGCTGGGCGATGTCAACATCGCCGAGCCGGGGGCCTTGATCGGCTTTGCCGGTGCGCGCGTGATCAAAGACACCGTGAAACAGACGCTGCCTGCCGGTTTCCAGACCGCGGAATTCCTGCAGAAGCACGGCCTCATTGACCAGATCGTGAGCCGTCTCGAAATCCGCGACCGCCTGCGCGACATCCTTCAGGCGCTTTATCTGAAGAAGCGCCCGGTCGCCGCGAAGTAGGGCTCGACCTTGTGTCGAGCCGGTTGGGCAGGCGAAAGTCGAGCCGGCCTCACACGAGGTGAGGCCCTACGCATCTATCTGATTCCCATGCCTGCCAATTACGCCGCAACGCAGGACTATCTTTTCTCACTCAAGGCCAAGGGCGTTAAGTTTGGCATCGATCGGATGCGCCTCTTGGTAGCCGGCATCGGACACCCGGAGCGAGCCACGCCCGTGGTTCACATCGCCGGCACCAATGGAAAAGGGTCGGTCGCGGCCATGTTGGAATCGATTTTCTCCGCCGCCGGCTGGCGCACGGGGCTCTATACATCGCCGCATTTGGTGAAGCTTGGCGAACGCGTGCAAGTGGCGCGCGAGATTCTCACCGAAACGGAAATAGTCGATTACACGCGTGAATTATTGCCCATTGCCGAAGCCGTGAGCCAAGGCAGCCCGGACGACCATCCGAGTTTTTTTGAGTTCATGACGGCGATGGCGTTTCTGCAGTTTGCGCGGAAACGCTGCGACATCGCCATCATCGAGACAGGCTTGGGTGGACGGCTCGACGCGACCAACGTGGTTCTGCCCGAGGTCGCCGTGATCACTTCGATCGGTCTCGACCACTGCGACATGCTGGGCGACACGTTGGAAAAAATCGCCGCCGAGAAAGCGGGCATAATCAAGCCGGGGAGGCCGGTCGTGATCGGACGTCTGCCGTCCGAAGCCGAGGGGGTCATTCGTCGCGTCGCCGGGGAGCGGGGGGCGCCGGTGCATTCGGTGCGCGAGGTGTTTGGCGAGGAGATCGCGAATTATCCCACGACGACGTTTGAAGGGGATTATCAGCGCTGGAATGCGGCGACGGCGGTGCTGGTCGCGCGGTGCATGGATGCACGGTGGAAGCTGGGCGATGAGGTTGTGCGGCGCGGGTTGATGTCGGCCCGCTGGCCGGGCCGCTGGCAACGGACGAAGATCGGCGGACGAAATTTGATTTTGGATGCGTCGCACAATCCGGAAGGCGCGGGTGTGTTGGATGCGCAACTACGCACGCTCGTGGCCGAGACCAACCGCAAGCCCATCGTGGTGACGGGCGTGCTCGGCGCAGCGAGGGCACGGCCTTTGTTGGAGACGATCAGCCGTTATGCGGCGGAAATCCACCTTGTGATGCCGCAGCAATCGCGGGCGAGCGGCTTCGAGGAGTTGGAGGCGCTCATTCCGAAGACGTTTGGCGGACGGCTGATGCGTGCAACGGTGGCCGGCGTGTTTCCCGATGCAAAGACCTGCACGGTCGGAGGGCCGGACGACACGGTAGTCGTGACCGGTTCGATTTACCTGCTCGGCGAAGTGATGGCGAGAATCCAGCCGGAGCGCGGCGTGATCGAGAACCGGCTGCAGGATTTTTAAGAAATCAGACCAGCTTGATCAGTTCGGACGTCGGGGGGACGTCTTTGATGATCTGGGAGGGCTCGGGGCCGACGCCGAGGTAGCGCAGGTTGGGGAGCTTGTCGCACGCAGGGAGCGGCTCGCCGTGGAAGGCGACGTCGAGGAGCGACTTCACCATCGCAGCGACGTAGCGCTGGGCGTTTTTCGGAAGATCGGCGAACTTTCGAACCTGCGAAACGTCCTCGGTCCAGCCGGCGTGTTTCGTGTAAACAGGCTTGAGCGTTTTGCGAATGGCGTCGTTGCGGGGGACGTGGTGATAGCGTTTGCCCGAGGCGTCTTCGTAGCAGGTGCAGATGAGCAACTCGCTGTTCCACTCGCCGCGGTGGGTGAGGGCGTCGAGCTTGTTGATCATCACGTCCTGGTAGCCGCCGTAGCGGAGGGCGTCGCCTTTTTCCACCGCGTCATACCAGCCGACCATACGCTGGCGTCCGGTGGAGGTGCCGAATTCGAGTTTTTTGAGCAACGTGGAGAGCGGGTGATCCTCGTCCATTTGCGTGAGGAACACATGGGTGCCGACCTTGGTGTCGTAGGCCTTGGCGACGCCGAAGGTGTGGATGCGCTGCACGGGAATACCGGCACTCTCGAAAAACTCGGGAGTGAAGGTGTGCGAAGCGGTGACGTTGGGCGAGTAGCCGTGGCGTTTGTCGAGCCAGTAGGCCTGGCCGAATTCACCGATGATGGTGTGGCCGGCGCGGATTTCCTTGAGGATGAGTTCGCGGACTTCGCCGATGTTTTTGGCGAGGCGCTGGCCGGCCTGCCAGTAGGTCTCGGTGAGGACGGCGAGGTTGATTGAGAACGGGCCGTTGCCGCGAAAGATGGTGAAATCGAAGTCGGCCTTGGTGAACACGCCGAGTTCGATGGCTTCGGAGTTGGCGCGAAGTTCGGCCTCGCCGAGTTTTTGGAAGAAGCCGGCGAAGGTGTCGGCGGAGACTTTGCAAACGTGCTGGATGGTCGCGAGGGCGCGGTCGGCGCGCTGGGCGAGCTTCTTGGCGTAGGCTTCACGGCTGCCGAGGAAGTCGGCGTAGGTGATCTGCCACTGGCCAACTTCGTCCTGGTAGGCGGGCGTGATGCCGCGACCGGTGGAACCGCGGGGCTCTTCGTGGAGGACGTTGACGCGGTAGTCTTCCCACGCGAGGTCGAGCAGTCGGTGGGTGAGGTCGGAGACCATCGTGCGTTCGTCGATGATGAGACGATTGAGCACGTTGTAGCCCTTTTTTTCGAGGGGCTGGGCTTCCCACCAGGCTTTGCGGGGGTCGGCGACGACACCGGCGCCGATGGCGAGGTGGGCGAGTTCTTTTTCGACGACGCCGGAGGGGAGAAGGTTGAGCTTGATGCCGGCGGCCGTGTGGCCGGAGTTGGCGCCGCCGTTGACCTTGAGGACGGTCGTGACGGGGGTGGCGGTGTCGCGTAGCTCGTGGACGACCTCAGGGATCAGGCGACCCTTGCCCTCGTCACCGAGGGAAATACCGACGTCTGCAATGAGCTGGCTGGAAAAAGGAAGAAGCGACATGGCGAACGGATGAACAAAGCGGGCGGGGCAGGGAGGTTCAATCGCGGAATTTTAACCCGCAAATTTTGGGCAGTTCGAAAGACAGGATGGCCGACCGGATCGCGTCCGGTCTTCCATCCTGTCATCCTCTCTCGAATCAGCCCTTCGTCTGCGTCTTGATTTCGACCACGTCGTGGGGGGCGGCCTCTTTTTGGCCCGCCGGGGAGACGCGGATGTAGCGGGCTTTTTCGCGCAGGGATTTGAGGTCCTTTGCGCCGAGATAACCCATGCCGCTTTGCACGCCGCCAATCAGGTTGGCGAGGACGTCGTCGGATGAACCGGAGACTTCCTTGAGCGCTTCGATGCCCTCGGCGGTGAGCTTGCGGGCGTTGTCCGTTTTATCGTGGCCGTAACGGGCGGCGCTGCCGGCTTTCATCGCGCTGAGCGAACCCATGCCGCGATATTGTTTATAGAGCTTGCCGTTGATCTCCATGATCTCGCCCGGGGCCTCGCGGCAACCGGCGAGGAGTCCGCCGAGGATAACCGCGTCGGCGAGCGTGAGGGCTTTGACGATGTCGCCCGACTTGGTGATGCCACCGTCGGCGATGATTTTGACGCCGCGGGCCTTCGCGCCTTGGGCGGCGACGTAGAGGGCGGTGAGCTGCGGAATGCCGACGCCGGCGACGACCCGGGTGGTGCAGATCGAGCCGGGGCCTTGGCCGACTTTGACGGCGCTGGCTCCGCAGGCGCCGAGATAATCGACTCCCGACGCGCTGGTGACGTTGCCGGCGATAATCGTGAGATCCGGGAAGGCGTCGCGGACGAGTTTCACGATTTCGCCAACGCCGGCGGTGTGGCCGTGGGCGGTGGAGACGGCGACGGCGTCAACGTGTTCGTCAACGAGCTGGCTTACGTGAGTGACGATTTTTTCGTGGTCGAGCGTGCCGTCGGGCAGGCGCACCGGGGCGATGGCCGCACCGACGACCAGACGGAAATCGGCGTCGCGGGCAGGCTTGCGGCGGGACTTGGCCTCGGCGGTGATGCGGTCCACGTCGGAGAACGTCACGAGTCCGCGCAGGCGGTCGTGGTCATCGACGACGAGCATTTTATGGATGCCCACGTGTTCGCTGAAGAAGGCGTCAGCGGCCTTGATCGGGTCGGGCTGCAGGGATTTTTCGTGGACCGTGAGAATGTCGCGGCGGGGCGTCATGGCCTCGGCGACTGTTTTGCTCTTGTAGCGGTCGCGCACGGTGCTGCCGGAGAGCAGGCCGACAAGTTTTCCGGATTCGTCGAGGACAGGGAAGGTGCGGAAGTCGAACTTGCGGTTTTCGATCAGGTTGAGGACGTCGCCGACGTATTGGTCGGGGGAGACGGTGATCGGATCTTGGATGAGGCCGTGGATGTGGCGTTTAACGCGGGCGACTTCCTTCACTTGGTCGCGTGCCGGCATGTTGTAGTGGATGAGGCCGAGACCGCCATTGAGGGCCATGGCGATGGCCATGCGGGCTTCGGTGACGGTGTCCATGTCGGACGAGATCACCGGGATGGAAAGCTTGAGCGCGTCGGAGAGGGCGGTGGACGTGTCGGCGTCCTTGGGCAGAATCTCGGAGTAGAGGGTCGCGAGTGAGACGTCGTCGAAAGTAAGCGCAACGGGCAGGTTGGCGCGGAAGAAGGCGTCGGCCGGCTGATAAAACTCAGCGTCGAAGGCGGTGGCGAAGGGCGTGGCAACCTTTGTCATAAGTTGCCGAGAACGTAGTAGGCCGGTTCCGGTGGAGCGCAAATCGTTTTTCAAGTTCGTCTCGAAACCGCTGTTTACCACGAAACACACGAAATACACGAAAGTCGGAGCTGCGGGTGGGTTAATTTTTCGTGTGTTTCGTGTGTTTCGTGGTGAAAACCTCTCATGCGTCTGCACCTCGCCTATCGCCGCTATTCCCAACCCTTTCGCACCCCGGTGCGCACGGCGCATGGCGTGTGGGCGGAGCGCGAGGGTGTGATCGTGCGGTTGGTGAACGACGAGGGCCGCGTGGGTTTTGGCGAAGCGGCGCCCATTCCGTGGTTTGGCACGGAGTCGATTGATGAAATCGAGGCGCAACTGGGCGCTCTGGGCGAGTGGGTCAGGACTGAACAACTCGCCGTCGTCCCGGAGCGACTGGGTTGTCTGCGCTTTGCGTTGGCGGGGGCGCTGGAGGGCGTGTTTGCGCACCGGGTTGACGATCATGTGCCCTACCTGTCCGTCGCGGCTTTGTTACCGGCGGGGCGAGCGGTGCTGGCGGCGATTACCGCCAAAGCCGAGTTGGGTTTTCGCACGTTCAAATGGAAGGTCGGAGCGGGGGATCTCGCCGATGAACTGGCCCTGCTGGATGACGTCATTGCGGCGTTGCCATCGGGATCGCGGCTTCGACTCGATGCCAACGGGGCCTGGGATGCCCGGCAGGCGGGACGCTGGCTGGAACGCGCGGCGGAGCGTCCGATTGAATTTATTGAGCAGCCCTGTTTTGCCGAGGCTTCGCAGGGCGCTTCTCAAGTGCGGCGAACGGAAGATGTGCTGCGTGGGCTGGCTGAAGATTATCCGACGCCGCTCGCATTGGACGAGTCGCTGGCGGGGGCGAACGACATCGAACGTTGGCTCGCGACCGGATGGCGCGGGGTGTTCATCGTGAAGCCGGCGCTGCTGGGAGATCCGACGCCGGTGATGGCCCGGTTGGCCGTGGCGAAAGCGGATGTGGTGTTTTCGTCTGCGCTGGAAACCGCCGTGGGTGCGCGTGCGGCGTTGCGGGTGGCCTTCTCGTGGCGGGTGGAAAAACCACGCGCGCTCGGATTTGGCGTCTGGCCTTTGTTCAAGGATGAACGGCTGGATGGTCCGTTTATCGCGCCCTTTTTTCGTGCTGAAGACGTTGCTCGACTGAACCCGGAGGCCGTATGGACCGCGCTGAGCTGAGTCGCCTGCTCGGATCGGAAGGGCTTCTTGCCGAGCCTCGCGACGTGGTTGTGAATGAACGCGAACCGGCCCGGTTCATCGAAGCCTTCACTGACGCGGTGGCAGCAGGCGGAACCGTGTTTCTCGCCGATCCGAATTGGGGTGAACGCGAGCGTGCCCAGTTCAACGCCATCGTGAGTGCCAAATCTTTCAGCTCCGAACCCATTGGTCATTCGTCATTGGTCATTGGTCATTCTCAAGCCCGTCTGGCAGGCGGGCTCGGGTGGCTTTGTATTCCGACCGGTGGTTCCTCGGGCAATCTCAAGCTGGCGCGGCACGACGAAGAGACGCTCGCTGCGGCGGTGAAGGGGTTTTGTGCACACTTTGGGGTGGGCCGGGTTAACGTGGTGGGACTTCTGCCGCTTCATCACGTAAGCGGGTTCATGGCTTGGATGCGCACGGTGCTCACCGGCGGGACATATTTGCCATGGGAGTGGAAGGCGGTCGAGGCGGGTGAGCGTCCTGCGTTGCCCGCGGTAAGCGGTGATTGGTTTCTTTCGCTCGTGCCCACGCAATTACAACGTCTGCTCGGCGATGAGGAGGCCGAGGACTGGTTGCGTGGATTCAGGGCGGTATTCGTGGGCGGCGGCCCCGCCTGGTCTGAGTTGGTCGAGGCCGGCGCGCGCGCAGGGCTTCCTCTGGCGTTTTCCTATGGCATGACCGAGACGGCGGCGATGGTGGCCGCGTTGCTTCCTGACGAGTTTTTGGTCGGTGGGCGCGGCAGCGGTGCCGCGTTGCCGCATGCGAGAGTGGCATTGGATGATGCGGGTCGAATCGCGATCGAATCCACGTCGTTATTTCGCGGATACTGGCCGGATTTGAGAACGGAGGGTCCGTGGTTAACCGAGGATTTGGGACGTTTCGATGAACACGGCAGCCTCCATGTGTTGGGACGGTGCGACGCGCTGATCATCACGGGTGGAAAAAAAGTGGATCCGGCGGAGGTGGAGGCGGCGCTGCGGGCGACGGGACGGTTTTCCGATGTGGCGGTGATCGGCGTGCCGGACGCGGAGTGGGGCGAGGCGGTGGTGGCGTGTTACCCGGCGACGGGCGGTCTTGCAGGAGAGGTGATTGAAGGCGATCAAGTGAGTCAAAGTCACCTGATCGATCATCTGTCCGCCTACAAGCGACCCAAACGCTACGTCGCGGTGGCCGACTGGCCGCGCAACGCGCAGGGGAAGGTCAATCGGGCGGTCTTGCGCCAGCGGGTGCTCGACTTACAGCGGTGAGGAAATGTCTTGGATATTGAATTTCTACGAACCGATGGACTCTGACCCAAAACCAGTCTCACCGCCCTTGGCGACGAGCGCGGATTGGGCCGCGCTTAAGAAAAGCCAGCCCAGCGATTACGACGGGCACACCTGTTTTGCTCAGATGACACCGGAGGCCCGACTTCGCTGGCTTGAACAGGCTGCCGAGTTCGTTTCGCGTCAGAAAGGTGCCGCAGCAAGGTCGGTCGATGACCTAGTCACTGGCCACTAGCCCTTGGTCACCCAGGCGGCCACATTCGCCGGCAGGGGCAGGCGCTCTCTGGTTTTGGACGAGATGCACACGTGCTCGGTGCGGGCTACGGCGGCGCGTTTGTCGACGGTGCCCGTTTTCCAGATCACGTAATCCAACGCGTAGCTGTTTTCCGTGAGCAATGTTGGCGTCACTTCGATGCGAAGTTTGTCACCACACACCAGCGAGCGCAGGTAGGTCGCCTCGCTTTTGGAAACAGGCACGATCACGCCATGATCGGCAAAAAACGTTCCCAGCGGCACGCCCGCGGCGGCCAGTGCTTCCTCGTAAGCCTCGTGGCACATGGATAGGTAGCGCGCGAAGAATACTACGCCGGCGGCATCGGTATCGGGAAAATGCACAGTGCGTGAATAGGCGAAGGGCATGGAGGTGAGAATAGCAGGCTGAACGGTTTTACATCGAGCGTTCAAACCGGTTTACCACGAAACACACGAAATACACTAAAATCGGAGCACCCGTGGGAAGTCCTCGGATTCTTCGTAAGCATTTACGCCTGCGGCTCAGACGACGATTTTCGTGTATTTCGTGTGTTTCGTGGTCAAATTCCGTGCTCCGAATCATGACCAAAAACGAGATCGCCGACGTGCTCACTGAGATTGGCACCCTGCTTGAGCTGAAGGGTGAGAACCCCTTCAAGACGCGTGCCTATCTGGCCGGCGCTCGTGTGCTGGAATCCTTGGAGCAATCCGAACTCGACGCCTTGGTCCGCGAGGAGCGGTTGAAATCAGTCAAAGGCATCGGCGACGCCCTTGTGCAAAAAATCACCGAATTGCACACCACGGGGCGGTTGGAATTCTTCGAAAAACTCAAGGCCTCCATTGAGCCCGGCTTGGTGGCCATGCTCGAAGTCCCCGGGCTTGGCCCAAAAAAAATCAAAGCCGTCCATGACTTGCTCGGCATCACCACGATCGAAGGACTCGCAGCCGCTTGCACCGATGGCCGCGTGGCCGCGCTCGCCGGCTTCGGGGAAAAATCGCAGGAAAAAATTCTTGCGGGCATCCGCAATCGCGAGGCCTACGGAAAACGCCATCTGTGGTGGGACGCGGAGTCGATCGCCATGCCCATCGTCGCCGGGTTGCGCGCGTTGCCGCAAGTATCCCAAGCCGAAGCGGCCGGCAGCCTGCGGCGTGGGCTCGAGACCGTGGGTGACCTCGATTTTATTGTGGCGGCCACCGAGGTCGCGCCCGTGGTCGAGTGGTTTGTCACCCAGCCCGGCGTGAGGGAGATCACGGCCCGCGGCGACACCAAGGCCAGCGTGCGCTTTGAGAGTGGCCTGCAGGCGGATCTTCGCTTGGTGCCCGCGGAGCAGTTTGCCTTCGCCCTGCACCATTTCACCGGGTCGAAAGATCATAACGTGCAGATGCGTCAACGAGCCCTCGCCCGCGGCCTGTCGTTGAGCGAATGGGGGCTGGTGCCGGCGGATGGCGAGGGCACGGCGAAGGAAAAGGTGGAGCGCAGCGCCGCGTCCGCAGAGGCAACATCCAACGTCCAGCATTCAACACCCGACGCCCGCGGATCGGAGTCCGGACTACCCGCTGCTTCGAACGCGTTGCGCATCACTTCCGAACAAGCCCTCTTCGCCGCGCTGGGGCTGAGTTTCATTCCTCCGGAGTTGCGGGAAGGCATGGGCGAGATCGAAGCGGCCGAGGCCGATTTCAACGTCCAGCACTCAACGCCCAACATTCCACTGCCGGAGTCCGAACTACTCGCTACCCGCTACTCACTACCCGCTACTTCTGCCAACGCCCTGCCGCGTCTGATAGAGACCGCCGACCTGCGCGGAGCGTTTCACAACCACACGACCGCCTCCGACGGGCGCAATACCCTCGCCGAAATGACCGCCGCCGCCGAGGCGCTTGGCTGGGAATACCTGGGTATCGCGGATCACTCCAAATCCAGTTTTCAAGCCAAGGGACTCAGCGAGGAGCGCCTTGCCGCCCAAGTCGCCGAGATCCGTGCGCTCAATGCGTCCGGCCGCTTCAAAACCCATGTTTTCACCGGCACCGAGTGCGACATCCTCCCCGATGGGCGCCTCGACTTCGACGATGCGGTGCTGGCCGCCCTCGATTACGTGGTGGTGTCCGTGCACAACGTGTTCACGCAATCCTCCGCCGAGATGACGGCGCGCATTATTCGGGCGATCGAGAATCCGCACACCACCATCCTCGGCCATGCAACCGGACGCCTTCTGCTGCGCCGCGAAGGTTACCCGGTTGATTTGGTGAAGGTCGTCGATGCGGCCATTGCCAACCACGTCGTTATTGAGCTCAATGCGAGTCCGTGGCGCCTTGATCTGGACTGGCGTCACTGGAAAAAAGCCGCCGCGCGCGGGTTGCTCTGCGCGATCAACCCGGATGCGCATGAGACCGAGGGGCTCACCCATGTCCGGGCCGGCATCAACTCCGCCCGCAAAGGCTGGCTGACAAAGGAGCAGGTTTTGAACACCCGCACGCTCGCCGAGGTGAAAGCGTGGTTGGCAGCTCGCTAGCCACTAGCCACTAGTCCGCCACTTGCTCGCGCTCCGAACCGCGCCTGCAAGGCAGGCTACTCTGAAAACGGAGTGCGGCATTCTTTGCAGACAGTCCCTAGCCACTAGCCACTAGCCACTAGCCACTAGCCCCTCACCGGGACCACCAGTTTTGTCCGCCCCACCCAACTCAGCAACATGGGGGTTGCGACCAAGACGGTATAAAAAGCAAGCCACACGCTGCGCCCGAGAAAGAAGTAGCCGCACGTTGCGGTCATCATCGTGGCAAAAAGATAGCCCGCGTTGAAACTGGTCATGGCGAAGGCGGAAGTGACGCCGATCACGATCGCGGACAGCGCCACGATCCAAGGCAACAAGGCCAGCATCATGCCGGCCAAAAAGCCGGAGGGCGAAAGCGTTTCGCCCTTGGAATGCCGTCCCGATGTTTGCACACACACGATGACCAGCAGCGCCAGAAAGGTTGCGATCACCGGGGCCACCTTGGCTACCCCCGTCGCTTTTGGGACGGCTGTGAACGCTTGGCTGATAAAAACAGCGGTGACATACCCGCGCACCGGATCGATCCATACCAAGGGTAATTTCCACCAGCGGCGACGACGACTTGGTTCGGTTTTGATACGGGACGGAAATATGCGAGCCATGAGCCCCTCGAAGCCGAGGTAATGACACTCACTGTTGATCAAAAGCCGGGGAGGAATCAGCCCGAAAAAAAGTCCGGGGACTAGCGTAAGCCAATTGATAATCATGCGATACGATGTGCAGGTGAAAATCTTATGCTAGGTCTGATCTGTGGACGTAGTTCTAATGATGAAAATAAGGTATAGATCATGATTAAGTATCAAGCAAGTCTTCATTAACTCATTTAATGTAAGTTACTTGATGGGTGATTGCCTTGGTCTTGGCTCCTTTTTTACGTTTAAATGACCCTGCTGTTCATTTTTAATTGAACTAATTAATTTTTTCATAGCCACTGGTAGAAATCCCGATGGCGCGCCCCTCCGATTCCACCATTCATCCGCTTCCGCCCACTCAGGCGAGCGTCAATGGGGAGGTGACGGGATCAGCCTCTCCGTTTAAATCTACTGATCGGCAGGGGCTTACGACCGGTGAAAATGAGGTGGTCGCGATTTTTGTGCAGATGATCCAAGTTTTGAGTCTGCCGCGTTCCGTGGGAGAGATTTACGGGCTGCTCTTTGCCACCCCGCAGCCGCTGTCGTTTCAAGACATCGCGGACCGGCTCGGTTTGAGCAAAGGCTCGGTCAGCCAAGGTTTGAAGTTTTTACGCACGGTCGGAGCCATCAAACCGGTGGTTGTGGAAGGCGATCGCCGGGAGTTTTTCGAGCCGGTGGTCGAGTTACGTGCGTTGGTCGGTGGATTTCTCAAGGAACGGCTCAATCCGCAGTTGGAAGAGTGGGGCGGACGTGCCAATGCACTCAAACTCGAAGCGTTTGAACGCACGGAGGACGATTCCCTTGAACTTAATCTTCCCGCTTCAACTGCGCAGCACCGCAAGGTGCTGTCGGGCCGCCTCGACAAGCTGAAGACCTGGCAAAAACGCGCCAACACCGTGCTTCCGATGATCGGGAAGCTGCTGGGCTAGCCCACTAGCCTCTAGCAACTAGCCTCTAGCAACTAGTCACTAGCTGCTAGGACAGAACAGTTCATTTGATAGATGCCCGGTTATTTCCCCAAAAGGAAGTGACGGGGCGAAGCCTTAGCTAGCCCCTAGCAACTAGCAACTAGCTCCCCATTTTCCCTATGAAACGTATTTTTGTCTCCGGCTGTTATGATATTATTCACGCCGGGCATGTGCAGTTTTTTACCGAAGCCCGCGCGCTCGGTGAACACCTCACCGTCTGCTTTGCTTCGACCGAGGTTCTATGGTTTCACAAGCAACGCCGCAGCTCTCTTCGAGTTTCCAGTGGCTCACTTCCCGTTCGCCCCCTCGCTTGGAAATATTGCGGCGGCGGCTTCGGCGGCTATGCGCTCTACCTATGTGCGACGCGGGATGGTCGCGACCTCCTTTGCATGCAGCCGAGTTTCCGGCCTGTTGAGCCTTTTGTGAAATAAACCGCTGGTATCTCAATATAACCGATATCTTATTATTCTATATGAAAGCAGTTATCCTTGCTGGTGGCCTTGGCACTCGGATCAGTGAAGAGACCCATCTTAAGCCCAAACCGATGGTCGAAATCGGCGGACGGCCAATTCTCTGGCATGTGCTCAAATGCTATTCCGCTCACGGCATCAACGACTTCGTGATCTGTGCGGGTTACAAAGGCTATGTGATCAAGGAGTATTTCGCCAATTACTTTCTGCATATGTCCGATGTGACATTTGATATGAAGGAAAACCGGATGGAAGTGCATCAGCGCCGCTCCGAGCCTTGGCGTGTAACCATTGTAGACACAGGTGAGTCAACTATGACCGGTGGACGCTTGAAACGCGTGCGCGACTATTTGGATAATGAATCGTTCTGCTTCACATATGGTGATGGCGTAGGTGACGTGAATATTGCCGAGTCCATTGCGTTCCATAAACGTGAAGGACGCAAAGCCACGCTTACCGGTGTGCAGCCGCCCGGACGCTTCGGCGCCTTGGAGCTCGATGGGCATCAAGTAAAGAGCTTTCAGGAAAAGCCGGATGGAGACGGGAGCTGGATCAATGGCGGATTCTTTGTATTGGAGCCCTCCGTAATTGATTTGGTGGCTGACGATACAACGATCTGGGAGCGCAAGCCGCTGGAAGTGTTGGCGAAATCCCACCAGCTCAGCATCTACAAGCATCATGGTTTTTGGCAACCGATGGATACCCTGCGCGACAAACAGCACCTCGAAGAGCTGTGGGCGTCGGGTAAAGCCCCTTGGAAAACCTGGAAATAATCGCCATGGCCTTCGCTGATATATATAAAGGAAAACGCGTCCTTCTCACCGGCCACACGGGTTTCAAAGGCTCATGGATGGCCGAGTGGTTGCTCTCGCTTGGCGCGGAAGTGACGGGGTTTGCCTTGCCGCCTCCGACCACACCCTCGCTGTTTGACCAACTCGGCCTAGCTGGGCGCCTCCGACACATTGAGGGGGATATTCGCGATTTGACTGCTGTGCGTGCCGCAGTCCTGGAGGCTTGCCCGGATTTTGTGTTTCACTTGGCGGCTCAACCCTTGGTTCGTCTGTCTTACGAGCAGCCGGTGGAAACGTATGCGACCAACATCATGGGGACGGTCAACGTGCTCGAAGCCGTGCGTCTCGCCGGCCGCCCCTGCACGATCGTGGCGATCACCACTGATAAATGCTACGAAAACAGGGAATGGGTGAATAGTTACCGCGAGGAAGATGCGATGGGCGGCTACGATCCCTACAGCTCCTCCAAGGGCGCGGCCGAGCTGGTGATTGCTTCCTATCGCCGCTCTTATTTTTCGGCCCCAGACTCGCCCGTGAAGCTGGCCTCGGCTCGGGCCGGCAACGTGATTGGAGGTGGCGATTGGGCGCTTGATCGCATCGTTCCCGACTGCATTCGCGCGATCCAGCGCGGCGAGACGATCCCGGTGCGTAACAAAGTCGCCACCCGTCCTTGGCAACACGTCTTGGAGCCGCTCAGCGGTTATCTCTGGTTAGGTGCCTGTCTGGCCAATCCACACCTTTCCGCTTTCAACTCTCAGCTTACCTCCGCCTTCAACTTCGGTCCGGCACTCGCCTCGAATCGCACCGTCGCCGAACTCGTGACGGAAATCCTTAAGCATTGGCCGGGCGAATGGACGGACAAGAGCGACCCGAAAGCCGTGCACGAAGCCAAGCTGCTCAATCTCGCGACCGATAAGGCGCACCATTTCCTCAGTTGGGCGCCTGCCTGGCCGTTCGCCCAAACAATCGAACACACCGTTGGCTGGTATCGACAAGCGGCCCAACCCACCGTCGATCACCACAGCCTGACCATTGGGCAGATCAATGCCTACGCCGCCGCCGCGAAATCAGCCGGCATCGCCTGGGCGTGCTAGCTACTAGCATCTAGCTTCTAGTAACTAGCCTCCTAGCTCCCATTTAAGTAACAGCTCCGACTATTAGTGGTTAAAAATCCGATGTCTTCTCCTACGGAACTCAAAGCTCAGATCCTCAAACTCACCCGCGAATATTCCGCGCTCATGCACACCGGCCAGCGCCCGGGTGACGATGCAGCCCACGCACCTTGGCAGCCCGGCCAGACGATTCCCTATGCCGGTCGCGTATTCGACCAGAACGAAGTCGAGGCCGCCGTCGGTGCCACGCTCGATTTTTGGCTTACGCTCGGACCCGAAGGCGAGGCCTTCGAGAAAGAGCTCGCCGCTCTCCTCGGCGTGAAGCACAGCCTGCTGGTCAACTCGGGTTCGTCGGCCAACCTGGTGGCCTTCGCCACGCTCACGACCCACAAGCTTCCTTCCCACAAGCGCATCCAGCCCGGCGACGAAGTCATCACCGTGGCGGCGGGTTTCCCGACCACGGTCTCGCCGATCCTGCAACTCGGAGCCGTCCCCGTGTTCCTTGATAACGATCCCGCAACCGGCAATATTCGTCCCGAGCAACTCGAGTCGGCCTTCGTGGCGGGCAAGACCAAGGCGGTCATGATTGCCCACGCTCTCGGCAATCCCTTCGATCTTGGAGCCGTGCTGGAGTTCTGTCGCAAGCACGACCTGTGGCTTGTCGAGGACAACTGTGACGCGCTCGGTTGCACCTATTCGATGCCGGTTGCGCGCGCCAAGGCGCTTGGCATCACCGAGAACTCTCCCGGCATCCCCTCCGATGGCGTGAGCATTATACGCTTCACCGGCACTTGGGGCGACATCTCCACCCAGTCCTTCTATCCTCCGCATCACCTCACGATGGGCGAGGGTGGAGCGGTCAATATTATCAGCCGTCCCCCGCTTAAGACCTACGCGGAAAGCTTCCGCGACTGGGGACGCGACTGCTGGTGTGCGTCCGGTAAGGACGATACCTGCGGCAAACGTTTCGGCTGGCAGCTCGGTGAGTTGCCCAAGGGCTATGACCACAAATATATATACAGCCACTTGGGTTATAACTTGAAGCCGCTCGACCCGCAGGCCGCCATCGGTCGTCAGCAGCTTAAAAAGCTCCCCGCTTTTATCGAAGCGCGTAAGCAGAACTGGGAAACCCTCCGCGCGGGCCTGGCCGATCTGGAGGACGTTTTCGAATTCACATTGCCCACCCACGCGAAGCGCTGGGTTCCTCCTTCCGAACGAAAGCTCTCAGCTCTCAACTCTCAGCCCCCAGCTTTTTCCGCCTGCTTCGAATGGGACTCGACCGGTTGTCAGACCGACGCCTCTTGGTTTGGGTTTATGCTCCGGGTGAAACCCACCGCGCCCTTTAGCCACACGGATTTGGGCCGTCATCTGGACGAGAAGAAGATCGGCAACCGTATGTTCTTTGGCGGCAACCTGCTTCGCCAACCGGTGTTTGTGCAGCTTCGCAAGGACCGCCTCGACGCGATTCGTCTGGTGGGTTCCAACGGTTCAACTATTCAACCCGTCAACGATTCAACGATCGGTGCCGGCTTTGGTGGGGCTGATGCGATTATGCATCAGGCCCTCTTCCTCGGCACTTATCCGGGGCTCACCCAGGAGATGCTCGCTTACGAAATCCAAGTCATTCGTGACTTTGTGACGACCAAAACCCTGAAAGGCTAAAAAGTCGGCTCCCGTGGGTTTTGCGTTTTCATCCGACCCACATCAAATATAAGCCTATCGTCGTCATGCCATCCATAGCGAACCTCTGCGGGGGCACCGCCCATGTCTCTCCCTTGTTGCACAAAGCGAAGCGACTGGGGCTGGCTACGGCCGATTCCTTGCTCAGGCTTGCGGTGGCGCGTGGCTGCGAGCACTACGCTCCGGCAGATTATGATGGGGCGCGGGTAAACGATCCCGGTTCCGAACGGTTCACCAATGCGGAATTGGGAATGGCGATGATTTCAGGCGCACAGGACTACGACCCGCAACTTATGCGCTGTGCGGCCCAGCTGTTGAGCGGCCCCGACTTGGATCCAAGGATCTTGGTTCGGTTGGCGAGGATGGAACGCTGCGGCCCCGTTCTTGCCTATATTGCCGAACAGGCGAGGCAATGGGACGACGGCAGGGAAGTGTTTTGGGGCACGCTCGTAGCGATGCTGCCGCAGGTAGCGGGCATGTCATCGGAAGTCTGGCCGCATCCCAGTCGGTTTATGCTACAGGCAGGATACCGGCGCGGTGGGGGCGTTCACAAGCCCGTATGGCTGCGCCCTCGTCAGCGAACCTCTTCCCGATGACGAGTAATCCCCTGCGTATCCTGCAAACATTGGATCGGCACCTCCATCAGCCGTTCGATTTGTATGTGTATGGGCGATCCGCACTGGCCTTGGGCTATCCTGGTGCTCCGGCCGCCATGCATGGGACGATGGATGTGGATGCCATTTTGCCGGCACGGGATATCCTCGCGATCGAGGCCAATGACGATTTTTGGCGGGCACAGGAAATCGCCAATACCGAGTTGGGTGATAGCGGCCACCGAGGACTTGATTCTTACTAAAATGATGCGGGTCGATCCACAGGATCGTGAGGATATCACGTTTCTGATCGGCCAGACCGATTTGAGTAAAGAACGATTAAGAGAGGCGTTGGATGCCGCCGTCATCCCGGAAGTATCCGAAATTAAAGAGGCCTTCGAACGGAATAAAACATGGTTGATTCCTCAGCTTTAAGAACGGTGAAACCTGATTCCATACTCGGTGGCAACCTGCTCCGCCAACCGGTGTTTGTGCAGCTTCGCAAGGACCGCCCCGACGCGATTCGTCTGGTGGGTTCCACGATTCAACTATTCAACGATCGGTGCCGGCTTTGGTGGGGCTGATGCGATTATGCATCAGGCGCTCTTCCTAGGCACCTACCCGGGGCTTACCAAGGAGATGATGGCCTATGGGGTCAAAGTCATCCAAGATTTTGTTAAATCGTATTTTGTGAAAAAATGACAATACTTCTTAGTGGTGCAACCGGATTCATCGGTCGGCATGTGGTAAGGCAAGCACTTGCCGCCGGGCATTCTGTGCGCGCGGTCGTCCGGTCGCTGAAAAATGCGAATTTCGACTCACATCCCAATTTGGTGCTCATAGAGCGCTCGTTGCTCGATTTTAAGAAGGAAGACGTCGGTGATTCAGATGCATTTATACACTTGGCTGGATATGGAGTGATAAATGGTATGAATGATTGGGAGGCGTGTTTTCGAGTAAATGTAGCGGAAAGTCTTCAGTTATGGCTTACCGTAGCAGAAGCAGGTGTGAAACGTTTCGTCATCTGTGGTTCATGTTTTGAGTATGGAAAGAGCGCAGAACGTTATGACTATATTCCGGAGGATGCTCCATTGGAGCCAACTCAGGCATATCATGCATCTAAAGCGGCTGCGTCTATGTCGGCCATTGGATTTGCTAGAGATAAGAACGTGGAGTTGTTTATACTAAGACCATTTCATGTTTTTGGGGAGGGGGAGGACAGTCGACGTTTTTGGCCTTCTTTATGTAGCGCAGCTGTATCCGGTTGCGATTTCCCTATGACCTTAGGTGAGCAGATAAGGGATTTTGTCCCTGTTGAAAAGGTGGCTGACTCGTTTATTGCTGCCTGTTCATTGCCAGTGGTTCAGGGTGTTCCAAAAATCTACAATATTGGATCGGGCGTGCCCAAGAGACTCGCTGATTTTGCGAGTGAATGGTGGGTGAGGCTGGGTGCGACTGGGGAGATCAGGCTCGGTGTGATACCCTATAGGCGTGATGAAGTCATGAGGTATGTGCCGCTCGTGTCATTTCCCTCGCTGTTGTAGTTTATATTTATTAATAATCATGACGTTCAGCTATATGATGGCTGATTGTGTTCATCGCTGCTCGACACAACGGCGTAAACTTGGGATCGGCGTGCATGTTGTCCGTGCGGTTTAGCTGCGGTTTGTTTTTTCATCCACCCACATCCTTCCTACAAGCCGTGCGGACAACCTTTTGAAACTTCACAGCTAGCCACTGTTTTTTACGTTTAAATGACCCTTCTGTTCATTTTTAATTGAACTTATCATTTTTTTCATAACCACTGGTGGAAATCCCGATGGCGCGTCCCTCCAATTCCACCACTCATCCGCTTCCGCTCTCTCGGGCGAGCGTCGATGGGGAGGTGACGGGATCAGCCTCTCCGTTTAAATCTACTGATCGGCAGTGGCTTACGGCGGGTGAGAATGAGGTGGTCGCGATTTTTGTGCAGATGATCCAGGTCTTGGGTCTGCCGCGTTCCGTGGGAGAGATTTACGGGCTGCTCTTTGCCACCCCGCAGCCGCTGGCATTTCAGGATATCGCGGATCGCTTGGATATTAGCAAAGGCTCGGTCAGCCAAGGTTTGAAGTTTTTACGCACGGTCGGAGCCATCAAACCGGTGGTTGTGGAAGGCGATCGCCGGGAGTTTTTCGAGCCGGTGGTCGAGTTACGTGCGTTGGTCGGTGGATTTCTCAAGGAACGGCTCAATCCGCAGTTGGAAGAGTGGGGCGGACGCGCCAACGCACTCAAACTCGAAGCGTTTGAACGCACGGAGGACGATTCCCTTGAACTTAATCTTCCCGTTTCGACTGCGCAGCACCTCAAGGTGTTGTCGGGCCGCCTCGACAAACTGAAGACCTGGCAAAAACGCGCCAACACCGTGCTTCCAATGATCGGGAAGCTGCTGGGTTAGCCCACTAGCAACTAGTAACTAGCTGCTAGGACAGAACAGTTCATTTATAGATGCCCGGTTATTTCCCCAAAAGGAAGTGACGGGGCGAAGCCTTAACTAGCCCCTAGCCCCTAGCACCTAGCCTCCAGCACAATCCATGAAACGTATTTTTGTCTCCGGCTGTTATGACATTATCCATGCGGGGCATGTGCAGTTTTTTACCGAAGCCCGCGCGCTCGGTGAGCACCTCACCGTCTGCTTCGCTTCGACTGAGGTTCTGTGGTTTCACAAGCAGCGCCGCAGCTCCCTGCCGGATGAGCATAAGCAGGCGCTGATCGCGTCGCTCAAGATGGTCGATGAGGTGGTGGTCGGGCAGGGACTGGAAGAGGGTATCGACTTCCGGGAGCATTTCCTTCGCATCCGTCCCGATATCCTGGCGGTGACCGAAGACGATAAATACGCACCCCTTAAACGCGCTCTCTGTGCCGAAGTGGGAGCCCAATATGTGGTCCTTGATAAGACTCCGCCGAAGTTTAAGCCGGTCTCCACGTCCGAAATCGTGCGTTATATACGTGCCCCGCAAGAAGCACCGTTGCGGGTGGATTTCGCTGGCGGCTGGCTTGATGTGCCGCGCTATGCGCAAGCTGGTGCTTATATAGTGAACTGCGCGATCTCTCCCACCGTATCGCTCCGCAGCTGGCCGTATGAGCGCAATGCAGGCTTGGGAGGCAGTGGCGCCTGGGCGCTGCTCAACGGACACAATGGTGTAAACTCCGAGCTCGACCTAGGCGTGGGCTGGCAAGACCCCGCAGTGATCAACGAGACGGGGCTCTGCGTGTGGCACAGCGGCGAGCGTCCGCGTCTCGAGGTCAAAGTGGCGCCCGACTTTCTCGCGGGCTGTATGGCCATATATTGGACAGGAAACTCCCACGATACTCCAGGGGTGGCCGATGGGAGGCGCGATTATACGGCGATCGCACGGGCCAGCCAACTGGCCCGCGACGCCGTCTGGGCACGCAGCCTGACGGGTTTGGCCGAAGCGGTGGCGGCCTCGTATGCGGCCCAACGCGCAGAAGGGATGGCGCCGCTCCCGGGTGATCCTGATCAGAAAGCGTCTAGCAGCCAGTTACTAGTTTCTAGTGGCTCACTTCCTGTTCGACCGCTGGCTTGGAAATACTGCGGAGGCGGGTTTGGCGGGTATGCGCTATATCTCTGTGCAACCCCGGCGGACCGCGACCGACTCTGCACTCAGCCCGGTTTCCGACCGATTGAACCGTATGTCGCCTAGGCGCTTACCTCAGCAGAGCTGACCGGATGGCTGAGCTTCCATTGTTCACGAAAAATGATGAAACTCGCCTCAACCCCGTTGGGCATGCTTCTGATTAATCTATAAACAAAAGATGGATAAGATCTGTTTCCATGGTATTATGCATTTCTCTGACCGGGATGGCAATCGGGTTAACTCGAAGGCGCATTCGGGTGGCGAATTGTTTGATCTCTATATACGAAATGCTGTAGTATTAGCGCTGACGTTGAAGCGACATGGCTATGGTTTTATCCTGCATACAAATAACACTGCTTTATGCGGGGAGCTACTAGATGAGGAGGGGCGGGCATTGGTCGGGGTGCGTGAGATCGAGGCGCATTACTCGCCGCCGGAGGATATCAAGTTCTACTCGGCGCATCAGAAGTTGAACCTATATCGCACCCTTGCGGGCGAAGTGGGCAATGTGCATTGCGTGGTTGATTTGGACATGGTCATGCTTAAAAAACTTCCGGATTGGTTGGGCGATATCTGGAATCGGGGACTGGGGGCGGTTTATGATATTTCATGCCAGGTTTTACCCAGTGTGGGGCACGAGCGTGTGAGGAGTGATTTGGCTCGGCTGACTGGATTTAGCAGCGAGGGGCGATGGTTTGGTGGTGAATTTATATCGGGAACCCCAGCGTTTTGGGCCAAGTTGTGCGCCCGTATCGAAAGCTATTGGCCTGCCTACTTGGCGAATTACCAAGGGCTATCCCATCAAGGCGACGAGGCTTTATCTAGTGCTGCCTTTCAGGTTTTAGGGCATGCCGATATTATTGCCGTGGATGTGGGGACGTTCGATGTGGTAAAGCGGCATTGGAGCGTTTGCACTCACCATCAGCAGCCCTCGCTGTGTGGTTATATGGATAAAATCTCCATGTTGCACTTGCCGGCGGATAAACCATTTATCGCGAGCTGTGGTCTTGCCGATTTTAACGATGACAACGCTCAATTTTGGAGGCGCTACAAGGCCGAGAATAGGAAAAGGCGGTTTTTGTCGGTGGCTAAGCATATGCTGAAACCGAAAAAATAATAATATTGAGTCATGAAGAACCGGCCAAAATCGATATTGCTGGGGATATCGACCGTCTTGCTGATTGCTGTTTGTGGTCAATTTTACATTCATTTTCAAAGTCGGGGGGCTGATGTCGGACTTCAGAAATTTGAAAAATTCAATTTTGATCTACCGGGTTGGAGGATGCGAGAGCTTCCGATAGCCGAGACGGAATTCTTGCTGAAGAAGACCGAGGCTATTCTTCAGTATGATCGTTATAGGTATGTTGAGTATGCGCGTGGCGATCGGCGTATTGGTTTGTATATTGCGTATTGGGGTAAGGGTAAAGTGAGTCCGAAGGATGTCTCGTGGCATAATCCGGATATATGCTGGGTGGGGAATGGCTGGACGCGGGTAGATGCCCATAGTGGTGTCCAGCGGGAGGTGGGCGGCTTAACACTTAGTCCGACCCAAGAGCGCAGTTATGTGAGTAATTCAGTGCCAATTTATGTGATGTTTTGGCATTTGGCGGGTGGTGGGGTGCGGGAGGTCACCATTAGCGGCAAAGATCCTTGGTATGCCTTTCTTGCCGATATGTGGATGCATGGTTTGGATGTGCGTCAGGAGCAATTGTTTATAAGGTTGAGTGCAAATGTCCCTTTGGGTGATATCGTTGCTGATCCTTCGCTTATTCCGTTATTCCGAGAGCTGGGGAAATTAGGAATCGCTAAGCGAGGATAGTATTCAGTCGGAATTGATCGAATAATTTTGCCTTGTTTTGGGCTGTGCTGCGCCCCTCATAACGTTGTAGGATTGATAAAAAATGAGCCGTGCTGATGGTAATATTGAGGGGAGTTTGTCTGTATAAATTCGAATTAAAAAAATGAATGGTCCTAAATATCGCAATCGGATGCCGTGTTCATCATATCGACCAGTGTTCGGGTCGGAGGAGGGGGATGATAATGGGCTGTCATTGCTGAGGAAAGTGCAGCTAGCGCTGATGGGGGGGCTCTTTGCATTTATAGCCGGCTCGAATTTTAGTTTAAATCTGATAAAGTTTAATGATAGGTATGTGCCTGAGCCGTTTTTGGTGGTCTGGGTGCTGCTGTCATTGAGTGTATTTCCGGAGCTGGTGCCGGCTTTGAGGGGAATGTTCAGGAGGCCGGGTTACCTGATTGCATTAGTTGTTATTGGGTTTGGCTTTTTGTTGGCATTGCTACGGTCGACTGATTTTGTAGCTGTTTATGGGGATGGAAGGGCTACGTTTTTGTTCGTTACTGGATTTTGTATTTCTCATTATGCGTGGAAACGTAGAATTGAGTGGGAGTGGCTCGTCCTGGGGATGCTTGCTACGGTGTGTGTGTTGGATGCGTTACGGCCAAAGATATTTGAGATGGATATTGATCCTACTGCGGTGAAGGTGAATATGTCACTGTGGGCGCCTGTCGGTGTGGCGATTATTGGGCTTCGCTGGAAGAATGTTGCACTTTTAGTGTTTGGCTTTGTTTTCTCTGTATACTTTGCAAAGATTGCCTTCTTTAGGATATATTATCTTGGGCCTTTTTGTATTATCTCGATGGTAATTGTGTGGTTTGTTTTTTTGATATTAGGTCGATGGCGAGGGAATTTAAAATTTGGATTAATTTTGCTGTTGCTGTGTGTGTGTGGGCTTGCTTTTGGGGTGAGGAATTTTGATGCGTATGTTCAATCGTTGTCTGAAACTGCATCTGGCCGGGTTCATTCCATTGAAAAAACGAGTCAATTTATAGATGGTCTCAAGGCGGGGGATCTGTCTAGTGAGAGTGAGCGATTGGATAGTCTTAATATCGTGTTGTTTCAGCCTTGGCGTCTTGCTATGCCTTATGGGATCGGTTGGCGTGATTCGATGGATGAGGTTGCAGCTAGGTTCTCTGACTTGGCGGTGGTGAGCACGATGGATTCAGCGCTTTTGTATGTTGGCTTTCATTACGGAATTGTTGTTTTTTATGTTTTGTGTGTCTTTATTGCTTTATATTTTAGAAATTGTATTAGGGATAATGTGGGGCGCTATGAGCTGGTGCTTCAGTTTTCGGTGCTATTGTTTCTGGCTTTAAATTGTTTTCTTGAATCGGGGATGCTTACAATGGTGCCTAGGGCATTGCAATTTGCTTTAGTGGCGGGCTTGGTCTATCAGAAGCGTGGTGTTTGCGGGTGGCGAATTACTTGATATATTGTGAGTTATTGTATCCAGTTTGTTTGGCGTATCTTTGCGGCAATCGGCACGAGGGCGCGTGTTGTCTTCTATCGAATGCAGGGCGTTCAGGTTCATGGGCGTCTTTGGTTGCGTTGTATTTCTATACCCCGTAATGCACGGTCGATTTGCCTCACGGGGTGTTCGCTGGATCATGGGGTTGTTTTATTGAGTCATAGTCCTGGCAGGTGCATTGTGATAAGTATAGGGGTGGGGACATATATTAATCGCTATAGTATAATAGATGCGCATCTGTCGATTGAGATTGGTGCGCGGGTTCTGATAGGTCCCTATGTGTTTATTACTGATTCTGATCATTGCATGGTGGGACGTGCTAGAATTAGTGGCGCGGGAATGGTTAGCGTCCCGGTTGTAATTAATGACGAGGTTTGGATAGGCGCGCATGTCACGATTCTTAAGGGCGTAATTATTGGAAAGGGGGCGGTGATTGCTGCAGGTTCGGTTGTGAATCGGGATGTGCCTCCTTTTGCTATTTATGGCGGCATTCCGGCTAAAATGATAAAGATGCGGGATGCCTCTTGACCATCTGTGCCTGCGTGCGGTGACTGGTCTTTCTGAATATTTTTAGGCGCGTGATATCATATCTTTTAAAATATATTAATCAAAAGTCGCTTTGGGGTGCTCTGTTCTCGTCGCTTGGCTCCAAGGCTGTGACAATGGTGACGGCATGGTTGTTTATACCATTGCTTGCAGTAAAGCTGGGGCCCGGGATGTATGGTGTTTACACCATATATCTAAGTATGATTACGGTAATGAGTTTAACCGACTCGGGTGTGGGGTCGGCTATTGTAAGACGCGTCGCAAAAACTGATGCCGGACATCGAAATGAGTTTCGTGGTTTGCTGTTGGCTTGTGTGCGTTTTTACGTCCCTTTGGCGTTTATATTGATTGTGGCTGTGTTCAGCATATTGTGGGGGGCACGTCGAGACGTGTTGTTGGGTGCCGGAGGTGGGTTTGTGTTGTTGGCCTTAATAATTGTCGGGCTGCAGGTTATCTTGATGCCGGTTGCGCGCATTTATTTGGGTGCAGGATTAATTGCGGTATGGAATAAGCTAGCGATTATTAGTAATGGGCTTTTCTTGATAGTTATTCTGATGGCACTGAAGTTATCTTTAGGACTGGCCTTGCCCATTTTGTTGCTAGGGCATGCGGTGACCTCGCTAGTATTGCCTCTGTTCGGTATTTGGAAGCTGAGGGGATCCATATGTGGCGAATTGGATCGAGCTCGGGATGAGGCGATTAATCTGGATGTGCGTAGGGAGCTCTGGCGTGAGGCTGGTTCACAAGTGCCGATCTTGGTGAGTGGTGTTATTCAGCGAGAGTTTCCGAAGTGGGGGTTGGTCGTGCTGTTTCCTGCGGTGGCACTGGGGCGGCTGGGGCTTTTGCTGACAGCCTTGGGGGCGGTTGGGGGGCTTGTCGGTATGTTTACCAATATTATTTGGCCGCAAATTTGTGGTGCAATTCATCGAGGCGATGGGGCGGGAGCCCGACAATCCCGTAATTTCCTATATTTTATTTTTGTTGGCTTTTTGATTGTGCTCTGGGGGGGGGGGGGCGTTCTTATGTGGTGTGGTGGGGGTGGGCTGAGTGTTAAGGGGTTTAGCTATAATGCGTTCACCTTGGTTTTATTTGGGGTCTTTTCGACCTTGGTTATTTGGGAGCATGTTCATTACTCGATCTTGATGGGGATTGATCGGCTAAAGCTTGTTGCCCGTGTTTCGGCTATTCAGGCCTTGGTGGCGGTTTTTTTCTGGTGGATTTTACCCGGCGATGATGAAGTGGTTCGGTATTTTTCGGCCCAAATTTTTGCGTATATTTTATGTTCCGCGGTTACTTTTCCTGTTGTGGTTTATAAGCAGTTATGAAAAAAGAGGAAGGTTTTGTGATTCTGACAGCTGCGTCAGAAAAATATGTTAATTCGCTATACGTCTTGATTCAAAGTGTGCGGCGCAATTGGTCGCGGGTTATTCCGATTCATGTTTATAACCTGGGACTTTCGGTTGAGGCTGTGGCTCAGATTAGGTCTCTGGTTGGTGTTGAGGTCATCAAAGTTCCGGAGTTTTGTGAGCACTGGCGTAGGCATTATACTTGGAAGCTTTGGATAATTGCTCATTGCGAATATGATCGTTTCCTGTGGATGGATTCGGGGGTTTTTGTTTTGCGCTCGTTGGATGGTATATTAAATGCGATCGATGAAAGTGGCTTGTTTTTAGTCCCTAACTATCAGGATCTATCGGTGGAGGCGCCTGATGCTAGTGTATATGCGTGTGGACTGACGCATGCGCAATTGAAGGGGCGGTCAAGTGTGTCTGCTAACATTATGGGCGGCTGCACGCATAGTCCGAAATTTATTGTATTTAAAACGGCGTATGAACTGGCATTAAACGAAGGAAATGTTTCGGCCGTCAATGACCGGCATCGTCATGATCAGGCCCTCGTGTCCTGCGTTCTTTATAGCAAGTATCCTGATTACGCTTTCTATGATGGTATGATATACGCGGGCTGGTCTGGTCCGTCTCATGCTAATGGGCAAGTGTGCTGGGGGCATCGAAGGGCTGTTCTGGCATATGACAGGGATCAGTTGAATCGCCTTGAGGGGAGTGTTGTTGGTGGCTATCGGCCGCTTGACCCGCGATTGCATACGTCGATTTTTATAAAAATGTTCCGTGTTTTTAGGGGCAGGGTTGGGCAATATATTGAAAAGGGGAAGAGGCTTGGTTTACGATGATAACGATACTTGTTAGTTATTCTTTTTTCAATGATCGGCCTTGGGACAAGATTCCGCCTGATCCAAATATTAGGTGGTTTTTTAATGAGGAGGTTGAGGCGGTGGATATTTGGATTGTGCATGAGGACCTACATTTGCAGGTTCGGCAAAAAGTTCGAGCTCGTGCGGTCATCTTAATTACTGGTGAGCCGCCTATGCAAAGGCGGTATCCTGCCGGATATTGGCGACAGTTTGACTTGGTTGTTACCAGTCATGCGCCAGTTGGGGGTGTGCCTGTTCTGAACTGGCAACAATGCTATCCGTGGCATGTTGGTTGGATGAAAAGGGGGGCGCTGTCGGCAGGCGTCAATCCTGCGTCTAGCTATAAGAGCCTGGTTGAATCCGAGGCACCTAAAAAGAAAAAGTTAGTATCGGTTGTGTGCTCTGCTGATTCCAGGTTGCCAGGGCATCAGAAGAGGCTTCGGTTTGTGAGGAGGCTTAAGGCGGTTTTGGGGGATAGGTTGGATTGGTTTGGTCGCGGAATAATGCCGATAGGCGATAAATGGGATGTAATGGCTGACTATCACTATCACATAAGTCTGGAGAACTCATGTGTGCCGCATTATTGGACCGAGAAAATAGCGGATGCTTTTCTTGCCGAATGTTTCCCGATTTATTGGGGGGCTCCCAATGTTGATTTGTATTTTGACCCGCACGGATATGAGATTATCGATGTAAATAAGATTGAGGAGTCTTGCGAGCGTGTGGTGAAATTGATCCAGCGTATCCCTAGTGATTCAATGCTCTCTGCTGTGCGCCTGAATAAGAGTCGCGTCCTTGAGGACTATAATTATCATGGACTTGTGCGGCAGGTTGCGCTAAATTATTTAGCACGACCTTTGAGGGATTTTGAAATTTCTTCTTTGCGCAACTATGCTGGACGTGTTTGGACCATGATGGAGAGGGGGGGGCGGCTTTCGTCGCGACTGAGGTATGTTTTGATTAAGCGCTGAATTTTACCTGTGAATAAAATTTCTGATAAGTTGATGGTGGGTATTTCCACTCGTGATCGATGGCAGGCTTTGCTTAAAACTCTTTCGATTGTGCGTGAGTTTTTTGGGCGTGATTTGAAGATTGTTGTTACGATTGATGGTGGGGAGGTTCCGCCTGAATGGCGGACGAGGTTTGATGCCTTTGATCCTGTAATTATTGAAAGCAAGCAGCGCATGGGGTATATTTTTCACCGGAATAGGATGGCGTATGAGGCCGATGTTCCTTATTACTTAAGCCTTGATGATGATTCATATCCCCTTCTTGGTGATATTACGTCGGCTATAGATTATTTGGAGAATAATGCCGAAGTGGGGGTGTTGGCCTTTGGCATCCGGTATCTGAGTGGTGATTGGCAAATACCAACAACTGCTGAATCACCCTATCAGGTAGCAGGGTTCGTGGGGTGTGCTCATATATTGCGGGTGAGCACTTTTAAGATGCTGGGTGGATATGATGAGACCTTGATTCATCAGGGGGAGGAGTCTCATTACACCTCTCTGATGCTTAAACGAGGTTATCGTTGCATGCACTTCCCTGGTCCTGTTTTTATTCATGAATTTTCACTTATTGGCAGGTCTTTTCATCGAATGTGGTATTATTCGGCGCGGAATAAGATCTTGTGGGCTTACGATTTTTCGCCTAATCATTACTATTTCGTGATAAAGCTCATCAGGGGGATTGCGGAGCAGACATTGAAAGCTTTTTCAGAGAGGTCTATGGCCAGAGTTTCTGGCCTTTGGAGCGCATTAGTTACCATTGGTGCTTCCGGCCGTAGGCGGCACCCGTTGTCGATTGATCAATACAGGCTTTGGCATAGTCTTTTTAGGTAATTGTGATTAGGGGGTGAGTTGTTCATGCGCATAGCTATTCTTTGGGAGTCCTGCGGCCCCTATCATTTCGCTCGCCTGCAATCGTTGCGGCGGTTCGCGGGCGATCATGCAGTTGTAGCCATTGAGTTAAGTTCAATAAATTCCACCTATGCGTGGCGTGTAGAGAATCGTGAGGTGAATCAGGTGATCTCTCTTTTTCCTGATACTGCGGCCGAGCGGGTAAAGTTATGGCCATTGTTCGAGCGGCTGCGGCAGGTGTTCCAAGGGCAGCGTGTGGATGTTTTTTTTGCTCCGAGCTATTGGCCGGCTTATTCACTCGTAGCTGCGCTTGCCGCCAAATCCTTGTGCATACGTGTCGTGTTTATGGGGGACAGCCACTATGCCTCAGGCAGCAATCAAGGATTGGCAATTTTCATTAAAAGACAGTTGATTAAGCTATATGATTCGGCACTGGTGGCAGGTAGCTTGCACAGGAGCTTTCTGCGGCACTTGGGCATGCCGATCGAAAAAATATTCGATGGCTATGATACGGTCGATAATGCCCACTTTAGCAAAATAGCCGATCAAGCCCGGCGCGATGAATCGACTTACCGCGAGAATTTTAACCTGTCCAAGAAATACATCCTAAGCTTGGGACGGTTTGTGCCTAAGAAGAACTTGGAAACGGTTCTTAACGCTTATGCGAGTCTGGTCGCGAATGGTATCCATAACGGGCATGACTTGGTGTTTGTCGGTTCCGGACCGATGCAGACGCGGTTGCGGGAGTTGGCGCACTCACGGGGGCTGGAAGTCATCGAGCATCCGGCGACGCGTGCATCTTGTGCTGCTTCTGGCGTTGCGACAACACGGGCCAACCGGGACCGAGAATTATCTACGGGCGCCGTTCACTTTTACCCTTTTGCACAGATTGAGACGGTGCCGGTTTATTACGCATTGGCTACAGCGTTTGTGCTCGCCAGCACCACGGATGAGTGGGGCTTGGTCGTCAATGAAGCGATGGCGTGCAGTTGCCCGGTGGTTGTCTCTCGTTCGGTCGGTTCTTCGTTGGATCTTGTGGTTCCCGAGGTGACTGGGTATCGATTTGTTGCCGAAAACGTCCACGAACTCGCGTGGTGCTTGGAAAAACTATGCGCCGATACCGACTACGCCCAACGTCTGGGACGGCAGGCGCGCGAGCACATTGGCGCATGGTCAAATGATCGTTTCGCGTGCAATGCATTGCGCGCGGCTCAAGCGGCGCTTGCGGGGCGAGGGGGCAAACCGAAGGAGGCGGGGCTGCGGGATAAATTTCCATTACATGCTGGAAAAAAAGCCTGTAATGCGCAGCCGGCGAGTAGTCGCACGGAGCTGCCATTCGATGATGCAACGGTCGTTCCCACGGTGTGGTTTTTACAAACGTGTTTTCCCGACTATCGCATGCCGGTGTTTTCCCGGCTGCATGAGCGGTTGGGGGCGAGTTTTCATTTATTTTCTGGGGCCAGCTATTTCACGCCTGATATCAAGACCACGCCCGACTTTTTGGACTGGCATTCACTGGTTGAGAATCGGTTCCTCGGTGGGCGAAGGTTCCTGTGGCAAATGGGTGCCTGTGAGGCCATGTTTCAGGCCGAGGTGGTCGTAATGGAGCTTAATCCGCGTATCTTCTCGAACTGGGTGGTGCTGGCGGCTCGCGCTCTCTGGGGGGCTCCGACGTTGCTTTGGGGACACGCTTGGGGGCGTGACGACCGGCATTCAGTGCGGAATATATTGAGGCTATATATGATGCGTCTCGCTTCAGGGACGATCACTTATACCCGCACGCAGCGCGACGAGATCAGGCGGGTGTTCCCCCGTTTTAAGGTCTTCGCAGCCACCAATTCACTGATACGCGCCAGCGAATGTCAGCCACAGCAAGTCGGCGAGGGAGAGTTGGACACCATCCTCTATGTTGGGCGAATCAACCAGCCGAAAAAGGTGGGATTGCTGATCGACGCCTTTCTCAATGCGGAATTGCCTGCTCATACTAAGCTAAAGATTGTGGGGAGCGGCAAGGATCGTGAACAGCTAGAGCGTTCGCTCGCTTCGCGAGGGAACGCCGCCGGTCGTGTGCTATTCCTCGGCCATGTGCAAAATCATGAGATATTGCGCTCCTTATATGCAACGGCGTTTTGCGCAGTTTCGCCTGGCTATGTGGGTTTAGGTGCAATCCAAACGTTTTCTTTTGGTGTGCCTTTAGTCTTGGCCGACAAAGAGCCCCATGCACCTGAGGTCGAGGCGTGTAGGGAGGGCGAAAATACTCTTTATTTCGAGGCCAATAATGCGAGTGCGCTCGCCTCTGGATTGGAGAAAATGTGGGCTGATCGAGCCAAGTGGCTGGCCAATCGCCAGCAGCTCGCCGCTTGGACTGCGACCAACTATAGCGTCGAGGCAATGGTTGAAGGCTTTGTTGAAGCGATTGATGCGGTGACGGGTAGTCGATGTGCCTTGGATGAGGGCGCGCTTATAAATACCCGTGACTTACCCTAAATTTATATACCAGAAATCATGCCTATTCCAGTGACTCATCGTGCCCCCGCAGTCCCGAAGCGGGTGGTCTTATTCGGTTTTCTCCTCGGTGTCTCCCTGGCGATCTTGGGCCTCCTCGGGAGCTACTTGGTCACGAGATTAAATGCTGACTATAACGAGATCGTGACGACTCGCCTGCCTTCTTTGAGTCTTATTCGTGAGATCAATAAAAACCAGTCCATCGCCCGGCAAGCTGTTGAATCTCTCATGGCGGTTCCCGCGCCGGTCGATATCGATGCGGTGTGGGCCAAGGTGGTTCGGCTGCGGCAGGAGAACAGTGAGCGGATCGACAAGCTGGATGAGCTGATTAATGTCGATGAGGGGGAGCATTTGATCGTGAACTTGCGGGAAGTGCGGAAATTATTTCACACCGAAACGGAGGCGTTTTTTCAGGTAGTCGCGGAGGGGGCCGATGTGAATCAATTGGTCAGGCAGCGCGCGAGGATGACGGATATGGACATAAAGTATATGGATGCGCAAAACCGCGTAGCGGAATATTGTGAACAGAGTGCGGCGGAGCGTAGTGACGATCTCACCCGGCGCACCAACGGGGTCAGCCGTTTTTTCTTCGTCGTTGCGGCGTGGCCCCTGATCTTGGCTGTGGGGTTCTTCGTTTACGGTCTTATAAGCACGCTGTCGCTGTTCTATCGTAGTCGGGAGAATTATTAATCAGTAGCCGCATGCGACACCTACACTTTGTTCAATCGACAGAGCCGCTCGAAGGGGGTGGCCTGGGGCGGGCAGCGCTTGAATTGAGTCATGCGTTAGTGAAAAGCGGGGCCGGATCGCGATTGGTCACGACACAGACCGCGGGGGAGCGGGTGCGTGATGGATTTGCCGCTTGGGGACGCCGAGGGCCTACGAAGGCGTTCTACGCGCCGGGCATGTGGCGGGTGGCGGAGGAGCTGGTCGCGGCATGCGATGTGGTGCATGGACATGGCTTTTATGTAGCACCGAACTGGGTGTTCGGGCGGGAGGTCCGACGACAGGGCAAGGCACTGGTTTACCATGCACATGGGATGTTCGAACCGTGGATTTTGGGGCGATCACAAGGAAAGAAGCGGGTTGCCCATTGGCTTTTTGAGAATGCCAATTTCCGGCATGCGCGCTTGTGGCGTGCCCTGACCGGCAGGGAGGCCGACCAGATTCGTGCTCAAGGAATCACAGCGCCGGTCGTCGTGTGCCCAAATGGCATCGACTTGGAGGTCTTTGCTTCCGTGCCGGCACTTCGGGAGGCGGGGCTGCTGACCAAGACGCGGCGCGAGTTGTTGTTTCTGGCCCGACTGCATCCTAAAAAAGGATTGGACTTGCTCATGCGGGCGTGGGGGGCGCTACCAATCTCGTTGCGAGCGGACTGGCGGATCGTGGTCGCCGGGCCTGACGAGCTGGGGCACCGCGCGGAGATCGAGGCTTTGATCGTGAAACTGGGAATTATTGATAATGTCGTGTTTATGGGTTCGGTGAGCGGGGCGGACAAGTTGGCTGCCCTGGCGACGGCCGATGCATTTGTGCTGCCCTCGTATAGCGAGGGTTTTTCGGTGGCGATTTTGGAGGCGTTGGCCTGTCGGTTGCCTGTGGTGGCGACGGAGGCGTGCAATTTTCCCGATCTGGCTACGCAGGGGGGCGGGTGGTGTGTGCCTGCGACGGTGGCAGGTGTGCAGCGCGGGTTGACGGAGCTTCTGTCGTTAACCGAGGTTGAACGTCTTCAGCGTGGCGAGCAGGGGCGGGCGTTGATTGAGCGCGCCTACACTTGGTCGCAAATCGCGTTGCAGTTGGACTCAGCCTGTCGGGGACTGATCGCATGAACAATTCGCGAGTTCGTAATGATCGGTTCGATGCGAGCATCGGCTATGAGCGTGGCCGGTCGGTTGGCGTCTTTGCAGCCTGGCAACTCGTGAAGTGGGTTTTTTTTAAAACGGTGCTCCCGTGGCCGTCTGGGCTTAAGGTTACACTACTGCGGTTTTTTGGGGCGAAGGTGGGGCGGGGCGTATGTGTCAAACCGCAGGTTAATATCCACCTTCCTTGGAAACTGACCTTAGGCGATCATACATGGATCGGCGAGGAGGCGTTCATTCTTAACTTCGAGCCCGTTACTATCGGCGCACATGTGTGTATCTCGCAGAGGGCGTTTCTTTGTGCTGGGAACCACGACTTCCGCGACCCCTCCATGAAATATCGAAACAGGCCGATCACTATTGATGACGGTGTGTGGATCGGAGCTCAGGTGTTTGTCTCGCCCGGTGTCGTGATTGGCAATGAGGCAGTGGTTACGGCAGGGAGTATCGTGACCAAGGACCTGCCTGCGGGGATGATCTGTTCAGGGTCCCCTTGTATGCCGGTAAGGGCGCGGTGGCCTCTTAACGGCTAGGTGGATAGGCCCCTCACTGCGCGCTTCTTTTCTTCTTATAAATTTGATGGTGAAATCTCCGGTGGAGTGGTTTCTCCTCGGACCTCACAAATGAGGTCTTTGCCCACATATCGTATACTTGGGGTCGATTTTTTTGTCGGCCCGCTTTCCACAGCTGTCGAGTGGGTGGTCGGAGAGTCCGGCGATCTTGAACTGGCGTCCGCCAAATCCAAATCGCTGAGCACCCGTGTGGAGGGGAAGCTGCCTTCGGTGGCGTTAAATGCTTCGTTTGCTCCCGAGTCGGCCACGAGGAGTTTTTCTTCATCCCTGTATGCACCGGCGACAGCACCCGGCGGTGGCTTGGTGGTCGCCCCTTCGGCTCCCGGTCTGGCGGTTGATCTCATCAAGTCGGCCTCCTATCGCGAAGCGCTCACCTCCGCCTCGCTGGTGCTGACGGATTCGGGGTTCATGGTGCTCTTGTGGTGGGTGTTTTCGGGTAAGAAACTGCCGCGTCATTCGGGGCTTAAATTTCTCCGTGCAGTGCTCGCACGACCCGAACTCAAGGAGCCGGGGGCCGTGTTCTGGGTGATGCCATCCGCCCAAGAGGATATCCATAACCGCGCCTGGCTGGTGGCCAACGGTTTTCCGGTCACGGCGGACGACGTGTATGTGGCTCCGCACTACCCAGCGGGACCCATTGTCGATGATGAATTGCTGAGTCTGCTCGAGACGCGCAAACCCCGCATCGTGATGCTGGCGATCGGCGGTGGCGTGCAGGAGCGCGTGGGGCTCATGTTGCAAAATCGCCTGAGTGGACGTCCGTCGATCCTGTGCCTGGGGGCGGCCATCGCATTTCTCACGGGGGGCCAGGCCAACATCCCGCCATGGGCGGACAAGCTTATCCTCGGCTGGCTGCTGCGGCTCCTGTCAAATCCAAGCAAGTTCTGGCGCCGCTACTGGGATGCGCTCTCGCTCGCGCCGCTGCTCTGGAAACATCGCGAACGGCTGCCGCCGCTCCGTTAGTTTCTAGCCTCTAGCAACTAGAACCTAGCCCCTAGCAACTAGCTTCTGGTAACTCACCCGGCACTCGCCCATGTCCTATAAAAATATTCAAGTTTACCATCGGGCGCATGCGTTTGGGGTGGCTTGTCATCAGCTCAGTTTGAAGCTTCCCAAGTTTGAGCTCTACGAATCCGGCAGTCAGCTGCGGCGGGCCTCAAAGCCACCTAGCCTCTAGCACCTAGAAACTTTCCGACCAATGCTCGCTTATCGCCAACGTGGTTTGATCAACGTCTATGCCTTTATCGCCAACTTCCTCGCCGTGGGCTTGCTGCTGGTTTATGGGCAATTGATCCCTTACATACCGGGTATCAAGCTGTCGGAAACCGTTAACCTGCTACCGTATTGCTTGGCGGTCTTTGTGGGTATGGCGGCCAGTATAGGCCATGTCCGTGCCCGAGGTTACACATTACATATCCTCGGGTGGATAGGGGGGATGTCGCTGGCGTTGCGACAAGTATTCTTTGTCGCCGCATGTATTTTCGGGCTGATGTTTGCGACGAAGGACCGTGACATCAGTCGCCTCTTCCTTGGCAGCTACCTCGTGTTGATGTTCGGGATGCTCACTCAGCTGCATGCCCAGTTGCCGGCCGCTCTGGCCCAGTGGTTGTTTGGCGAAAATGCCAAGATGCCCACGCTGTTTATCGGCAGCAGCGCTGACATGGAGAATCTCGATGACTGGATCAGCAATCGTGGCCACTTGGGCATCAAGCCGGTGGGTTTTGTTGCCGATGAAAAGCCCACCCGCGCGGACGATGCCATCGCGCCTCACTTGGGGCGGATCGACCAACTGCGCGAGCTGGTGCTCACGCATCATGTGCGGCAGGTCGTGCTGCTGCAATGGATGGCCGATACCGAGCGCATGGAGCGCATCGTGGAGGCCTGCGAGGCCGAGGGGTGTCGCTTCCTTATCCATAACAACTTTGACGCCCGTTTCGCCCGGCCGTTGATCCCGATTCAAGAGGGAGGGCGCCATTTCCTCGCTTTGCAGCAGGAGCCGCTCGAAGACCCTTTAAACCGGGCGGCCAAGCGACTGTTGGATATCGCTATCTCGCTCCCAGTGGTGGTTCTGATTTTACCGCCGCTCTGTGCCGTGGTTTGGGTTATTCAGCGGTTGCAGGCACCGGGGCCGGTGTTTTTCGCCAAGCCGCGAGGCGGCCAAAACCGCACCGAATTCAACATGCTTAAGTTTCGCTCCATGTATGCACGGGAGCATGACATCAATAAGCAGGCCACTGCTGGCGACAGTCGCATTTATCCCTTTGGCTGTTTTCTCCGTAAAACCAGCCTCGATGAGTTCCCACAATTCATCAACGTGTTGTGCGGTGAAATGAGCGTGGTGGGACCGCGCCCGCATTTGCCTCAGCACGACATCGATTTTAGTCTGATCAGTAAAAACTACCGGGTGCGCTCGCTGGTAAAGCCGGGCATTACCGGGCTCGCGCAGGTCAACGGCTATCGTGGTGAAATCACCGAGCCGGAGAAACTCCACCGCCGCGTGTATTGGGATCTCTTCTACGTGACGCATTGGTCGATCGGTCAAGATATCCAGATCATCCTCCGCACGGCTTGGCAGGTGGTGTTCCCGCCGACGACGGCGTATTGAAACTAGCTTCTAGTCTGGGAACTTGGCCGTCACGTCGCTCGGTAAGTGGCCAGTTTGTCTGATGCCGAAATTATGAACGTTGGCGTTCGATGTTGGGTGTTGAACGTTGCGCCGTCACATCGGCCTGCTAGCGGTCTTGGCCATGGCTTTCTTTCGTTTGTTTTCCCTCTGCATCGGCCTGGCCGTCGTGTCGGATGTTTTTGCTGCCGGTTATGGCTTTGATGTTCTCACGCCGCCAGCTGTGCATACGCATCACCTCGCTGCCGCCGAGCTGGGCGGCGCACAGGGCACATGGATGCGGGTGCGTGGGCTAGTCGATCCAGCCTCTGAAAAACGCGGAGATTTACGCACCGTCGTTACCGACCGCACCGGGTTGCTGGCTTTGCGCCAACGCGGCATCAGGACGGCGGTTTTTATGCGGTGGAACCCCTCCGAGTGGACGCAGGGAGTCCGCACCGGGGGCGGTCATCGTCTGCCTCTCGACCTGCGCGAGGTTTATGAGCGATGCCGTCGGCTGGGCGCAACCTACGGAGACTTGGTGGATGTGTGGGAGATCGAGAACGAGCCGGACATCGATTTTGTCGCGGAGAATCCCGAGACCTATGCGGCGTTCCAAAAGGCGGCATATTTAGGAATAAAAAACGGGGCATCCTCCGCTTTTCAGTCTGGTTTAAGTCAGAAGGTTAAGTTTAAGGAGCGATCCGCCGAATCGACCTGGCTGGAGCAAAAGCAGGGGCGTTCGGCACTTAATCTTAAATTTTTGCCTTCAGCTCGCGTTGCGTCTCCGCGCGTGATCATGGCCCCGCTCGCGCTTCCTCCGGGGCCGTATTTGGAGCGTCTCTGGGCCAACGGCCTCGCCAGTTACACCGATGGCTTCAACTTCCACTACTATGGCTACGCCGAGGATTTCACCGGCGTGTATCGGCAGTTCGAGGACGCGGTGGACGGGGCTGCGCCACTGCGTCGGTTAAGTTTGGAGTTGAAGTTGAAGGCCGGAGTGGCGGAGCACGGCGTAATGCCGCCGAGTAGAGGCGGCTCGGAACTTAATCTTAACCTTGGGTCTTCGACCCGCGACTTGCGCGCGCGCAAGTCGCTGCCCATCTTCATCACCGAATATGGTTACGGCCTGCTCGATGCCGACGCTCGCGATACGGTCGAGGGACGGGTGCGGCAGTGGCGGTGGTTTGCCGATGTGGCGAAACAGATTCGCGCCCTCCGGCCCGAGGGACCCATGGCGTTCCTCTTCAACCCGTATTACGAAGCCGAACTGAATGAGTTTGGGCTGACGACCAAACTGGCAGCTAGCTTAAAGCAACTAGAGCCAAGCATCAAGACGCCGGCACCTGGCGACCAGCGGATGGGTCCGCTACTCGCTACTTCTCAGACCTTCATACCAGCGGATTTCGGCGAGAAGCGCATGCAGCCTTGGATGCAGAGCATCGGGAGGAAAATCGGCGACTCCCATGCCACTCCGGCGTTGGCGTATCTGTGGAATTACGCGGAGAAACACCCTTACCGTGCACGTGACTGGGTGGTCCGTGCCGAGCCGCCATCGCCGGTGGTCCTCGATTTTATTGCCGACGAGGGTATGTCGCAGGCGAAGGCGTCCGGGGGCTATGTCGTTACGGGCAAAGTAGCGAGTAGAGAGCAGCCAGTAGCGAGTATGTCCGGAGCTGCTGCAGATTACTCACCACCCGCTATTCGCTACTCGCCGCCTGGTATCACCCGCACCGGGCGTGGCCGGGCCGTGGTCTATAATTTTTCAACCGCCGCAATCTCCGGCCGACTGGTGGTGGATGGTGGCGGCGGGCGTATGGCCGAAGAGGCCGTGACCCTCGCCCCGGGCGAACGCTGGGAGCGCCAAGTCGTGCTGCGGGTGCAAGCCGAGTCCTATGTGGGGCAAACTTGCCGGATGACATTCGTGCCCGATGCTTCGGACATATCCGCTGCTGTCTGGGTGACACGGCTTCTTCCTTCCAAGGAGGGGCTCACGAACCGGACCGTGGAAAACTTCGAGTTTACAGGGGCGGACGCGCAGCGGAATCGGGCGAAACTTCAGGGACGTGTGCGGGCCATCGCAGAGCCGGCGTTAAAACAGGACGGGCGGTGGCTGGTTACCGACGGATTGCGAGTGGAGGAACGTGACGGTGTGTGGTATTTCCATATCGACGCTTTCCCGGCCGAGCCGTTGATGCCTGCAATGGCGGAGCTGCCGTTGCCCAACGCATTCAGGTTTCCCGCCGGCACGTTACTGCTGCTTGATCGGCGGAAGGTGACGGCAGAGGGAAATGCATCCAGCGACCTGAATTCCGCCAGAGTAAAATCACGGGCCGGCAAAGCCGGGGACATGATGGGTGTGTATTTTCGCACGGAGAACGGGAATCTTTTCCAGACCTGGCCACGTTTACGGGTGAAAGATACCTGGATGTATTACGAGAGGGCGGCGGATGATTTCACCATGGCGTTTTTCGGTCGTGCCGAGCTGCCGTGGCGTTTCTCGGACAATCGTCCGATGTCGCTGGTGTTTTTCCTGCGTCCGTCGCAATTGCCGGTGACGTTTGAAGTGCGTAACGCACGGATCGTGCGGATGGAACGCTAGGGGGAGTTTGGCCACAAACACTTTTGCGAAACCATCCCGTCGGCTCCACGTTGTGACTTCTGTGCCTTTGGCAGGCTGTCGCTTTGCTCTCAAGCATGCCACTTGGCATCAGGCGCAAAAAAGCCCGCGTGGTGAACGCGGGCTTTAAAAGTGGTGCTCAGGGCGGGACTCGAACCCGCACGCCTTTCGGCACACGCCCCTCAAACGTGTGTGTCTACCAATTCCACCACCTGAGCATGTCTAACGAAGGGAAGGCGGACTAAGATAAATCCTTTGGAACGTGTAAAGCCCCGAAATGCATTTTTCTCATTTCGGGAAACAGCTTGCTACTCCTCCTCCTGCATGGACACTGCTGGCGCGCATTAGCGCCTCTCAAGCCCGCCTTACGCCAAACACCTACGCAGGCAATTTACGCCCG
>Ga0307410_10000012_pt1 | contig 79112 bp, 73 predicted proteins | sample 322Ometagenome_3_FD_203707 | JGI IMG/M metagenome (GOLD analysis project Ga0307410, IMG submission 203707) | Maize rhizosphere microbial communities from greenhouse at UC Davis, California, United States - 322HYB-O-3 | ecosystem: Host-associated > Plants > Roots > Rhizosphere > Soil | place... | reverse complement strand
AACTGCCATTTCCCAGGCCGGTATAGTAGTCTCTTTGGTACTCATACTGTCACTTAAACTCCATCCGATGATTTTCCTGTCAAATAAATCCAAAACGACCGTAAGGTATAAAAAGCCTTTAATTGTTGCTATATATGTAATATCTGACACCCAGGCTGTAGCAGGCTCACTAACTGAGAATTCCCTATTTAAAATATTTGGGGAAACATAGTGATTATGAATTGAATCTGTTGTTGCTCTGATTCTTTTGGCTTTTTTGCGCAGTCCCAACATTCTCATATAAACCTTAATTTGACCTTCTCCCACTTTAAATCCTCTACGTTGAAGCTCTTTGGTAATTTTATTGTATCCAAATGTTTTATTGAAATGATAATATATAGAGACAACCTGTTCTTTTAGTAAAGCTATTCGAGCTTGTTTCTCGGAAATCTCCTGTTTTTTCAGCCTGTAATATGAGCTGGTCGATATTTGTAATAATTCGCACATTTTTAAAAGTGGAAATTTAGATAAATTGTCTTCAATGAACCGTTTAGTCATTAATTTTCCTTGAGCTGCATGTTTACTGCCATTTTTTAAAATTTCTAGTGTAAGTTCTGAATCCCGTATTTTTTTATTGAGCTGTAAAATTACAGCATCCTTAGGATTTAATTTTAGGTAATCAAATTTTTTGCGCCATTTAAGCAAAGTAAATCGACTTATGCCAAGCTTTAACGCTAAATTTTTAATTTCTCCCTGTTCATAACTTAACCTGACTGCATTCTCTTTAAAACTACGCTCATAGGTTTTCATAGCCTGAAGTTTAATGAATTTATAAGATTATGATTTTAATGCATATTTTTGATATATTGAGCTATTTTTTCCTGCATGTCTTCTTTAGCAGGAAGCATATTTGAATTGACTAGTTCGGACTTAAGGGATGCAAAAAATCTTGTCGGGATTGTATTATCTAAATGATTCGCAGTTCGGCTCATACTTTGTTTAATATGTTTATAAGAGTTTAATTTACGGACAAACATCTTATTTGCATATTGAGGTGATCGATCAGAGTGAAAAATTAAACCCTCTTTTGTCTTTCGATTGTTGACAGCCATTTCCCAGGCGGGCATGGAAGTTTCCTTTATTTTCATTCCCTCGCTTAAATTCCATCCAATAATTTTTCTATCAAATAAATCCATAATAATGGTCAGGAATAACAATCCTCCCGCTGTCTCTAAACTTGTTATACCCGATACCCACACCTGAGAAACTTCGTCAGCTGTAAAGTGTCGATTTAGCAAATTAGGAAAAACACAAGGATTACGGGCAATAAATACTGGACCGGATTTGATTTTATGCTTTGAGCTTAGCTTACTTACCAGGCCTAATTTTCTCATATGTGTCCCAACTGAAGAAGGATTTAACTTAAAGCCACGGCCTTCTAACTCCACGGAAATTTTATAGCCACCATATCTCCCATTATATTGGTAAAATATAGCTGTTATTTCTTTCTCCAATAGAATCGTTTGATTCTGTCTGGGGGAAATTACTTGATTTTTCCAATTATAATAGGTGGTAGACTTTATACCTAAAACCTCACACATACCACAAAGTGAATATTTATCTAAATTGTTTTCAATAAAATAAAAAATCATTGGTTTTCCTTTCAGTATAAATTTACTTGCACTCTTAAAAATTTCAACTTGACGTTCTACTTTCTGTAGCTTTTTTGTGAGTGTGATTTTAAGTACTGCAAGCCTTTTTTGCTCGGGGTTTCTAAATTGTCCGACTCCACAAAAACTTTCTGCTCCATATTTTTGAAGCTCATTTCTCCATCTGTAGATATTCGAATAAGCTACCCCAAGCTCTCTTGCAACTTTAAAAAAATTTGTTTCAAGCCCAAGTTTAACTGCATTCACTCTGAAATCACGATCGTAAATTTTACGTTTCTCCATCACCTAAAGTTTAAACTTTATCCTTATGTGAATTTAAAAAATATAAATAACAGTAAAACAATGATTTGAAGATTTTAACGAACTCGGTTAGATTTAAAAATCAAAATGGTAAGCAGGGGATATTTTATCAAATATTATATAAAATTGACCCAAAGTTTCCTTTAAAAAACGACAGCAAAATTTACCTCAAAAAATAAATGATAAATTCAGACGCGCCCAAAATGCAATGACGAGCTTAAAGAAGATAAACTCAGCAGGAATGACACAGGTCAGAGTACACCGGGCAATACTAATCCTTCCAGCGAAAATTTAATACACCCAGCTTGATGCCGGGAAACTGAATTCCAAGAATAAAATCCCAACACAGAAATGGATTCAACTTTTAACCCAGATTGCTTCGGCAGTTCGCTGGCATTCCGGTGCAGCAAATAGCGGGAACGGTTCCTGAAAATAGTAATGTGACATCAGTTCTTAGAACTATTCATATAGCAATTATTGCTATATTGCCAACACAAAATCGAGCAAAAATGTTTGATAATTCAGAAAGGAGACTTGATACGTCTCCTTTTCTTATTATTATAGACACGATGAAAGCACTTTCCCGATTAAATGATATATAACTGCTTTTTGTATAATATAGTTTATAACCTCCGATTTTAAAAAATAATTCTGGCGGTGTTTGTCCCAATTATCCCTTTATATAATTTATATCCTTTTAGCGATTCCGGCAGGGGCTCTCTTTTATAAACCTTCTGTTCATTAAGAAAATCTGTCTCCATGAAATCATCTGCCTGACTTTTATCCAACATAAAATCATAAGTACCCCCTAATAGCTTAAAGCCTGTTAAATCGTAATATTCAATTACTTTCTCACCAGGTTTTAGAAAGATAAAATAGGCACTTTCAATCTTTCCTATGTTGGCGACACTGATTCTGTCTTCAACGGTTTTAGTATTGGTATTATCTTTTTTATAAAAACGCTCATAAATAAAGTGCAACTGTTCATTGATGAAACTAATGTCATGTTCATCAGCTATACTATGATCTGCTTCTAAAACTTCCCAATAATGATGAAACTTGCTAATGGGGATATTCACGGCATATTTCTGATTAGTATGTTTTTTTAAATTCTTTAAATAGGTCCTGAGGTTTGTATTACGGTTATAATCTTTCAAAAGCCCTGTAGTGATAAAATCCAATTCTGCAGCAACTTTTTTCAGATAAATGGAATCTTTTGTGTTATTGATATAACTTATCTTCAAAAAAGGATAGAGATCTGAACTATATTTTTTCCACAAATGCGCATCTGCCTTTTTTTGTTCAACCGACAGCACAACTGATACATTTTGCGAAAATGAATTGAGGTAAAAAAAACAGAATAGTATTGTCAGTATTTTATTCATCACTATTTTTTTTAAGGATATTGGAAATTTGAATTTGTTGTCCAATTAAAATTTGTAAATCATTTAAGGCAATATTAAAACAAAAAAGATGAGCATTACTGCTCATCTTTAAATTATTTTTTACTGATATTTATTCTATTTCAATACGTTAGAAATCTAAAATCTCATATCACTAACTTTGAAACACTACCTAATTTTTATGCGATATTAATATAAATATCTGATTTTCTGTAAATGTTAGAGGCATTAATTAACCACCAACACATCTGATACATTACCCACTACCTGGAATTATTAAATGCTAACATATCTGATGCATTATCTTTATTCCCAATGTTTCCAAATTGTATCAATTTTTATGAGTTTAATACTTTTACCACTAATTTTATAAGTATGAATAGGTGTAAAACCTTCATTAAAATCCTCACTACGGTTATAAAACTTACTTTCTATTATATTATTTTTTTTTAAAATAAATTTATTCCCAAATTTATAGTTATCAATTATAAGAGTAGGTTTTAATTCGTTATCCATATAAATGCCTCCATCACCACTTTTCTTAGAAATAATACTGTCTATACCGCTTGAAGTTCTTTTTATTTCTAATATTGTATCACTTGCCTTTTTTTTAAAATTTACTGAGTAAATAAACATATACTTCGCATATTTTTCTTTTTCAGCAGGAATAGGATACTTATTTTGATAATCAATAATCACTTTTTTGAGTTCACTATCCAAAATCTCATTATTATGGCAGGACATGAATACTGATAACATCACTATTAATGATATACTTTTTGTTCTCATTTTTTTGTTTGCTTTAAATCAATTGAATTTTATTTTTACCTCCATCTCTAAAAAAGTGTAAAGAAAATTCATTTTCTAAAGAATTGTCTGAAATATATTTAAAAAGACTTAGATAATTGTTTTCATTATCATTAGTATAATCACTTGTTGATAGATAGCTACCATTACCTTGGTTAGATTCTTTACCTAATTGTCCCACTATTCCAGATTTTATAGTAATACCATCATTACTATTAGATTTTCCATCCCCATTAGTATCGCTTATATCCCATACTGAATATGACGTTTCTTTTCCTAGAGAAGTTATTGAATTTGAACTACTTTTATTGACCGCATACACTGTATCAGTATTTTTATCATTTTGTTTTAAAGCTAATATCGTTTGTCCTGAGCTAGTCAGTAAATAGACATCCATTCCGTCAGGGTCAATCGAATTAACTGGACTATTCATAACATAATTATATGGTGTGTCTCCGAAATATCTTTCTGCCATCGGGTCAATATTCATCCAGCGACCTAATGTTGGGTCATAATTCCTTGCTCCATAGTCGTACATGTTAAGCCCCAGCTCGTCTTGGAGCTCCTTTCCATTGTACTTATACTTATAAGGATTTACAAAATTTCCTTAATCGTAATTAGTACGCTTTGTCAGTCGTTATGTAATTCAAAGAACTTACTTTCCGTGACGAAAATAGAAGTAATCTTACGAAATTCCTAACTATATGGCATAAAAAAACCTATCAAATCAATGATAGGTTTATAATGCATTTGCTTTTAAAATCCTTCTATTCGGATAATTGAAATTTTAGTTTTTAGGAGAATTTTTGGATGGTTTCAACGATGGTATATTTCCAGGTGTACCTTTGTTATCACGCTGACGTTGGTCAGGCTTTGTCAAGCATCTTTACAATAAATACTATCAAATTTTGAAAAGTGAAGCTTTTTGACACTTTTTTTTGAAAAATATTTTTTTGACTGGGAAAATAAGTGTTCCAAAATGAGACACTGGTCAGTGAAATTTCAAAAATTGGGAGAAATTTCATTTATCACACAATAGGTGCGGATTGAATATGTGTACATTTCGCAATGGTCGGGGAGGTAATCTGAGGAACTAAATCGGGGAATTCAGTGTTGAAAGAGCCGATACAGGGAGGGGGTGTCTTCTCAATTGCTTTCCGAATCACGTTTGAGACCTCAGAACAAATACAGGAACGTCTGACCGAATAACTAGCCGTTTAGGTACATCATAAAACAAAAAACAACCCGAAGGTTGTTTTAGCTTTTTAGTGATAAAATTGTCCATTACTTACTATTGTAAATAATAAACATTTGAGAATCGTACTATCCAATTACCATTATCAGAAAGATAAACATATACTATTTTATAATTTTTATCTATAACTAAATCAAAACAAGAATTTTTAGTTTTTGAAATTATTTTTAATATAGGCATGTTTGTATCTTTTGAGTAATTATACCCAAAATATTCATTCAAACTATCTGAATTACCATCCAAATTTAGATATTTTTCATAATGTAATTTATTATTGACATAACCTTGAATACTGTCCTTAAAAGTGCCTAAAAAATAGACCGTAAAGGCTTTTAAATCTTTTTTAGCAATCGGCTTACCTTTATCGCCCTCCTTTATTTTGTCATATTGCAATGTAACATTACCTGAACAAGAAATATTTTTTATAACTTTTTCAGATGGCTTACAACTAAATAATAGAATTGTAATCGCTATTACTAAATAATTGAATATACTTTTCATTAATTTGATTTTGTTTGTGTTTGAATCAATTTGTCAATACTTTGAAGTTGACCAGTAGTAACTGCAGTACCTGAAATTGAACGATTATTGACATTTGTGTTTTGGTCTGAATTCATAAGATTACTTCTAACTGTACTATTTTTAACTCCTGTAGTTCCTTGTTTTATATCACTTACAGAATTACTAGCTGACCATGGATGCTCTAAACCAGCGGTGTGACCCGCTTCATGAGAAAAACTTCTTGACATATCAGAATTACTTCTTTTCGAACCATCAGCCGTTGCAGTAACTTCAAAATTATTCTTTTGAGTATCCCCTAATGTTCCCGTTTTACCGCCTGCATATGTTTTTCCAATTTCTTCTCCCGTATTTTTATCGTACAAAGTGTTTGATTGCGTATCTATTAAAGTCACGACAAAGTCTCCTTTTGCTTCTGTAACATTGTTTACAACTAATTGAGCAGAAGCCCCCTCACCACTATACGTTTTTGCAAAGTCAGCCTTCATTGTTTCTGTTGCTTTAGCAACTTGCTTATCAGATAATGAAGAGTTATTATACATTTGAACTGTCAATTGTCGAGTAGTAGTTCCGTCATTATTTTTAATACTCGCCCATTCTAGACCTTCCAATTCCCTACCATCAATAACTCGATTTTCAGCAAAGTTATATGGAGATTGATAATTATATTTTTCGCTTAAAGGGTCAATACACATAAATCTACCAATAGCGGGGTCATAGTTTCTCCATTTAAAGCTGTCCCAGTTCAATCCCAGCTCGTCTTGACGTTCTTGTCCTTGGAATTTATACTTATAAGGTTTTACAAATTTTCCTTATACTAGTTTAGTAAAACAATCTTCATGTATATTTTGATTCAAAGAACTTTATTTTACGAAAATATAAGTATTCTAATTGAAAACCTAATATTTCATAAAAGAGGGTCTATAAAAAATCCACCCGTTTCTGGGTGGATTATTATTATAAATGGTTCTTGTAGAGTTTTTGACTAATATTGTAAGGCTAAATATTATGAAATGAATCCTATCGATATCTCAAGACACACTAAAAATACATTAGAATTTATTTTCAATGAAGCCGATAAAATGGCAACTGAAATTTTAAAATCACTTGCAGAAAATACTAGTAAGTCTTTTATTTTAGTGGCAATTTATTCGTCAATTTTATCGTTGGAGTGGATATCTTATTTGCCACAAAAAATTAAAGCGGTTTTTAAAGAACTTTCACCAGTCTAAGTTTTGTGGCAGAATCGTGGCACACCAGAACTTTCGAAAATAGAAACCTAACAAAATAAGGCGCTAAGAAGTTTAGGTTCGAAACTTTAGAATACATTATTTTTTTTGTTTTTTATCAGGAGGGTTCGAGTCCCGTTCCCGCTCCCGCGCTACACGCAGGCTGGAATTAAAAATGCGTAATTTTTCGGTTAAATACTAATTTTTCAAATACAAAACCATCTTCAAATTAAGCCAAATGCCCAGCCTCCTTGTAGCGTGTGTTAATGTCCTTTTATATGGCAACTTATATTTTTTCTATAAGCAGGAAAGGTAAGGCAAAAGCATTTTAAGGCTCATTAAAAGATAAAAAAAGAAAGAGACGACCTGCAAGGTCGTCTCTTTCTCTATTCAATAATTAAAATTCAATCTTCTTTTTCAGTTAGTTAATTTGTTAAATTATAAAAACACCTAATCTGTAACACTACCCATCTGCATTATCCATATTACTTACCAAATAATCCCCCAATATATTAAAGTCTTACTCTTTTTGCTAAATGCTATTCCTTTTGAATATCCATTTTGCCATTCAGGAGGCATTTGTAGATTAGGTTGTAAATCGAAATTTCCAAAGTGATTTCCTGATTTAGCATCTAATACATAAATTTTAAAACTTTCATCTAATTTTAAGTCACTTTCATTTATAGGATTATAAACCTTAAAATTTGGTAAAGGTCTAAATACCTAATTACCTGATAAAAAAAATAAAACGATAAATTCCCATACAACCAAAAATTACCACAAGGACCACAGCCAAAAACACCCAGCCCCTATGACCCGCAGAACCCTTAAAGAAACCCCAAAGCGGCCCCAAAGACATAACCTGCAAGGACATAGAAAAGGACCTTATAGAGAATGGCCCTTCAAAGGGGTCTCAAACTAATATTGATACTAACAAGAGCGATGAGGATGAAAGCGATTCCTTTGAGACCATAGAACCCGAAAAGGATAATCAAGCCCGCAGGGAATTCGAAATTAGGGAACTGGGAAATGACGAGCTTAAAGAAGATGAACTCGCAAGGTACGCATCGCCTGATGGCGCACCCCGAAATAATAAACTTTCTCAGCGCAAGTTTTTAGGTACCCAGATTTGATAGATGTAAAAAGCCGTTATCATTGATAATGGAGTTTTTTATGTCTTGTACACAAAAACAAAACTTATTGCTTTGGTGTCAAAGTATCTCCAATACTTAAAGTATAATAAAGCCTTGGATAAACGAAGTCTGTAACGCTATTTTCTTCTCCTCTTAATTTAAAAAATGCTGCTTTTTGATCGTCATTGGCTAATTCTAATACTTCTCCGGTAGGAAATCGAGGTAATCCGTCATTAAAATTTATAAACGTTTTCGATTTTCTAAAAGTAATACCAAGCCATTTATTGTCTGATTCAGACTTTTTAAAACTTGGCATCGATTCTAATATAATTTTATGCAGAAACTTTGTATTTGCAGACAATGAAAACAAAACAATTGAATTATGGGTCAATGTAATATCAAATTCCTGGTTTGTTGCCTTGTCTTTAAGCTTGAGCTTTCTTAAGTTTTTCTCCGTCAATTTATCCGGATTTTCATAGCAGGTAAAAAGTCCGATATAAGAATCTGTTTCCAAATCCATACATTGATCGGAATGGTATTTCATGGTAGCGTAATTGCAGTCATAGACTTCTATTAAGGCATTATTAAAATCCAGCAATGGCAAGTGATGCGTTTGGTCACTTTTAATTGTCTCGTTTACAGATTCGACAATATTGTGATGAATGGCAGAAAAATTATGCGCCGGAATATTGTATACGGTAGTAGTTCTCACTATGGGAATACCTTTTTGAGATATCGCTACCAAATGATTCCCGATTCTGCCTTTTGCTACATCTTCAAAAGAAACAGAATTCGATAATTCGCCGAATAGATTCTTTTCTAAAGGAAGCGTAATTTTATAAAAACCTGAGTTTTCCATTATTGATTTTTAATAAAAAATTCCGTTTAAAATATTGGTTTTTCGTAATCACCGGAATTCATACTAAAATGAATTTTTCCGTATTGCACTTTCTTCTCATACATATTTTCTTCGTAGTAAGAATTTCGCAAATCAACCATCGTTTCTGAGGTCATTTCTTCCAGCTTAATTAACTCGCCATTTTCTTTGATATAAGTCTGACCGTTCATGTGTACAGCTTCCAGATTAGAACAACGCGCCACATAACCCATTCTCACCGGAATTTTATCTACATTTAATACCGAAGGTCTAATTTCATGCGTATACAACCTATTGGTAGAAAGCGGTATTAAAAATGCTGAATTTGGATATAATGTCACGCTGAATTCTTTTTCTAAAGCGGCATCAGTAACCGTACTTTTTAATTTGAAATGCAGTTTTGTCAACCCGCTTGTTTCTTTGTAACACCAATCGTATTTATCCTTTTTTGATGGTTTTAGCTGATCAAAATTAGCATCATCATAAAAAGTACAAAACACAATAATCCCTTCTTTGGGCATGTCTTTGGTTTTATCAGAATGCGCTTTTATTTTCGATTTTACTTCTTTTGAATTCTCTGCCGTTTTTACTTTGTTTTCATAAATCTGGACCAATACATGATTTACTTTCGTTTCCTGTTCAAAACTATATCTGGCCGCATCATTTAATCTATTTATTATAATATGATCGGTTTGGCGAAAGTTATCTGTTGGTCCTGTAAAATTGCTTGAACATCTTAAAAGACGATAATGCAGTATTTCATTTTCTTCTGCATTTTCTTCTTTTGAAACTTCTGTTAAATAAATCCCTTTTCTTAAAGCTAAAGATTCTTTATTGGATTCTGTTAAATGCTGAAAAATATGCTCTGATTTAATTTTATCAAAATAATCTTTATCAAACATATCTCTAAAATAAACACCCGCATTGCTAATCAAAATTGGAACTTTTCCTAAATCTACGATATGGAAGTTTTCTTGATGACATTTTTCGTAATTCACAGAGAGTTCCTTAATAATGTACAACGTATTGGTATCATTTTTAAGTTCATCTAAATCTCCGCAGACATAAATTTTCTTATTATCTAAAGGAGCCTGGATTTCAGACAAATTTTTGACTACAGTTCCGCAAAAGTTTTCAATTGTATACTGAAGATCTGCTTGATCCTGCTGATTATTTTGTAATACAAAAAGAATATTTTTATCCTTGGCAATTCTGTTTTCAATATCTGATGTCATCATTTTATATTTTAGTTTTAATGCGTTTGTTGTAAATGCATAAGTGAATTAAACACATACAAACATAGATTTTATGGTTTTAAAAAATTAAATCAAAAAGAAAAAAGTTTCTAACACATAGTCGCGACAACTAACGGTATTAATGCAAGTGAAACGTCTTTTGTACACTCCAAAAAGCTATGTTTCTATGTGTTTTAAAATAATTACAACCAATGGTATTTAGTATTGATAAATTCTTTTCGCTTTTATTTATATCGTGTCTTCCTTTGTCAATCGATCCAGTTCTTTCAGCAATGTAGGAATTCTGAATTCGCCCGCCATACTTGCTACTTTTTGTACCGCATCGTCTAGTTCAATTCCTATTGCTGTAATAAATAATGGTTTCTGACTATCTCCCCTTAATATGCCAATTTTATCTTTTTCGATCGAAGCAAAATTGGTTTTGGCAACGCCAATAATCGGAATTTCTTTGTTTAGTTTTTCATACAAATGACCGCCCAAACCGTATTTCTTTTCATCGTCTAAATAAACAAAACTGTCCACAATAATAGCATCAACAATTTTTAAATCTATTTGATTCAATAAACTCATAATACATGGAAGTTCTCTTCTGTAAAATTCACCGGGAATATATTCTTCTACATTGTCTATTATTTCTGTGTGAATTTTAAAATTTTCATATTCATTCCATTTTTCAAATTCCAGACAAACTGTTTTTGCTTTTCCGTCAAAATAGTAAGTATCAAAGGCTAATATCATAAGTTACAAGAAGCGTGTTAGTAATAAATTATACGATGAATTGAATTTCATTTTAGCGAATATAAAACTTATTTATGCTACAAACACAAACTTACTGAAGCTGATTTCAGGAATTATCATAAAATAAAAAACTCAATTAACGTTTTTTTTATTGGATTTTGGGATAATCTGCTTCTTTAACTGTAAATTATCCAGTACAATAACATTAAGCCATAGTTGAAAGGCAATAGTTAATACATATGCCAGCAAAAGCTAAAGTAGATCTGAAAAAGGCTTAATGGAAAGTTAGTTTTGTATTTGGAAATAATAAAAAACCAAAGACCAAACATAAAAAATGGCTTCAACTTCCCTAGCCCCGATAGAAGTGGAAATCCTTTTGTGCCAGGGTTGGGCACAAAGATTGGAGCGTATAGCGGGAAATGCTCCTGAAAAATAATATTAAACCAGACATAGCTCCAGCTACGATTGACACTCCCGCAATTGTGTTATTCCAATTAATTTTAAACTCCCACTAGGATCCGTGTATTTTAGAGGGTTGTTTAGTACATACCCGTACCGACTGTAGTTTTGGATATTATCAGGATCTTGTACATAATTGTCTGGTTGTAAGAAACGATGGAGTTTAGGATCGTCCAAACGTCCATTCATATGTATAAGGCCTACAGTTTGTAAATGCTCATGTCCAGTGTACCTCTATCGAGAATAGTAAGACCGTTTAATATATTACCTGCACCATCTTGTACTTTTACAATAGCACCCCAAGCGTCAAACTTTCTTTTTTCTAATATAGCTCCCATCTCATTGGTTATTGCCAAGATACTACCTTGATAATCTCTTTGCAAATAATGTTTGTTCTTGCGTAGCTCCTACACTACTATATGTTTTTTTAGAAACAACGGAAGCGGAGTATCCATTAACACCTATATAAGTCACAAACTCGACTTCTCCCGTCTGGGTGTTTTCTTTGATTTCCATAGAGCTCCAACGTCGAAATCTTGTGCAGGATCGATTACTGCATCTTCCACTCTTAAGATGATGATTACTCCGTGTCCGAAAACCACACCTATACCAATTCCAAAATCTTCAGCACCTGCCTAGAATTACCTCCTGTTAATGCGAACCAACGCCACCCACAATATTAAAAGCACTATTACTTAAAAACAATTGGTATTTTTTGAGTTTCAATTTCCCCTCTAAAAATCTCAATATTATTCTTCTGATAATTAGACAAAATATCTTTCGGAATAATTTTCTCTATATTATCTTTTAATTTGTATTTCAAACGAAATGTATATTTTATTTTAGAACTTAGTTTAAAATAAATAGGTCTTCTTAAATTCTCTTCTGTATCTTCAACTACAAACGGAAGAGGTAGCGATGTAAGAAAAATATAATTTTCTTTAGGGTAAATAACTACTTCCTGATCATAAAAATTTACATTTTCACTATTTAAATTATATCCCATTTTTTTTAATAACATTTCTTTTTCATTCTCAATGCTAAAGCTTTTTTCAAGTAAACTACCTAATTTACAACTGTATGAGGGGTCAATTAAAGGTGCGTTTTTCTCCAATACATCACCTTGTTCATCTTCTATAACTATGTCTAAATTATAGATATCAGATAAATTTAAATTTTTAATAAAAAATAGATATTTTTTATCTGTAGAATTGGATAATTCAAATTTTACAATATTAGTAAAAGCATACTTTTCATTTTCGTTTTTAAACACGGAATGATTATAAGAAGACTCTATTGAATCTGTAGAAAGCCCTTTACTTATAATTTCCTTGTTTAGTAATTTTAATTCTATTTTTTTTTCTTGACAAGATGCCAACATGGTAAACAACAGAAATACCAGAATATTATTTTTCATTTTTTTTATCTTTGAATATTATTAAAAAATTCGATATAACTTCGTATTCTAAAATTATTGAAGTTCGATTTATTTGCCATGTTAGAATAAATATCATAAAGCTTAGAATGATCACCGTTATTGAATACATTATTATCAAAATAACGCATCATCTCGTAAGCTCTTGTTTCGGTTATCTGTCTTGAACTTTTTCCCCAAGCAGATGTTAGTCCATGATAATCATCCCAAGCATGTAGTCCCTCATGCATGATGGTTAAAAATAAATCTTTGTTTGTATTAAAAGATTTAGCATAAATAGTAACTTTTTCGTTAAGATATTTCCCATAATCACTTATCGCCGGATCATATACAATATCAGGATTATTAGCATCATTATATAAAATATCGGCTGGATGTACATTTTTACGCATCTGTTTCACATATGAATCTCTAACATTTTCATCCATGTTAGAAATATCCGCTTTAGGATCGTACCCTCCACTACGCAGCCATTCATCCGCATTTGAATGAATTCTAATTTTTTGAACAGCTCTATGCATTACATCATTCAATCCGGCCACAATCCCTCCAGTAACTGCTCCCTGCCAGAAATTACCACCTGATAATTCAGCACCAACACCACCGCTTAGTGCCCCAAATGAAATAGTACCAACTCTACTGGAAGCAAATTTACCTGCACTCCAGGCTGTTGCTCCTAAACTACCGAAAAAACCTGCAGCGGCTCCGCTTAGGAAACCAGCACCTCCATTTTGCATCATAGCCATTGCTCCCTGGGCTACACCATGTGCTGCTGCCTGTACCAAAAATTTTGTACTTTGCCATGTGGTGTTTACTGTATTATTAGCAGTAGTTGCTGCTGGAGTAAAACAATTTCCAATACCAAAAGTAACCGCACCTGACACCGCTCCCCAAAAAGCTGATTTCAGCATTCCGGATAAACTTAAACTGGCATCAGCACCATTCATTATAGCAGCCGTAACTCCTATCATATAACTGGCGGTACCTATTATTGCCCCGATAACAACAGCAGCAAGCAATCCTTCACCTAACCCAAAAAACTCACCGTTGGGATCATTAAACAATAATGGATTATTGATCACATACCCATATTTATTGTAACATTGAGTATTGTAAGGGTCCTGAATATTTTCGTCCGCATTAAGAAAACGTCTTTGCAAAGGGTCATATAACCTTCCGTTCATGTGTATAATACCTAATTCTGCAAAATGCTCATGGCTTGTATATCCGCGATCCAATACACTTAATGCACCATTTGTCAGAATACCCCAGGCATCAAAATGGCGTTGTTCAACCAGATTACCTGCTTCATCACTTATTGCCAGAATACTGCCCAAATAATCCTTATGTAAAAATAAGTATTTTGCATTAGCATCGGTATAATTCTTTATATAAACAATGTCGCTATCATATGGATTTCCAATGTACAGTATATGTTTTTCCTTTCCGGTAGTATTGTCTGTTGTTATTTCATAACTGCCGTCTTCGCTATAATATTTAGTAAATTTTCCCTGCTTGTCTTCAGCAAAATTTCCTCCATAAGTTACCATTTGCCTCATTTCAGTAAGACCATAGCTAAATTGTGCATCACCATTTTGACCGTCTATGTATATAGGATCATTATTTTCGTTATAGCTTATGGTTAATGGTATATTATTGTTATAATTCTGAACGCCTGCAGCATTAAGCAGCTGCGTGTCGGCCTGGTATATCTTGTCTGTCCTAAAAGTGGTTGTTCCTGTTTGATCGTTTTCAGTAATACGTCCTTTATCGTCGTAAACATTATTTGACAATAGCCCGGTTTTAGGATTTGTCCAACTTTTTAATCGGTTATTATCGTCAAAAGTAAATACTTCATTAACTACTATTCCGCCCTTTCTGGAACGACTTTTTAATTCATTTTTTATTGCATCAAAAACATAAGTCATTTGCAGTACATTCGGCTGCACTGCAGAAACATGTGCTACAGATTTCAGAAAATTATTTGCGTCATAATTATTGTCTATAGTTACTGAACCTAGATTAGCTTTTAATACCTGTCCCTTGGCATTTGTTTTGTTAATTTGCCACAATACTTTTGTTGTATTTTTATCTTTGATTTGGTACAATGCCCCACTCCATACACTATAAACATTTTGAAGACTCATCTGAGTCATCTGACCCGATGAATAGAGCCCTTTGTCATAACTGATTACTCGTCCTTTGTCATCGTAGGTTATATTCTTTTTAAAAAACAGTTTGCCATTGCTGCTCTCACCGGTGGTTAGCACACGTCCATTTGCATCATAGGTCAGGTAAGTAAGGTAGCTTTTGCCATTTGCATTACCTTTCTTATCAGTTACCATTCCTAAATTATTATAAATAAAAGAAATGGTTTTGTTGGTTGCCTTACCATTATCCCCTGCTGAGAGCTCTTTTTGGGTAATCAGCTGACCTTTGGCATTGTATGTATACTCTTTCGTTCCCTTTGGACTGATTTCCTTTAATAATTTTCCAAGACCATCATATTCATATTTGTAGGTCCCATTAGAAGGGTCAGTAAATTCTGCCTTTCTTCCCCATAAATCATACTTTGTTGTTACAGTATTTTGGCCGTAAGTTGCTGAAATATTCTGACCGGCAGCATTATATGTAAATTTTATTATTCCTCCCTTATCTTCAGATTCTATAACATTGCCTAATACATCGACCGTTTTTTGGCTACTACGATTGTAGCCATTCGATTCTTTTACAGTAGTGATGAGTCCGTTCACTTGTGTTTCTACAATTTTCCCATTAAAGCCTGTCACGGTTACTTTTGCAGGAAAAACCGAATTATCGTAACTGAACACATTCCATTTTGGTGACTCGGCCTCATCGTAAGGTTCACTTTCTTTTATTTTTCTGCCCACGGCATCGTACTCTACTTGTTTTGCAATATAAGATCCAGATTCAAATCCTTTGGTTCTCACAAGATATTGCTCCCCTTTTTTATTAGTATGCGTTTCTTTAATATTGCCAGTTGGACTATATTCAGTAGCCACTATGTCATCACCTTGTTTTTCATAAGTATAAGTAGTTGTCCCTGTTAAGTTCTGTTTGGATTTAGTCAATTTCCCCCAGCCATCATAAGTATTCGTAACAGTATTTCCTAATGGATCGGTTTGTGTGAGCATTTGCCCCCAGTCATTACTTGTTGTCTGCGTAACTAAACCTAAATTATCGGTGCTTTTGACAACAAACAATCCCTTTGCATCATATTCGTTTTTTATATATTGAGTCTGGCTGTCCTGATCGTTGGTCTTCTTTTTTTCAGTAACATTACCATAACCATCGTACGAGTAAGTATCAATTACAGACTTTGAATAATTCTGATTAAAGGTCGTTATTGTTTTAGGCAAGCCATTTTCATAAGTATAAGTCGTTTTATTTTTTTTCGTATCACCATATACGGTTACAATGTCTTCTTTTTCCTTTATCCTGCCCACATAATAATCCTTTCCTGTCCCGGCAGCGTTATCAAGATATTCGGTATTAGAGGTCATGGTTGCAAAACCGTTATTGATACTGGTTTCAACTTTTTTAATTAAATTAAAATCTCCATAAGTCATAGTAGCTATGTCGGTTCTGTTCTTTAGGAAATCTTTTTCAGTCGATCGGTATGGCACTATTGTTTCTACGCCGGTAGTTATCGATTTATCTATTGTATATTCTAAAAATTTAAACGACAGGAGTTGCGAATTATTTAGCGAAACATTCGTTGGAAAAACATCACTTTCTTCCCTAGTGCTCCATTCTTTTATTACTGAACCGCTTTGCAGAGGATCGATTTCCAGACCCGACCAGATTTTGGTATTTTCAAAACCTGAGGCATACCAATTGGAGCGTGCTGATTTACGAAAACCAATCATTCCCTTACCATTCACATGAGCCAAAAGTCCACGGTATTTAAAGTCTTGTTGCCTATCCAATTGACGCAGCTGTGCCACAACAAAAGATTTCGATACCCTGTCTAACTCTACTAAAGGATATTTTTCTTTTTTGGAGGAGGCGTAAAAACCAGGGTCTAACTTTGTATCCAGCTCTTTATATTCAATTACGGTAGGGATATTTCCTTGCGTTATAGTGTTGATCCTTGATGTTTTTGAAGTATCATAAAGACTAAAGGTATACATAAAACCTTTAGAAGCATCTTCACGATTCTTACCCAAAAGTACGATGTTATTGTTAATCTGATTGATATAAAAATCACCAATAAGTTCGTTATAATCGAACAAACCATTATTTTTGAAAGATTTATTATACGTGCGCTTAAAATTAACATCAACCGTGCTGCTACCCCCACTATCACTCAGTATATTAACGGTAGTTTCTGAATATACTCCTGCAGATAATTTAGAATTTATGGTGTAGTAATCAAACTGAACAAATTCACTTTTTCCATCTTTATCAAGATCTAAAGCCTGGTATGTTAACCTTCTGGATGCCTTAACATTTGATAAGTCCAAAATTTGTAAAGGATACCATTTTCCTAACCCTGCTTTGTATTCTTCTTTAAATCCTGTACCGGTGGAAAGGTAAAGCCTCCAGTCACCCGCAAGTGCGTCGGCTTTATAGTTTATCTGCATGTTCGAAGTCGATACTGGGGCACCCATAGCTACTGGTATCATCAAATCGGTTTTTTTATCCCCATTAAAGTCCCCAACGACAACATTCTCCAGGAGGCCGTTAAAAACAAATGAAGCCGGATTTGTTTCTGCTATGAATTTTTGCGTAGTTTTATCTTTTCTGAACGATGTTATTGTTGATGCATTACCGGTCTTCAAATTAAGGATTGCTATTTTTCCATCTCCTTTAAAATCACCAAATATCGGTTTATCAAAAAGCGTATTGTAATAGGGTGATTCTGAGAAAGAGTCCGCGGCATTAACATTAGGATCAAGATTCAATACCATATATCGGTAGTGATCAACTGAATTAGTAATTGTACTTACATTTCCCGGAGGAATTTTTGCAGTACTTGACCTTAACTGAACCTCCGGATTATCAATCGTCTCATAAACAGAGGTGGTATTGTCTTTAATATGGATAATAATTTCAGATAGTCCATCACCATCTACATCCATTTGAGAAGGATTTAAAATTGTAGTAACGATACTATAACTTTGGTAATCGCCAGTTCCCATTGTTCCGGATTCTGTAAATGCATCCCTGAAAGTATTACCGTTTATTGTTGGTTTGCTATATTCCAATTTTAACTGGTTATTTTCATCTAGAGAATATATTTTCCCTCCCATAAATATACCCTGTCTGGAACTGATTTCATTATTAGCGTTTTTAAATGTGACAACTACAGCTTTATCAAATTCATCCTTAGTAAATGTTGGAGAAAGCATCACAATCAAATCACTATTTGTATTATCCATAAACGATCTAAAAAACCGTATCGCCTTAGGACGCGCAACAATTTCATCATATTGTAAACATTCATAACTATCGTCCTGCATTACCCATTGATTGCAGATTGTAGTTGCCGGTGCTGCCTCAAAATACTTTAAATAGTCCAACACCCCATCTCCATCAAAATCTCCAACGATTTTATTATTTTCATTATCTGCAAACGATTTGGCAGCCCACGCCGATGCACTTGAGCCTTCGTAACTCATTGCGACCGGGTTTGCAGCCTGATTTTGGGAATTATATTCCGTTATGTTTTTGGCATATTGATAGTTAGTCCCGTTTGCATCCTTACCATACGATATCACATATTTTTTGAACTGTTTACCATTAGCGTTAACCACAACGTCTGAAAGAATCTTGTCCTGCAAGAATCTAATACCGTGTACATAAGATACTTCCTGCAGGTCCCGTACTATATAATTAAAAACAATAGAGTTGAAATGTGCTTTCCCTAAAGTTTCATTTCCTCCCCATTGTACACTCGTAAGGACTGCTACGTTGTTGGTCTTTTTATAATTATATGTGATGTAATTACCCTGAGCATCTTTCCATTTTACAATATTATACTCCAATGGAGTTTGAGAATCCGTTGTTATGCCATACCATGCCTGGGATCCATTATCAAAAGTAACTTCAAATGAACTGGGGCCAGTGTAGGATTGACCACTAATTGCGCCTACAGATTTTATTTTTAGGGTTGAAAATTTCTCTGTAACATATTCAGTACCATCTTTCCCATATGTTGTTGGAGTACCAGGTGTTTTTAGCAATAGCCTTTGTCCATTAAACTCATAAAAATCAGTGTAGTCAAGCTGTACTGCTTTTGATTCACCATCTTTCTCGATATTTTTACCAATTCTTTTAATACTTGTAACACCCGATAGAGAAAAACCCATGCCGGCAATACCTGTACCCAAACCACTAGTGTAAAACAAGTTCATTTGCGGTGCCACTCCATTTATACTGGGAGGCAGTGCGATTGGCAAGCTAAACTGCAATTGTCCGTCACCACCAACAGCAATTTCCCCTTTGGTATCATGAAAATTACCAGTCCCCACTTCTCCTGACAGATTGCTTTCTCCAGCAGTAGAATTGGTTGTCCCTCCACTTGTAAATGGATCTGAACTCGCTCCAATCTTTGCAATAAAAGGACTTGCTACTGCAGAATTAGCAGTAAAACCATTCGACAAAATAATCACATTGGGATCAGAAACTGTTCTTGCTACTGTTTCTGCTTTATTAAGTATCTGCTGAGAAAAACTTACGTTTATTAATAATAAGAAAAAATAAGTGTAAAATTGTTTCATTATAATATTTTAATACCTCACCCACTGGCTTCATTGGAAATGAAACAGAAGCTAAAGGTTATTCATAAAGTTGTTTTATTGACTCTTAATAAGAAAAATTAAGTACACTCTTTTTTTTAGAGTGCTAAGAACTTAAAACTTAACTACTCTTATTTCTTAATAATTTTAATCGTTTTTTGCTGCCCATTACTGTAATTCAAAACAATCAAGTATATACCTGAAGGATATGCGCTAAATGGAATGTTTTGGGTAGTCAATCGTTCAAGATTAGACAACCTTTTTAAAATTTGGCCATTCAGATTGCTTACCTGTATAAAAGATATTGCATTATCATCTGTCGATTCCCATTTTAAATATAATTCCTCCCTTACCGGGTTTGGATAATAGGAAATGAAATCTTCGGGCGTGAATTTCAATAGGTCTTCATCTGTTAAAGCTTCAATTTCCTTGACCTCTTTTTCTGATTTTGCCAATGGATCACAACCCGAAAGACATAATTCCCTTCTGATTTGATTCCCGGCAGCATCATAAGCGAAACTAATTTTTTGTTGGGCATTTGAAAAAATGGATATCCCAAACAGTACCAGAGTAATTATTTTTTTCATTTTTATATTTTTGACTTTGAAATCATTATAGCAAGAGTTACTTATAGATTATTCAATTCTTTATTAGATATGTCTTGGTCATAAAATAGCATATTAATACGCATTCATTACTAATCGCAATACAAATAAAAATTGCCATACTTACCATTTTATAATTGAGTATACATGAAATTATTTTCGCTCTATAGCTTCCAATCTTTTGGTCAGCACTTCAATAACTTTAGTAAGGTTTTCAGTTTTTTTCTCCTGCTCAATTGTGTACAGGGTCAACTCTTCTATCTTCTGTAAAAGTTTTATATTCATTTCAGATAAGTTGATTCCGTGTTTTTTCATTTCATCCGCAGAAGCAATCTCAGGCAAATGTTTATTTTCTTTGATGTAATTATCAACAGCATGCAAAGAAGGTAAATTATAATTATTTTGAAAAACAAAATCGGCTCCAGCATCAACACTCACTTTTACCTCGCGAGAATGTATATTGCCGGCAACTGTAAGTTTGGAAGCAGGGCTAACTGTTCCTAGGCCTACATTTCCAGAAGTATCAATATAAATGTCAGGTGAAGTTCCTGATGATTGTGCACTTATTAATAATGGCTTTGGTGTTGTTGGAACAACATCTGTAGATTTAATTCTATTGTACAAGGTGCTTGAACCGTCAAAAAAGAATCCTCCAGCGGCATCTACTACATGTAATACACCTGTAGGATTTGATGTTCCTATGCCAATCTTACCATCCGATTTAGCTCTTAATACTTCGTTCATTAGTCCACTGCCTTTTCTAACTGTAAGTGCAAATTCACTATTAGAATTTCCTGCAACTGGCTGTATTACTGCTAAATTTACATAAGCATTATTTGACCCATAATTTCCAGTAACCATAAGTGAAAGTGCAGAATATTGATCTGAACCTCCTGATCCATGAATATTTGAAATCCTCAAAAAATCATTTGTTGGTGAACTTAAACTCGATGCATATGTTGTGGTTTTAGCCCCTAGGATATCCAGTTTTCCAACTGGTGCAATATTACCAATACCTACATTTCCATTTCTTAGAATTTCAAATAAGGAAGTATTATATCTAGCGAACCTAAATGCTGAGCTTGTAAGTGTCGTGAAATCAGTACCATCCTCCTTCATTACTACAAATCTCATATCTTGACTAACGTTGGTATTATTAGTCCCTGTGAAAATAGAGAATCCTATTGAGTTGCTACTTTTACTGAAGATAGTAGGAACGGCTGTACTTGAACCATTATTTGCAAATGAAAAAGTACCTGCAGGTAATGCTGCTATTGATGCGGAAATACCTGTCACCCCTGTGAAGATATCTAATTTTCCAGTCGGGGCATTAGGAGAGCCGATACCAATATTTCCTCCAGAAGCTTGTAAAGTGAAACTTCCTGGTCCTGTTCCTGCAAGAACTCCTTGAATATTAGGCATTGAGGTATCTGTGGTTGGTGTCAATGTTATAAATCTATTTCCCACAACAGATCCTAATCCAACTGTAAGTGCTGTAGATATTCTACCATTACCAATCACATCTAATTTTGTAGCAGGAGTATCAGTCCCTATTCCTACATTATTATTTGCAGAAGTTCCTTGGATTGTACCACCTGGTGTATAAATTTGAGCATTGACAGAAATTATAGTGAGAAGAAAAAATAATAATGAAGCTCTACTTTGCATGATAATTTAATTTTTGTTCAATGATTGAAAGTCTTTCAAATACAGATTTGAAATCTTGATTTTCGCTTTTTAATTCTTTTATTTGTTTATTTTGTTCTATAATATAAAGTGTCATTTCTTCCACTTTCTGTAAAAGTTTTATATTCATCTCAGATAAACTAATTCCGTTTTTTATCATTTCGTCGGCGGAGGAAATTTCAGGTAAGTGCTCATTTTGTTTTATATATGCTTCAACAGAATCAAGTGATGGCAAATTGTAATTCTTTGCAAAAACGAAATCTGCTCCTGCATCTACACTCACTTTAACTTCACGGGAATTTATGTTTCCTGCAACTGTAAGTTTTGAAGTTGGATTTGTCGTTCCAATACCTACATTTCCGTTGTAACTTACTCTCAATATTTCAGTTTGTGTTGCACCCCCTATTGTAAAAATGGTTGATGCGTTACCTCCTGTATTTGGACCTATCCTAAGATCGCCGCCATTTCCTCCCATAATATCATTAACATATAGAAAAGATGCTACTCGTGCCTTGCCATTAACATCAAGAGTTACGCTTGGAGCAGATGTTCCAATACCTAAATTACCATTTAAAATATAGCTATTACCAGTTCCTGTAAGTTTTAAACTCCCTGATGATTCAACATCATTTTTAGAGTCTAATAATTTTCGCCAATCAGTCCAGGTATTCTGATTGTAAAATGCACTACGGTACATAATCCTTCCTCCTTCCGTAGTGCTTTGGAAGTATAGCTGAGAAACCAAATGTCCAACTTTACCATACATTTCCATTAAGGTCCCATAAGTAGACGGTGCATTAGTTCCGCCATAGTTATCCCAAAGACGTAATGACATTGGAGAAACGTTAGCTCTGGGAAGTGCATTAAAATCTTTTTGTTCTGTACTCCATTTTAAACCGTTGGATCCCAAATTCCCATCAAAGGTTTGACTATGCAAATGCATTTGAAAAAAGATTATAGATAAAAGTATTGTTTTTTTCATTTAGTAATTTATTTTAATTTTTCTTCAATTTGGGACAGTCTTTCCAAAATATCTTTAAATGATTCTTTTTCTTTTTTTAATATTTCAATTTCTAAATTCTGCTGATCATCTTTCTTTTTTTGCTGAATAATATAAAGGGTTAGCTCTTCAATCTTCTTCAATAAACTTATGTTCATTTCCGCTAACAAAAGTCCATTTATTTCGATTTCTTTAGCTGATGGAATTTCTGGTAAATGCTTGTTTTCTTTTATGAAATTTTCTATCTCTTCTAGTGACTTTAGTTTATAATCATTTTCAAAAACATAGTCAGGGACAGTCATTGGACTCTGAATATCAACTCGTACCTCCTTGGTATGAATAGTACCATTTACAGTTAATTTTACGTCTGGGTAAGCAGTTCCAATACCAATATTGCCATTGGCTGCGATATGAAAAAATGGTAAAGATTGATTGTCTGTCCAGTTATAAATAGAAAAACTGGTTTCTGTTAACATATTTGCCCCAGAACTTATTGCCCAGGTTTTGCCCGCAGGATTTCTCAAAAATATTTTAGTTGTATTTGCATTCACGCTTTGACTTCCAAAACCAGCACTTCCGGCAACATCTAATTTATAGCCGGGCGCAAAAGTTCCTATACCGACGTTTCCCCCTGCTGGTTGTAGAAAAGTACCACTTCTTCCATACGTGGAACCACCGTCAATGATAATCCCAGTATCAAATTTAAGTTTTAATTGTTGATAATTGGGTGCACTCCATACCCCGCTTGTCCTATATATGCCATAAAGTAACGGTGAAGACTGATACCATGTTATACCATCAGGTACATCCCGTGCGTCATTCAAATTATTAAAACTTATTGAATTATGTAATTCATAAGTTTGTGCGTTTATTACTTGAAAGAAAATAAAAAAAAGGTTTCCCAGTAAATATTTTTTTCTCATTTAATGTATTTTTTAGTTTTATTACAGCTTTATTCAGTTGTTAATTAGAAAGATTTAAATGCTTAATAGATTGCCATTTTTTTTGCAAGTGTACAACATTTTTTTAGAAAAAATTAACAAGAAATATTTTTGTATTAAAAAAATAATACAGGAAATATAATATCAAAAAAACGCGTAGTAGACCAAAATTTGACGGGATGATATCTTTATCTAATTAACAATTTTTAACATCTAACAATCCCAAACAGAACATCTAAACCAAATTACGAAATCCGCTGAAAGACAGACAACTTCACATAATAAGCCAACTTCTTCAAATCATCCAAAAAAAATGTGAAATTTGTCCCGTCGGTCACTTAAGTGCTACATAGTAATTTATAGTGCCAAAGAAAGACAGTTCTATTTCCATATGCTGATCATCTCAAATCTTTCATATTTATAGAAATTTGTATTAGATATACAACAAAAAGAGAGGGATAGTTTAAATACATTTTTATATTTTCCTCTCAATCCCCAACAGGACATCTAAACCAAATTCACAAAGCCGCTGGAAGACAGATAACTACATATAATAAGCCAATCTTTTTAAATCTTCTATAAATTTTGTTGAAATTTGTCCCGTGGAGGTCACAAACAAGCCAAATGGCGTCAATTGAAGACAATTGACGCCATTTTTTATTTAAAAAAACTATTAATCAATATCTTAGTGGATTTTTTTTTTCGTTCCTTTTTTCTAAGAATAAAAGATATTATAAATTTAAAGTGCAATAACTTCACAGGATTCGAACACTCAGAATGGAAGAGAAATTATGACTATATATTATCCTAAACTATTTTTAATTGATGTTTAATGGCAAATGATAAAATCTCATTTAAAAATACTTTATCATTTCACCAGTACTTGAACTTTCTACTGTTAGACATCAATTATTCATTGTTGCCCAACTGAGGCAAAAAATGGTTTATTTGCATCTGCTGTTGTATCAATAAACCTGGTCTTAAAAAGAAAAAAGGGTTCTATGAGCACATTTAAGCTCATCCTGCTAAAAATAGAAAAACATTATTATTTTTCCAATATGTATATTTTCTTTTGCTCGTAATCCCATACTGTTTTATACTGTTCAAAGAACCTATATCCAAAACATATGTAACTATCTTCTGTAATCTGTATACCTTTTCTAAACGGTGTTGTTTGTTCCATAGTAATTGGGTAAATTCCCTTTATTGCCGTTTTAAAAGTACCGTCAATTTTTACATCGATAACGTTAACCTGCTCATCGCCGTGACCGTCTAATCCCATATATCTGACAAGAGATTTTGCTGTTAGAATCTTTTTAGCGCTGTCTTCTAATTGTATTAATCCATACTGTCCGGTATCAAATGATCCCAAGAGTTCAATGTTTCCTATTTTTACTTTTACCAAAGGATGATTAGGAAGTCTCCTTGTTTCAAAATTAATGATACCCAGCACCTTCTCGTCTTTCAAAAAATCCTTTGAGGATTTATGCTGCTCCGTATTTTTATAAAAAGTGATTTTCCTTTTTACATAATCTAGTTTGAAGGTGTATCCCTTAAAAAATTCATATCCTATATAGCCTATACAGTCAGGAGTGATATTATTTTGCAGAAAATCATAATTGGCGCTGGAAATATTAAGTAAATTATGATACGTTAAGCCGTTCTTAAATTTAACTTCTGCAATGGTGTCATTGATATTATCCGTAAAAGTCTGCCCGCTGCCAACAATCCCTGTACCTTTTTTTTTCTTATTTGGCAAGTTCACAGCATTGTCATTAATCTGAATCGATCCATTAAGGCCAGTATCGAACATAAACTTTCCTTTTACGCCATTTACTTCAACAGATACAAAAGGAAATGCGTCAACCAAAGTAATAGGAAAGACAATAGTGTCTCCATGCAATATTGGAATATTTTCAAATACCTGATTTGAAGATTGTTGCGCTGCAGCGTAAAAGTGCAGGCAGCATAGCAAAAGGACAAAAATGATTTTTTTCATTAGTTATACTATTGTGTATGATGAGGGAAATTTGATTTATTTTTTTGAAAATTCGCGTCTAATTCTACTTAATGATGTATCGGTAACATTTAGATAAGAAGCTATTTGTTTAAGCTGAGCAAATTGAAATACTTCTTTATTGGTCGTAATAAGATTCTCGTATCGGGCTTCACCACTAAGATTAATTAATTCCAAAGCACGTTTTTTAAACATCATATATTCTTTAGCCAGCATTTTTACCCCATAAGCCCTAAACTCCGGAACTGTATGCAGCAATGCGTTTAATTGATCATAACTAATGGCAAACCCCCTGCAATCTGTAACCGCTTGTATATTTTCTGATGATTTGGTTTTTAAATAAAATGATGACACTTCAAATACCACACTATCCTTTTGATAGAAATTTGTAGTGATTTCATTTCCATCAATATCATGTGTAAACGCTCTCATAAAACCGCTCTGCAAAAAGAAATAATGCTCGTTTATTTTTCCTTCTCTAAGAAAAAATTCGTTTTTTTCAATAGTAATCTCTTCAAAGAATTCTACCACTTCATCTAAAGTACGGTCTGGAAATGGTAAATTTTTTATGATGTAATTTTTTAGTCCTTGTTTGTCCATTGGTTTCTTTGTTAATATTATACGTAACAACTTCCTTACAAGACCGTTGCAGGTCAAAAATAATCAATTATCTAATAATTAGTTTAAAACACAATCTCAAATCACCTGAAAAAAAAGACACTATTAAAGGACAAATGAGCGACATTTTTTCTAAATATTTGAGAGATAAGAGTATAAAGTTATATCATTAGGAAGTTTTATCTTGGAAATAATTCTCTCTTTTCTCTTTTTACTTGCGTATATTGTTATACTCAACAAATTTGAAATCTCTTTAGTCGTTAAATTCATGTAGATATAAGCAATATACCGCATATCATTTGAAGTTAATGAAGGATGTAATTTTCGAAGTCTTGCCAGAAAACCGGGATTTACTTCTTCAAAATGAAAAACAAATATTTCCCATTCATTATCGCTTCTTAAATAATCTTTTAAATGTTTAATATGTATATCCAAAGTGGAGACTTTCGAAAGTTTTGGTATATTTTCTATAGACATAATCAAATTATTGATAAGCTGATTTCTACCCGAAAGATATAATGCTCTGGCAGAAAGTTTCCTGTTTCTTAATTCAATTTCTTTATGAAGCAGTTCCCGTTCACTATTCATTTCACTAATTTGCCTTTCCAGTTCTAAATTTCTTCTTTGTGCTATTAGCTTTTTTTGCCTTTGTATCAAGGTCAGAAGCGTAAAAATGAGCAGAAATATTATATTTATTGAATAACAAAATTTATGTTCTTTTTGGAATTGCATAAACCAATCGTTTATTGTTTTTTTTTAAAACCGATTACTGCTGCTATTTCTTCTACCATCATCTCAAACAAGTCCAGCAACCGGTTTTTCTTTTATAAATTATATACTTCAATTTGATCTTAATTCAATAAGAATGAATTTACTTCTTGAGAAAAATCTTTAGAATACTGAAAAATCCCGCCATGACCTGAATCACTCCAAAGTACTAATTTTGCATTCGGAATATTTTGAAGCATTACATAAGAATTGATCGAATCGACCATATTATCTTGATTTCCATTAACAATAAGCACAGGCTGCTTAATAGCTTTAAGCTGTGTGTTGTTTTCATCTGTTGCTAAACCATAGTTTATAATAGCTTTCGCCTGACTTGCAATTGTATCCTGACTCGTTGGTGAATCTCTGTCTACTTTTCTTTCAGATAATCTTTCTAAAAAAGATTCACCCGCTTTGATACTGCTTGGTGTTTTGCTGAAAAAAAGGTTAATCAATACTCTGTCTGGTCCATCAACAAAAGCTTTTTCTAAATGCGACTCTAGTTGTGCAATCGCTTTTCCTCCTATTGATCCTGTGCCAGCCAATATAAGTTTATTCACCAATTCCGGATAATTTGCAGCTATCTCCTGTCCTATAAAACCGCCAAGGGAAAAACCTAAAATATTAACCTTATTGTAATCTAAAGCACGGATAAAATCTACAGCATCCTGTGCCATCTCCGTTACATTTTCAGGAGTAACTCCGTTTGAACTTCCAACTCCTCTGTTGTTAAATAATATTACGGGATAGTTATTAGCAATTGCATTTGTAACTTCAGGATCCCAATTATCCATGTTTCCCGTGAAGTGTTGTAAAAAGATAACTGGTATGCCTTCTTTCTTTCCAAAAGAGCGGTAAGTAAAATCGGCTCCATTTACGTTGATAGATTTTGTCGGCGCTGTTTTATGGGTAAATTCACCCAATGCTAAAATATTTTCTTTTGTTTCCATTTGTTTTTAGATATTATTTATAATTGAGATAAGAACCACTATTTGTCGCTGAAAGCTTAATTCAAGTTTGTTATTGATTAACAATGATTCTTATCTGTGCTATTTAATTTAAACTAGATTTATTTTGTTTCTACAGCAATGATTTGAGCCAAAACATGCGGGAACATTATAAAAGGCGTGTGGCTTGACGGAAGAGCATATAATCTTTCGATCCCTGCATCTTTTGTCATTTTTTGCTGCAATGAATAACCTATTGTATGGTCATTTAAAGTATAAACAAATACTTTACTGATTTTTCCAAATCTGCTCTCAGTCAAAGTTACCGGAGTCGCTAAAGGAGCTAATGGTTCTGGTTTTAAATTGTTGCTTACATAATCAGCAACCTGCTTTGGCGCATCGGCAAGGAAAACATCAGCGATACCTTCTTTTTTAATACTTGCAACACCGGCTTTCTCATCTACAATAAGATTTTTACCAACATGGCTCTCCGCATCCGTTTGAGCGATAGTCAACAGGCTTTCACCATTTTTTGGTACGTAAGCAGCAATGTAAATTATCTTTTTTATCTGAGGTGCAATCTCTTCTGCAACCTGGCTTGCCACAATCCCGCCGAAGCTATGCCCAACCAGTACAACATTCTGTTTGCTTCCAATGGCTTTTTTAACCGTATCAACATAAAGTTTTAAGCTAATTGTAGAAATGGGAGTATTGTCACTTCCATGTCCGGGAAGGTTAACCGAAACAACCGAATTACCACCGGCAATTAAATCCTCTGAAACGTGCTGCCAATCATTTGATGATGACCATGCACCATGGATAATTACAATTGTGTTTTCGTTTTTAGCTTTATTAGTTTGTGATGAAGCTGTAATAGTTGTAAGCAATAGTATTGCCATTAATAAAATTGAATTTTTCATGATATAATTATTATTTGTTATTTATAAATTGTTATTTGTTTAAAATTTAGTTCGCTGCTATTTTTGTCAATATCCAAGACAACTCGTTGGGCTGTGAAAGAAATGGGCTATGTCCTGTATTTATTTCATACACTGATTCTACTTTCCCTGTTGCAATCATTTTATTTTGTAAATAAGGTGACACAACATGATCCTGTAAAGTTTTGATGTATACTTTTTTTACTGACCCAAAATTTTGCTCAGTAAGTGTGACAGGATTTATAAATGGAGTTAAAGGCTCTGTTCTATAGTTTTTTACTACAAGGTTTTGAATTTCAGGAGTACCGTCCTGAATAAATAGATTAATAATCTGGTCTGGTTTTACATCTACAATACCGGCATCATTATTAAAAATTAGATTACCCATCCCAAGCTGAGAATCAGGGTCCATATGTGCCAAATTATCTAAATTTTGACCTGAAACCGGTAAATAGGCAGCAACGTAAACCAGTTTTTCAATTTTAGAAGGCATCGCTTCCGCAACCGAAGAAATTATCATACCGCCAAGGCTATGACCTACTAAAATAACTTTCCCGTCAATTGTAGCGACTGCATCAATTACCTTTTGTTTGTAAACATCCAGAGTTATTGTCGCCAGAGTAGTATAATCGTCACCATGTCCCGGTAATTCAACAACAATTACTTTGTTACCCTGTTTTTCAAGATCAGCTTTTACCTCTTGCCATACAAATGGTGCCTGCCATGCTCCATGAACAAGTATATAATTTTTAGGTTTTTCAGGTTGTGTATCGTCATTTGAACAAGATGATATGATGAAGACACAAGCAACAAGTAGCAGTTGGATTAATTTTAATTTTTTCATTATTTTAAATTATTTAAGTGTTATTTATTTTGCGAAATGTGTTTTATTTAGATTCCAGGATTATAATTGCAGATAGTATTTCAGGAAAGACTATAAATGGCGTGTGGCTTGAAGGAAGTGAGTAAGTTCTTAAGATTCCAGCATCTTCAACCATTCTTTGTTGCAGTGAATAGCCGATAGTCTGGTCATTTTGACTGTGGATATATACTTTAGTAATGTTACCGAAATTAGCATCTGTTAATGTAACCGGAGTGGATAATGGAGCCAAAGGTTCTGGTCTCAGATTATTGGTTACATATTCTGCTACTGGTTTTGGCGCATCTGCTAAAAAAACGTTTGTAATTTCGTCTTTAGCTATACTCGCAACTCCTGCCTGTTCGTCTACAATAAGATTTTTACCTACAAGGCTTTCCGAATCAGTTTGTGCAATTGACAGCAAACTATCTCCGTTTTGAGGAACAAAGGCGGCAATGTAAATTAGTTTTTTTATCTGGGGAGCAATTAGCTCTGCTACTTCACTTACAACTATTCCGCCGAAACTATGACCAATAAGAGTAACATTCGTTGCGTTGCCAATAGCCTTTAAAACTTCATATACATAAAGCTGCAAACTAATTTTCGATACAGGTGTTTCATCACTACCATGACCTGGAAGATTTACTACAATAAGATTGTTTTCTATGGAACTAAGATAGCCCGCAACGTGATGCCAGTCGTTTGCAGATGACCATGCTCCATGAACAATTACAATAGTGTTTGTACTTTTAGAAGATGAGGAACTTAATTCCTGTTGTGTGTTGTTTTTTTCGTTTTTCATAATATTATTTGTTTTAATACTATGCAAAGAAAGAGCGAATAAAACCTGCGCCACTTGTCTTGGGACAAGTAATGAAATTTGGTTTATTTTTTATGTGTAATACCCGAATTAAAGAAGAAAATCAAATATTATAATCTATTAAATTATACTTTAGGGAGAGTTGTTATATAATTCGTTAATTAATAAATCCGCAAAAAACAATTGCTTTTGATTATGAAATTGGCTCTCTTTTACCGCAAAATTTAAGAGTAACTTTGCTTACTATAATAAATTATCGCCATTTTTAATTTTATGTACAGAAATTGTGACACATGGTTTTTAAAAAGGTATCCAGCTAAATCATAGCCTAAGGAGTCTAGGTTGGAATATTTATACTCATATAAAAAAAGATAAATTTTCCATCAATCCCCAACAGGACATCCAAACCAAATTACCAAAGCCACTGGAAGACAGATAACTACATATAATAAGCCAATTTCTTCAAATCTTCCATAAAATTTATAGAAATTTGTCCCGTAGAGGTCACAAACAAAGCCAAATGGCGTCAATTGAAGACAATTGACGCCATTTTTTTATAACCTTACTTATTTCTATTAGTCTAAAGAGCGGGGCTCCTCAGCAGTCTTAGCCCCGATAGCAGTGAAATCCACTTACATCAATAAAAATTCAGCTAAACTAAATTTAGGAAATATTTAATAGCCAATTAAATAAAATTATAAAGTTTAATTATTGTACTGAAGTCAAGGGCTTTTTCTCAATTACGAATGCTTTTAATTCAGCTATTTTGCCATTATTAAATCGCCAAATGTCACAATAAATGTACTGATCATATTCTTCATTCACATTTTTTAAGGCAATGTTACCTGTTGCAGTTACAAAGTCGCCCTCCTCTATCGCTTTTTCCATATCAAATACTGGTGGTGCCAGATAAAATTCTTTGATATATTGCCTTACTGCTTCTTTTCCTAAAAGAGTTCTCTCACCCACAAATACCCATTTGGTATCTTCAGTGAGATAGGATAAGTACGCTTCGTATTCTCCTTTTCTTACATGTTCGTTTGCATTAACTAATATAGATGTGTTTTTCATGTTCATTGTCTTTTTTAATTTTACATTTTCATTTTGAGAATAAATGTTGAGTACTGCCATAAATAATAAAATATTTGTGAAGTCTTTTTTCATCATTACCTTTTTTGATTTAATTTTAAACTTTAAATTATTTAAATAGAATAGTTCTGCGAAGCTATAACATAAAAGTCATATTGGCTTTATTGACAACCAATTGTAAGGTACTATCAAAAATGTAAGTTATGTCGAAAGTTAAGATTACAAGCACAAATTTTGAAAATAAGAAAATCTTAGGAGATGAGTGTTCAGAAGTATACGCGGCAAACATAATTGGCGGCCAATGGTCACTTGTAATTTGTTCCTGGCTATTACAAGGCAAAATGCGTTTTAGCGAACTAAGGAAATCTATACCAAATATTACGGAACGTATGCTAACGCTGCAACTGCGGAAATTGGAACAAGATAATATTATAAAAAGAAATGTATACGCTCAAGTCCCTCCTAAAGTAGAATATGAGTTAACAGAAATTGGCTATGAATTAAGGCCGATAATCCAGCATATGGAGCAGTGGGGAAAACGGCACAAAAGTTTATATGCAAAATGAAATAGTCGAAAAATTGGTTAGTCACACCATATACTTTCGGTATAATTTGACCAGTAGTTTCGGAATGCGTTAAGCAGCATTATTCAATTTTAATTGATTATAATACTTTAAATTATCCAATAACATTTCCTTGAAATCGATTGTGAAATCAAATAAATTTTTATGTCAATCCCTAGCGGGGCAAACCAAATTTATAAAGCCAATAGAAGAAAGCCCTACATCCAGTAAGCTAATCTCTTCAAATCTTTCATAAAATTTCTAGAAGTTTGTCCCGTCGACGTGTTTTCGTTGCCAATGTGATATAAATTAAACAAAATAATTTTACACCTATGGACTGTAAACATTCACTTAATCCAGTCAATGATAAAGTTTACCGGGTACTTTGACATTAAACTGTAAACATTAAAAATTGACTCTGAAACTAATATTTGGTGTTAAACCAAGTGATTTGTTATCTACCTGAACAGCATCATTGAAATCTTTTGGATTGACTTTGTAATAGCGATTAATAACATTCTCCCGATCAGTAAGGTTAATGACACCAACAGTAAGCGAAGCTGTAGTGGAAGGTGAAAAATTGAAATTATAATTTAAAGAAGCATCCAAGCGCATAAAATTATCGAGGTTCTCACTATTTGGAGCATCATAATTTACTAGCGTTTTATTTCCGGTTTGTACCGTCGGATCACCATCAACCGGTTTGGTGTACGGCTGACCGTTTCTCCACATACTCCCAACCGCTATTTTTACATTTTTTATAAACTCATAATAAAAACCAATTGATACGGAATGCCTGATATCGGCATTATTTGGAAAGACAGATGGGGTAAGCGTTTCGAACTCATAGTTGTTTTTACTGAAAGTATAACTCATCCAGACACTATATTGGCGGGCTGTTTTATTGGCTAAAAATTCAAAGCCCTGAACTGTATAACTTCCGCTGGCATTCGTAAACTGAAAATTGTTATAAAACCCCTGGCTTGAGGCTGTTATACCATCAACAAATTTATAAAATCCTGTAGCTTCAATATTTAGTTTGTTTTTATTGAATTCTACCCCAAAAGAGCCTTGTTTACTTTTGGCAATAGGCAAATCTTTATTGGTGACCAAAACCCAGTGTCTTTTTTCGACACCCAAAAAATCATCCTCGAAATCTACAATTTGCGCCGTAGACTGATTTTTAAATTCACCCTCCAATTTTAAAGCAAACTGCTCTGATAATTTTTGCCGAACATTTACCCTCGGTTCTATTAAGAATTTATCAAACTTTTGAAAGTAGTTTGCACGTAATCCCACTCTCAAATAGGTATTCTTTCTATTGTATTCGGTCTCAAAAAATAAGGCATGATTCAGTAAGACATCTTTTTTAATGTTACTATAAGATGGATTACTAACAGCTGTTTGGTTCAGCATTCCTGTTTCATTACACTGATAACCAAGCAAAAAGTTCAGGTTATCGTTACTTTTGTAATAGATATTGAGTTTAGTTCCTGTTTCCAGTACTTCATTGGCTTCTGTTAAGCGCTGATTTGTTTCTACCCTGTAATCAGTTGCATCAATATTATATCGGGAAAAATACGTTACTAAGTTTGTGCTTAGTTTTGAATTCCACTGCGCTTTCCAATTCCCTCCATAACCAATATTTTTTTGGGATAAACTGCTGATTTTAGATTGGGTCTGATCTGCATTTGTCAGCCGTTCCGAATAATCCAGAGCATTATTAATCCCAATAATATTCGCCCTGAACTGATGTTTTTCATTCAAATCAAAAAGTAATTTAGCCGTATAATCATAAAAGTAAAAATCAGAAGAGGTGTCATACTGCTCGCTATCGGCATTAATTTCCGTGTCCTGAAAACTACGGTCAAAATATTGGGTGTAGGTAGGGGATTCAAGCGCATCGGTAATCGAACGACGTCCTGAGATGTGAAATTCTAATTTTTTAGTTATTGGGATTTCTAAAAAAACATCAGCGCTAATGCAATTAATACCTGCACCACCCGAAAAGGTATTTGAAACCAAATCTTTTGTATACATATTGATCGTGCTGGAAACACCATCACTGTATTCAGCACTTGTTCCGTTTTTGCTTACAATGACTTTACTGGTAAGATTGGGATTATAAGCGGATATCAAGCCAAAAAAATGGCCTGAATGATACATTTTAATATTGTCCCAAAGCACTAAATTCTGATCATTAGTCCCGCCGCGTACATTAATATTTGCGATACTTTCATTGGTACTTTCAACGCCGGGCAGCACCTGAATGGACTGCAGGATGTCTGGTTCTGTCAATCCAGGAAGGATACCGAATTTTTTAGTATTTAAAACCGTACTTCCATCCACATATTTTTGCAAACCGGGAGTCAAATAAACATTGATTAAAACCTGATTCAATTCCTCATTTTTAGTGGTAAGAATAATCTCCCTGCAATTGTTTTGTGAAGCAAACAGCTCCCTAGCAGTAAACTGCCTCGATTCAAAACCCATATAGGAAACAGTGACTGTGGCATTTACCGGAATATCCTGTACATTAAATGTACCGTTTTGATCCGTTATGGAGTGCCTGCCTGTATTATCCACAAACACCGAAGCACCAGGCAGACCAGATTTGTTTTCGCCGGATAAAACGGTTCCGCAAATGGCTATTGTTTTATTTAGTACGGAAACGGTGACGTATCGGTCGTCTAAAGCTTTAAAATTCAAAAGTGTTTTCTGATTGAGGTACTCAATGGTCTGCCCGAGGGTAAATGAGGAATCAGGTTTCTCAACACGTACTGCTGCCACATCTTCGACAGCATAAGAGAACTTTACGTTAAACTGCTTTTCTACAGCAATTATGATCTCGGTCAAAGGCATTTTTGGGGCGGTGTTTTGTCCATAACAAAAACTGCCAATACAAATCAAAATATAAATCAGCCCTTTATTTGAGACCATAATTATAAAATATAACAGTTTCCCCTTCGATTCTGTAACTTAGTTTAAGTGGAATAGTAACGGCCTGAAGTGCTATTTGTTTATTGGTATGGGTAAAACTTCCCGTAAAAAGTTTTGAGGTGTCCACCCCTTCTGTTTTTATTTTTATATCGTACTGGCGTTCCAGTTCTGCAATAACCTGATCCAATGGTATTTTATCAAAACTAGATTCCTTCTCAAGCCAGGAAGGTTTTTTGGCATTAAAATCTTCAACAGCTTCAATGGTTCCATTTATAACCCTAAATGTTTTTCCCGATGGTAGTTTAACGGCTGTCTGCTTATAGGCAACACTTACCAGACCCTCGTAACAGGTAACCTCAAAATAGTTTTTGCGCTGTTTTACATTAAATTGCGTTCCCAAAACTTTTACTGTTCCCACAGCTGTGTTTACACTAAAGGCCTGTCCTTTCTTTACCCTGAAAAAAGCTTCTCCCTCTAATGTTAAATCTCTTTTGGCTGCCCATTTTTTTTCGTTAAAACTTAATATTGATGCAGAATTCAATATTGCCTGAGAATGATCTGGCAGCGTAACCGATTTTGTTTGCGCTATTGAAGTTTCAAATGATGTGACATTATTGGAAAACAAGAAATAGGCAGAAGTTAATACAATAGTCAGCACAGCGGCTACGCGGTAAAAAACTTTGTAGTTTAAAGTTCTTACTTTTGGCTTCTTTTTAGAATGGTTTATGGCTTCGAAAGCTTTCAGAGCAGCATGGACATCTACTTTTGGAGTTTCGAACTGCGATGCATAATGATTAATCTTTTCAAGTGTTTGTAAATCTTCTGATTGCTTTAAATCTTCAATTTCCTTACCTGAAAGTTCATTATTGAACCATTTTAATATTTCTTTTTCGTTTTTCATTTTATACCTCTGTGTTTATAAGACAATTAACTTTTAAATTACCCTATAGCTAAATCATTAAATTATATATTTTCTATCTGCGATTTTAATATTTGAAGCGCACCGGACATTCTCTTTTCTACTGTTTTTTGAGAAATAGCAAGCAGCTCCGCAATTTCCCTGTATTTTTTCCCCTCTACCCGATTCAGCAGAAAAACTTCCCTTTGTACCTCACTCAATGATGCGATCGCATTAGTGAGTTTAAGCCTGAATTCTTCTTCTTCAAGCAAATACTCGGGGCTTTGGTTATGGATATCCAGATTAGGTGCATCTTTAGCGTATCTTAATACCACCTTTTGATGTTTTACTGTATTTAGAAATAAATTGTTTATGCTGGTAAACAAATACGTTTTGACTTTGCTAAAATCTATTTTAGAACAATTTTCCCAAATTTTAGCAAAAGCATCCTGTACCAAGTCTAATGCAGCCTGGTCATCACCACATTTGTAATAAGCAAAATTAGTTGCCGTTTGAACATGTGTTAAATAAAAGTTCCTAAAGTGATTTTCTTCGCAAAGTTTATTTTTTTTGTCGCTCATTGAGGTATTTATTCTTTTTTTGTAGTTTGTAAATGTAAATTAATTTTTCAAAAGTAACTGAGATGATCATAATTGCTTTTTCATGAAAAATTATAAAAACAATAAAATATTAACTATCAATACATTATAATTTTATTTATAAAAAATTATATTTTTTTTAAATTTTTCATAGGGTAAAAATAATCCTGGTTGTCTTACCAATAGAAAGGCGCTAAATACATCGCTGGCTAATATAAAAATATATAAAATTTTAAAATTATGAAAAAATTAAAAATTGTTACCGCAGTTGCATTGATGTTTATTTTAGGTTTTACATCATGCCAAAGTGAAATTGAAAATGAACAGGGAGAAAATCCAAATACAAATTCAGCCAACTCAACGACAACAACTAACCTTAAACGTACTTCTATGTACGACGGTTCCTTTGATGATTTTCTGGATGGAGCATCATGCTCTTCCATTTTGTTGCCGGTTACCGCTAAAGTAAATGGAGTTCAGGTTTCTGTACTAAACCAGTTAGATTACCAACAAGTTATTTCTATTTTGGGACAATATAACGATGATCAGGATACTGTTGTATTACAATTTCCATTAAAAGTTAAGTTAAGCAATTACAGTGAGGTTACTGTTAATAGCCAAACAGAATATAATGCGATTCTTGCTGCCTGTACAGCAGCAGAAGTAGTGGGTCAAAAAGCGATTTCTTCTGTGAATATCACCTTTCCCATTACAATTTTGACATTTGATTTAACTCTTAAACAAACAGGAAGTGTTGTTATTACATCAGAGCAACAATTATTTACCTATATGTCTAATTTAAGCAGTACAGAATTATATGCTGTAAACTACCCTGTTTCGGCAACAATTGCAGACGGAACCAAAGTAACAATTTCCAGCGATGCTGAATTGCAAACCACTGTAAACGCAGCTGTAAAAACTCAGGAAGCATTAACCCTGGCTGCTGAAAATGTAAAAAAAATAGAGCCTATTTTGGTTAACGGAAAATTTAAAATTGAGTCATTTGTACATGCAGGCGTAAACTCAGCGATAAACTATAAAGATTTTACCATCGATTTTACAAATAATTTACTTGTAAAAGCTACGGATTTATTAAGCACAACAGTCAATGGAACCTATGCGGTAAGATCAGAATTAAGCGTTTTACTGCAACTGAATTTTTCTGGAAATGCTTCTTTTTCCTTGCTGAATAATACCTGGAAAGTAAGCAGTTTTACCGCTACAACCATCACCTTGCAAAGTACTACTGATGCCACTGCTACACTTGTATTAAAACAAATATAACTGGATTTTAACTGGTGTTTATTGCGGACAGCACACTTAATTTCGCTGTCCGTAATAAAATACATATTAATGAAAATAATAATGAAAAGAACATTTTCTCTATTAATTCTTATTTTGCTGCTTTCTGTTGGGGCTTGTTCAAAGGATGATAGCACAGACAATTCAGCTGCGCTAAATACTATTGCAAACAGGCAGCAAACCGGAAGTTCGGCTAATGATTTACTATCGGATAAAAAGTTTAAAAGTATGGTTATTGAAGTGGTGTATGTAACCGGTTTTGAACCCAGCACTACAGCAATCAATAATTTTGTAAACTTTCTTACCGAAAGAACATATAAGCCGAACGGTATCAGTGTTGTAAAACATGCTATAGCATCTCCGGGAAATTCACCTTACACCGATCAGGAGATTGTAAATATTGAAAATGCTAATCGCACCAAATACAACAATTCAGACCAAATAGCAGTCTGGGCCTTTTTTGCAGACGGCAAATCTTCTAAGGATACTGAAACTTCATTTATTCTTGGAACAGCGTACAGAAATACCTCTTTTGTTATTTTCGAACAGACTATTCAGCAACTGAGCGACAGTCCGTTTGAACCCAGCAGAAGTTTGCTGGAGACCACCATAATTACACATGAATTTGGGCATATACTTGGACTAACAAACCTTGGAACGTCCATGCAAAGCAATCATGAAGACACTGAACATCCAAAACACTGCATTGAAAAAACATGCTTAATGTATTGGTCATCAGAATCCAATGCCGGTATTCCAAATATGGTTTCAGCTGGGAATGCGCCTCAACTAGATGCACAATGCATCGCGGACCTTCGTGCCAATGGAGGAAGATAAAAATTTAACCTACAAATAAAACCAAACACATGAAAATAAAAATTTCAATAATAGCACTATTTTTTAGCACCATAACAACAATAAATGCGCAGGATAATACAATTCCTAAATCCAATGCAGGAATAAAAGGAGGTTATAGTCTCGCAGCGGTAAGTTTTGACGGAGATGGGGAAACCGGACAACGACATGGTTTTCATATAGGAGTTTACGGTGAGTCTTTTATCAGCGAGAGCTTTGCCATACAACCTGAATTACTATATTCTCAACAAGGATATAAAATAACAAATAATAGCGGGACTGTTACCCAAAAGTTAGATTATATAAACTTGCCAATAATGCTGAAAGCCTACCCTTCTAAAAATTTCTTTTTGGAAACGGGGCCGCAAATTGGATTGGCGATTTCACACAAAGAAGAATATGACGGACTTTTTAGCAGTTTGCAAGAGTATGATCCTAATAGTTTTGATTGGGGATTTAACTTTGGGGGAGGATTTAAAACCAATTCCGGTATAAGTTTATCAGCTCGTTACCATTTAGGGCTAGGAGATTTATATGATGAAGGAAAAGCACAAAATAGGGTTTGGCAATTCTCTATAGGATTTGATTTATAACCGAGAATGCCAGAAATTTCAAATTAAAACTTACACAACCAAGAACTATATATAATCTAGATGCCTTATATTAGTAAGGCATTTAGATTATATACCATATCTTGTGCATACCCGTGCAGATTGGAATAACGGTCCATGTTATAGGCACTATTGTCTGATTTTCCGCATCCCACATAATCAAATAGAATGATTTTATAATCTTCCTCAAATGCAGGGGTAACAAACCTCCACATATTTTTATCACATCCAAATCCATGTGCAAACAGCATGACCTGCTTTCCATTTCCCTTTATCATTTAATTATGGAACAATTAATTTTCATCCGATTTAAAAATTGATTTCACTAAACGAAGAAAAAAATGCATTATATGAGCGTATGCTGAAAGAGAAAGATGAAATGATGGTGATATTTTCATTTTAAAAGATTTACAATCGGTTTTCATTAAACAGATTTAGGATTTTTTTGAAACAATCCTCTATTATATTTTACTACATCCTGATGAGAAGGATAAGATGGCAGAGAAGAAAGATCAGCAATAGTTTTATCTCGTAGAGAAGGTGCAAGCTCTTTTACAGCATCAGAAAGTGCCTGTTTTAATTCTTCTGCATTTAATTCTGTACAATAAGCGGGCGTTCCCGGCTGATGTCTCCAGGATTCAGAAAGATTTCCGGAATCAACTGTATCAAAACCGGCATCGTTAATTAAGCTTGTAATTATTTTTTTTGCCTCTTTATCATCACCTGAAACAGCCATTGCTATTCTCTCTTGTGTACCGGGTTCTTTTCCTCCATTTGCTAATGTTTCTGCCAATAAGTTATTGAAGGCTTTAATTACAGGTCTTCCCAACTGCTCAGAAACCCAAACACTTTCCACTTTTCCGTTTTTGATCTCTTCAATATCGGCATCACGAAAAGGATAGTAATTGGAGGTATCAACCACAATTACATTTTCTGGAACGTGTGCTAGTAAATCTTTGGGCAAAGTTGGGATTGCTATTGTCGGTACTGACAAAATGATGACATCTACGTCTTGTACAACATTTTCTATTGTTGCCGCTAATGCACCCAATTCCAAAGCGTGAGCTTTTAGTTTATCACCTTGACCTGAATTATTGATTTTCACATTGTGGCCCGCTGCTGCCATTTTTTTTGCAATTGTACCTCCTATTGCGCCGGCACCTATTATTCCTATATTCATTTTATGTACATTTATTTGTTAATTTTCAATTTAAAATCTCGGGGTCAATCCCATACTGATTTGGAGCTCCAACATGCTCGTGTAACATTTTGATTACAAGGGTAAAAATATCAGGAAACTCCAGCCTTCTTTTGCATTTTTTTTTTGATAATTTGCAAATTTTCAAGAGATTATGTTGCAAAATTAGACTAAAAATACTTTCCTTTGTATAGTCCTTTCCCAAAGGAAAGCAAAATAAATTTTATGATGTCGAAAAAAAAACCTCACTGTGAGTGCCTAAATACCGTTAAGCCAGTACGGGACACGCTTGAAGTAATTAGTGGAAAATGGAAACTATCGATTATTATTTCTGTAGGTGTAGGCAACAGCCGATTTACTGAGATTCAGGAGAGTATTCCTGGATTAACTCCCAAAGTCCTCTCTAAAGAACTTAAGGAACTTGAACAACACCAATTGGTTAAAAGGGTTATTACCAACGATTATCCTGTTAAAATATCATATTGCCTGAAACCTTATGCAGATACCTTAACACCAATTATTTATGCCATGAAAGATTGGGGATTAAACCACAAGAAGAAAATTTTTCAAGGAGTTAATTCGACTAAAGTTTAAACATCAATCCCCAACAGGAATCCGAACCAAAATACAACAATTCGATTCAAATTTACATTTGCAAAAAGGCAAAATAGGCGTTCAGCCTCAGCTCCGATAGTAGTGAAATCCTTGTAATGGGGTTCGTCACAAAGATTGCAACGTATTAGTGGAGAGTTTCCTAAAAAAAGAAGGATTTAAATCAATCATTTCAAATCACTTACCTCTATAAAACTCTGGCTTGGAGAAAAACTTTTCAGGAAGAAATTTTGTAAATGCAGATCAAAATTTTATAAAACTACTATTTCCTTACAGGCTAAATTTATTCCCAAAGCGAAAGGACTGATCCTGATGCCGGAATTTACTGCATTCATTAATTAAACAAAATTATTACGTGCCAGAAACTATGAAGAGCCTTGGAGATTACATGATTGCTGGCTCAATTACAAATAAACTTTAATATAGAAATATCATGTTAGAAAATAAAAATTATGCGCTAATTACAGGAGCGACCGAAGGAATCGGTTACGAGCTTGCCAAACTCTTTGCCAGCAACGGCTATAGCCTTGTTATTGTGGCAAGGCATATTGATGAATTGAAAAAAAGATCTGCCGAATTCAGCAAGCAAGGTGTTGATGTCATTGCCATTGCAAAAGACCTGTTTAAGAGAGAAGACGCTTTTGCCCTATGCGAAGAAATCCAATCAAGAAACATACAGATCGATGTACTTGTAAATAATGCCGGACAAGGAGTTTACGGACTTTTTAAAGATACTGAGTTGGAGCGTGAACTGGAAATTGTTGACTTAAATATTGCTTCTACTGTAATACTTACAAAACATTTTGTAAAGCAAATGATAGCCCGCAACTATGGCAAAATACTGAATCTTGCCTCAATAGCAAGCAAGACGCCAGGGCCATGGCAGTCGGTGTATCACGGCACCAAAGCTTTTGTTTACTCTTTTTCCGAAGCTATCCGTTACGAAGTGAAAGAATATAATATTAGCGTGACCGCACTTTTACCCGGCGCGACCGATACGGACTTCTTTAATAAGGCGAATATGCAGCAGAGCAGGATGGTTCAGGACAAATCTTCACTTTCTGATCCGGCCGATGTGGCAAGAGATGGTTATGAAGCACTAATGTCTGGAAAAGATAAAATTATTTCCGGCTTTAAAAATAAAGCAATGATCGGTATGAGTAATATTTTGCCTGATACCTCTGTTGCCTCAATGATGGACATGCAGCAGAAGCCTGCTGATGAGCAGTCTGATTCTAAAGCATAAATGTTCGGAAAAATTGATTAATTAGAATACTATATTTTTCTCATAAAACTAAAATTAAGAATCTCAGCAGAAATATACAAGCAAGGAATCTGACCCCAATAATTTTAAAACTGCAGTAACGAACCCATATAATATAAAAGTTCGATGAAATTATATAACTTTTTAGTTTTTCACTGTTCTAAATTTATAATCTTTAAAAAATTCTGAATTAAAAAAAATCTATTTTGATAGCTTAAAATATTAAAAACTAATAATTTAAACACAAATAAATTATTCTATAATTCAAAAAGAAAAGAACTGGAAAGTTTTTTGACAAAATATAAAAATCATACTTTTTTAAGTTCTTAAATATTTTTAAACATTAAAATTAAACACAATGAAAAATCTAAAAACAATATTGTTTGTTTTGTTCTTAACAGCAAGCTACAATACAGTATTAGCACAAAAACCAGCAGTAGTTCTAAACGACAAAAGCGGTTGGCATAAAATAGGCGAAACCAGAGTTGATTTCACACATGATTCAGATGAAATTATGGTTATCGGTGCTAACAAGTTTAGTTCAGTTAAAATTAAAGTAACTGATGCTCCGGTAAATTTAAAATCATTTGATATTTATTTTGATAAAGGAGACGTGCAGAATGTATCTATTGGGGAAAGCATAAAAGCGCCCGGTGAATCACGAATTGTACAATTGGAAGGAAACAGTGAAAGAGTAATAAAAAAAATGGTATTGAGATACAATACAGCCAATAGCAACGCGGAAAAAAAAGCACATGTAGAAATTTGGGGGTTAAAGACAAACCCAGATAAAAAAGGCAAATAATCATTAACCCCTCATTTTCCTTGCTATGACAGCAGTTCTAAAGCAGCCCTTAATAATCACAAGTCCTGACTTTGCTAATAACGAAGCTATTCCGTCGAAATATACATGCACAGGTTTAGATATCAATCCGGAAATTAATATTTCGGATATTCCGCCAAACACAAAATCATTGGCCCTTATAATTGATGATCCTGATGCACCAAATGGCACTTTTGATCATTGGGTGATGTGGAATATTCCTGTAATAAGCAGGATTGAGAAAAACAGCTCACCGGGAATTCAGGGAAAAAATGGGAAAAATGAAAACAAATACACAGGACCTTGTCCGCCAAGCGGTACACATCACTACAATTTCAAAGTATATGCCTTGGATGTAATGCTGGATCTCCCAGCTGATTCAGATAAAAATGCGCTTCTTAAAGCTATGGATCAACATATCCTTGCTTCTGGCGGACTCATAGGCCTATTTAATAAACAATCTAAAACCTTATAGTTTTCTAAGGTTCATGACGGTTTTCTTTTATTTCTTTTTAATTTTTGCATTTATTTCCTCCTGCCAATTTCTGCCCGTTGCCGACAAAAATTCAGAATAGTTCCAGGAACTAAAATCAGGAATTTTGGTACTGTCTTTAAAAACAATATACGTTTCATCCTCAGGAATTTCATGCAGTCTGAAACCACAGTTGTTCAACAGTGATACTATGCACTGATGATTAGGAATCCACCAGTTTGTGGGATCTCCGGCAAAGCAGTTCTCAATAAAAGCCATATACGGAAAAGCAGGATCCTTCATGATTTCACGATCGGTAAACTCTATATCTTCGGGAATATTCATTTTCTCATATCCGGGAATAGATAAAGTCTGGAATACCAGCATATTTTTTGCTTTCTGACTCACAATATCCATAGCCAGAACAGGATATCTCAGATGATAGAAAACGCCCATAAACCAAACCAGGTCAAAAACTTCTTCAACCTGTACCAAATCATATACCTGCATATGGCGAAAAGTGATCTGGTGTGATAAACCGAACTTTTGTGCTGTCCATTTTGCTTGTTTAAGATAATGAACATCTACGTCTATTGCCAGAACTTCTGCACCGCGTCTGGCAAATTCTATGGAGTAAAAACCTGCATTACAGCCTATATCGAGTACTTTCCATCCTGAAAGATCTTCCGGAATTGATTTTTTTATTTTATCCCATTTAAAAAAAGGAAAGTCGCCAAGAAAATGATTCGGTGCAGTCTGGTTTCCATCCGGAAGATGAATATTATGAAACCAGGGTTCGAGCGACCTTATTTCTTTCTGAGTAGTTGTCATAGTATCAATTTATTAGTTTCGGCCTCATCAAAAGCCGTTTTATTTCCTCTAATTTCATTTATATAGGTGAGCAACTCTCCTGCCCTTGCCTTTGCGGTATGATTTTTTAGCACTTCTTCCCTGCATCGCTGTCCAATGGCAATACGATTCTGATCGCTGATTGTAAAATAATTCAGTACATCATCTGCACATCTTGCAATCAATATTTCTTTTCCTTCTTCAAATAAAGAAGTAAGTCCTTCCCAATAATCGGAAATAATTGGAACTCCGCAGGCAGCAGCTTCAAAAAGACGCACACTGGGCGAAAAACCGGCCTTAATCATGTCCATGCGGGTAATATTAAGGGTGAATTTTTGGCTGTTGTAAAAAGCCCGGTGTTTTTCAGGAGGCAGGTGTTCAATTCTTTCCACGTTTGCCGGCCAGTTGATATCTGCCGGATATTGTGGCCCCGCTACAACAAACCTTTTGTCAGGACTTGAAATAGCCGGTCTCGAAAGTAAAAGATTTAATCCCGGCTGTCTGTCAATACTGTACGTTCCCAAATAACCCATCTGCCAAATTTTCGACTGTTCCTCAGGATAATAATTTTCGGGATCTACCGAGCAGTACAAAGCCCGTGCAGCAGGCGAACCATAATAATTTTCTAAATGATTAAGAATTGGACCTCCGGAAAAAGAAAGATAAAGATCATATTCTTTTATTAATTCGGGAGTGATGAATTCATAATCTTTTCGCTCTAATTTGGCTAAAGTAACGGGAGTGTCAATATCATAAAATGCTTTTATGCCTTTTGCCTTTTTTATAACCCAGTTTCCGACCTCCACGCCTTGTTGCACGTAGGATCCGACGATAACAACATCAGCCGTTTTGACTTCTTCTTTATAACATTCAAAAAGTTCTTTGTTTGTTTGATATAAGCCCAACTCGCAAAAATCCGGAAACGGCATATCACGATTAGCAGCATAATAAGGCACATCTTTTTCTAAAAATAATATTGTATGCCCCGCTCGGTAAAGTTCTTTTAGTAATGCTCTGTAAGTAGTGGCATGACCATTTCCCCAGGATGAGGTGACTGATAATCCTATAATGACAAACTTCATATTTTCTGTTTTAATATTATATTCTGACTGCTAGCAATGACTCGTTAAAAATAGTCTGCAAAAGTTTCGACCTTTGGTGATAGGTATGTTGTTCGATTACTTTTTTGTAGGCAGCGTTGCCAATTTCGTGTGCTCTTTCTTCGGTAAGTGTGCTGAGAATATGGGCAACTTCTTCTCCACTTCTGGCAATCAGGATTTCTGTATCGGGCTCAAAAAACATTTCTATACCTTCCCAATAATCGGTAATAATACAGGCAGCGGCTCCTGCGGCCTCAAATACTCTGGTGGCGGGAGAATAGCCATATTTTGCCATACTGTCCCTGCTGATATTCAGTACCGTTAGAGGCGTTGAGTTAAAAGCATTATGATCATCAGTGTAAACATGTCCGATATAGTTTGTATTTGCAGGCAACGGCTTATCTTCCCAGCCACTTCCTCCCAAAATAAAATGATGGTTGGGCAGCAGCTCAGCAGCTTTTATAAAAAATTCTTCGACTCTGCTTTCTCTGTCCGGAAGTCTGTTTCCCAAAAAAGCAAGATCTGACCTGAACCTTTCTTCGGGTTCTACCGGAAAATGAGTATGTGTATCAAGCGCATTATATACAGGTATACATTTTTTTGCTCCTTTTGATTCATAAGCATTGATGACAGGATTTCCGCCACCGTACGTAAGGATATAATCATACAATGGAATAAGATTATGGAATGGATCATCAGGGTTATTTTCGATCCTGTCTAAAGTAGCTGGCGCATCGACATCCCAAAAAATAATCAGGTTATTTTCGTTTTTAAGTTCTGTAACGGCTTTTTCCAGAAAATCATCAAAAGCTCCTACTCCACTTGCCTTAATAATGACATCTGCAGCAACGGCATCGTTCAGGCATCTGGTTAATTCTTCTTCTTCGCTTTTATATACCTCCACTTTACAATAATCCGGAATTTCTATATCTCTGTTTTTCTGACGATCATAAATATCTGGTTCATAAAATGTTACGCTATGCCCCAGATTATGAAGTGCTCTTACAATTCCCCTGTAATACGTGGCAGCTCCATTCCAATAAGCTGAGACGATACTAGAGCCAAAAAATGCGATGTTAAGTTGTTTTCCATTCATAATTCAGCAGTTTTTTTGAGCATTCCTTTTTCTCCTTTTTTATTGATTTCGAGTTGCTCTATTATCGTTTCAAGTTCATCTGCTCTTTGTGCGCAGGTATGCTTTTTTAAAATTGTTTTGTAACCTCTAAGTGCCATTGAGAGCGCAAAATCCGTGTCGGTCAACAGTTTTTTCATTAGCTCTTTCATTTCGTGTCCATCTTTTGCCATTAAGAAATCTTTCCCCGGAGTAAAGAGTCCTTCTTCATCCTTCCAGGGAGAAGAAATTAATGGTATACCGCATGCCATTGCTTCAAAAGGTCGTATCGTAGGTATGCCGGGCAATAATTTTACATAAGGTCCTCTTGGTACATGAACAGTAAGTTTGTATTTGGCAAAAACCTCAGGAACTTTGTAGTTGGGCAAATAACCGCCATATTCTATTCCGGCATCGCGAAGTGCTGTCAATGCTTCATCGGGATAACGTACGCCGTACACTTTTGCTTTTAGTCCGAGTTCTTTTATTGGTTTTATGAGAAATTCCATAAGTTCCTCCGTGCGTTCATTGTCTCCCCAATTGCCAATCCAGACCAGATCACCTTCTTTTTGGGTTTCAGGTCCCGGATAAAATAAGGAAGTATCGGCTGCTTCGTGCCAAACCCATACGTTTTTCAGCCATTTGTTTTTCAAATAAATATCCCGAAGTACATTTCCAAAAACAAGTGCTCCGTCGTAATTTGAAAAATCATAACGCTGCATACTTTTTTTGTCTGATACTGCCCTGTGATGTGTGTCGTGAAATAAAAGCTGGTACTTATATTTATTCTTTAAAAGACCTATTTCTTTTACCAGTTGAGGTTCGTTCCATTCATGAACAATAACGACATCAACGCCTTTAAGCATTTTATTGTAATCCGGATTTTCAGCATCATAAAATGTGGTTTCTAATAACGGATAGTATTTTTTATATTCTTCTGCCTTTGCTTTACCGTGATCCCGAATCAAATTTTCAAGGCTCCACGAATTTTTGGGTTCGTATACTTTTACAGAATGCCCTTTTTCAATAAGTGCTGTTGTTACGCCTCTTAAAAAATGGGCGTTCCCATGATTCCAGTCCGAAGCCAGGGAGTGATAAAACATTGCTATCTTCATGCTATTTCTTTATTTTTTAATGTTTCTAATTTTCTTTGTCTAATGAGACTTTTATAAACCTCAAAATAATTTGCCGCCATTGCCTGCTCTGTAAAGCTTTCGGCGCATTTCATTGATTTTATGGCCAGCTGAATTCTGAGTTCCTTATCTTCAATGAGTTGTTGTAAAACCAGTAAAGCTTCTTCATCATTAAAAGGATCAAAATAAAGGGCTGTTTCTCCCCATATTTCGTTTAAAGTACTAATGTTGCCCAGCGCCAAAGTACAGCCTGCATGAGCTGATTCCAGAATGGCAAGTCCAAAAGGTTCGTATTTAGCCGGCATTACAAACAATGCTGCTTTGAGCATTAGTTCCTGTAATGCTTCTGCCGATAATTGTCCTAAAAAATATATATTTTGAAGTTCCTGTTCATTCCTATTTAATGAATCATTACCTGCCACATAAACAGGCCACTTCAGTTGTTTTGCGATACGGGAAAGAAGGCTGATGTTTTTTGCCTCATCCCAAATACGCCCTGCGGTAAGGATAAAAGGTTCTTTTTTTTGCGTTGAATATGCTTTACTGCCGCTTCCGTTATAGATCACTTTAGCGGAACCTGTTTTCCCGTACGCTTTATTCGCATCATCTAATATGGCTTTGGTTGGTGCGATCAGAATATCCGAATTATGCAAAGCCTTTTTTACTGTTTCTTTATACTTTTTCCATTCAATGGGAAGTTTCTCTTTTTTTACAGCTTCCCACCAGGTTTGTACGCAGGAATGAAATACAGTAACGACAGGGCAATCCCAAATTTGATTTACCTGACCATAATTATTAAAATGGATAATATCGGGCTGTACTTTTTCATAGACTTCCCGAATCCAGATTGCTGCCTGTTGAACATCCTCCCACGGATTCTCCATCCATTCTAGTTTATAGTCACTGCAATACAAGTTTACATTTTTTAATGCTTTGATCTGATCTGACTGCTGTTTAACCGGTTTTCCGCCCATAGTCATCAGGTGAATTTCGGTATTATAATTCTCCAAGGCTTTGCAAAGGCTCACGGCATATGTCCACACGCCGCCTACAGTATCCGCAGTCATCAATATCTTTAGCCTATCTGCCATAAATCCTGTCGATTATTTGTGCTGTTTTTAAATATTCACCCGCTGTAACAGGATCATAGCCTATGGAATTACGAACTTTTTTTGCCCACACCAGCCCTGCTTTTCCACCCCAGTTATCAGGAGGGCTTACCAGTATTTCCTTAGCAGTACCTTTGTATTTTTCTGCCTGAAAATCATAAAAGGAACCGTTTATGTTTTTGAATGCCACACCGCCTTCGGTACCATAAAATACCGCTCTTATTACGGCATCTTCACCTGCTGAGGCATGCCATGAACATTCGAGCGTAATAGCAGATTCTTTGTCGGTAAGCATACTTATTTTGGCAAAATCTTCTACTTTATTTTCATTAGGTTCCAGCTTGGTACCTTTACTAAATAGGTAACTTTTTAGCTCGTTAACCTCGGGATAACCAAGGCAACACATCGCCATATCAATCAGGTGGATTCCCAGATCCATGACGCAGCCGCCACCGGACTGGTTGATGTCGTAAAACCACTCTTTATCGGGTCCGTAGGCGTTATGAAAAACCAATTCTACCGCATATATTTTTCCTATCTGGCCTTCTGTTATGGTATCATAAACGGCCTGAAAAGCTTTTGTATAGCGGTACGACAAATCAACAGAAAGTAATTTATCTGCCTCCTTAGACGCTTTTATAACCTGCTCCACTTCTTCTGCTGTTCTGCCCAAAGGTTTTTGGCAAAAGACTGCTTTTCCAGATTTGAGGGCTTGCAGTGACTGAGACGCATGAAGCGCGCTTGGTGTAGCAATAACAACCCCGTCTATATCGCGATTTCTATAAATTTCTTCGGGTGATGAAGCGAGAACGGCTTCTCCAGCTACTTTTAATGCTTCTGCGGCGTTTTGCTCACTGGTTTCTGCTATGGTAACGCTGCTGATTTTTCCTTTATTCAGAAGTACTTCCATTCTGTTTTTGCCTATCCAGCCTACACCTATAAAACCCAAAGACAATGTTTTAGTGTCGTATTCTATTTCCATATTAGTGTTCATTTAGTATTAAAGCCTTTATAAAACCATCCGGCCGATCGCAAAGCATTTGAAGCGCTTCGTCTGTTTTCTGAAGCGAAAAAGTATGTGAGAAAAGCGGGAAAGGATCCATTTTTCCCGATTCAATTGCTTTTATAGCCTCCTGCATTCCCTTTATATATTGCTTTGAATCTCTTTCATGCGCATTGATCATATCGATACCACGCCAATTAAGAAGCTGCATATTTACCTGTCGCATTCCGTCCTGATGAAATCCGGCTACAATTAGTTTTCCTCGTTCTGCAGTCAGTTCAATGGCAATATTTAACGGCCATTCTTTTCCCGTTGCTTCTATAACTCTTTCACAAAATTTCTCATCGGTTAGCGTCTTAACTTTCTCTATTATTTGATAATGATCATCCATCTTAATCACATGATCTGCTCCTGCGTTGAGTGCTGCCTCAAGTGAAAAATCTCTTTGAGAGACAGCAATAACCTTTGCTCCTGCTGATTTTGCCAACTGAATAAGCAAAAGTCCAAGAAAACCAGCTCCAACAACAGCAACGGTCTGTCCTTCTTTTATATCACTTCTGTTAAAGATATTGAGTGCACAACCAAGCGCTTCGCCGGGAAAAGGTTTGTCTTTTAAATGCGATGGCAATAAAACAATATCTTCTGCTTTGGCTATGTCAAACTCCGCATAGGCGTTATAAGAAAGAAAAGCTACACGATCTCCTTTAGAAAAACCAGTTACATCAGAGCCTAACGATTCTATAATTCCCCATCCTTCATGCCCCGGATTGCCTGATGGAACAGGATATGAAAACCAGTCTCTGCCCTGCCAGACCGGTATGTTTGAAGCGCAGACACCGCTTCCTTCTAATTTAATCAGTACTTCTCCTTTTTTGGGCTTTGGTCTGGCAGTGTTTTCTATTTTTATTTGTCCCGGTGCTGTAATAACAGCAGCTTTCATAGTATCGTTATTGCCAGACAGCGCTTCTTTCTTTCCCTTTGTTGTCTTATCTTTTATTGCTAAATTCTCCATTAGATTACTGCTTCTTTAGATGAAACTTCAACTTCGGCGGCGTTTGAATATCTGGTATTTTTCAGCCAGTCGGTTAAACGCTGCACGCCTTCATCAACAGAAACTTTAGGCAGCCATCCTGTTGCTTCTGTGAATTTAGAAGTATTGGAGACATAGTATTGCTGATCGCCTGTTCGCCATTCTTCGTGAGAAATAACCATATCCTGACCTGTGTTGTCCTTGATAATATCGAGTATTTCTAAAAGGCTGATGGTATTTTTTGGGCCTCCGCCGATGTTAAAAGCATTTCCGGCAATCTTATCCATATTGGCCTGTGCCAAAAGAAATGCGTTTACGAGATCGTCAATAAAAAGAATATCCCTTACCTGTTTGCCATTTCCGTAAATAACGATTGGTTTATTTTCGAGTGCACTGATGATAAAGTGCGCTACCCAGCCCTGATCTTCGGTACCAAATTGATGTGGACCGTAAATACAGCTCATTCTGAATACAGCGGTTTGTAGTCCGTAAGACCTGCAGTAATCCAAAACATATTGATCGGAAGCTCCTTTAGAACAGCCATATGGACTATGAAAATCGAGTGGACGGTTTTCATCAATTCCTTCTTCCAGATATTCCGGATTTGAAGGATAATATCGGGTGTCATCCATAAAGAAGTTCTGATCAGAGAGATTTCCGTATACTTTATTGGTGGATGTAAAAACCAAAGGCGGCTGATGAGGAGAATTACGAATGGCTTCAAGGAGCATAAAAGTTCCTTTAAGATTCGTCGTAAAGTCATGTACGGGATTTGTAAGAGACGAAGTAACAGCAACCTGAGCTGAAAAATGAAAAATTTGTTCTGCTTTGTTTACACATTGTTGCAGCACGTCACTTTCGCAGATATCGGCAATTTGCACATAAAGTCTGCTTCCGTACGTTTCTTTGAGCCACTGCAGGTTTTGTTCTACTCCATCTCGTGATAAGTTATCGTATATCATCACGTTTTTTCCTTCTTCAAGTAATCTGGCAGCAAGATTGGTGCCTATAAAACCTGCTCCTCCTGTAATTAATGTATAAGAAGTGTTCTTATCAATTGTATACCTTTTCTCAATATAGTGGTGATCATTAATTTTTTTCATACCTTCTTTAGCTAATAGTTTATACAATAATTTTTCGGTGCCGTCATATTTTTTCATTCCGAAATAATATTCGCGGTCATCCAAATGAAAGCCTCCTACTGTTGGATAATTCGGATTTAAATCTTTTAATCCGTACCAGTATACGCGCTCTGTGCCGGTATTTATGGCATTTTTAAATTCCTGCCATTGTTTTACTTCATCGTTTTGCCAGGTCGAAAAGCCTGCTTCTGTTATCCAGATTTCTTTTTCCTGAAAATTTTCTTCGAGAACTTCTCTTACTGCGGCTATATTGTCTTCCCAGCTGGTCCATTGCTGGTCAAATACCGATGGAAAACCGTGAATTCCCACAGCATCAATATGAGTGAGAGCTCCTTTTTCGATCATCATTCTGAGCCAGTTCGGATCTATAGGACTCATTCCTCCCAATAGCGTTTTCTTTCCACGGTGTTTTGCCCAATAAGAAGCCATTCCTATCATTTCGGCAAATGTGCTCCAGGAATAATCCATCGTAAAGTCGTATTCTATTCTGTTATTCGGTTCATTCCACAATTCAATCCATTCAAAATGTTCGCCGTATCGGGTTATAATGACATCTACAAAATCGGCGAAATCTTTTGGGTTTCTTGGCGGGGCCGAAACCTTAGGAGCGGTTCCCAAAGAAGGTGGTGTGTAGAGTAAACAAGGGAGAATTTCAATATCTGGCGTAACTTCGGCAAAGAACCAGTCATACCAGTCTGAACCTCCTTCGACATGCCATTCTGCCCATGAAATTCCGGTTCTTAGCTGATTGATTCCTATTTTTTTTAAATCGGCAACAGCTTCTTTTACCCTGCTGTACTCGCCCGGACGAAACCATTCTACCATGCCTACCTTAGGTGTATTGTCGTTCATAATGCTTTTTTTAAACGGTTAATCCTCGCGACACCAATTCCTCGGCAGCACTGTTTACTTTATCTTCTGCGATTTGTCCTTCAAGCCAGTCGGCCAATTCTGCAAGCCCATCTTCAAATCGTACTTGTGGTTCAAAGCCTAATAGGATTTTAGCTTTTTGAAGGTCTGCAAAACAATGTCTTATATCCCCGACTCTGTATTTACCATTAAGTTGCGGAGCAATATCTTTATCCATTACTTTGGCGAGTTTTTCGGCAATTTCAACAATGGTATACTGGTTACCACTTCCAATATTTATCACTTCACCATCAGCTTCGGGAGTTTCAAGTGCCAGTCTGCAGGCTCTCGCTACATCATGTACATGTACAAAATCTCTTTTTTGCAATCCGTCTTCATAAATTAAAGGCTGGTTATCGTTTAGCAGTCTTGAAGCAAAAATCGCCAACACACCCGTGTACGGATTGGATAATGCCTGACGGGTGCCATAAACATTAAAAAATCGAAGCGCGGTTGCAGGAATATTATAAGCTTTCCCGGTCATAAGGCACAAACGCTCCTGATCGTATTTTGAAAGTGCATAGACTGAAGAAAGACATGGTTTTTTAGTTTCGGGCGTTGGTAACGGATAGAGTATTTCGTTGTTACGATACAACTCCCATTTTTGTTCTTTTAAATTTGCAAGCGTACGCTCGCACTCTTCTACAGGCAAATTATCTGAAGTTTTATACATGCCTTCACCATAAATACTCATACTCGATGCTACAACAAGTTTTTCTACAGGATTTTCGATAACGGCTTCAAGTAATACAGCTGTTCCTTTATTGTTTACATCCGTATAGTTTTCTATTTCATACATGCTTTGTCCCACTCCTACCATAGCGGCAAAGTGAAAAACGGCATCTACATCCTGCAAAGCCTCTCTAACTAAATCAGCGTCTCTTACATCTCCAATAATCAATTCTGCTTCGGGGTTGAGGTACTCCGGACGCTGCATCAATGGTCCATGAACCTGTGGCGAAAGATTGTCGAGTATTCTTACTGTATATCCGTTTGAAATAAGTTCGTCTGTAAGATGTGAGCCTATAAATCCGGCACCTCCTGTAATTAGTATTTTCTTATTCATAGTATCTGTTTTTATATTAAAAAAATGACTGCTCCTGCGGCATTATTGTTATTTTTTGAATTTGCGCTGCTTTGCGATTATTGATTGCATGCCAAACTTCATCGGCAATGTCCATTGGGTTTAAACTTCCCTGGCCAAGAGCACTGGCTATTTTAGCCGGATGGTTTTGAAAAAAATCGGTATCTGTTATTCCGGCTCTTATAACGGTTATACCAATTGATGAATCTGTTTCGATCCTTAATGTTTCGGCTATTACTTCTAATGCGGCCTTAGTAGCACTGTAAACCCCTCCATAAGGGTATATTTTATCAGCCGATACAGAAGAAATAAAAATAATTTTTCCCTTTTTTTTTGTCTCCATTGAAGGAACAAAGGCTCTGATACATCGCAAGGCGCCTACTACATTTGTCTGAATGACATCCAGCCATTTTTCAGGATCTCCTTCTGTCAGTTTTTCATGTATACCTTTGCCTGCGTTTATAATTAAAACATCTGGCAGTACTGCATTTTGTTTCATCCATAAAAAAAGCTCGTCTACGTCTTTGGCTTTTGTTACATCACAATGCTTGTATATTATGTAGTTACGAGAGATTTCTGGGGCTGTTATATCGGCATTTATAACATTTATTCCATTTTCAGAAAGCTTCGAACAAATTGCTTTTCCTATTCCGTTACTCCCTCCTGTTACGAGTGCTGTATGCATAAAAAAATTATTTAAATCTTCAATGTTTTCAAATCTAAATCTCCCAAAAATCGATTTTTTACAAAATTTTAATTTTTTATTACATAATAATCACGTAGTGAAATAAGGTTAAAATTTAGTTCTTAAATGACAGGTTAAATCAATTCCGCTAACTTCGGCATACTTTATATTAGTAACCAAAAAGCCCCCCCTTCAATGCAAACAAATATTTTTTGTACCTGTATTTTTTTTGATTTACGTTTACAAAACATAATGTTAAAGAATTTCACTTATATTAGCATTAAATTATTAGCTGTCTGATATCCTACGATGCAAGAAATTTTAGAAATTAAAGAATTAAATACTGATGATATAAAATTTCTTAAGCGAGAATTAAAAAAAACATATCTGCTTCTATTTTTTTTATCCCTTTATTCTATTGTACTGCCAATTTATCTTATTTATCTAATTATTAACAAATCCGATAAAGAAGATAAAGGATTTGGATTACTGATGGTATTAGTGATTTTTAGCTTTTGGACTTATACTACAATAAAAGCAATACCAAAAACGAGAGAAGAAAAACAGCGATTGTTATTGCAAAAAAAGATAGAAGGAAATGTGCAAGTCGTAGAAAAAGAGATTGTAACCAATGAAGGTTATGAATCGGACACTCTCTCTTATGAAATAGCGATTTATTCGCAGGTTGAAGAGAAATATAGGAACATTTCAATTGATAAAAAGGAATATGCTAAAATTGAGGTTGGAGATTTTGTAAGGATTACGTACTTTACAGACAATACTTCTATAAAAACATTAATTTTTAATGAACAACATTTAAAGTACAAGTCTTTTACCAACACTAGAATCTTTGGCAATAACAAAACGTTATTCAAGTAATAAGTATTTTACTTTAACAACATTTTTTCCGTAATTGCTATTATTGATGCACCATCAATACCGGTAACTTCGGCATACTTTACATTTGGTAACCAAAAAGAACCTCCTTCAATAGGCACAAATATTTTTTCTAAGCTTAAAATAAAAAATAATTAAATACTTCAATATTGTATTATTTTCGTTTTACTTATAACTTATCTTTTACGCAATTAATCAAAAATGGGACAACATATTACTATTATTTATGCAAATGAAAAATTAGAGATTGATAATAAAATACCGCATTTTTACGAAAATGAGCACTTAATAATTCCATACATTAATGATTCACGCGATGCGGTTGAAGAATTACAAAAGATATGTAAAGAAGGGATGACGCTTGACGAATTATTTAATTTTTATATTGATACAGAATACATTTTAAACAAGGATAAAATTAGTTTTCTCGAAGAATATAAAGGATTAAATAATGATTTAAATGATTTAGAAGACATAGCTTTAGTTGAATTTTTGAAACTGTTAAAACTTCCGGATTTTACAGTTTTAAGCTACGATGATTTAGCTGGAGATTACATTTTAAATTTTGAAAATTTTATTTATAAAAATTCCGATAGAGAATTCTATAAACTTAATATAAGTATGGATAAAGCATATCTCTATAAATATCAAGGTTGTAAAAATCATTGCTTAAAAGAGATGGAAGCTAGAAGAAAAAAATAGAAAAAAAGGAATAGAAAAATCCCATTTGTTAGAATGGGATTTTATTTTAATAACATCTTTCCGTAATTGTTTTTTCTGATTATAAGCAGAAGTTATCGCGGCAATTATTTAGAGATAATCTTACCTGATTTAAATTTGAAAAATGCCCAGTTGATACATTTTATATTATTTTTTTGGATCAACGCTTAACGGAGGAAGTGTTGTCTTCTTTTCGTTCATCATTTTTTTCACCTGCTCAATGGTTCTAAAACGTTCTATTTGCATTTCACCTGTAAAAGTTTCGCTCTGAGGCGCTCTTGGAGGTATTTGACCGTACGTCTTCATCAGTTCAGCTATGGCCTGATTAAAAACTACTGCAGTCCATGTCTTTTCTGTCCAGCTGTTCATAAACAAGTCATAACGTTCCTGAGGATCCTGCCATAAATTATAAATAGCAGGCACTGTCGCTACATAAGTTTCATTACCTCTCCAGCCTAGCTGTTGGCCTGGCATATCACTACCAGCAATTGCGCCATTATCTCCGCGCGTATTAAATACTGCTTTGAATTTTCCTATGCGTACTGCCCCTGGCGACAATTCAGCTTCTGTAAAATAAAACCATCTATCACGCAATGGCGCTCCTTTTTTGAATAACACATTTGACATGTCATAACTATCAAAAACCATATCTACTCCCGCTCTGTCTTTTTTAGGAAGTTCTACACCGGCAAGGCTTGCAAATGTTGCCATAAGATCAAGTCCTCCCACAATATCATGGCTTTCACTTCCTGCTTCAATTTGTCCAGGCCACCAGGCAATGGCTGGTACACGGCTACCACCCTCCCTGTCAGTTCCTTTTGTACCTCTGAATGGTGTATAACCCGAATCAGGATGTACATCCTGCCAGGCGCCATTATCAACTGTGTAGATTACTATCGTATTATCTGCAATACCAAGAGAGCGAATTTTATCCATGATACGGCCTACATTGTAATCCATTTCTACAACAGCATCAGAGTACTTACTTTTTCCCGAAGATTTGCCTGCAAATTGTTTGGAAGGCAGATTGGGCTGATGATTTTTAGCAAAGTTAATGCACATGAAAAACGGATCATTGCTTTTCCCATATTCGTCAAGCTGTTTCAGGTTATTTTCTACCATCATCATATCCAGCTCAGCAATGTTCTCTTCGGTAACTTTACTTACTTCACGTGCTTTTCCGCCAGCTTCTCCTTCGAGTACACCTGTAGTTACTTTTTTGAAAAGCGCCAGCATTTCTGGAGACATTTCAGGATTCCAGGACTCAAAAGCATAGGTGTAAGCATTCAAGTGATACAAAACTACGTTCTGCATTTTATCAAAACCCTGGGCAATAGGCATGGAATAGTCGGCTTCACCCAAGTGCCATTTTCCTGAAAAATAAGTTTTATAATTGGCTTTCTTAAGTACCGATGCCAGTGTCCACTCTTCTTTTGGCAATCCGCCCCCTTGCCCTTGAAAAGCAACAGTAGTCATACCACTACGGTTCGGGATACGGCCTGTTAACATTGCCGCCCGTCCTGGTGTACAGCTTGGTTGTCCGTAAAACGACCAAAACTGCATGCCTTCGTGGGCCATTTTGTCAAGGTTCGGCGTTGGCATACCGCGCCCAACTCCTCCACCATATACTCCCAAATCTCCCCAACCGGTATCATCTGATATAAGCATTATAATATTGGGTTTCTTTTTAGTTTGAGCCTTTATATTATAAAATGACAATAAAAATAAACTCGTAAAAACTACTACTAAGGTATTCTTTTTCATAATTTGTAATTTTAGGGTTACTATTTCATGCTAAAATTACAAGCATTGATACTTTAATGTATTTATAACTAGTCTGTTTGAGGTTTCATATTATAAAATGAAACCACATTTCTATACAATTACTCCCATTCCCTTGTCAAGTTTGTGAGAGCAGACCATTTAAAGACTTTAAAAAACATATTTCCAGGGTTTATAACTCCAAAAGACGAAAATTTATAATTCAAGTTGTGGCATACCGCATCATAATCTATTGCAAAATGGCTCATCTTTAATTACTTTACACAATCCTTACTACACATAAACAAATTATTCTTTAATTCGAGACGTAAATTTTGTAATTTATAAATCATATTATATAAGCAGGGGTTTATGGGATACTTGAAATTTGATAATTATGATAGAAATCTAATTTTCAATTTCCAAATTTTTATTTATGATAAATCCCGTAACACCTTGGACATCAACAGTCAAATCTGATATTATAAACAGTAAACTTCTGTTTGAAACAACAATGTCGCAATATAAACTGCAGGTTCATAATGCCGGGGATTCTATATGGCTTACTGCAGACTGGCCAGAAACAGGAAGTATTGCCTTTAGGCTTGCTTTTGGAATGAACAGTGATTTTGAGCGAACTTCTGTCAGCAAAACAAAAGACAAAATTATAATATTTGCCTGCACCAGATTAGGTGATTATACGATCAGCATCTCGTTTCCCGAAAGTAATCCTTTGGTATTTCGGTATACCACAACCTTTACAGCTTCATCACCATTATTAATTCCGTTCTGGCCTCGAGATATTGTACCCCTTACCATTGATGGTAAAGTAGAAAACACAGCTGGCGTTATACATGCAAAGCAAGTGGGCACACGATCCGGACAAATCTTTTTTAGTATGACCAAACCTAAAAGCGGTTCCGTGTTTTACTTTCAGAATCTGTCGGCAATGTCAGCCTATTGCGATGTCACTGATACTTCGTTATCAGAATCCGTTGGGGGCCAATGGCCTGAAATCGGTTTTCAGTTTCCCGTAAACCGCAATAAACCGGTTCCCGCCGGTATTGAGTATACTATTTCGGACGCTTTTGTAATATTGGATGAAACTATTTTTGAAAAGGACTATGAACTTACAACCCAATTCCTGAATAATCTGGCTGCAATTTATTCTCTGCTTCCAAAGCCAGAACCAACCTATCAGGATTGGCATTCTATTGCAGATAAAGTAATCAACGGACTGCACATTAATAAGGCATGCTGGACGGTTGTAAAAGGTATCCCTTACCTCAATGCTTACGCCGGAGATTATACAACACCGGCTGAAATTATGGTTCAGCTCGCAGTACTCCTTCCGTTGCATGAATATCTGGAATGGTCTGGTAAAGAACATCCTTTGTACGATGATCTCGAGAAAGGCATTAAGTATTTTTATGATGAAAGAGTGAAGAGTATTGTGAGATGGCATCCCGCGCTTGAAGATAAACTGGACAAGTCTGAAGAACAAAAACGTGAAATGGTAATGGATTCCTGGTACCTGCACCACCCGCTTTTGAACCTTTCGCGTCTGGCGCACCGGGGTGATAAAATTGCCTCAGAACTTTTTCTGAATTCATTAGACTTTGTTATTAAAGTAGCACATCATTTTGATTACAAATGGCCTGTTTTTTATAAAATGACCACATTAGAAGTGCTGAAAGCAGAAACAGCTCCAGGAAAGGGTGGTGAGCAGGACGTGGCAGGATCATATGCCCATATAATGCTGATGGCGTATAAGCTCACCGATGAAAAACGTTATCTGAATGAGGCAATTAAAGCGCTGAAAAGTCTGGAAGGTCTTGCTTTTGACATTTTTTATCAGGCTAACAATACCGCATTTACTGCAGGTGCACTGGCCGAATTGTATATTGAAACCAATGATCAGAAATACCTGGATCTTAGTTATTGCTGTCTTGCCGGTATTTTCAACAACGTTCAGCTTTGGGACTGCAACTATGGAAATGGTAAAAATTTCCCGAATTTCTTTTCAGCTTTTCCTTTAAATGATGCTCCTTATACAGCTGCATACGAAGAATTTGAGGTTTATATAGCTTTAGATCATTACATGAAAGTTACAGAAGGATTAGAAATTCTACCGGCCGTAAAAGTATTGATACCCGAATTTATCAAATATGCAGTGAGCAGACTTCCATATTATTATCCACCATTATTGCCGCAGGATATGATTAATGAAGAAGTCAGAACTGGTGAGATACTAAAAGATTTATGGGTACCATTAGAGGATCTGCAGGATGGCTGGAACAAATCCGGAGAAGTCGGTCAGGAAGTTTATGGTGCCGGTATACCATTTGGTGTTATTGCAAGGCAGCATTTTCAACTAAAGGAATTAAAAATTAACGGATTTCTTAATTATCCGTTGATTAAGCTTCGCTATGGAAAAAAATCAGTAACGTTTCATGTAGGCGGTAATGGACAATTTCCGGCAAAACTCATCATGTCCGGACCAAAATCACAGCTTTCAAAAATAAAAGTTGAAGTCAAAAATAAATTGGCATTTCGCCCATTAACAGCTGAAACTTCTGGTGAATTTGACTTTCCCGGCGGCAGTATGGTTAGAATATCATGGTAACTAAATTTATAAAACTATTATTAATTAAAAATTCAAAAACATGAAAATTATTGATACAAAAACCCATGGATATGTGGATTATATCATGGGACTATTTTTACTGGCAGTACCTTCTTTATTTGGCTTAAATCTGTCTGCGATGGAAAGTACTATCTTCTATATTGTGGGCGTTACGGCATTAATTTACAGCTTGCTCACTAATTATGAATTAGGGGCTCTAAAGATAATTCCAATGAAAGGTCATTTGGCATTGGATATTTTCTCCGGAATCTTTCTTGCGGCTTCACCATGGCTATTAGGTTTTGCTGATATTGTGTACAAACCTCATTTGGTTCTTGGTCTCATTGAGATAGGTGCCGCACTTTTGACAACTTCAAAATCAAGAGTAGAAATAAAGTACAGACAATAAACTATTTTCTTCAAAACAAGAAGATACTTTTTGCAAACAGACAGGTCATTTATGGAAAAAATAAACGAATACTGGCATAAGACCGAAACGGCCTTAATGGCATTTTGGCCCAATCTTTTATCCGCTATTTTAACCCTCGTTTTAGGTACAATCATTATTAAAGTTTTCAGGGCGATAATGATGCGGCTTATCAACAGGAAAAGGTTTGACGCAACACTTTTAAAATTTGTGATGGATGTCCTGATCTGGACATTTCGTGCCTTGCTTTTTGTTAGTGTCATTACCAAACTTGGAGTCGAAACTTCTGTGTTTGTTGCCGCAATAGGTGCAGCCGGTCTGGCAATTGGCCTTTCACTTCAGGGATCTCTGGCAAACTTTGCCGGAGGTCTGCTGATTATTCTTTTCAAGCCACTTCGCGTTGGCGACTACATCGAAGCACAAGGTGAATCAGGAACCGTTGTCGCAATATTCATCTTCAGTACCAAAATCATTACGCCAAACAACCAGTCGGTCTATATTCCAAACGGTGCTTTATCAAATGGGATAGTTAGAAATTTTTCCAAGGAAATGACCCGCCGAACAGATATTACGCTTAGTGTCAATCACAACAGCGAACTGCATCAGGTTAAATCAATAATCCACAATGTACTAAAAGCAGACAAGAGAATTCTGCAACAGCCTGAACCCTTGGTATTAATTAAAGATTTGACTTCAGAAGCCATGCTTTTGTCTGTATTTGCCTGGACAGCAAATGCAGATTTTGGATTTGTGGTTTCTGATTTTTATGAAAACATAAAAAAGGCTTTTAAAGAAAATAATATTGGTATTCCAGCATTAAAAAGGGAAATAGTTATTGAAAAAACCGATTCCCATCATTTATGATAAACATTATAAAGCCTGGTTATCTTATAATTGTATAACTACAGTTGCTAAACTTGTAAGCGTAACATGCTTATTTGTTGTCTTTTAGCCGAACTGTGAACGAGAGCCGTTCCATTTAATTAAAACTTATGCGATATGTTTTATCACGATTCAAAACTTCAATACGAAGTAAAAGTTGACAAGCCGGATCCGATGTTTGCAAAAATGCTGCAGCAGGCGATTGGCGGAATAGAAGGCGAAATCAGAGTTTGCCTTCAGTACCTGTTTCAATCTTTTGGTTCCAGAGGCCCTGCCAAGTACCGAGACATGCTAATGGAGACCGGTACAGAAGAATTAGCTCATATTGAAATGCTTGCCACTGCTGTAGCCCTTAATCTGGAACCGGCATCAAGTGCCTTCAAAGACGAAATGGCTGCAGAAAGCCCGATTGTGGAAGCCATTATGGGCGGTGCTGACCCAAGACATTACCTGTCAGCCGGAATGGCAGCATTGGCAACAGACAGTAACGGCGTACCTTTTAATGGTTCGTGGGTAGTTGGAAGCGGAAACCTTGCCGCGGACATGTATGCCAATGTAATGGCCGAATCTACAGGCCGTGTTTTGGCTACCAGATTATGGAATATTACAGAAGACAAAGGCATGAAAGATATGCTTGCCTTTTTGATTGCCCGCGACACCATGCACCAAAACCAATGGCTGGCCGTTTTAGAGGAAATTGGAGGCCTTGAAGGAAACCATCCAATTCCAAATTCATTCCCGCAAGCCGAAGAAAATTCTAAATTCAGCTACTCTTTTCTTTCTACCAACATCGAGACTGAAATTGATCAGGATACAGCGGCAGGCAGATGGGCAAGCGGAACATCAATTGATGGTAAGGGTGAATTTACATTTGAGAAAGCGATTCCTTACGGAGAGAAACCAAATCTTGCACCACCCCACCCTGACGGCTTTGCACAAACACAGCAAATGATCGACAAGGAAAATGGTTTTTTCAAAACAGTATTCAGAAATCTTTAGTACAATGCAAAATACATTGCTGATACATTTCGAGCTGAGTAAATTTTTTCATTCCAACAAACTCTTCAGAATACTGAGGAGTTTGTTTTTTTGCTGCCAAATTGATAGAGGCGTATTATTTTGATTTGCCAAATGTAAATTTGATAAGAATTTTTCATTTTCATATAAAAACAATTAATGGTATAAACCTAATTTTAAGCATCTTATAACTTTAAATCAATGACAATGGAAAATTTACAATATTACACTGGAGAAGAACTTCTAAGAAATCCTTTTTACAGCCAGCAAAATAATGACAATAGCATGAGCTCTGAGGATAGCACTGAAAAACCCAGTAAACCAGATGAAACAGGAACTGATCCAAAACGTTATGAACCTAATAAATTTGAGAAAGGCTCTAACGAAAAATCAGGAGGTGACGGAAGTACAGAAAGTGCAGCTAAAAAGCTGAACAATTGATAAGGATTTCAATAAGGAATCGCCCCTAGACGAAGTTATTCTGTTAAGATTAACCATATTCAGTATCATTTAATACCTTGAAAATAGTATGAACATAACGTATTTCTTAACCGGTTCCTATAATGACGTAGATAATGATTTTGAACTCACGATTAGCACGATAACAAGCATCGATCAATCTGAATCAAAAGACAGCTGCGAAGTTGTGCTTACAGATATTTCATCTGAAAATAAGCTAATGTGGCAGACGACGCAGCCTACATTTGTATTATGTCTTAACGATCTGGATGAATTTATTATTGAGAACAATATCTTGTTTTATAGCAAGATCCTTACTTCTTCTCATCGTGATAATGCTGTAGATAAGGAACTGGAAGGTTTTGTTTTAAACAGACTGGAGTATTAACTAACGGAGACATTATCAACTTTACCATTGTTGAAACAACATACCTACTTTACTAAAACCCCAATTTAAGTAAATCATGATTTGCGAATAGTAGAATCTGGAAACTTATTGAAATTTAATTATTTATACCATGAATACCAATTTAATTAAAAGTCATACTAAATTTAACTTATTGGTAGGAACCTATGCCAAAACTTGTGATAGCGGCGGAATCTATATTTTCGATTTTGATGCAATATCAGGAGAACTAAAATTGATCAGCAGCACCGAAAAAGTTATAAACCCTAGCTATCTCTCAGTTTCAGAGGATAATAAATATGTGTATGCCATAAATGAGGATGGAGAAAAAAGTACATTGAGTGCTTTTGCATACAATTCAAAAGAACATACACTTCAATTTCTCAATAAAAATAAAACCTTAGGTGCCGATCCATGCCATGTAATTGATGATGAACAAAATGTGATAGCTGCGAATTATGGTGGAGGCAGTATTGCCGTTTTTAATAAAATGACAGGCAATACTATTTCTGAAGTTCGCCAGCTGATTCAACACGAGGGAGAAGGCATTAATAAAGACCGTCAGGAGAAGCCGCACGTGCATATGGTTTATTTCTCGCCAGATAAAAAATTTGTTTTGGCCAATGATTTAGGACTTGATAAGATATTCATTTATAACTATCTCCCGCACGCTACTGACCAAATCCTTACATTAAAAGATACTGTTAATCTTAAAGCAGGAAGTGGTCCACGACATGCGGCGTTTTCCAAAAAAGGAAATTTTATATTTCTGATTCATGAATTAGACGGAACTTTGACCACTCTTCGCTGCAATAAAAATGGAAGCTTAGAGATCCTGAACGAAATGAATAGTACTCCTGAAAACTTTAATGGAAGCGCTAGTTCAGCAGCTATAAAGGTTTCGCCTGACGGAAATTTTTTGTATGTGACTCACCGCGGTGACATTAATTCTATTTCAATTTATAAAATAGCTGAAAATGCCCAAATTGATTTTGTAGATCGAATTAGCACTGGAGGAAAAGAACCCCGGGATTTTGCAATTGACCCTTTGGGTAATTTTCTTTTGGTTGGACACGAGAAGACAAATAATATTGTTGTTTTTGAACGTGACAAAACGAGCGGAAAACTCACCAACACCGGACAGGTCATAGAATTATGTGCTCCTGTTAATCTGGTTTTTACTGAAATAGTATAGCATTTCTTTAGAGTAAAGCATATGAACTCATTCTATAAAAAACAGAGCTGCGAATGGCAGCTCTGTTTTTTTTTCCGGTTTAAAGCGAATCTTCTTTATTAGAATAATTCGATTGTATGACCTCGTAATAGTATTTTTCTAATTCGGTTAAAGATTGAGCAGGCAGTTCGATTAGTAAAGATTCTAAGTAAATTTCCTTTTTCAAGCCTTCTTCATCCGTATTTTGTTTTTCTAATAGCATAATAGTTCGTTTAAATTAATCCCTTTTATCTTTTATCTTTCCTCTTTCTTCTTTCATCTTTCATCTTTCATCTTTACTCTTTCATCTCTATTCTCTTTTTTATTCTCTTTCATTTTTTCATCAACCTTATCATCCACTCCGCGTCCTTCAGACATTGGCTTATAAATGGAACCTTGCGTATCAGGAGCTTCCGGCCCCATTTCCATTTGGTACTTTTGGGAAACATTCGCTGTAAACCATTCGTTAAAGCGCGGAAATACATTAGCCATAAAAGAAGAACCTTTAGCCTTCCATCCTACCGGTACTATTTTTTTAGGACGCAGTGATTTTCGAACTATGGCATTTACTACTTTGTCAGGCTCGTCCATGAGTGCCATTTTCGGCTCTACACCGCTATAGTTTGCAGCATGTCTCCAAAATGGAGTATCAACAGCCCATGGCTCAATAGTCACGACTTTGATATTCTTATACCCATTAAGCCTTAATTCCTGGCTTAATGCCAGACTCAGTGTCCTTACGCCCGCTTTGGATGCAGAATAACTGGTGTGATAAGCCATCGGTGTTTCACTGTCTACAGATCCCATATTGATCAATATGCCTTCACGCTGTTTAATAAACTGCTGTACCGCAACTTTACTTCCATAGATAAAACCTTTTAAATTAACATCGATGATACGCGCCTGATCTTCTGTCGGAATTTCCCAGAAACGTCCAATTACACCTACTCCGGCCATATTTATCCAAACATCAATTTTAGCATATTCCCTTACGGCCGCATCAGATACCCGTTGTAAATCTTCGGGTTTACTAATGTCCATAGTTACGACTGTCGCTTTTCCTCCATTTGCACGGATAACACCCGCTATCTCCTCCAGCAGGTCTGTTCTTCTGGCCGCTAGAACTACATTTGCTTTGTATTTGCCCAATTCCTCTGCCACACCACGGCCAAAACCACTTGATGCTCCTACAATAACATATGTCTTACCCGAAATTTTTTTTTGTCCTGCGCCGCCCAATTCCCATGTGGCACATCCTGTCATTAAAATTAAAAGACAAAGTGTCAAAAGCAGGGGTATTTGATTTATTAGTCTATTTTTCATATTCTTATTTTTTTGTTCTAAACGTATGTGATAAGCATCTATATGTTTTTAAGAGATTATAAATTATTTTTAACCGCTGTTTCCCATTCATTTACATCACAAATGTTACACTTCTTCTGAATGTTATTTTGTTTGGAAACCGTATTGCCACAGTTTCTGCAGGCAATAAGATTTTCATCGTAATTTACTTCATTTCTAAAATCCGGATCCGTTTCCGGCAACAGACATAATCCGGGTCTTTCATTCTCGTCGCTATAGGTAACTATGGAAAAAACTCCTTTAGACTCAAAATACACACGCTGAATAAGACCCAAATTTATTATTCCTTTTAGCCTTATAGCGGCAAAAAGACGTTCATGTGTAATACGGCTTTTTTTCATTTCACTTATCATCAGGCGTCCATTTTCTACCAAAGTAGAGATTTGGTCCAATACCATTCTTTCTGCTTTTGAATTTCGCGAAGTGATATAAGCCTGTAATGCCTGCAATGAAATAATTATCAGGATGACCGTTACAGAGGGCAAAAGTCCTCTTTCCGGCGTATGAATCGCCACACCAACAGATGCACCCAGCGTAACTAATGTCACCATCTCTCCACGACTGAGCATGGCTTCCATACGTCTCCCTAATAGCCTCAGTGATACAACGAGTACTATATAAATAAACAATATTCTTATTATAACTTCAAGAATAAATTCCGGCGGCACTTCTCCTAAAAAAATGCGTCCCCAATCTGTTAATTTGATATCTTCCTTATTCATCTTTTAAAAATTCTTTTGAAGGTTCTACCCAATGAGTATGCCTGCAATTTGGGCATTCTGTTTTATGACTTTTATCCACTACAGTTCCGCACCAGCTACAAGCATTGTGGTTCTCATCTTTTATACTAATAATATCTATATCTTTTACAGGAAGTATCGATAAACCGGGCTTCACCTCTTTATTTTTATAGATGCTGACTGTACCGCAAGCTTCTATATACGCTCTTTTAATTTGCCCTAAATGTCTAATTTCTTTTTCGCGTAAAAGCTCAAATAACTGCTGTCTCGAAATAAAATGCTTTTCTAACTGCCCGATGTCAATAACTGAATCTTTAACAAGAATAGCTATCTGACCCTGCATCAATTTTTCCCAGCTTCTGCTAATAAAAAAGCTTAGGGTAAGACTCCGCTGCAAGACCAATATTGTCAGTAATACTACTATAGCAATCACAATTCCATGTGCTGGTCCATGCATTGGCATTGCGACAATTGCTCCCAGTGTAATAAATACAGCCCTTTCTGTTATTGTTAATATCGAATTGGTGCGTTTGCCCAGTAACCGTACGACAAACACTAATGCCATATATAAAATAATACTTCTAATGGCCACTTCCACAATAATTTCAGGTGGTGCTTCTCCAAATAAAATTCTGTACCAGTCATCTATTTTAATATCATCCTTATCCATAATATGCTGTTTATGTTGTAATTAAGAGTTATAAAAGTGTTTCGTTTTTCTAAAATGTGTTTATATCATTACAGGGTGCGCTTATATAATCTTCATCTTAGACTTTTGTAAGTTTTTTGGAATATTATATAAGATGCTGATCTTTTTATAATGCAAATTTGACTATGAGTTAAACTTAAAATGTCAATATTATGCTAAATCCTGTTACTCCTTGGACTGCTACTGTGCAGTCTGATATAATTAACGGAAACCTGTTATGGGAAGCAAAAATTTCACAATATCAACTGCGAATTTATAATGCAGGCGATTCTCTATGGCTTAGTGTCGAATGGCCGGAAGGCGGAACTATTGCCTTCAGGCTTGCTTTTGGAATGAATAGTTTCTTTGAAAAAATTGACATTACAAAAGACGACGAAAATGGGGTTGTTTTTTATGCTTTTACCAGACTGGCCGTTTATAGTATTACTTTGTCTTATCCACAAAAAGATCCTCTGGTTTTGCGTTATACCACTACTTTGAGGGTTACTTTTCCATTATTGATTCCATACTGGCCACGTGATATTGTGCCTCTTACTATTGATGGGCAGGTCGAAAATACCGCCGCAGCCATTCACACCAAACAAATCGGCGCCAGATCAGGACAATTATTTTTCAGTTTGACCAAGCCAGAAACAGGTTCGGTATTCTATTTTCAAAACCTAACGGCAATGTGCCCGTATTGTGAAATAACGGAAACATCGCTGTCAGAATCAGTTGGAGGTGACTGGCCGGAAATTGGTTTTCAGTTTCCTGTAAACCGCAAAAAACCATTACCGGCAAATATTGAATATACGATTTCAGATGCTTTTGTATCACTGGATGAAAATATCTATCAGACAGATTCTCAGATTACCTCCCGATTTTTAGACAATCTGGCCACACTATATGTGCTGATTCCGAAACCCAAGCCCAATTATAAAGACTGGTCTTCCATTTCAGATAAAGCATTAAGTGGATTACATACCAATAAGGGATGCTGGACTATTACAAACGGCAGCCCGTTTCTCAATCCGTACGCTGCAGATTATTCTGCCCCTGCCGAAATTATGGTTCAGCTTTCGGTATTACTGCCGCTGCATGAATACTTAAAATGGTCTGATAAAAAGCATCCTCTTTATGATGATCTTATCAATGGACTGAGTGATTTTTATGATCCGAATATAAATACTATTGTAAGATGGCATCCTGCTCTTGAAGATAAATTAGACAAGTCTGAAGAGCAAAAACGCGAAATGGTTATGGACTCCTGGTACCTGCACCACCCGCTTTTAAACCTTGCACGTCTGGCACTCAGAGGCGATAAAATAGCAGAAAAACTTTTTCTGGATTCTATCGATTATGCGATAAAGGTCGCACATCACTTTAACTATAAATGGCCAATCTTTTACAAGATGTCAACTCTTGAGATAATTAAAGCAGAAGCAACACCTGGAAACGGCGGAGAAAATGATGTGCCGGGATCTTATGCGCATATTATGCTTATGGCTTACAAGCTCACAGGCGAAAAGCACTTTATGAACGAAGCAATTACAGCTTTAAAAAGTCTTGAAGGTTTAGCCTTTGATATATTCTATCAGGCCAATAATACTGCTTTTGCCGCTGGGGCATTGGTCGAAATGTACAAGGAAACAAATGATGAGAAGTATCTTAATTTAAGTTACAGCTGTCTGGCAGGAATATTTAAAAACGTTCATCTTTGGGAATGCTACTACGGATATGGAAAAAACTTTCCTTATTTCTTTGCCGTTTACCCTTTAAATGATGCTCCGTATACTGCTGCATATGAAGAGTTTGAAGTTTTCGCTGCTCTGCATCATTATATGGAGGTTACGGCAGATGTTGAAATTCTGCCAGCGCTAAAAATACTGATACCGGAGTTCATTAAATATGCCATTGCCAGAATGCCTTTCTATTATCCGCCATTATTACCGAAGGAGATGATTGCGGACCACATTAAAAATGGAGAAATCGAAAAAGATTTATGGGTTCCGCTGGAAGATATACAAGACGGCTGGGAAAAATCAGGACAGGTTGGTCAGGAAGTATATGGTGCCGGTATTCCATTTGGAGTCATGGCGAGACAGTATTTTAAACTGGAAGAGCTAAATGCAACAGGATTTATTAATTATCCTTCGGCAAATTTCCGGTTTGGCAAAAAGAATGTCACCTTTTTTGTTGTAGGAGACCCAAGATTTGATGTGTATTTAAAAATCTCCGGCCTTTCAAAAGCTAAACTTTCAAAAATTAAAGTAGAAGTAAAAAACAAACGAATTTATCAACAAATAAAAGAGTCAGTTCCCGGAACATTTGAATTTACAGCTGGTACTACCGTTAGAATAAGCTGGTAAACGAGAACACATTAACAGTATAATATTTTTAATTATGGATGATAAAATGACCGCCGCATTAAAGACTGAAAAAGGAGACTTTTCCATCGCTGAAGTAGAGATTCCCCAATTACAGAAACCTGACTGGGTTCTTGCTAAGGTACATGTTGCCGGAATTTGCGGAACAGACCTTCGCCACTGGAAAGTGGAAGATCCCCATCTGGCCTGTAAAATAATGGGACACGAACTTGCCGGCGAAATAGTGAGTGTGGGACCTGAAGTTACCAATGTAAAACCTGGCGACAGGGTTGTTATCGAAACCGTATTGGGTGACGACAGCTGTGTATGGTGCAATATTCAACAATATAATTTATGCCCGGATCTTTATAAGGTTCGTATGGAAAGCGTTTCGCAGGCATTTGCCCAATACGTCAGCGGACCTGCCAAAAAATTTTATAAGCTGCCCGATCACGTTAGTTATGAAGAAGCGGCTTTACTGGATACTTTTTCGGTAGGACTGCATGCCGTTCAGTTAAGCGGATTAAAACTTAACGATAAGGTAGCTATTATTGGTTCAGGATCTATTGGTCTTGGACAATTACAGCTTGCTAAAATAGCGGGCGCCGATGTCATTATTTTTGATATAGTAGATTCTTCACTTCAACTTGCCAAAGAACTTGGTGCAGACGTCATAGTAAACACAAAAAAAGAAGACGGCTACCAAAAACTAATGGAATTTACCAATCAGCGTGGTGCCGACATTACATTTGAATGTGCCGGCGGTACTGCAATGGAAATGACACTTCCGCAGGCAACATCCTATACCAGAATTGGTGGAAAAGTGGTTATTGTTGGGGGCTTTGACAAAGGAAAAACCACTACAGAGATGGATTGGAATCGGATCCAAATGGGAGAAATAAAATTGATTCCGAGCGCCAGTTATTCCTATTGGGATATTTATCCTGAAATGCAAATTTGCCTTGACCTGCTTTCAAAAGGGAAACTGAACGCAAAAAAAATGATTACGCATCGTTTTTCAATCGAACAAATAAATGACGCTTTTACAGCTGCAAGAGACAAAGAGACTACTAATTCCTTGTTCGTAGCACTGACGATTTCATAAAAAAACAATAAAACTTCTGTTAAACTTAAAATTTAGAAAATATGCTAGCAATGAATTATCGCGGGCCACATAGAATCCGCGCAGATTATGATAAACCGATTCCCGAAATCCTCCATCCAGAAGACGCCATAGTGCGAGTTCTTCGTTCCTGTATTTGCGGCTCAGACCTTCATCTTTATCACGGTTTGGTTCCTGATACACGTGTCGGATCAACCTTTGGACATGAATTTATTGGAGAAATTGTAGAAACTGGATCGGAAGTACAAAACGTAAAAATTGGCGATCGCGTCATGGTGCCTTTTAATATCTCCTGCGGTAAATGTGCTTTTTGCCGTCAGGAACTTTATGGAAACTGCCATGAATCAAATCCAGAAGCTACTGCTGTCGGTGGTATTTTTGGTTACTCGCATACCGCCGGAGGATATGATGGCGGTCAGGCCGAATATGTTCGTGTTCCATATGCCAATGTTGGGCCTGTTGTGATTCCGCAATGGATGGATCCCGATGATGCCGTTCTGTTAACCGACGTAGTTCCGACGGGATATCAGGCCGCCGAGATGGGCGGTATTCAACTTGGTGATACAGTAGTTGTTTTTGGTGCGGGACCAATTGGAATCATGGCTGCCAAATGTTCGTGGCTTTTTGGAGCCGGACGTGTCATCATTATTGACCATATTGATTATCGTCTGGAATTTGCAGAAAAGTACGCACAATGCGAAGCCTTTAATTTTAATTCCATTGGAGATCCGGTTGTATTCTTAAAAAGCATAACCGATTCTCTTGGTGCCGATGTATGTATAGATGCCGTAGGATGCGAAGCTGCAGGTAATATAATGAATACTATTACCGGCCGAAGATTACTGCTTCAGGGCGGCTCTACAACGGCATTGCATTGGGCAATTAATGGCGTAAAGAAAGGCGGAATTGTTTCGATTGTGGGGGTATACGGTCCAATTGACAGTCTGATTCCGATAGGAAATGTAGTGAATAAAGGAATTACAATTCGTGCCAATCAGGCTTCTGTAAAAAGACTGCTGCCAAGACTTATCGATCATATACAATCTGGTATTCTTGATCCTAAAGGACTTATAACCCATCGCTTTCCACTTGAAGAGGTTTCTGAAGCTTATCATGTATTTTCATCAAAACTGGATAATTGTATTAAAACGGTTTTAGTTCCGCCATCAGCGAGATAATTAATTTAAAATTTAATAGTATGATAACAGATCAAACAAGCCCGGAAGATTTTACAAATGACAGACTGGGCAAATACAGCAATATTAAAGGATGGGGAATTGACGCTAATGAAAAAAATGATCCCACCTATCCTATTAAACTAAGAAATAACGACGAGCATAAAGGGTACACCTGGGAACGTCCCGCTCAGCAGGATGAAACGGTAGAAATACTCCAATCCGTCGAAAGGCCTAATCTTACTGCCGTCTACGGAACATCAAAACCACCATCAGGATTAAGCGGTATCATCCGCAGACTGGCCTATAAATATAGTGAATCAAGCTATGGCCGATGGCTTCCGCTTATACTTGCTGACCGGGTAGATATGGTAGAAGGTGTATTAGATGATTTTTCTAAAGGTCATGTTCCAAACATCCCTAAGGAAATAGGATTAAAATCAGAGTGGAAATACAACAGAGATGAATTTTTAGTAAAAACAGCTGCCGGAATTCTTATTACCGGGGCAGTTTTAATGTTCCTCTTTTCTTCTGACAAAAAGCGAACACAAAGTAAATAAGATATAATATAATTAAACCAAAATTATATGGAAAATTTATCAAATTATCTTGGACAAAATATTGACAACAAACGTATCGTCATTACCGGTGGCACAACAGGAATTGGAAAAGCAACAGCAAAACTTTTGGCGTCACTGGGAGGAAATATATTTATTTTCGGGCGAGATGAAGATGATTTCAAGGAGGCAATTGATTCTATTAATGCTCAGGAAAAAGGAGCAGCTTATGGTATTACTGCAGATATTACATTAAAAGAAGATATTGAGCTTATCTGGAAGAAAATTGATCAGGCGCTAGGCGGAATTGATATCCTGATTAATAATGCTGCCTTGCCAGCCAACGGAATTGTAGACGAAGAGTACGAAAATATAAAGTATATTCTTGAAACCAACATTCTTGGATATATGTCCTTTACTAAACAAGCTGTCTCAAGAATGAAAAAACAGCGGCAAGGCCATATTGTCAACATTGGGTCGATGAGCGCCGAAACTCGTGAAGAAACAGGAACGGTGTATGTTGCTACAAAGTCGGCCATAAGAGGATTTACTGCTGCGCTTCGAAAAGAAGTAAATGAACTGGGCATAAAAGTATCTCTTATCGAACCAGGTGCTGTGACCAGCGACATGCAGCCCGCACCAAAAGAGGAACAGCGCGAGCAAATTGAAAAAATGGAAATGCTCGAAGCTGAAGATATTGCCATGAGTGTTTTATTTTGCCTTTCACAACCGAAACGTTCCGACATTGTGAGCCTGCAGGTTAGGCCTCATCTGCAGGTTATATAACTATGGGTAAATCAGCTCAAATATTAGCAAGTACAGGCAACAGAGAGTATCCGCTTTCTGAGAAAAATGGAAATATTTTCAGCAGTGGAATGACTATCTTTTTTCATTGGGAAGTTCCTGTTTATTTTTTTACAGGAACATATCCCAAAGGAAATTGAATTGGATACTTTCAAATAATATGGCGTGGGTTTCTCTTGTATACTGTGCAGGAAAGTACAATCTTAGCATTTTGCCAGATAAAATTCAATATGCCGAAAGCCGGGATGTGCTTTTATGGGGAAAGGAAAAGGCATAATAACCCCTTAATTGCCAGTAGTATAATCGTACAGCCTTAATTGAGTTATTATAACAGTAAATTCTATATCAATGAAGGATTTATATTTCAACATTTGCGAGGATATACTAAATACTCTCGCTAAAGACTCCAATAGGTATTATAGCTTAGAGGAATTGACAAAAACTGTGACTTCTAATTTCAATAATGTATCCTTTAATTTTGAACAGCGTATAAATGATGAAAGGCACAATCAGGCAAAGGTTCTGGACGCTTTAATAGTATTAGACAATAAAGGTTTAGTTGTTTTAAATTCTTTAACAGACGAAAGTCGAATAAGTCATAAAGGATTACTATAAGAGTTTCCTTAGGAAATAGCAGGAAAGATGTTTTTATAATAAATATTATTTGTAATTAATCTAAATAAATGTAGATTTGCGGCTTAAAATTTAAATAACCGCCATGAAGTTCAATTATTTTTTACTGCTAATTGCTTTTTGCCACGTTGGTATTGCGCAAAATGCAAAAATATCCGGAAAATTAGTTTCCGAAAATAAAGAAGCTGTTTCTTATGCTTCAATCTCCATAAAAAGCCTTAAAAAGAATACTATTTCTGATGATAAAGGAAACTTTGAAATAAACGACCTGGCACCAGGCAATTATACTGTTTACTTCTCTGCCATGGGTTTTTCGGTTCAGGAAAAAACTGTTGAACTACATGAAAATGAAAACCTTGAGCTTTCTATAATTTTACAGGAAAACATTAATACACTGCAGACTGTCGAAATTACGGGACGAAAAGAGAAATCGTACAGAAACACCAAATCTTTTATAGGGGCAAAAACAGAAATCGCTTTAAAAGATTTGCCTCAGGCTGTTTCTTATGCGACTAAAGAGTTAATTGCAGATCAGGGATCCATTCGCGTAGGCGAAGTTGTAAAAAACTTTAGCGGTGTGAGCCAATTCACATTTTACGATGATATCTCCATTAGAGGTTTTAGAATCAATGGTGGAAGTAATACGCAATTGCTTAATGGAATGAGAACATCAACAGGATTCTGGAAGCAGCCACTTGCGAATTATCTGGAACGTGTTGAAGTTTTAAAAGGGCCATCATCAGCTTTGTTTGGAAATGCTTCTCCGGGTGGGGTACTAAACAGAGTAACCAAAAAACCTTTAGATCAGGCTGCAAACAGTGTGAGTTTTTCTACAGGAAGTTTTAATACTTTAAGAGCTTTAGCCGATTTCACAGGACCTTTAACAGAAGATAAATCGCTTTTATACCGTTTAAATTTAGGTTATGAAAATGCAAACTCTTTTAGGGATTTAGAGTTTGACAAAAATATTGTCTTTGCTCCTTCACTTTCTTTTCTGCCAAATGACAAAACAAGTGTAAACTTTGATTTAATTTATACAGGTTCAAAAAGTGTTTTAGATCGCGGACAATCCACTTATGAAAACAATTTATATTCAACAAAAACTTCAAATTCACTAAACTCTACAAATGATTATTTAAATGAGGAAACCTATATTGTGACCACTTCATTAAATCATCAATTCAGCGATCGTTTGTCTTTTTCTGCCTCATACATCCGTACTGGTTATACAGAAGATCTTTTAGAACATCGCGGTGCTAATAAATATGCATCTGCAGGAGATGGAACCACTATTCCTACGGCTATAGAAATGCAGGTTTTTATGCGTAAACGTAAACGCTATATTGATAATCTTTCTACCTTTTTTAAATATGCAGCAAAAACCGGCCCGATAGACCATAGTTTGATTGCCGGTTATGATTATGCACAGGAACAAGTGCCGGCCGGAGGTTCTCAATTGCAGGCAAGCGGCTATAGAAATGCAGCAAATACAGGCTTTATTGCCACTTATAACCCCGCTAACAAAAGTGCTTACTTATTAGATTCTAAAGGAAATCCGGTTCCCAATGTAGCACATTTTGACTTGACAAATCCATCTGCATCACAGCAGTTAAAAGATATAAGTAAATATTTTTATGTGGCGCGTCCTTTTGATCCGACCTATTACTCATTGTACGGAATATATCTTCAGGACCATATTAAATTCGGCGCTTTTCAGGCTTTAATCGGAATTCGTTATGACGAATATACAGATAAGGAAAACTACAAAAAAGCAACTGAAAAGAAAGTAAAACAACATTCGTTTTTACCACGTTTTGGTTTGACTTACACGCTTAATCCCAACATTAATTTGTACGGAACTTATGTGAAAGGTTACAATCCGCAGACGGCTTCGTCTTTATCAAATCCAAATGCGGGTGGGCCTTTTGATCCTTTAGAAAGTAATATGGTAGAGTTTGGAGGAAAATCTTCCTGGTTTAAAGAAAAACTTTTTGTGACTGTAGCCTTATTTAAAATTCAGCAGAAAAATACTTTATATCCGGCAAATGAACCAACAAACCCGGATTTGATGAGAGCAATTGGAGAAGAAGAATCTAAAGGTATTGAAATCGATATTAACGGAAATATTACCCGCAACTGGAGCATTTCTGCAGCCTACTCATATAATGAAGCAGCTATTACAGAAAGCCCTGTTGCAGAAGAAATTGGAAGACAAAAACCAAATACACCGGTACAGCAGGGAAATGTCTGGACGCGTTACAACTTTACAGACGGTGCCTTGAAAGATTTTGGTCTTGCCCTAGGGAGCAATTTTGTAACAACCCGAACGCTAAGTCAAACTAACGTACAAACGCTTCCGGGTTATACTTTATTTAATGCTGCTTTGTATTACAGCATCAATAAATTTAAAATTCAGGTTAATGCCAACAACATAATGAACAAAACATACTGGGTTGGAGGTTACGATTACATTCGTCTGTTTCCCGGTGCACCTTCAAACTGGCTGTTAACACTTGGTTATTCATTTTAAACGCTAATTAGATTTAAATCATTTTTATAAAATGAATAAAACATTTAAAAAGAATATTGGCTTTTTACATTTATGGCTCGGACTTTTGTCCGGGCTTATTGTATTTATTGTGTCACTTACCGGAAGCATCCTGGTTTTTGAAGATGAGATTGATTCTTTTATAAATCCTGAGTTTTACAAGGTTTCAGCCATTGGGACAAAAAAATTACCAGTTGATGTGCATGTTAAGCTGATTCAGCAAAAATATAATATAAAAGCATTTGATCGAATACAAACTTTTGAAGATCCTCAAAGAACCGTAATTATTACCGGAACTGGTCCGGATAAAAAAAATGAGATGATTTTTTCTGTTGATCCTTATACAGGAAAAATACTGGGGAAAGTTGCTGAAAAAAGCAGATTTTTTTCTATCGTTTTAGATTTGCACCGTCAATTAATCATGGGAGATGTTGGCCAATTTATTACTGGTTGCAGTTGTCTTATATTTGTTTTTATGCTGTTTTCAGGGCTTATTTTATGGTGGCCTAAAAAAATGAAAAACTTAAAACAAAGGTTAACGGTAAAATGGAAAGCTTCATTTAAAAGAGTCAATTGGGATTTTCATTCGACTTTTGGATTTTATTCTTTTTTATTTCTTTTGATATTGTCACTAACGGGCTTAACATGGTCTTTTAAATGGTTTGAAAGCGGGATTTATCTGCTTGCAGACGGAACGGCAAAGAAGCCTTCTGCCAAAGTTGAAAATCCCACCAAAGTTGATCCGAATCTGGACAAAACTTATTTTTATCAAAACATACTCTCCAAAACGGACAGCATTTACAAATACAAAGGAAATACTCAAATCAGGGTGCCTTCTGATACTATAAACAGTATAATGGTCATTAAATTGGATATCGAAAAATCGATTCCCAATATTTCGAGTATGGCTTATTTTGATAAATATACAGGTGAAATTTTAAAGGTGAGACCTTACGAATCTTTCAGTGACGGCGATAAAGTAAGGCGTCTTATTTATCCGATACATACGGGAAGTATTTTTGGATACCCAACTAAAATACTCGCTTTTTTGGTTTGTCTTTTTGCCCTTACTTTACCTGTGAGCGGTTTACTAATTTGGTTGGGAAGGAAGAAGAAAAAAACTAAATAAAGAAGTCAGGAATACAGCAAGTGTTTGTTTTAGTAAAAGCATTTATTTTATGAATGTGCTTTTCATTTTTTTGTTCCCAAATAAATTATTTGAAATTAAAAAATGAGAAAAAAATTTTCAACTGCTAATTTATCGTACTTCGTTACATTAAATTTATATCGCATTTCTGTTTCAT
>Ga0307410_10000009_pt1 | contig 91471 bp, 80 predicted proteins | sample 322Ometagenome_3_FD_203707 | JGI IMG/M metagenome (GOLD analysis project Ga0307410, IMG submission 203707) | Maize rhizosphere microbial communities from greenhouse at UC Davis, California, United States - 322HYB-O-3 | ecosystem: Host-associated > Plants > Roots > Rhizosphere > Soil | place... | reverse complement strand
CGGCGTGCTGAAGGGTCTCAGGGGCGATGTAGTCCTCGTCGCCGCCTTCCAAGCTGCCGGAGCCGACACCGAAGTGCTGAAGGATGAGGTGATGAATTTTTTCCGGGACGCCGAGATGCCAGACGAGGGGGCGCGCGGTGAACGTGCGTATCCAATCGGCCATGGTGGCCTCGGGCGGCCAGGCGGTGGCGAGATGGAGCGGCGCGGAGGCGGAGGGTGCGGCAGAGCCGTCGTCAGGCTTTTTTTCGCCGAAGGCGATCGGCACGAGTTGGTAATCGTGGACGAGACGCGCGGGGAGGAGGCTCAACGAATCGCCGTCGGCCTCCAAATTGCTGGCGGTGTGGAGACCGGCGGCGGAGGCGAGGGCGGCGAGCGCCTGGGGTTCGTCGAGCGCGAGGGCGGAGGCGAGGAGCTTGAGACGTTGGCCGCGTGGCGTCTCGACGATTTCCTGACGCTGGGCGTCGGAGATGCGTTCGGCCAGCGAGGAGGGAAGAAGCGAGTCGGGTGCGTCAGTCATGGCGACCTGGGTCAGCGCTTTTTCTTTTTCTTATCCTCGGGCTGGGTTGGCAAAGGCGTCGGTGGATTGAACGGCGTGCTGTCGAGGTGGGTGGTGATCTGGTCCTTGTTGGACATACGGTTGATCTCGGACCGAGCCTGAGCGGTGCCGATGGACGAGGCGAGGACGTGGGGGCGGATGAAGAGCAGGAGCTCGGTGCGTTCCTCTGTCTTGGTGCGGGCGCCAAACAGATGGCTCAGGATCGGAATCTCGACGAGGAAGCCGAGCTTGGTGCGGTTGCGGACGTTCTTCGTGCGCTGGAGACCGCCGAGGACGATCATCTCGCCGTCGAGGACGTTGATGAACGAAGTGGCCTGGCGGCGACCGATGACGGGTTGCTGGTTGTTGTCGATGGTGACATTGTCCACGATGTCGTTCACCTGCTGATCGATCTTGAGCTGGATGTTGCCATCTTCGCCGATGAGCGGAGTGACCTTGAGGTCGATGGCGATGTCCTTGTAGGTGACGGACGAACTGGTGGTGGTGCCGCCAGCGGTGCCGGTATTAGGCGTGGCGGTCGAGCCAGTGATGATCGGACGGGATTCGCCGACGATGATCTGCGCTTCGTTGTTGTGGGTCGTGACGATGGTCGGCGAGGAGAGCACCTTCAGGTTGTTGTTCTGACCGGCGTTGGTCATCACGTTTTGGAAGGCGATGGGGTTGACGGTGCCGTTGGAGACGGTCCACCCGGAGACCGCGCCGGCAAAGTTGGTGATTTGGGTGGTGCCGCTGGGGTCGGGGCCGACGGTGAGGTTCAACTGCTCGAGGCCGGTCTTGTTGGTATTCGAGAGAGTGACCTCGGCGATGACGACCTCGATGCGAACCTGGGCGAGGACGATGTCGATTTTATCAACGAGTTCACGAATGAGACGGATGTCGTCCACGGTGCCACTGACGACGACGGCGTTGCTGCGTTCGTCGGAGGCAACGGTGAGGAGGGAGCTGAATTGAGTGGCCGAGTCGGAAGCGATGGCGGAGGCCGCGGCGGTGGCGGCATTGCCGGTGGCGGGGCGTGCCGCGTTGTTTGCGGCGGCGTTTCCGTTGGTGGCCGGAGCGGGAGTTGGGTTGAAGGGACTGGTATTGCCAAAACCTGCTTGCTGGCCTGCGCGGGCAGCACCGTTGCTCTTGGCGGCGGCGGTGGTTTGCCCGGTGATGACGGTCGTGAGGAGGGTGGAGACGTCCTTGGCGGTGGCGTGTTTGAGGTAAATGACCTCGTTGCGCGTGTTGGGGTCGGCTTTGACGTCGAGTTTGCCGATGAGTTCGTCGAAGAACGCCTGTTGTTTGGGATCGGCGATGAGGACGACCTGATTGGTGCGGTCGTCGGCGGAGAGTGACAGAGAGTTGCCGAGGGCGAGTTGGTTTGGGCTTTGCAGGATGAGCTTCACGCGGCTGACGAGATCACTGGCCTTGGCAAACTGCAGGGAGTAGAACTTGGGGGTGAAGTTGGTCGAGGCGGGGACATCAAGGGCGAGGAGCAGTTGCTCGACGCGCTGGAGGTTCGCAATGGAATCGGTGACGAGAAACGAGTTGGTGTTGTTGAAGAGCACCGCTCCGCCGAGCTGGATGTTGAGCAGCGTATTGAGCTGCGGGACAAACTCCTGTGCTTTGAGGTTGGTGAGATCGAAGATCTTGGAGGCAACGCGACCGCTCGGGGGCAGCTTGAGGAGCGAGCCGGTGATCATCTCGGGAGCCTCGGTGCGCGTCTTGTTGGCGAGCTCGACGATCTTGAGGTAGCGATCACCCATCTCGACCACGCCAATGTTGTTCAACGCCAAGACGGAGACGAGGGCCTGAATCGCCTCGGACTTGGGGACCGGGCGCGTGACATTTAGAGTGATGGCCGTTTGGGGCAGGGCTTGCGGGCGGAGGATGATACGACCGGTCCAGGTTTCCAGGTTTTGCAAAACCAGTTCGAGCGGGGTGTCGCGGAGCCGAATCGAATCAATCATCTCCTCGGGTGCGCGGGCTGCCGGAACTGTGGTGGTTACGGTCTCGGGGATCTGGGCGATTAAAGCGGCGGGGGTAAGGCAGAGTCCTGCGAGGAGGAACGGACGGGGGAGTCGCATAAAAGGGATTACGAAAGGACGGAGACCGAAAAATACAAGAGAGGCGAATGCAGTCGGGTTGTAAATGGAGTTGTGCTTCAAAAAAAGAGGGTCCTCAGGAGAGTCAGGTTTTTGAAACTTGCGAGGGATTGCTGCGGCCCCAACCGTGACGCCTCACATGCCCAATAGTTTCGGTCATCTTTTTCGTATTACCACCTGGGGCGAAAGCCATGGTCCCGGCATAGGAGTGGTCATTGATGGCTGTCCGCCACTGCTACCGATCACGGTGGAGGAGATTCAGGCCGAACTCGACCGCCGCCGTCCGGGACAAAGCGACATCACGACTCCCCGCAAGGAGGCCGATGTCGTGGAAATCCTTTCGGGCGTCTATGAGGGCAAAACCACGGGCACGCCGATCGGGCTGTTTGTGCGCAACACCGACCAGCGATCCAGCGCCTACAATGAAATGAAGCAGGCGTTTCGTCCGTCGCATGCGGATTTCACTTATCAATCGAAGTTTGGCGTGCGGGACCCCAATGGCGGCGGTCGCAGCTCGGCGCGCGAGACCATCGGACGCGTGGCGGCCGGTGCGCTGGCGAAGAAGATTTTGTCGTTGGCCCACGGCATCGAAACCCGCGCCTACATCACCCGCGTTCACGATATCGCGGTGCCAGCCGGCGCGTTGACCACGTTTCCCTCGCTGGCCGAAGTCGAGGCGACCGCCGTGCGTTGTCCGCATTTGGAAACGGCCGAGGCGATGATCGCACGCATCAAAGAGGTGCGCAGCCAAGGCGACTCGGTGGGCGGCGTGATCGAATGTCGCATTCGCAACGTGCCGGCGGGCTTGGGCGAACCGGTTTTTGACCGCCTCGAGGCCGATCTCGCCAAGGCCATGCTCTCGCTGCCCGCAACCAAGGGTTTTGAAATCGGCAGCGGTTTCGAGGGCTCGCGCCTCAAAGGCTCCGAGCACAATGATCTCTTTGAAAACCGTGACGGGCGCGTGCGCACGGTGACCAACCGCTCCGGCGGCGTGCAGGGCGGCATCAGCAACGGCGAGGAGATTATCTTCCGCGTGGCATTCAAGCCGACTGCGACGATTCTCCAGCCACAGCAGACCGTGGATTTGCAGGGGCAGGCGACCGAGCTGATGGGCAAAGGTCGTCACGATCCGTGCGTGGTGCCGCGCGCCGTGGTGATCGTTGAGGCGATGGCTGCGCTTGTCCTGCTCGATCATGCGATGCGCCAGACCGCGCAAAATCGTGCGTTTGAGTTTCCGGTAAAATAACGAAAGATGAGCAACATGGACCCCGTTCCGTTCCTCGATCCCGACCAAGCCATGCCTGCCGAAACTCCTCTTGTTTACATTGTCCTCGGCGCCGCCGGGTCGGGCCGTCGCGAAGTGCTCGCGGACCTGATCGACGGCGGACTGTCCGAGGATGACCGTGCGGTCGTGCTGTTGTCGTCGGCGGAGACCGCGAGTCCGGGAGATGCAAAGTTCGCCAACGTGGCGCGGTGGACGTGGCGCGAGGGCGCCATCGACGCCTCGCTGCCTCCGGGCGCGACCCATGTGTTCTTCGTAACCGACGGACGCCAGAGTCCCATTGACCAACTTGAAGCGCTGCAAAAATGGGTCCCGGCGGTGCAGGCTGAAATCGGCCGGGTCATCACCGTGGTGAATTGCAGCCTCGCCGAAAAACATGCCGCGCTCATCGCTTGGTATGAGGCGTGTATTTATTTTTCGGACGTGGCTTTGCTGAACAAGCGCGAGGGTGTGGCCAACAAGTGGATGTCCGACTTCCAGCTGCGTTTCAAAGAGCTCTGCTATCCTTGCCTGTTTGAAATCGTGAAGGCCGGCCGCGTGAAAAACCCGCTCATCGTGCTCGATCCGCAGGCGCGCCGCATGTCGCACATCTTCGACATCGACGAGTGGACCGGCATCGACCTCGAAGGCGTGGAGTTTGGCACCGAGGACGAGGATGAACCGGAAGACGGGGGTGACGACGATACCAGGCCGGCTGGCGGCAAGAAGCCCGCGCACCCGAATCAATCACCCGAAGACGACGACGATTGGCTGCCGGAGAAGGAACCGTATTTCGAAACGCTGCCGAACGGCCGGCGCGCGAAGGAGATCCCGGATATCGCGAAGTATCTGGAGTGATGAACGCAAAAAAAAGCCCGGCGAGATGCCGGGCTTTTTTGTGGGCGAAACGCGGGCGCTTATTTGGCGCTCGCGGCGGCGGCCGCGGCGACGAAGGCCTTGGCGCGGGCGGTGATGGCGGCCCAGTTCTTTTCCTTGAGCGCCTTGGCTTCGACGAGCGAGCTGCCGGCGGCGGTCGCGAAGGCGCCGGCCTTCAGGAAATCACCGAGATTTTCGGCGGTGACGCCGCCGGTCGGCACGAGCTCGATCTGCGGGAGCGGGGCCTTGATCGATTTGATGTAATTGGGTCCAAAGAACTCGGCCGGGAACACTTTGGCGGCATCCGCGCCGGCTTCCCAGGCGGCGACGATTTCGGTCGGCGTGAACGCGCCGCTGAAAATCGGCACGCTATAACGTTTGCACATCGTGATCACATCCGGGCGCAGCGCCGGGGTGACGATGAACTTTGCGCCGGCGAGGATGCCCGCGCGGGCGGTCTCGGCGTCGAGCACGGTGCCGAGGCCGAAGAGGAAGTTGGGCAGCTCGGCGGACACCTTTTCCAAGACGCGGATTGCGCCCGGGGTTGTCATGGTGAGCTCGATGGAGGTGAGCCCGCCCTCGGCGAGCGCCTTGGCGCAATCGAGGAGGCCGTCCGCGGACTCGGCGCGGATCAGGGCGATGACTTTCTCGGCTTTGAACTTCGAGAGAATGGCGTCTTTTTTCATGGGTAAGGACAAACGCTTACGCCTGCCGCCGGCGGGCGGCGAGTGGAAATCACACGCGTGTTAGCATGAAGCCGACCTGGCTAGCACGCGCCGGTCAAATCACTGGCGGAGCGTTTTCTTGCGGGCCACCGGTTTGGGTTTGGCCGCCGCCTTCGGCGACTGGCGCTTCGCCGTTTTCTTGGTGTGGGCGGGCGGTGGTGTCGGCAGCACGGCCAGCTCGATGCCGAAGACATCGGCGAGTTGGTCGATCGCGAATGCCGGGGCTTCATGGGCGAGAGCGGGGGCGGCGGTGGCCGTGCCGATGAGATCGAGGTGATCCACGCCGCGCAGCTTGAAGAGCACGTCGGGGTTTTCATCGAGTTGCGCGCCCACGCCGTAGAGGATGGCGGCGAGATGTTTGCACAAGGCGGCGGAGTCGTCGCAAGTGCAGGTTTTTTTGATCTCACGCGAAGAGGGAAAAAGCCCGGATTGCGGATCGGTGATGATCTTCATCACGCCGGCCGAAAGCTTGCCTTGGAGCAGCTCGACCAGGGAATCGATCTGACCGGCGCAGGCGGCTTTGATCGCCGTCCAGCGGGCGGCGGGCAGCGGGGCGATCTGGATCGTCTGGTCGTAAAGGGTCGAACCCATGACGCGCCCCTTGATGCGGCCGGGCGTGATTTGCAGGTCGAGCACGGAGCCGTTGCGCAAATAGGTGCGCCCGCGGGGAAGGCGGCTGGCGTAATCGCTCAGCGCTTCGAGGTGCTGGCACCACGCCTGCCCCCAGAATGTTCGAGCGATGAGGCGACCGGTGACGCGGATCGGGGAAAGCGTGACGCCCTTCTTGGCCAGGTTGGCCACCGCACGCGCAGCTTGGGCGCGACGAGTGGCGGCGTTGATGTAAGGCGGAAAGATGCGATCCCACATGGCAAAGGTCACTCCTCTTGCATCGCGGCACGGAGGTCGAGCGAAACGAATCTGAGCAACTCGTCGTTGCCCATCTCGGTGAGCGGAACCTCGCCACCCTCGGCGAGCACTTCGTCGGCCAGCGATTGTTTCTCCGTGATGAGGCGGTCGATCTTCTCTTCGAGCGTGCCGCGGCAGACAAATTTGTGGACCAGCACGTTTTTCTTCTGCCCGATGCGGTAGGCGCGGTCGGTTGCCTGGTTTTCGACTGCGGGATTCCACCAACGATCGAAATGGATAACATGGCCCGCTTCGGTGAGCGTGAGGCCCGTGCCGCCGGCCTTGAGCGAAAGGATGAAGAAAGGAGGGCCGTCTTCGCGTTGGAATTGTTCAACCAAGCCGCGTCGGTCTTTGACACTGGTGCCACCGTGCAGAATCAAGCCGGGCCGGTTGAAAATGCCGGCGAGAAAATGGTGCAACGGCTCGGTCATCTCGCGGAATTGCGTGAAGACCAGGACCTTTTCCTGTCGCGAGGCGATTTCGCCCGCGAGCTCGGCGAGGCGCTGGAACTTGCCGCTGTCTTCCGGCGCGTAGTCGGCGGAGCCAAGGAACTGCGCGGGGTGGTTGCACAGTTGTTTCAGGCGCATGAGGAACGCCAGCACCACGCCGCGCCGCTGGAGGTTTTGCACCTCGTTGAGCTTTTCGGTGAGTTCCTTGACGGCGTCGGCGTAGAGCACGGCCTGCCGTTTGGTGAGCGGACAGAAGGCGCGCACCTCGGTCTTGTCGGGCAGGTCGGAGATGACGCTGCGATCGGATTTCAAGCGGCGGAGAATGTAAGGCCGCACCAATTGCCGCAGTGAGGCAAAAGCGCCGGGCTCTTCGGACTCGGTCAGGTTTTTGGCGTAACGCTTAAAATCGGCGGCCCCGCCGAGCAGGCCGGGGTTGAGGAAATCGAACAACGACCAGAGATCACCAAGGTTGTTTTCCACCGGAGTGCCGGTCAGCGCGAAACGCACGGGGGCTTTGAGTTCCTTGACGGCCCGGGATTGGCGCGCGCCGGGGTTCTTGATCGCCTGGGCTTCGTCCAGAATGACGACGCTCCAATCAAGGCGGCGCAGCCAACTGAGGCGGGCGATCATGCTGTAGGTGGTGAGCACGATATCCACGCCGGCCAGCTTTTCAGCGGGGAGGGCGTCGGTGTTGTTTTCGGAAGGATGGGCGACCCACAGGCGAAGCGACGGCGCAAACCGGGCCGCCTCATCGCGCCAATTGCCCAACAACGATGCGGGCAGCACCAGCAACGCCGGGGCTGTGCCTGGGTGGGCGGTGCGCAACTGTATCAAAGTCGCCAATACCTGAAGCGTTTTGCCCAGGCCCATGTCGTCGGCCAGGCATGCGCCAAGTCGGAGGCGGGCGAGAAAGGTGAGCCAGCGGACGCCGTCCCGTTGATAAGGGCGTAGCGTGGCGCGCAGGCCGGGCGTGTCATCACCGGCGTCAGGAACGGAGCCGCCCGCTTGGCGGAGTCCGGCCAGGGTTTCCTCAAGCCAGCCGCCGGCGCGGACCTCCGACCAGGCGCGAACGTCCTCCGTCTCGATTTCGGGGGCGCCGTTGCCGGGTTGGGCGCCCGAGAGCAGGCGCAGGCCTTCGGCAAACGACAGGCCTCCTTTGGCGCGGGCGCGTTCAAGTGCTTTCCAATGCGCGAGCACCGTGTCGAGTTTGGCGCGATCCACCTCGACCCATTTGCCGCGGAGCAACACGAGTCCGTCGGAGGAGGCGAGGTGCTTCCATTCGTCGGAGGTGAGTTTCTCGCCGTCGAGACTCAGCTCGACCTTGAAGTCCAGCAGCGCGCCGAGCCCGAGGCCGGCGGGTTTGCCATCGCCCACGATCACGCTCACGGACGGACGCGTGGGGCGTCCGGGGCGCCACCAGTCGGGCAGGCGCACGAGCAGGCCGGCGTCTTCGAAAGTCGGTATGTCGCGAAGAAAACGGTGGGCCTCCTTGGGCGTCCAGGCCTGCGGTTGATACACGCGTTTCGATTCAACCAGTTCGCGCACCAGCGAGCTTTTGGCGGCGGCGCGTTGCACCGGGGCGAGCAACGTGAGCAATGCGTCGCGGCCGCGGGCGCCGGCGTGTTCCTGCAACGCGTGCCCGAGGGGCAGGTATTGCGGTTTCGCCTGCTCGGAAATGCGGTGAATGTAAGTGGCCAGAAACGCGAAAGGCCGGTCGGGGTCGCGTTTGTTTTCCGCCAAGTGAAAAGTGACTCGACCCACGAGGCTCCACACAGGGTTTTGCTCGCGAAGCCAGGCCTGCGCGCCGCCGTCGGCCTCGGCAATTTCGGCGAAGGCCAGCGCGTCCAGCTCGCGCCAGAGGCGGAGCAACGCATCGGCCTTGAGATACTCCGCGCCCGGCAGCGGAGGCGCCGACTGGGCGAGCGACTCCAACTCAGCGGAGGGCGGCGGCGGGAGGGTTTCGATGACGTCGAGTTCCGGCGTATGGCACAGACGGGTGAAATAGCGGCGGGCAAAGTCGCGCCAGAAGGCGTCCCCCGGGGTCAGGTGCGCATCGAGTCCGCGCGTTGCCAGCCAGCGCAGGGCGTGCGCGGACGATTTGGCGACCGCTGCGCGAAGGCCATCCCCAATAAGCGGGGAGGAACCGGCGGCGGTCGTCTCGTCAATGTGCAGGCGTCCCTGCGGTGAAAGCGAAAGCGACACGTCGCTGTCATTCCAGCCCATCGCGTGCTGTCAACGGATGTTTGAACGAGTGCGCTCCGCGATTGCGCAAAAAAACCGTTGTCCGCAAAAAACGGGCAACGGTTTTCAAAATGGTGCCCGAGGACGGACTCGAACCGTCATGCTGTTAGGCACAGGCTTCTGAGACCTGCGTGTCTACCAATTCCACCACCCGGGCAGGGAAGGGAGGGAAACCAGACGGATGGCGGACACCCTAGGCAAACACAAAATGCGGTTTTGCGTCCGCGGTGCCCGGTCGGGTTTCCGCTGGCGTGAACCGATGAGCTACTTGCCCATCGACGCGATGTCATCGCGCGCGCTCTGCATTTCGGCGATGATCTTGTGGGCGTGATCAAGCAAGTGCTGGCCGGGCTCGGTCAAGGTGACGCGACGCCCCAGGCGGTCGAAGAGGCGGCAGTCCAAATCTACTTCAAGGGACTTGATGGCGTGGCTGATGGCGGACTGGGTGAGGCTGAGTTCGCGGGCGGCCAAGGTAAAGCTTCCAACTCGTGCAAGTGTTGTAAAGGCGAGCAGCTTACGGCTGTCGAGGATGGTCGTCATTGTGAGGTTTGGGCGGCCGAAGGAATTTTTCTAATAGCACGTTTTAAGCCACGCAGCCGGGGTAGGGCTGAGTTGATCTAAAAAACCCCTCGCGACACCGGGGGTTCGGTGTAACCGTGCCGCCTCTTTTTCCCGTGGCCCGTCCTGAAGATACCGTTACGCCAGCCTTTCGCATCGATTTCCCTCCCGATCTGCCCATCAGCAGCCGGGCGGCGGAGATCGTGGATCTTATAGCGGAAAAGCAGGTTATAATCCTGGCCGGCGAGACCGGGTCGGGGAAAACCACGCAAATCCCGAAGATGTGTCTGGCCGCCGGTCGCGGACGCCAAGGCGCCATCGCCTGCACCCAGCCGCGCCGCGTGGCCGCGTTGTCGGTCTCAAAACGCGTGGCCGAAGAGCTCAACGTCGAGTGGGGCGGCCCGGTTGGCTGCAAAATCCGCTTCGACGACCGCACATCGCGCAAAACCGTCATCAAGTTCATGACCGACGGCATGTTGCTCGCCGAGGTGCAGAGCGACCCGATGCTCCGCGCCTACGACACGGTGATCTTGGACGAGGCGCACGAGCGTTCTCTCAACATCGACTTTCTCCTCGGCCATCTGCGCAACCTCCGGCATAAGCGTCCCGAACTCAAAATCATCGTCACTTCGGCGACGATCGACACCGAGGCGTTTTCAAAAGCCTTCGACGATGCACCCATCGTTCAGGTCTCCGGCCGCACCTATCCGGTTGAGGTCATTTACGCGTCGCTCGACGAATTCGGCAGCGATGCCGCCGAGGGCGATGAACGTTCCGCCAAATCCGAGGCGCTTCACTATATAGACGGCGCGGTCGAGGCCGTTGAACGCATCGTGCGCGAAAGCGACTCGGGCGACATCCTCGTATTTATGCCGGCGGAGCGAGACATCCGCGAAACCACCGAGCTGCTCGAAGGCCGTCGCCTGCGGAACACCGAGGTCGTTCCGCTTTTCGGACGCCTCTCCAACGCCGAGCAGCAGCGCGTGTTCGCCCCGTCGCAGCGCCGCAAGCTGATCCTCGCGACCAACATCGCCGAAACCTCGCTCACGATTCCGGGCATCCGCTACGTGGTCGACACCGGCCTGGCGCGTATCAGTCGCTACTCACCGCAAGCGCGCACCCGACGCCTGCCCATCGAGGCGGTTGCCCAGTCCAGCGCCGATCAACGCAAGGGCCGCGCCGGTCGTGTGTCCGACGGCGTGTGCATCCGCCTATACTCGGAAAAAGACTTCAACGAGCGCCCGCGCTTCACCCAGCCCGAGATTCAGCGTTCAAATCTTGCCGACGTTATCCTGCGCATGAAGGCCTTCGGTCTCGGGGATATCGAGCGCTTCCCGTTTATCAACATGCCGGCGGCCAAGGCCATTCGCGCCGGCTACGCGCTGCTGGAGGAGATTGGTGCGCTTGCCGAGCCGGGTAGGGCGGGGACTCCGTTCCCCGCCGCCGATGCCGACCGGCGCGGAACGGAGTCCGCGCCCTACCAATCCAACGAAGCCGCCCGCCAGCTTACGCCGCTCGGCCGCGAACTCGCCCGCCTGCCCGTTGACCCGACGGTCGGACGCATGATCTTGCAGGCTCGCACCGAGAAGGCCGTGCGCGAAGTCCTCGTGATCGCCTCCGGCTTGAGCATTCAAGACCCGCGCGAACGTCCGATGGAGGCCCGCGAAAAAGCCGATGCCGCGCATCGCCGATTCAATCATCCCGATTCCGACTTCCTCGCGCTGCTCAATATCTGGGACGCGTTTCACGACGAGTTCGACCGCCTCTCGCAGGCGAAGCTGCGCCGTTTTTGCAAAGAGCATTTTCTCAGCTACACGCGTATGCGCGAATGGCGCGACGTTCACTCGCAACTGCTCGACGTGCTGGAGCAGCGGAAGGATTTCCAGTTCACGTCCGTGTTTGACGGTTTAGCGCCGGACAAAATCAACGACGAAAAACTCGGCTTCGCCTCGCCGGCCTACCGAGCGATTCACCGCAGCATTCTCGCCGGTTTGCTCGGCAACATTGCGACGCGCGATGACGAAAACGGTGGTTACAAGGCCACGCACGACCGGCGTGTGGCGTTGTTTCCCGGCTCGGTGTTGTTTGTGCGGGAAGAAAAAAAATCCAGCCCGACGCGCGGCGCAGACGCGCGCAACAAAAACGCGTCCAAGACGCCCCGTTGGATCATGTCGGCCGAGATCATGGAAACCTCGCGGCTCTTCGCGCGCACGTCGGCGCGGCTCGATCCCTTGTGGGCGCTCGATCTCGGCGAGCACGTAGTGAAAGTCGCCCACAGCGAGCCGTTTTGGAATCAGGACGCCGGCCGCGTGATGGTGAAGCAACGCACGCGCCTCTACGGACTTGAACTGGAGTCGCGCGCCGTGAGCTACGGCAAGATCGACCCGGTGCATGCGACGGAGATCTTTATTCGCGAGGCGCTGGTTAACGACACGGTCACGTGGCCGCTCGACTTCATTGCGCATAATCGCGGCGTGCGCGAAGAAATCGAAAACCTGCTCACGCGCACGCGCGACCGCGGCTACCTGAATCTCGACGAAGGTATTTACCGGTTCTACGCGGCGAAACTCTTGCCGCAGGGCGAGGGCGACCCGGTGATTTCGTCAGTCGCCGAACTCGTCGATCTGGTTCGCGAACGCAAAGGCGCCGAGCCGCGTTTCCTCATGCTGGAGGCTGACGACCTGCGCGACCATGAGGAGTTGCAGGCCGACACCGAGGCTTACCCCGAGGCGATGCCGCTTCAGCAAACCGCGCTTCCGCTGGCCTACGCCTACAAGCCCGGCCAGGCCGACGACGGCGTCACGCTCGACGTGCCGGTGCGTGTCGCTGCCGAGCTCACACCCGCCGCGCTCGACTGGGCCGTGCCTGGTCACTTGGCCGCCAAGGTTGAGCATTATCTGCGCGCCTTGCCCAAGGAACTGCGCCGCGACTTCGTGCCGTTGGCCGACGCCGCGCGCCAACTCGCCAAGGCCGCCGCGCAACACTCTCGCCTGACCGCGCAAGGTCACACGTTGCCCGAGACGCTCGCGATCCTCATCGGCGAACGCCTGAAGCTGAAGCTCGACGCGAGTGTGTTTGCCGAGGACCGCGAGTTGCCCGATCACCTGCGCGTGCGCGTGCGGGTGGTCGATGACGAAGGCCGCGAGATTTGCGCGAGCCGTGAGCTGGCGGAAATCGCCGCGGGTGTGGCGGCGCATCAAAGGGCGGCCAGCGCGACGGTTTCGCGTGAAGATCCCGACGCCTGGCGCCGCGCCCGTGCGAAACACGAGATGGGCGAGCAGACCGAGTGGAAATTCGGCGATGTGCCCGAGCGCGTTCACGTGTGTGATCAGGCCGGTGTGGCGGTTCATGCGTTTCCGGGCCTGAAGAACGGCCCGGGTGGCGGCGTGTTGTTGCGGCTTTTCAAAACGCCCGAGGAGGCCGCCGAAGCGAGTGCTCCGGCACTTGAGCGATTGATGGAATGGCAGCTGACGCACCAGCTCGCGTGCCTTCACAAGGATTTGAAGCAGCTGCGCGAGTTGGGCGCGCTCCTCGCGACGCTTGGCACGACCGAAACATTACGTGAGCACGCGTATATCGCGGTCAGCCGCTGGTTGTTGTCGGCGACCCGGGTGAAGCGGCTCACGGCCGCGGCATTTGCCGAAGCCGTGGCGAAAGCGAAGGCCGACTTGCAGGGCCTTGTGCCGCGACTCGTTGATCTGCTGCGCGAAATCCTTTCGTTGCGTCAGGCGTTGCTGGTGCACCCGACTCCATATCGCGGGCAAGGACCGGATCTCTCCGCGCTCGTGCCGGATGATTTTGTGAAGGTGACGCCGTATGCGCAGCTCGCGCATTTCCCGCGTTATTTGAAGGCGATGAAGGTTCGCGCCGATCGTTGGAAACAAATGCAGGTGAAGGACGCCGAGCGCGCGAAACAGCTCGCCGCTTTTACCGGGGTGCCGGAGCTGCGCTGGCAGGTTGAAGAATTGCGCGTGAGCCTGTTCGCGCAGGAGCTGGGCACCGCCGAGCCGGTGTCGGTGCAAAAACTGGAGCGTGCGCTGGCCGAGCTGAAAAATGGAGGCAAGCCGTTGACGTCAGCGCCGGTGGTTGAGGCGCCCAAGCCGCGCGAAGCCGCTCCTTTGCCGGTGACCACCACGAAACCCAAGGCGCCGCTGAAGAGCTTCGGCTCCTTGGATGCGCTGTTTAGGAAGTAAGCCGCGGTTGAGTCTGATAAAAATTTATAAACCTGCGGACGGGATCTCCGGCGCGGTCATTTCGCTTGGCGGACACGAGCGGTCCGGCTCAATGAATTCACGATGAATTTAGAGTCCGCCATTTCTGAAATTCGCTCCGGCTTCAAACGCATGTCCGCGCTCTACGGAGAGCCGGTGTTTGATGAATGGGTGCTGGTCGCTCTCGCCGATGAAAGCGGTTCGGTGCAACGTTATGAAGGGCCGCGTGCGACGCAGTTCCTCGCCTCGTTCGCCAGAGACATCGCGGTATTGCGCGCCGAGTTGGCCAAGGAAGATTTGGATGTGGGCGGGTTTACGTTTGGTGCAGCCACGCATGGACACAGCTATGATGCGGCGATGCGCGTCGGGCCGGCGGCCTATTTGTTGGGCAACCACACGGCGCGTTCCATGGAGGAAATTCGCGCGCGGCCCCAGTGGCTCAAGGCCCAGGCCGCGTGGTTCGGGCTGGGCGAACGTCTGCGGGCGGATCCGCTGGTGTGACGTTCAGTTTCAACCGGTCCAACCGGTGGCCACGAAGAGCGCGTAGGCCGTTACGAGTGTCCATCCCATCCAGCGCGGCAGCCCGCCGGTGAACAGCAAGCAGAGCAGGTGCACGCCCGCTCCGGCCATGAGCAGAATCAAGCCGGTGGCGGCGTGCGGCGGCATGGGAAGCGGTTTGAGCAACGCAAACAGCCCGATGCCGAGCGGAATGCAGATGTGACCATCGCCGACTTGGGAGGCGTAAACCACCTCGGGCCGCTGGCGCGCGGCGTAGAAAAACGCGAGCAACGCATTGGGCAGGACCATCAGCCAGCCAGTCAGCCAGCCGAGGTTGGTGGCCCGGAAGAAGCCGGTCTCTTGCCGGGTGATCCACGTCACCAGTTCGTCGATGCTCGTGAAAAGTGCGGCGGCTCCGACCAGCACGAGCACGAGATCCAGCCAGAAACCCGCGCCGAGCGAGAGACGTTCCTTCGCGTTGTGTTTGAGCACGTCGAACGCCTGAAAACTTTGCCAAAAGACGAAGAGGCCGACGAGCACGAGGCCGTCGGAAAAATCAAGCGAGCCATCTTCCGCCAGCGCCCACGTGATGCCGGCGAAGAACAGGACGGCGACGAGTGTGAGCAGGAGCGAGAGGCGGTTGAGTCGCTGGGGAAGATCACCTGCCGCGCCGGCTTTTTTCGAACGGCTTTTGCGTGGACGCTTGGCGGGTATTGCCGCCGAGGCAGAAGGCACGACGGCCAGCCCCCAGAGGATCGCGGGCAACCCGAGGAGCAACGTGAGGTTGGTCGCGTTGTTCACGATGGCGTTGGTCATGACCTCCTGCGCGGGTGTGTCGCCGCGGGCGACAATGAACACGAAGAGCAGGTTTCCCAATCCGGAGCACAACGGCATCACCAGCGTGCCGAGCGCGGTGCCTTCAAAACCGCGGTCCATGATCGATTCCAGTCGCCACAGGATGAACAGCGACGATGCAAGGAACAGCACCGCGTAGGTGAGGGGATCGTCCAAGCCGAGATCGGAGAACCAGCCGGGAATCGGGTTCATGCGCGGACGTTCATGCGAAAACCGTCGCGCTTCCGCGCAAGGCGCATTGGCGCGCCGGAGGCGTGCGACCGTGTGCGCGAGGTGAGGGTGCTCGTTGGCATTCGGTTTCACGCTTGGTTCAACCGGAGGGTGCGTCAATCTACGTGCGGCTCGATTTATGCAGAGCAGCCTCATGCGTTTCCCCGGACGGTTCTTTTTGCTGGCGCTGACCCCGGTATGGCTGGCCGCAAGGCCCTTCACTGCGCTCGTTTACAACGTGCATAACTTGCACGACGTGGACGGCGTGGCTGCTTACGATGATTACCAGCCCGAGCTCTACACGCCCGCCCATGCGCTCACGAAGGTGCAAAACATCACACGCGTGGTCGCCAAGTTTGGAGCGGGCCAAGGGCCGGACATTATTTTTTTCCAAGAGATAGAGATCGATCATACGCCGGGGAAAAACCCGCCTGACCATGATGCGATCCTGAAACGCTACGCCGGCACGACCCTTGATCGCATGCTCGGCCCGGGGCTCGACAATGAGGTCGCCGACCTTCCCGCCGAAGCGCTCCTGCTCAAGGCCTTTGCCGATCGTGGTCTGACCGGCTACTCGGTCGTGGCTGGCTCTGATGGGGTTGATGGCGCGATGGTCAACGGTCGGCCCGCTCAGGCGATCAAGTGCGTGCTCTTCACACGGTTTCCGGTGAAGGAAGTGCGCAACTATCCCATCACCTCGGCGCGCAACATCCTTGAGGCGAAACTCGACGTGGATGGCCATCCGCTGACGGTGTTCAACAACCACTGGAAATCGGGCGCGGTGGATGCCTCGATGGAACTGCTGCGCATTCAGAATGCCGGCGTGCTTCGCAAGCGCCTCGACGAGCTCCTCAAGGCCGACCCCTATGCCGACATTCTGATCGGCGGAGATCTCAATTCTCACTACAATCAGAAGCGTCGTTATCGTAAAATGTCCGTCACTGCGGTCAACGACACGCTCGGCTCGCAGGGCAACGAACTCGCCATCCGTGGTCCGGCGCGCGATCTCTACAACCTCTGGTTCGAGCTTCCCGAGGACGCGCGCGGGAGCGATGTATTCAAATCCGAATGGGGCACCTTGATGCATCTGATCATTACGCGCGGGCTTTATGACCAGCGTGGGGTGCACTACATCGACAACTCTTTCGGGGTCGGAAAATTCCCCGGACTCAACGCCGACGCCGCCGGTTTGCCCGTTCGCTGGAGCGCGGAGGGCGCGGGAGGCCGAGGCTTTTCGGATCACTTTCCGGTTTTTGCGCGGTTTCAAACCACGGAGGAAAACCAGCCCGGCAAATTCATTCCGCTTACCCGCGAGGCGGCCGGTCATGAGGGCGAGAACGACGGCAAGGTGAACAAAATCGATGTGTCCAAGACCGATTTCGCGTCCGCCGTGGTGCTCGCGGAGCTCCCGGCGGGCGCCAACCTGCGCGATGGCACATGGACGGGAAAACTCTTCCGCGTCGAAGCCAAGGCGCTCGACGGGCGCCTGCTACGCATCGAGGCGAACGGCGAAACTTACGATGTGTATGGACCGCGCAAAGCGATTCGCGAACAGCTCTACGCCCAGCGCCGTGAAAACGCCGGCACGCTTACGTTCTATGGCGAACTCGGCACTTACAAGGGCGGCTGGCAATTCCTCGTGAAGTTCGAAGAGTGGGTGGCCGCTGCGCGGAATGACCAATGACCAATGACCGGTCGTGTCACGTGCGCTTTATTCGAAATTTTTCTACATGAACGATCCCACCACGCTCACCGTTTATACCTACGCCAACTGCGACACCTGCCGCCGAGCCGTGAAATGGCTGCGAGCCCAAGGAATCGCCTTCGTGGAAAAACCCATTCGCGATACGCCGCCGACTCCCGCCGAGTTGCGCACGATGTTGGCCCGACTGGGCGGGGCGTCTGCCCTGCGTAAACTGTTCAACACATCGGGCGTGGATTATCGCGCGCAGAAGCTCGGCGAAAAACTTCCCGCCTTGTCGGAAGCCGAGGCGATCGCGCTGCTCGCCGGCAATGGCAACCTGGTGAAACGGCCTTTTGCGCTGGGATCGGGCGCGGGCGCGACGGGTATTGGTCTCGTCGGGTTCGACGAGAAGGTGTGGGCATCCGCGTTGTCGTGAGTTCGCCAAACTCTCACATTTCCGCTCGTTGACTCGCGCTGGGTTATCGCTGCACAGTCTTGGCGTGCCTGCTCCCGTTTCCAATCCGATGCAACAAACCCTCCGCTGGCTCGTTACCCATGCGAGCTTTCCGGCGGCGCGTCTGCCTGCCCGTGCGGAGCTCCTGTTGCTCATCTCAACTGCTGCCGAACAGGAGCAAGTCGCCCTCCAGCGTTCCCCGCGTTTTCTCATCGAGCGCAACAACGTCGCCGGCGATTCTTCGCTCAAGGCCTACACGATGAACCGGTCTCTGGCTCATTACGTGTGTAATAACGCACAAAAGACCTGAGTTTGGGTTGGGCTAAATAGTTTCGGAATAGGTAAGTCTGGGCTTGTTGGCAGCCGAGGTATCAACCTTGGTTTATGGCCAATGTTTCGCGGTGTGTTCATTTTGCTGATCACCGGCTGCGTCTTGGCTACGGTGCCGGCGTTTGCCTTGGTGGAGCGTCGCGTGGAGCGTCGGTTTGAGATCCCTGAAGATGCGGCTTTGAACTTGGATACGTTCAGTGGTGAGGTGCGCATCACTGAAGTGCCGGATGCGAAGGCCATTGAGGTGCTCGTGGTCCAGACGGCGGATGTCGCCACGGAGACGGCGATGGATGCGCGTCTGGCCTGCATGAGTTTGGAGATGAACCAGCGCAACGGCACGGTTTCCCTGACGACGCGTTATGCGAAACCGATGGCTTGGTCGTGGAAAACCTGGCCGCCCGTGAATCTGGTTTACGAAATCAAGGTGCCGCGTCGCTGTGATGTGCGGATCACCACCCGTGATGGTGCCATCGTGATCGGCTCTTTGGAAGGTCGCGTGGTGGTGGGCAACGAGTCGGGCGACATCTTCACCGGTGAGATCGACGGACCGGTAACGGCGCACAGTCTCACGGGTGGTGTTGCGATCACGGCTGCGACCGGGGCCATCAATGCCTCGACGCGGACAAGCACCATCCAGATCGGTCGGGCCTTTGGTCCGACGCGGGTTTCCAGCCAAGGCGGCTACATCGAAGTGCAGCAAGCCGGCGCCGAGCTGGTGATTCGCGGAAGCGGCTCCTCGGCCCACGTGGGCTTTGCCCAGCAGTTCAAGCACGCCGCCGACATCGCGGTATCGGGCGGGGAGCTCATGCTCGTCTTGGAAACCAATCGCGCATGCACGTTGGATTTGAAGTCTTCGATTTTTGGGAAAGTGAATGTGCGCGGGGGGCTTCCGCTTAAAGTGACGGCCGGTTCGGTGGGACAATCGAGTCTTGAAGCCACGGTCAATGGTGGAGGTCCGCGTATCACGGCGCGCGCCAGCGGGGGGAGTGTGGTGGTGCGCAGTGTGAGCCCGCTCCTCGCTCAGATGGACGCTGATTCTTCGCTTCGCGCCGATTGACCGCTGTGCTTGCATGGCGACTCTTTCGCCATGCCTGTTGATTCCTACGAGCGTCTCGTCGCCAAACTCAAACGTGCCCATTATCTGGGCACCGTCGCCGGCCTGCTGGGTTGGGATGAACAGGTTAACCTTCCGCCTGACAGCGCAGACCAACGCGCCGAGCAACTCGCGCTGCTCGCCGAACTGCACCACGCCGCCGCCTCCGATCCCGAAATCGGCACTCTGCTCAGCGAACTCGAACGGCATATTTGTCACTCATTAAGTGACAAGCCTGCAGGGGAGGCGGACTCGTTGGGAGTGGGAGAGGATGTGCGGGTGGTCGTGCGCGAAGCACGTCGCGACTTTGATCGCGTGGTAAAGCTACCGGCCGAGTTTGTCGCCGAAAAGGCGCGACTCGCCAGCGCCGCATATCACGCCTGGGCGGCAGCCAAGAAAAACTCCGACTTCGCGGCGTTCGCGCCGTTTCTGGAAAAACACCTGGCGCTCGCCAAGCAGGAGGCCGCGTATCTGGGCTGGGGCGAACGCGCCTACGATTACGCCATCGATAAGCACGACCCCGGCATGACGGCGGCGAAGCTCACCGAGCTGTTCACCGAATTGAAGGCCGGCCTGGTCCCGCTTGTGCGCCGGATCTCCGCGTCGCCTGTCCGCGCACGCACGGATATTTTTAAAGGCTTTCCCGTGGAGGAGCAGCGAGACTTCCTGCGCGAAGTGACCGAGCGCCTGGGTTTCAATTACCGACGCGGTCGCATCGATGTTTCCCTGCATCCCTTCTGCGAAGGCTCGGGCGCGGACATCCGCATGACCACGCGCTTCGATGCGGACAATCCGCTCGATTCTCTCTTTTCGTCGATTCACGAGACCGGGCACGGCCTCTACGAGCAGGGTCTCCCGCTCGCAGCGCAAGGCACGCCCCTCGGGCAAAACGCCGGCATGGGCGTGCACGAGTCGCAGAGCCGCCTCTGGGAAAACCAAGTGTCGCGCAGCCGGGCGTTCTGGAAATTTTTCGAGCCGCGTTTTCGGGAGAAATTTCCTGCGCAACTCGCCGCCGTGTCATCGGAGGAGCTCTACCTCGCGGTCAACGAAGTCGCTCCGACGCTCATTCGCGTGGATTCCGACGAAGTGCACTACAACTTGCACATTCTGTTGCGCTTCGAGTTGGAGCGACGGCTGTTCGCGGGCGAGTTGGCGGTGTCCGACTTGCCGACTGCGTGGAATTCGTTGTCACAGGAATTGCTCGGACTCACGCCGCCGGCGGACAAACAAGGCGTGTTGCAAGACGTGCATTGGTCGGGCGGGGCGTTCGGATATTTCCCGAGTTACTGCTTGGGCAACATGATGGCCGCCCAATTGTGGTTCACGGTGCTCAAGACGCATCCTGATTTGGAAACGGATTTCGCGAAGGGCGACTTCTCGCGCCTGCTGGGCTGGTTGCGAAGCCACATCCATGAGCAGGGCCGTCGCTATGAAACGCTGGAGTTGGTGCGTCGCGTGACCGGTGAGGAACTCACGCCCAAGTATTTGCTGAGGTATTTGCAGGAGCGGTATGCGCCGCTGTATTTGAAATAAACTGATGGCCACAAAAGGCACAGAAGGCGCAAAAGAAGGCACCGGATTTTGAGTCGTTCAGGTATTTTTGTGCACTTTGTGCTTTTTGTGGCTAATTCGTTTTCTGAATGAAACTGATCGACACTCATACCCATCTAGACGGGTTTGCCCGGGCAGGGACGCTCGACGCGGTGCTCGCGCGTTCGCGCGAGGCGGGCGTGACCGAGATGATTTCCATCGGAACGGAGAGCGATGATTGGGCGCTCATTCGCGACCTCGCGGCGGCGCATCCGGGCGTGGTGAATTATTCGGTGGGGCTGCATCCGTGTTGTGTGCGCGAAAAGTGGGCCGAGGAAGTGGCGCAGATCGAGGCGTTTTGGATTGGCGCGGGTGTGCGTCCGGTCGCGTTGGGCGAATGCGGGTTGGATCGGTTTCATTTGCCCAAGGACGATGCGGCCAAGGCCGAGCAAGTGTTTGCCTGGCAGAGAGCGGCTTTCGAGGCGCAGCTGGTGATCGCGAAACGGCTCGGGTGTCCGCTGGTCGTGCACTCGCGCGGGGCGTTTGCCGAGTCGGTCGCGATGATCGATGCGAGCGGCGTCGATTGGACGCGCGTGGTGTTTCACTGCTTCAGCGAAGGGCCGGCGGAGATGAGCGAGCTCATCAAGCGCGGCGCCTACGGATCGATCACGGGCGTGTTGACGTATAAAAACGCGGAGAATGTTCGCGAGGCGGCGAAGGTTCAGGGGCTTGCGCGCCTCATGCTGGAAACCGATGCGCCTTATCTCACGCCGGTGCCGCACCGTGGAAAACCCAACGAGCCGGCCTTCATGCGGCACACGGCGGATTATGCCGCGGCGATGTTTGGCGTGAGCGTGGAGGAGCTGGCGGAGGCGACCACGAAGACCGCGCGGGGCTTTTTCGGGCTCTAAGCCAGCCTCGTCACCTCGGCTGCTACCTTACGAAAGTCGGACATAAGAAAGGCGACCCGGATTGGATCGCCTTTTTCATGTCGTTTCGTGGGCACTCAGGCCTCGTCGAACTTGCGGGTGAAGAGCTGTTCGAGTTCGGTCAGCATTTGCGGGGCATCGATGCCGGTCGCGAGGAACTTGACCTTCGAGCCTTTGCCGGCGGCCAGCATCATGAGGCCCATGATGGATTTGCCATTCACCTGCTCCTCGTCCTTTTCGACGAAGACGTCGGCTTTGAACTTGTTGGTGATGCGCACGATCATGGCGGCCGGGCGGGCGTGAATCCCCATTTTATTTTGAACCACCAGCTCTTTGATGTGCTGGCCGGTTGCGGCGGTCGTGTCGTTCTTTTCCATTGCAGTAAGACGGATCAAGGTCCGGTCAGAGGGGACGGCTTGCAACCCAAAAACCGGGCGCACAGCGTTTGCGCCACCATGCCTAGAACCGCGATCATCGTTCCATGCCGGCTCGAATCCACTCGTTTCCCACGCAAGCTGTTGCACGTCATCAAGGGACGTCCGCTGCTGCTGTGGGTCGCCGAACGCATCAAACACGAGGCGCCCGAGTTCCCGCTTTTCTTTGCGGTGGACGACGAATTGCTGGCCGCCCCGCTGCGTGCGGCGGGTTTTCAGGCGATCCTCACGGGCGTGCAGCATCAAAGCGGCACCGACCGCATCGCCGAGGCCAACCGCACGGTGAAGGCCGACCATGTGATCAACGTGCAGGCCGACGAGCCGTTGGTTACGCGTGCGCAAATCCTTACGCTGGCGGAACTCATTTCCGGATCGGCCGCAATGGCGACCTTGGGCACGCCGTTCACCACGGCCGCGGATTTCAACAACCCGAATCAGGTGAAGGTGGTCTTTGCCGTGGGCGGTGGCCGGGCGTTGTATTTCTCGCGTTCCCCGATGCCTTACGCGCGCGACCGCGCCGGGCAGGTTGATGATGCCTGGGTTCAGGCGAACCCGTGTTTCAAACATCTCGGGCTTTACGCCTACAAAGCCGACTTGATTGAGCGTTTCGCCAAGCTGCCTCCCGGTCGTTACGAGCAGATTGAAAAACTGGAGCAGCTCCGCGTGATTGAAAACGGCTTCGAGATCCAGTGCGGCGTCACGAACGACCCGACCATCGGCGTGGACACGCCCGAAGACGCGGTGAAGTTTGCCCAGTGGCTGGGATGATCGGCGCTCGTATCCTATTTATACCTACCGGGCTCTGAATTGGGCCTGTGTAGGACATACGCCCACGCGGGTTCTACGGTGAGGCCTACGCGGGTATCAGACGGGCGCGGATAATTTTCAAAAGCCCCGTTCGGTAGGCTGAGGGGGATGAAACATTCCTCCCGGACCCGCTCGGGTCTTCTCACGCTCCTCTGCGCCCTTGGAATCGCGCAGACGGCCGCTCCTTCGATGGCCGCGAGCTACGACATCAACACCATGCCTGCGATCAGCCCGGTCGACGGCACCAAGCTCCGCAGTCCCAAAATTGGCAGCAACACGCTGCACGTCCTTTCGCCGAACATCATCGAACTCGTTCGCGTGAACGGAAAACCTTCCGCCTCGGCCTCGGTGGATAGCTGGAATTTCGTCAATTCCTCCGGCGGTCTCAATGCCCCCGCCGCCTCCAAGTTCTCTGTCACCGTCAATGGAACCCCGGTCGCCGTGCAGTCGGTCGGATTCAAACGCCGTCCGCTCTACGCACCGCTCAACGTCCGCGATCTGCGCATCGGCAACAGTCTCTTTCTCACCCTCGCGACGCCCGTCGCCCCGGGCCAGACGGTCGAGGTCAAAAACCTCGACGGTTCCCTCTGGGCGTCATCAATGAAGTTTGCCGCCACCGCGCACCCGTTGCGCTACAGCCCGGCGATTCACGTTAACCAAGAGGGCTATGTGCCCGGCTGGCCCAAGAAGGCCGTCGTCGGTTATTACCTCGGAAGCATGGGCGAGATGCCTGTTCCGACGCTCAGTTACGAACTCGTGGACGCCGCCGATGGTCGCGTCGTGTATTCAGGTTCCCTCACCACGCGCGCCGATGTCGGCTGGAAGTATTCGCCGACTCCGTATCAGAAAGTTTACGAGGCTGACTTCAGCAGCTTCCGTGAGCCCGGCGAATACAAGCTCGTCGTCCCCGGTCTCGGCGCCTCGTTGCCCTTCATGATTGATGAAGGCATCGGCATGAACTTCACGCGCGCCTACGCCCAAGGGCTCTACCACCAGCGCTGCGGTCACGCCAACGCACTCCCGTTCACCCGCTTTACGCACAAGGCCTGCCACACAGCCGCCGCCAGCGTGCCCACGCCCGCGTCGTCCTACGCGTTTACCTGGAAAACCATCGCCAATTACGCGAACACGCTGAACCCCGACAATCCAGCCCAGGGCGCACCGCGTCTCACGTCTGAGGGTGCGCAGCTTTATCCCTTCGTGAACAAAGGCCCGATCAACGTCTCGGGTGGTCACCACGACGCCGGCGATTACAGCAAATACACCACCAACGCCGCCACGCTCCTCCACTTCCTGATGGTCGGTGTGGACGATTTTCCGGGCGTCTCCGCCCTCGATAATCTCGGCATCCCCGGCAGCGGTGATGGCATCGGCGACCTGATCCAGGAAGCGAAGATAGAAGCCGACTACCTCGCCAAACTTCAGGACGCCGACGGCGGTTTCTACTTCCTCGTTTATCCCCGCGAACGCGAATACGAGAGCAACGCGCTTCCTCAAAACGGTGACGCCCAAGTCGTCTGGCCCAAGACCACCGCGGCCACCGCCGCCGCCGTCGCCGCGCTGGCCGAGGCTGGTTCCTCGCCGGCGTTTAAGAAAGCCTACCCGGACGCCGCCTACGCCTACATGGAAAAAGCCAAGCTCGGCTGGAAATTCCTCGAAGCCGCCATCGCCAAGCATGGCAAAGCCGGCGCTTACCAAAAGATCACCCACTACGGCGACGATTTCACCCATGACGATGAACTCGCCTGGGCCGCCGCCGCGCTCTTCGCCGCCACGGGCAATCAAACTTACCACAAGGCGCTCAAGTCTTGGTATGATCCGGCCAACCCGAACACGCGTCGCTGGGGCTGGGTCCACGCCTACTCGTCTTACGGTAACGCGGCTCGCAGCTACGCCTTCGCGGCCCGCAGCGGACGTCGCAGCGCCAGCGAGCTGGACTCCGCCTACCTGGCCAAGTGCAACGCCGAACTCCTCGCCGCCGGCAACGCCGCGTTGAAGGCGTCCAAACAAAGCGCCTATGGCACGAGTTTCCCCGAGGAGACGAAGGCCGTGCAAAGCGCGGGCTGGTATTTCTCCAGTGCGCACGCCTTTGACATCACGGTCGCCCAGCAGCTCGCGCCCAAGGCCGAATACCTCGACGCGATCATCCGCAACCTGAACTACGAAGCCGGTTCCAATGCCGTCAATGTGTGCTTCATCACCGGCCTCGGCTGGAAACGTCAGAACGAAATCGTGCACCAATACGCGCAGAACGACGACCGCGTGCTCCCGGTGAACGGTATCCCGCTCGGCAACCTCCAGACCGGGCCCGTTTACACCGGCACCTATGGCACCGAGTTGGCCGAGCTCACGTTCCCTCGCGACAATGCGGGCACCGCGCCCACGCCGTTCTATGATCGTTGGAGCGACACCTTCAACGTGACCACCGAGTTCGTTCACCTCGACCAGGGTCGCGCGCTTTCGAGTCTTGCCTACCTCGCCACGCTCACGGACACCAAGAATCAAAAATGGAGGTCCGCCGCTGGCACGATCACCGGAGTGCCTGCGACCTTGAGCCAGGACGCGTCGTTCAAAGTGTCGATGGATGTCCCCGGCATGGATCTCGACGGAGCCCGCATCGCGTGGGAAGCGTCCGGTCAGCAGCCCGCGTTTGGCGAGACCTACACCTTCAAGCCCTCCGGCTACGGCGCGCAGTGGATCGAAGCCGAGGCCCAGTGGCCGGACGGTCGCCGCGCCTACGCACGCAAGACGCTCTTCGCCGAGAACGGCAGCCCCACGATTTCCGTGACGGCCACCGACACGGTCGCGACCGTGGGCAACCCGAGCGACACCGCAGTCCTCACCTTCACCCGCACCGGCAGCACCAGCAGTGCAGTCACCGTGAACTTCAAGTTGAGCGGCACGGCGGCGAAGTGGACCGACTATCGTCGTCCCGCGGGCGACATGCCCGAGGAGATTGTCATCCCCGCCGGTGCGACCAGCGCGAAGCTCACGCTTGTTGCGATGGCCAACTCAACGGGAGCCAACCCTGCGACCGTGATCGTCACGCTCGAGAGCGGCTCGGGCTACAACCTGGGCAACCCCAACAGCGGCACCGTCACGCTTAAATAACTTCCAACCCCTTTCCGGGAAGTCTCAGGCCTGAAGCCGACTTCCCGGCAATCAGTCAACGCAACGGTTGGACGAATCGCGCGCGCGGCCTCGCCCGACATTGGCTGAGAAATCAGCGAACAAACAAACACACACATCCGGGTCCGCCCGGTTTGTCCTGCCGGGATGTCAGGCGTCAGCCGACGCCCCGGCGCAACGAGGCGGTCCTGCGCGCGAGGGGCCGCTTCTTTGTTTTTTGAAAAGTGTGGCCGGTGTCCTCGCCGGCCATGGATCGTGATCACAAGCCGGATGGCATTGGCCGCCGGGGACGGCGGCCACACTTTCTCGGCCTTACCCGCGCCCCTCGGCGCGTTCGTAGGCGAAGAGGTATTGCTGAGCCAGGCCGGCATACGCGCCAAAGTGAACGCGTCCGAAGTGGGCGACTTGCGCGGGCGTCCAGCCGTCGAGCGCGTAGCGGCGCGCCATGGCTTTGATGATCCAGGTATCGACAGGAAACGCTTCCATGCGACCTGCGCCAAAGAGCAGCACGCAATCGGCAACCTTTTCACCCACGCCCGGAAGTTCGCACAACCGTGCTTTCGCTTCGGAGTAGGGCAGGTGCTCGGTTTCCTCCAACCAGCCGGGATGTGCGGCAATGAACTGAGCCGTCTGGTGGATGTAGCGCGCCCGAAATCCGAGCAGGCAGGCCCGTAACTCCGCCTCGGGCACGGCGGCCAGTTCGGTCCAGGTTGGCAGGCGGTGGATCGAGCTCGAAGGGATCGGGGTTCCATGGCGCTCCGCGAGGAGGGCGATCATTTGTTTGATCTGCACGATCTGCTTGGTCGCGCTGCACAGGAAGCCGAGGAGCGTCTCGCCGAAGGGTTGGCGCAGGATCGTGAGTCCGGGAAACGCGTTCAGGCAACGCGCGAGGTGTGGATCGCCGCGCCACGGCAGCACGTTGATCGCCGCCGCGGCGTCATGCCCAAACAAATACACCGGGAGCGCCGATTGCACGCGGGGAGCCAACGCCGAGGGGGCGGACCATTCGAGGTCGCCGGCGGGATTTATCCGCAGGCGGGCGATGTTGTCCGCCCAGATTCCGAGCCACACGTCATCGGGTTCGCGCTGCCAGCGGAAGGCTTGGCCGCCGTCCACGAGTTCGGCGAGCGTGGCGGACGTCAGCCGAGGTGCGCCGGGGAGGGGTGTCCACGCGGACCAGGCGCTGTCGGCGGGGGCGATGGGTGTGGACGGCATGCGGGTAATGTAACTCTTTTGGCGGGAGTTGGCGTGTCCGTAAACGGGCTCCTGCCTTTCGGAGTCGGAGGCAGGCTGGAAGCCTGCGCTACTTCCCAATCACGCCAGCACTTTGGCGCTGGCGGTGTCGTAGTCGACGAAGGTGGCCTGGAGGGCTTCGTGGATTTCGGAGATCTTGGTCTGGATGTCGTCGAGGAACTCGTGGAGGCCGTCGGCGATGACGGCGGGCACGTCGATCATTTCCAACTCGGCGCGCATCTCGCGGATCAGGCGGGCGGGTTGATTGTCTTCCAGATGAATCGCGTTGGCGGTGACCTGCCCTAGGCATTGTTCTGCTTCGGCGATGGAGAACAGGATGCTGCGCGGGAAGACCTCGTCGCGGAGGAGGTAGTCGACCACGCGTTCGAGGTTGAGCTGGCCGCGACGGGAGCGGCGGAAGGCTTCAAACGCGGAGCAGGAGCGCAGCACCGACGCCCATTGGACCATGTCGAGGGCGGAGCCCACGGCGTGCAGGTCGGGGAGGAGCATGTAATATTTTACGTCGACGATGCGCGAGGTATTGTCGGCGCGTTCGAGGTGGCGGCCGAGCTGGAAGAACCACCACAAGTCGGTGCGCGGGATCATCGATTCGGCGACGCCAAAGAGAAGCTGGATCTGGGTTTTGACGCGGCTCAGGTAATCGGAAGAGCCGAGCTGGGCGTAGCGGGTATAGTCGTCGCCTTTGAGTTTCAGGAAAAAGGTGTTGAGCGTCTCCCAGACATCGCTGGAAAGCTGGTCGCGGATGCAGCGGGCGTTTTCGCGGGCAAAGGCGATGCAGGAGATGAGGGAGCTCGGGTTGCGCTTGTCGAAGAGCATGAATTCGACGACGGCGCGTTCGCTGGCGGTCTCGCCGTAGAGCTCGAAGAATTTTTTCTCGTCGCCGGTGACGTAGACGAGCGGTTCCCACGATTTGGGATCGTCGGCGGCCTGGCGGGACTGGAGGTCGAGCACAAGCTGGGCGTTCACATCGACGATGCGGGCGGTGTTTTCGGCGCGCTCAAGGTAGCGGGCCATCCAGTAGACGAGGTTAGCGACGCGGGAGAGCATAGGGGGAGGTGAGAATGACCAATGCCCAATGTCCAATGACCAATGGGCGAAGTGGTGTTGTGGGTGATAAAGTGAGGTTGATCATTTTTTGACGGCGCGCTCGCGGTGGAGGTTGGCGTCGGTCGTGCGGATGATCTTGCAGAAAATGAGATGAAGTTCGCGGGCTTCCTGCCAGAGGATGCGCAGTGGTTCGGCTTGGGGTTGGCGAGCTTTGGCCATCATGCGGCACCAGTGCTTGGTCTCTTTGGCTTCTTTGCGGCAGATGGCGATTTTATGCCGAAAATCGAACTTGGATTCCGCCTCATCGGCTTCGCCATAGTTTGCGCCGACGCTGGTCGCAGACTTCACGAATTGGCTGATAAGCGGCGAGGTAATCGGGTTAAGCGGAAGACCAAGGCAGAATTCGATGACGCTTTCACCAAAAACAGCCGTTCTCTCTTCAAGATCAAATGTGGCTTTAGAGGCGGTCGGCTTGCTCATTGGTCATTGGACATTGGTCACTGGTCATTTCGTGTGAGCGCGCCGCGCGCTCACACGATGATTTTCTCAGGCATCGGCACGGGCGGGTTGGCGATGTCGTCGTTGAGCACCCACGTGTCCTTCGAGCCGCCGCCTTGCGAGCTGTTGACCACCAGGCTGCCTTTGCGCAGCGCCACGCGAGTGAGGCCGCCGGGCATGATCTTGATCGTCTCGCCGTTGAGGATGTAGGGGCGGAAATCGATGTGGCGGCCTTCGATCGTGCCGCCTTCGATCACGCTGGGGCAGCGCGAGAGGCCGATGGTGGGCTGGGCGATGAAGTTGCGCGGATGGGCGATGATCTTGGCGCGGAAATCCTCGATCTGCGTCTGCGTGCTGTGCGGGCCGACCAACATGCCGTAGCCGCCGGCTTCGTTGACGCTTTTCACGACGAGCTTGGGCAGGTTGGCGAGGATGTAATCGAGTTCGCCGTCGTTGCCGGAGAGATAGGTTTCGATGTTCGGAAGGATCGGGTCCTCGCCGAGGTAAAACTTGATCATCTTCGGCACGTAATAATACACGGCCTTGTCGTCGGCCACGCCGGTGCCGATGGGGTTGCAGAGGGCGACATTGCCTTTTTTGTAGGCATTGAAAAGGCCCGGGACGCCAAGAAGGGACTTGGGGTTGAAAACGGTCGGGTCGAGGAAGTCGTCGTCGATGCGGCGGTAGATCACATGGACCGGCGCGAGTCCGTCGGTGCGGCGCATGTAGACCTTGTCGTTTTCGACGACCAGATCGCTGCCTTCGACGATCTCGATGCCCATCTGGCGGGCGAGGAAACTGTGCTCGAAATAGGCCGAGTTGAACACGCCGGGGGTGAGCAACACGACGGTGGGTTCGGGCACGTGCTTGGGCGCGAGGTAGAGGAGCAGGTTGAGCAGGTCGTTGGTGTAGTTTTCCACCGGACGCACGCGGTAGTCGCGCAGCATGTTGGGGAAAACGCGCTTCATGACCTGGCGGTTTTCGAGCACGTAACTGACGCCGGACGGCGTGCGCAGATTGTCCTCGAGCACCGAGTAGAGGCCGGCCTCGTCGCGGATCATGTCGGAACCGTTGATGTGGACGTAGAGGTCCTTGGCGATCTTGCAGCCGACGAGTTCCTTGCGAAAGTTTTTCGAGGATTCGATCATCTCCCGGGGCACGATGCCTTCGGCGAGGATGCGCTGGGGCCCGTAGATGTCGGCGAGGAAGAGATTCAGCGCGGTCATGCGCTGGATGAGGCCGCGCTCGAGGTGCGCCCATTCGTGGGAGGGGATGATGCGCGGGAGCAGGTCGAAGGGGAAAATCTTCTCCGTGCCGGCGTTGTCGGAATAAACCGTGAAGGTGACGCCGCGGTCGATGAACGTCTGGTCGGCGGTGCGTTGGCGGGCCATGAGCTCCGCCATGTTTTCCATCAGCCCGAAGCGCTCATACAAACGCCGGTAGTGGGGACGCGCCTTGCCGGGGGCGGCAAACATCTCGTCATAAAATTTACCGTGTTCGTAGTTCGCGAAAAGATCGGGCATGGGAAGGTGAAAAGGTCACTTCGCCGTGGGGGCGGAGGGCGCGTCGGGTTTGGACCAAAGGAAGCTTTGCTCGCTTGCAAGTTCCGCGCCGTCCGCGCCGAGCAAGCGAAGTTTCCACGCGACCGGGCGGGCCTTGGCGTCGGGCCAGTCTTTTCCGGTCAATCCGAAACGGGTCAGGTGGCTGCCGCGGGGCAACGAGATGGCAAAACTCTCCGTGCGAGGCTCGGGGGAGGAGGGGGAGATGACTTGCAACTCTATCCAGGCCAGCTCGATGGCAGTCGATGTCTTGGTGCGGAGGTTAAAGTAGAACCCTTCGCGCGAAGCGGGCTGGGTGCGCACGATGGTGGCGCCGCGGGTGTTTTCCTTGCCGGTGAAATACTCGGAGACGCGGACAAACGAGTCCGCCGGGATGTATTCGGGCAGGAGGCGAACGATTTCGACGCCGCCGGCCAGAGCGGAGGTCGAACCAAGGGTGAGGGCGAGCAAGAGGGCGGGGATACGCATGTGGAGGGATTTACGCGGCTGGCCGGCGTAGCACAAGGCCCGTCGCAGTTTGTGTGCCAAGGAGTGAATGAAATTCATGCCGCATGCGGTCATGCATGGTCACGCAAGTGCGACCAAGGTTTCGGGACAAATTTGTCACTTAATAAGTGACAAATAGGATTGGGCGGCGGCGGTGGTATCGAGCGGGGAACACTCAGGGCTCCAGTCGGATCGTTTGGTAGCGATGCACGCCGAGGAGGGCGGGGACCCAGTTTTTGACGTCGGGGTGGATCAGGTAGGTGCGCGCGCCGAAGAAAACCGGCGCGGCGGGGGCTTCGTCGACCGCCAGCGCCTCGGCCTGGCGCAGCAGCTCGAAGCGGCGGGGTGTGTCGAGTTCGCTCGAGGCGGCGGCGATCAGGCGGTCGTAGGCGGGGTTTTTCCACCCGGTGTTATTGTTGCCGCTGGTCGAGGTGAACAAGTCGGTGAAGGTGGCGGGGTCGTTGAAATCGCCGACCCAGCGGGAGCGCAGCACGTCGAAGGCGAGCGTCTGCATCGCATCGATGTAGACGCGGGAATCCATGGTCGAAAGTGTGCAATCGACGCCGAGTTCGCGGCGCCACATCTGCTGGATGGCCTCGAAAACCTTGGTGTTGACCGGATCGGTGTTCATTTTCACCTCGAACTTCGGGAAGCCCTTGCCGCCTGGAAAGCCGGCCTCGGCGAGCAGGCGGCGGGCGCCCTCGAAATCGGTGGGCATCGACGCGGTTGAGGTGTAGCCGGCGGTGTCGGGCGGCACGAAGGAATGCGCCGGCGAGCGGCTGCCGCGCATCACGGGACCGGCGATGGCGGCGCGGTCGATGGCAAGCCCGAGGGCGCGGCGCACGCGCACGTCGTTGAAGGGCGGCTTGGTGGTGTTGAAACGCACATAAAACGTTTCGAGGAAGGGATCGATGCGGAGCTTGGCGGGGTCTTCGCGGCGCCAGGCGTCGAGACGGTCAGGCAACACGTCGTAGGTGATGTGCATCTGGCCGGTGCGGAAGGCTCGTTCGTCCACGCTGGGATCGGCGACGGGGAAAAATTTCACCGCCTCGATCTGGTTTTGCGCGGCGCCGTGGTAGCGGGGGTTTTTCGTAACGAGGATGTGCTGGTCGGGTTTCCACTCGGTGAGGGTGAACGCGCCGTTGCCAATGAGTTTGCCGGGGCGGGTCCAGCCGGTGCCGCGAGCGTGAGCTTCGCCGGCTTTCAGGACGGATGCGCTGTGAACGGGAAACCACGCTTGGTGCGCGGTAAGCGAGAGCAGGTAGGGGGTGGGGCGGTCGAGGGTGAGTTGAAGCGTGCGGGCGTCGAGGGCCTTGGCTCCGACTTGGGAGAAGTCGGCGAGTTTGCCGGCGGTGTAGTCGGCGGCGCCTTTGAGGACGTCGAGCATGTAGGCGTATTCGGAGGCGATCTTGGGCGAGAGGATACGTTCGATTGAAAAAACGAAGTCCTGTGCGGTGACCGGGTCGCCGTTGGACCACACGCCGTCGGGACGCAGGTGGAACGTGTAGGTGAGTCCGTCGGGCGAGATGTCCCAGCGTTCGGCGGCGCCGGGCAATGGCTTCGACGTGGCCTCGTCGATCACGGTCAGCCCCTCAAACAGGGAGACGAGCAGGTTGTAGTCCGTATAGGTGACCGCGATGTGTGGATCGAGATCGGCCGGTTCGGCTCCGTTGCCGATGAGGAGCGTCTTGGTGCGGCGGGCGGCCTCGACTGCGGTCTCGCGTTTGGAGCAACCGGTGACGGCGAGGGACGACGCGATGACTGCAAACACGACGAGGATGCGCAACGACATGGTGCGCGGGAGCGAAGCGGTCCGGCCTGCGCGGTGCAAGCCAAGTGCCCGCCGCTCCCACCGGAAAAGCCTCACCCGTCAGGTTGGGCCTTTTCCGGAGCGAGGGATGCGTGGCATGCTATTTCGTTGCCAGTGACGGCGGGCGGCGGTTTGCACGTTTGTATGCAATGGTATTACGCGATCGACGGGCAGCGTCTGGGCCCGGTTCCCCACGCCGAATTGGAGCGTCTGGTGCAGTCCGGCACGGTCAAAGGAGACACGTTGTTGTGGCGCCAGGGTCTCGACCAATGGAAGACGCTGGCCGAGGTGCGCGAGCGCGATCCCGCCATGTTCGCCGAAGTGCCGCCGCCCTTGCCGGAGATGGGGGCTGAGCATCACGAGACGTCCGTGGAAGCGACCCCTGACGTCGTGCGCCGTGCGTCTGGATTATCCTTCGATGAAAAACCTGCCGCTCCGGAAGTTCTGATCTATGCGGGATTCTGGCGGCGCGCGGGTGCGTTTCTCGTGGATACGATTTTGTGGCTCTTTGTGTGGCATATCCTTTCCAACATCGTGGTGCTGCTGGTTTCTCCTGAAATGGTGAAACTCGCCGAGAAAATCGCGGCGTCCGGAGGCGGCATGGCCTACAAGCCGACGCCCGAAGAAATGGTTCAGTTGCTGAGGTTTTCCGGATTGATGATGGTGATCGGTGTGATCTGGGCCGTCGTTTATGACGTGATTTTCCTGCGTCGGTTTTCGGCGACACCCGGCAAGATGCTTTTCGGGCTGCGTGTGGTGCAGGCCAACGGCGAGCCGGTGAGTTTTGTCCGTATCGTCGGCCGGTCGTTCGCGAAAATGATCGCGGGGTTCCCCACGCTGTTCATCGGTTTCCTGATCGTGGCCGTCGACGACCAGAAGCGCGGGCTGCATGATTTTTTCTGCAACACGCGGGTCGTAAAGAAGCGCTGATCGAAGATTTTTCCTAATATCCTGCGCGTTGGCGCGTCATCCCGGAGAACCCACCCATGAACCCGGAGGCCGCCCATGAAGACGCAGGAGAATTTGTCCCCACCGCAGTCGCGGCGCATCAGGCGTCGCTGCTCCGTTACACCACCCGCCTGCTCGGCGGCGACATCGAGCGTGCACGCGACGTCGTCCAGGACACGTTCGTCAAACTCATGGCTCAACCCCGCGCCGCGGTGGACGGCCACCTTGCCGAATGGTTGTTCACCGTCTGCCGGCACCGCGCTCTCGACGTGTTGCGCAAGGAGGGCCGCATGAAACGCTTCGCCGAAGGCGAGGCCGAGCGAGTGACCGCCGCCGAACCGCGGCCAGGACGCGCGCTCGAAGCCTCCGAAACCCACGCCGCACTCCTGCGGCTCATCGGCTGCCTGCCGCCCAACCAGCAGGAAGTCATACGCCTGAAATTCCAAAACGGTTTCAGCTACAAAGAAATCAGCCGCATCACGGAACACTCCGTCTCGAATGTCGGCGTCCTCATCCACACCGCCGTGCAACGCCTGAGGGCCGAGTTTGCCGCGCAGCAACCCTGAGGAGATCCGCACCATGAATACTCACGACTCCCACGAAACCATTTTCCCCGCCGACCCCCGTCTCACCGCCTACGCCTTTGGCGAATTGGAAGGCGACGAACTCAAACTCATCGAAGCCGCCGTGCAGGCCAGTCCCGAGCTGCAAGCCGCCGTGGCCGAGTTGCGCGCCTTCAGTGGCGAGCTCGCCACCGCTCTTGGCGACGAAAAAACGGACAACCTTGCCGTGCCCATTTCCGCTCCAAAAAAGCGCCGTGGCTTGGTAATTCCCTTTCCTCTGCACTATCTCGCGACTGCCGCCGCTGCGTGCTTCGCCGTGGTCGTTTGGATGCGGCAGGAAAAAGAGCCCTCTCCGGTATTTGTAAGCAACGCGGTGTCGGAGGCTCCGACTTCGGCTGTCCCCGCTGTCGGGCAAGCCGCAACCATGCCGGAATTTAAGGATAACAAAATCAGTTTTGATAAATCACTCGCGGCAGGGGCTGGACTTTCCAGGAGCAAGGCCGAGACATTTGGCTCCGATTCCTCGATGGCAGCGGCAGAACCGGTCGTGGCTGAAAAGCCGAACCAGCTGAACCACATTACGGAAACGCAGGTGCGTGAAGGGCGTATGCAGTCGCCCGTGGCCACCGCAGCTGCTCTCGCCGCCGCGCCCGTAGCTGCGCCGATAGCGCATCGTATATCAACCAAAGTTGATATGATCGCCCCGGTGCATGAGGCCACATTTTCGAGGCGGGCCTTGGGTGATGTGTCGGCAGGAATGACTTTCGTGGAGGGTGATCGACTATCCCTCGATGCCGAATCCTACGCCACGCAATCCGACAATACCTACCGCACCGCAGCGACCGAGCCGCTCTCGACGTTCTCCATCGACGTGGACACCGCGAGCTACAGCAATGTGCGGCGTTTTCTCACCAGCGGACGCCTGCCTCCGCGCGATGCGGTGCGCGTCGAGGAGTTGATCAACTACTTTCCGTATCGCTACACGCCGCCGACCGCAGACGTTCCCTTCGCGGCCCGTCTTGAAGTCGCCTCCGCCCCCTGGGCGCCCGTTCACCGGTTGGTGCGTATCGGACTCAAGGGCCGCGAGTTCACCGCCGAGACACGTCCGGCCGCCAATTTGGTGTTCCTCCTCGATGTGTCCGGTTCGATGAATTCGCCCAACAGGCTTCCGCTCGTGAAGGAATCGCTGCGCCTGCTCGTCGATCGTCTGCGTCCCGATGATCGCGTGGCCATCGTCACATATGCCGGTAACTCCGGCCTCGCGCTGGCCTCCACGCCCGCCTCGCGGAAGCGCGAGATCCTCGCCGCGCTGGACAGCCTGAGCCCGGGCGGATCGACCAATGGCGCGATGGGCATTCACCTCGCCTACGACATCGCCAAGGCCAACTTCGCTACCGGCGGTCTCAACCGCGTGATCCTCTGCACCGACGGCGATTTCAACGTGGGCGTGACCAACCGCGACGAACTCGTCCGCCTGATTTCCGAAAAAGCCAAGAGCCGCGTCTTCCTGAGTGTGTTCGGCTTCGGCATGGGCAACCTCAAGGACAGCACCCTCGAGTCGCTTTCCGCGAAGGGCAACGGCGCCTACGGTTACATCGACTCGCGCCGCGAAGCGGAAAAAGTTTTCGTCGAGCAGGTCGAAGGCACGCTCGCGACCATCGCCAAGGACGTGAAAATCCAGGTCGAATTCAACCCGGCCCGCGTGCAGTCGTATCGTCTGATCGGTTACGAGAATCGCATGCTCGCCAAGGAAGATTTCAACAACGACGCGGTGGACGCCGGCGACATCGGAGCGGGCCACACGGTGACTGCCCTCTACGAAATCGTGCCGGTCGGCGTGGACGACGGAGACGCGCCGCGCCCGGAGGTCGATGCGCTCAAATATCAAAAACCTGTCGTCGTGACTCGTGCACCCAAGGCAAAACTCACCGGCTCACCGGAACTCCTGACTGTTAAGATTCGCTACAAAGCCCCCGAGGGCGACGTGAGCAAGAAGCAGGAGTTCCCGCTTGTCGACACGGGGGCCGACTTTGCCAAGGCCGATGGAGATTTCCAATTCGCCACCGCCGTGGCCGCGTGGGGGATGTTGCTGCGCGATTCGCCGCACAAAGGCTCCGTGACGTTTGGGCAAGTGCTCGGCTGGGCCGAGAACGGACTTGGCGATGACGCGGGTGGTTACCGCGCGGAGTTCATTCAACTCGTGCGCCGTTCGGCGGAGCTGAAGTGAAGTAGCGCAGGCTTCCAGCCTGCTTCCGAACTCGGCCTGCAGACTGGAAGTCTGCGCTACTTACTCAGCAGCGGTTCCAACGTTTTCCAGAGGGTCTCGGCCACGACCTGGTGGCCTTTGGCGTTGGGGTGCACGCCGTCGGGCAGGTTGAGAGCGGGGTCACCCCCGACGCCATCGAGCAGGAAGGGAACCAGCGTGGCGTTGTTGGCTTTGGCCAAGGTCGGGAAAACCCCGGAGAACTCGCCGGTGTAAGCCACTCCCATGTTCATGGGCATTTGCATGCCGGCGATGACGATCTTGGTGGCCGGGTTTTTGGCGCGGACTTTGTCGATGATTGCCTGAAGGTTTTTGGCAGCGAGCGAGGGGGCGAGTCCACGCAGGCCGTCGTTGCCGCCGAGTTCCAGCACGAACACATCGATCGGCATGCGCAGCACCCAATCGATACGGCGCAGCCCGCCGGCGGTGGTTTCGCCGCTGAGGCCGGCGTTGACGACGAGGTAGGGCAGGTTGGCGGCGGTGATCTTTTTCTGGATCAATCCGGGAAACGCCTGGGTGGCGGGATCGTCCAAGCCGTAGCCGGCGCTGAGGCTGTCACCGAAGAACAGGATGGTTTTGGGCGCGGCCTCGGCACCGCGCAAGACGCCCACCATGAGCAGGAAAAGCAGGTAGCGGAGTGGCTTCATCGGTTGCTTAAGAATGAAAGCGCGTTTTCTTTCGCGCTCTTCGCATGAGTGCTCAAGCCATCCTAAAAGTCGAGAAGCTGACCCAAGTTTATCACACCGCCAGCGGTCCGATTACGGTGCTGCACGAGGTGAGTTTTTCACTTGGAGCGGGGGAGAGCCTGGCGATCGTGGGGCCGTCGGGCAGCGGAAAGACCACGCTGCTCGGGTTGTGCGCGGGACTCGACCGGCCTTCGGGCGGCGAGGTCGCGCTGGCCGGTGTGTCCATCGGCGGGCTGAGCGAGGACCAACGCGCCCGCGTGCGCAACGAACAGGTCGGTTTTGTGTTTCAGAATTTTCAACTCATCCCGACGCTCACCGCGTTGGAAAACGTGCTCGTGCCGCTGGAATTGAGAGGTGTGAACGGGCGGGAAACCGAGGCGCAGGCGCGGGCGTTGCTGGAGCGCGTGGGGTTGGGGGCGCGCACGGGACATTATCCGATTCAGCTTTCGGGCGGTGAGCAGCAGCGCGTGGCGCTGGCGCGCGCGTTTATCAATGCACCCAAGATTTTGTTCTGCGACGAGCCCACGGGAAACCTCGATGGGGCGACATCGCATGCGATGGTGGATTTGATTTTCGGATTAAACCGCGAGCAGGGAACAACGCTGGTGTTGGTGACGCATGATCTGGAGCTGGCGAAGAAGTGTGGTCGTGTGCTGCGGCTGCGAGACGGACGAGTGGTGGAGGAGTGACTGAATTTTTGGGACCACGAAAGACACGAAACACACGAAAAAATACCATGAATGAGCTGATCTATCGGGAAGAGTCGTATCGGATTATGGGCGCTTGCTTTGAGGTTTATAAGGAGAAGGGCTGCGGGTTCTTGGAGGCGGTTTACCAAGAGTGTTTGGAAATGGAATTGGCTGATCAGGGGATTCCGTTCGTGGCGCATCCGAATCTAAATCTCACATATAAGAAGCGGCCATTAAAGCAGACTTACACGCCCGACTTCATCTGCTCCGAAAAGATTGTCGTGGAGATCAAGGCGGTCTCGGCGCTCACGGATGAGCATCGGGCGCAGGTGCACAATTACTTGAAAGCGACCGGCCATCGACTGGGGTTACTGGTGAACTTTGGCCATTATCCGAAAGTGGAATCCGAGCGGATCGCCCTCTGATTTCGTGTATTTCGTGTGTTTCGTGGTTCCTCAATGAATTTCATCCTCACAATGGCCTGGCGCGATTCGCGCACTGCTCGGCGGCGGCTTGTGTTGTTTTCGCTGTCCATCGTTCTGGGCGTCGCCGCGCTCGTGGCGATCGGGTCGTTTAGCGCCAACCTTCGTCGGGCCATCGATGACCAGTCCAAGGGCTTGCTCGGCGCGGATCTAGCGGTTACGTCGCGCTCGACCATCGATGCCAAGACGCAGGCATTTCTTGATGGGATCGGTGGCGAACAGGCGCGTGAGATCACGTTTTCATCGATGGCGGTGTTTCCATCGGCGAACAACCGGACGCGGCTCATCACCGTGCGCGCACTGGCCGGGGGATATCCGTTTTATGGCGACGTGAAGACCGACCCCGCGGGCGCGTTCGCTCGTTTGCCCACCGGTGATTTCGTTTTGCTCGAAGAGACATTGCTGCGCCAGTTTGGGCTCAAAGAGGGCGATCCCCTGAAGTTGGGCGAGAAGGTGTTTACCATCGCGGGCGGCCTCACCCAGTTTCCGGGCGACTCGGCGGCCGTCGCCACGCTTTCGCCGCGTGTGTTGGTGGCGCTGCCGGCGCTGGCTGAAACGGGACTGCTGGGACGCGGGTCGCTCGTGCGGCACCGTGCTTACTTCAAGTTCGCGCCGGATTTTGGCGTGGAGCGTTTCGTGGAAGAAAACCGGGCGCGGTTCCGCGAACTAGGCCTGAGCGTCGATACCGTGGAGGAACGTCGTCGTGAACTCGGGCAATCGCTGCACAATGTGCAGGGCTTTTTGAGTCTGGTGGGATTCGTCGCGCTGGTGCTCGGCGCCATCGGCGTGGCCAGCGCGATCCATGTTTATGTGAGGCAAAAGATCACCACGGTCGCCGTGCTGCGCTGTCTGGGCGCGAGTGCCCGGCAGAGTTTTGGCGTGTATCTGGTGCAGGGACTGGCGCTTGGTTTTATCGGTGCGCTGGCGGGAGCGGCCATCGGCGTGGCGGTGCAACTCGCGTTGCCTGTGTTCGTGAAAGGGCTGCTGCCGTTTGAGGTGGATTTCTTCGTGTCGTGGCCGGCGGTGGGGCGGGGACTTTTCGCCGGTGTGGTGGTGGGGGCGTTGTTCACGTTGTTGCCTTTGCTGACGGTGCGACGGGTGTCGCCGTTGGTGGCGATCCGGTCGGCGTTTGTCGGCACGGGGCGCGGCGACCCGCTGCGTTGGGCAGTCTATGCGGCGATTCTCGCGGCGGTGACGGGCTTTGCGATCTGGCAGACGCAACGACTGTCCTGGGGTCTCGGCTTCACCGGCGCGCTGCTGGTGAGCTTTGGTGTGTTGGCCGGGTCGGCGCGCGGCGTGGCGTGGATGGCTCGGCGATTTTTGCCACGCAGCCTGCCGTATGTGTGGCGACAGGGCGTCGCCAATTTACACCGGCCGAATAATCGCACGGTGTTGCTGCTGCTGTCGCTGGGCTTGGGGACGTTTCTGCTGCTGACGCTGGGGCTCGCGCGGGAAACGTTGCTCAGCCAGATCCGCGACTCCAGCGATGGCGCGCGACCCAATTTGTTGTTCTTCGATATCCAGGACGACCAAATCGCGCCGTTGAGCGCGGTGCTGGCGGGGGAGGGCGTGCCGGTGCAGGCGAGCGCGCCGATCGTGACGATGCGGTTGCGCAGCTTGAAGGGACGTCCCGTGGAGCAACTGTTGCTCGACGAGAGCGTGCGCATCCCGGCATGGACGTTGCGCCGGGAATACCGGTCAACGTTTCGCGGCGCGCTCTCGGCTACCGAAACGGTGACGGCGGGTGAATTCGTCGGCCGGGTGTCCGGAGCGGAGGCGGTGATTCCGATCTCTATGGAAGAAGGGCTGGCCAAGGACATGCAGGTCGGGCTGGGCGATGAGTTGGAGTTCGATGTGCAGGGCGTGCCGATGGCGGTGCGCGTGGCGAGTTTGCGGCGGGTGGACTGGCGGCGGTTGTCGCCCAATTTCTTCGTGGTGTTTCCCGAGGGCGTGCTGGAAGCGGCACCGAAGTTTTACGTCGTGGCCGCGCGGGCGGGCGGGGCGGAGGCGTCGGCGCGGGTGCAGCAGGCGGCGGTGGCGGCGTTCCCCAATGTCTCGGCGCTCGATCTCGCACTGGTGATGAAGACGTTGGACGGGATTTTTTCCAAGGTGCAGTTCGTCGTGCAATTCATGTCCTTGTTCACGGTGGCGACGGGCGGGCTGGTGCTCGCCGGCGCGGTGTTGACGGGACGCTTTCAGCGCATTCGTGAGACGGTGCTGTTGCGCACGTTGGGCGCGTCGGGGCGGCAGCTCATGCAAATCCAACTCGTGGAATACGCGGTGTTGGGCGTGTTGGGCGCCATGGTGGGCGGCGGGCTGGCGTATGGTGCAAACGCGGCGCTGGCGCTGTTTGTCTTCAAGGCACCGGTGATCATGCCGGTGACTCCGTTCGTCGTCGCAGTGGGGGTGGTGACGGTTTTGACGGTGGCGACCGGGTTGTTGTCGGGGCGTGGGATCACCGGGCATCCGCCGCTGGAGGTGTTGCGGCAGGAGACGTGATGTTTTCGCCCTTGCCAGCGGGCGGGGCGGGTTCGTGACTGGGACTTTATTTATCCATGAGCCGCAACGTCGTTACTTTTCACTATACACTGCGCGATCCGCAGGGGCGCCTGCTGGACACGTCCGCGGGCGGCGTGGCCATCAGCTACCTGGAGGGCGCGGGGCAGATCATCGACGGACTCGATGAAGCGCTGCGCGGCGTGGCGCCGGGCGTGAAGCAGACGGTAAACGTGCCGGCGGCGAAAGCCTACGGTGAGCATGACGAGTCGCAGGTGCAGCGGGTGCTGAAGGCGTTGCTGCCCGTCGAAGGCGATTTGAAGCCGGGCGACCAGTTTCGTGCGGGTGAAGATCAATTTGCCCCCATTGTTCGCGTGGTGGAAGTGGATGGCGACGAAGTGCTGCTCGATGCCAATCATCCGCTGGCCGGCGTCGATCTGGTATTCGACGTCGAGATCGTATCTGTGCGCGCAGCGAGTGAGGAAGAGCTCACCCATGGTCACGCCCACCAAGGCCAGGGCGGTTGCGGAAGCCACGACTGCGGCTGCAAGGGCTGACACACTTCACATCCATGAATATCCTTGGGATCGATATCGGCGGGTCGGCGATCAAGGGCGCTCCGGTGGACACCCAGACCGGCAAGCTTCTCGCGGAGCGCCATCGCATCCCCACTCCTGAGGTGCTGGCACCGAAGGACATGGCTGCGACCATCAAACAGCTGGCGGCCCACTTCGATTGGAAGGGACCCATTGGCATTGGCTTTCCGGGCGTGGTTCATGGCAGCGTCGTCGCCACGTCGGCCAATCTTCACAAGGGTTTCATCGGCCTCGATGCCGGTAAATTGTTCAGCAAAGTCGTCGGCCTGCCGGTGAGCCTGGTCAATGACGCCGACGCCGCCGGCGTGGCCGAGGCCACTTTTGGCGCGGGCAAAGGTCGCAAGGGCACCGTGCTCCTGCTGACGTTTGGCACCGGCGTTGGGAGCGCGCTCTTCGTGGACGGCAAGTTGTATCCAAACAGCGAATTCGGCCACCTGAAGATAAAGGGTAAATCTGCTGAAAAGTTCGTCTCGGCGGCGGCCAAAGAGCGCAAGGGTCTCTCTTACAAAAAATGGGCCCATCGCGTGAGCGATTACCTCAACCAGCTTGAGGACGTCCTCTGGCCTGAACTCATCATCGTGGGCGGCGGCATCAGTGCGGATCACAAGAAGTGGTTCAAACATCTCAAACTGCGCACGCCGATCACTCCGGCGGCGTTTCTCAACGAAGCGGGTATCGTCGGCGCCGCACTTGCGGCGGTGAAGTAAGCCGACGGGCGAGATGTGCGTCTTGATCGGCTGTATGCGCGCCCCGCTGTTGATTATCGGTCAGGGACTCGCCGGCACGCTGTTGGGTCATGCGTGCGAGCAGGCGGGCATCGCCTTTGAGATTGTTGATGCGGGTCATGCGGGTGCGGCCTCACGCGTCGGGGCGGGGATCATCAATCCAATCACCGGCCAGCGCATCGTGAAGAGTTGGGAAATCGATGCGCTGCGTCCGCTGGCGTGGAAAACCTATCGCGGGCTGGAGTCCGTCTTGGGTGTGCCGTTGATGCGTGAAATGCGGGTGCGGCGCTTGTTTCGCGATGACGCGGAGCGACGCGTGTTTGCCGAAAAAACCGCGCGCGGTGAACTGGCCCCTTACGCGGGTGCTTCCGATGACGAAGGGTTTTGGATCGAGGGTGCGTTGCGCGTGGACACGGCGGCGCTGATCACGGCGGCGCGGGCGCGCTGGCTGGTAATGGGACGGTTGCGCGAGGTGCGCGTGGAAATCACGGAGGCGTTGGCGCGGTATGAAACCGTGGTCGCCTGCACCGGAGCAGAGGGCGACGGCGGACGCGCGTGGGCCGGTGTGCCGTGTGCGCGGGCAACCGGGGAGATTCTTCGCGTCGCGGTCGATGGGCTGGCCCCGGATGTGATTCTAAATCGTGGCCATTGGGTGTTGCCGACCGCATCGGGTGAGGCACGCGTCGGGGCAACGTATACGCGCGGCGAGGTGAGCGAGGATGACATTCGGTCGGCCCGCGCGGAACTGGAACGCAGCGCGGGTGAACTCGTGGCGGGGCGGCCGTTTGACGTGATCGCGCAAGAATCCGGCGTGCGGGTGACAGCTCCGGACCGGCATCCCTTGGCGGGACGCGATCGACGCGAGCCGCGGCTGGGGATCATCAACGGGCTGGGCTCAAAAGGCGCATTGCTCGCGCCTTGGTTGGCGCGGCAATGGGCATGGCACCTCGCCACAGGCGAGGCGTTCGACCCGGCGGTGGCGGCAGGGCGATTCGATCGGAATCGCCCGTAAACGGGCTCCTACCTCAGGGCACTTATCCGCGGCGAATCTCGGAGCCTTGGAAGCGGATCTGGATGCGGTAGACCTTTTTCATCCTGCACTTGATCAGGCCGCTGGTGAGGTCGAAGCGTTCCGGAACCTCGATTCGATGGAGGTCGACGACGGCGTGGAAGCCGCGCTCGGAAAAGATGTCGATCAGCATCGCCAGTGAGAGGGGATCATCAAGCAGCGGCTCCTCGGTGTTGACGAGGGCGACGCCGGAGATCGCGTGGCGAATCACGATCGGGACGATCTTTTTGTCGATAAAGGTGACGACGCGGGCGAAAAGCTCGGAGTGTTCGACCGCATAGCTGTCGAGGCGCTTCACCATCTCCTGGCGGGCGTGGACGATGATTTCGCTGGCGACCGGGATCACGCGGAGGATGTCGTGCGTGCGCGAGTCGAGCTCAAGGGTGCTCTGGTATTGGAGTTCTTGGAGGATGTTTTGCTCGACCTCGTAAATGTCACCCTGGGCGTTGATGAAGTGATAATGGAAGATCTCCTTCAGCGACTGGAGAGCGTCCCACGTCTGCTCTTTGAAGACGCGGTAGCGACGCTGGGCGAGGGCGGTGTCGTAATCCGTGGCGCGTTCTTCCTGGAGTTCGCCGACGCCGGTGCGGCGGACCTCGGCATTGTGTTCCTGAATCTCGCGACCGCGCTTGAGCTGCCGTTCGACCGAGGTCTTTTCGTCGACGAAGAGCACCATGATGTGGATGATCGTCTGACGGAAATGGATGCCGAGCGGCGTATTGTAGAACTCACTACGCAGGGCCTGGATGTGCTCGACGAGGAGTTTGAGGCATTCGACCTGCACCTTGGTGCGAGGAAAGCCGTCGAGGATGACGCCGTCGCGAAACTGAGGTTCGAGCAGGCGCTTGAGGAGCAGTCCGATGACTTCACGATCCCCGACCATGCCTCCGGCGTCCTTGATCTTCTTGGCCTCGGGGGTGTCCAGCAGGGCGCTGACGACGATGGGTTCGCAGGTGAGACCGCGCGCCTTGAGAATGAAATCGGTATTGGTGCCTTTGCCCGAGCCGGGAGCGCCGCCGAGAAGGATGATTTCCTTGGGAAAGCGCATGTGTTCACGACCGACTTCCAACTCGAGTGCGTGCCAGGCGGAGGTGAAGATCAATTGTGCATCCTTGATTTCAAGGTCGTGCGCCTGACTTTTGCCGGCGGTGGGGGCCGTCGTGGTTTTCTCTACCGTGGGGATATCCATGGACATGTTGCGAACAGGTTTAGAAGCATTCGCGGACGCAATTCGACACTAGAATTAGCTTTGAAAAGAAATGACCGTTGGGGCCTTCGAGGCAGGCGTCATGCGTTTTGCGCCCTGATGACGAAAATGCGGCTGCATCTTGCATGATGAGGGTGACGTGCAGGCGCGGGTATTTCGGCTGTTATTACGCAAAAGTCTTAAAGTTAGTGAGTTATTGTGAAGCCGGCTCAGCTGGCACGAGTTGCGCGACAGGGGAGGTGTTTCATCACTCAAAACCTCAACCCCTCATCACCATGTTAAGCTGGTCCGTCACATTTCTGATCATAGCACTTATCGCTGCGCTGCTGGGTTTTGGAGGCATTGCAGGCACGGCGGTGGGTATCGCCAAAATCCTGTTCTTTGTGTTCATCGTGCTCTTCATCGTATCGCTGATTTTTGGCCGGAGGCCGCGAGTGTGAGCATTTGGGTGTTCGATAAGACACACGACATCGTGCGTTTCCCTTCACATAATCAGGCCATGGCATCCCGCGAGTCACGCGAACGCACCGGTGGCAATTCCAGCCTGTGCGCATGGGGGATCACCTGTGTTTTGCTCGCGATCGTTTCAGCAATTTTTGCTTTTGGCGGAACCGCAGGTGAACCAGGCGGTCATTATGCACGGGTAATTATGGTTGGTTTTCTGGTGGTCGCGCTGATGTTTTTCATCCGCCGCACTCACCGGGATCAACGATAGGTGCCCGGTGTGAAATGTGTGTTTGTTTGCTCTGAAAATTCCCGGAGGTGCGACTTCCGGGGTTGTTAGTTGAAGCTGGACCTGGCGGGGCCGCCTTTAAAGCGACCCCGCCTTGGCTTTTTCTGGGAGCGGCACATCGCAATCGAAACTTGCGAAAGCCGGGAACCGAACCGCTTACTTGCTCCACCTTGTTACCTATGCGCGTTTTGATCATTGATGATGAACCCGCCATCCGGAAGACCACCGGCCTTGCCGTGGAGGCGATGGGACATGAGTCCATCGGGGTTCCCAGCAGCCTGCGCGCGCTCAAAGAACTCGAAACCGAGTCTTTCGATGCCTGTTTCCTCGATCTGAAACTTGGCACGGAGGACGGCCTCGTCGTGCTGGAAAAACTTCTAAAGGCGCAGCCTTCGCTCCCCGTCGTGATGTTCACGGCTTACGCGAATATCAGCACGGCCGTCGAAGCGATGCGCCGGGGGGCTTTCGATTTTATTCCAAAACCGTTCACGCCTGAGCAAGTCCGGCAGGTGCTGGACAAGGTGGGGCGTAATCGCCGTCTGGAAAAACGAGTGCAGCAACTCGAGTCTCAGCTGACGGAAGAGTCCGCGCCGTTGGATCTCACATCCGAGGAGGTCGTGATGCAACGCATGCTGGCCATCGCGTTCAAGGCGGCCGAGACCTCCGCCAGTATTTTGATTCTGGGTCCGAGCGGCACGGGCAAAAGTGTGCTGGCCCGCGAAGTTCACCGCCGGGGCGCGCAGAAAGACAGTGCCTTTGTCACCGTGAATTGCCCGAGCCTCTCGCGTGAACTGCTCGAGAGCGAGCTTTTCGGCCACGTGAAAGGCTCCTTCACCGGCGCGGTCAACGACACCTTGGGCAAAGTGGCCGCCGCGGATGGTGGCACGCTCTTCCTGGATGAAATCGGCGAGATGCCGCTGGAGATTCAGCCGAAGCTGTTGCGCCTGCTCCAAGAGCGCGAATACGAGCGCGTGGGCGAAGCGCGCGTGCGTCGGGCGAATGTCCGCGTGATCGCCGCCACGAACCGCAACCTGGCCGACGAAGTGAAAGCCGGGCGTTTTCGTGAAGACCTTTTCTACCGATTGAATGTCATCACGCTCACCCTTCCCGGGCTGCGTGATCGGCCAGCGGATTTTTCCCGGATCGCCGCGAGTTACCTCGATTTCTTTTCGTGCCGCATTGGCAAAAAAATCAAAGGCTTCGCTCCGGCGGTGGATGAAGCGTTTGCCCGTTACACCTGGCCGGGCAACTTGCGCGAGCTGCGCAACGTGGTCGAGCGTGCCGTCATCCTTGCAAGCGGTGAAACCATCACGCTCGAAGATCTCCCCGAGGAGTTTTCCGCGCCGGCGGATTCTCGCGTCTCGGTGGGAGCGCGGGTGACGCTCGACGAACTGGAGGCCGAGCATATTCGTCGCGTCATTGGTCTTTCCAAAACGCTCGATGATGCCGCCCGCATCCTGGGCATCGATCCCGCCACGCTCTATCGCAAACGTCAGAAACTGGGTTTGGTCTAGTCGCAGTCGTCCATGCTGCGCACCCGCCTCTATCTCGGTCTGCTTCCACTGTTGCTCCTGTTCATACTGGTGTCCGGCGTGACGACACTGCTCTACCGCAATCTGGCGCAGTCCCTCGAAAAAGACCTCATGGCCAATTACAGCGCGATGATCGGTGGCTATGAAATGCGCGAGGCCGTGACGGGTATGGCGGGCGCGCTCACCAACGCGAAGCGGGGCGATCTCGATAAAGAACGCCGGATTTACGGCAATCAACGCGCTCGCTTTAGAAAACGTTTTCTTGAGCAATCACTCGCCTCCCCCGTCGGGGCACGCGCCGCATTGCTGGAACAGCTCGATGACGGCTTCATCCAGTTTGAGGCGTTGGCGAAGGGATCGCTGGAGAACGGCGATGATGCTTCACTGAGCGCGTTGCGGGAAACGGAAGCACTGCTCTTTCGCATGCTCTCCACGCTCGATGATCTCACGCAAAACGATTATGCCGAAGTGCGCGCCGCCGCTTCAAAGGCCGCCAATCTGGCGAGGATAAGCATCAACTTTCTCATTGGCGCGATGGTCTGCGCGATTCTCCTTTCACTCTTTCTGTCCTATCGCCTCGCCCGCTCCTTGCTGCGGCCCATTCAGGCGCTCAATGAGTCGGCCGCCGCCCTCGGCGAAGGCCGGCTGGACCACGACGTGCCGGTCACGACCGAGGACGAACTCGGCGACCTCGCCCGCACGTTTAACACGATGGCGGCCAAACTCCGCACCTACCGTGACGCCATGACGGAGAAGGTCACTCGCGCGCGGCGAACGATGGAGGCCACGCTCACCTCCACGCCGGACCCCTTGTTCGTGGTGAACGCCGATGGATGTCACGAAGTCCGCAATCCCGCGGCGGAGGCCATCGCCGCGTTGCCCGAGCTTGCCGACGGTCTGCCCGTCGCGTTGCGGGAGCCGCTGCGCCGGGTGCTCGCGACGGGCGCTCATTATCTGCCCACCGGCTACGATCATGTGGTCACGATTCATGTGAATGACGGCGAGAGGCATTACCTTCCGCGCATCCTTGCGATCGGTGACACGCTCACGGGCTTTGGCGGTGCGGCGGTGATCTTGCAGGACGTGACCAAATTCCGGTTGCTCGATGATGTGAAGGGCAACCTGGTCTCCACGGTGAGCCACGAGCTCAAGACGCCGCTCACCAGCCTGCTCATGTCGGTGCACATCCTCATTGAGGAGAGCTTTGGTCCGATCAACGACAAGCAGCGCTACCTGCTCGAAACCGCACGCGACAACTCGGAGCGCCTGCTGCGCATCTTGAATGATTTGCTCGACTTGAGCCGACTCGAAGGCGGCGCTTCCACGCTCAATCGCCGGCCCGTTCCGGTGACCACGCTCCTTGCGGACATGGCCGCTGAGATGCAGGCGATCACCCGGGCGGCCGACCAGACGATCCAAGTGAGCTCGGACCCCGCATTGAAGGACGTGAACGTGGACGCCGAGCGGCTGCGACATGTGTTCATCAACCTGCTTACGAATGCCTCCAAGTATTCGGACGAAGGCACCACGATCACGCTCTACGCCCAGCCGGCGCCGGATGGTTTCATTCGTTTTGGCGTTCGTGATCAGGGGCCGGGTATCCCGGCGGAAAGCCTTCCGTATATCTTTGATCGTTTTTACCGCGTGCCCGACCAGAGCAAGAAAGGCGCGGGCCTCGGACTCACGATCGCGCGCGAGATCGTCGTGGCGCATGGAGGATCGATCGCTTGCGCCAGCGTGCCGGATCAGGGCGCGGATTTCTATTTTTTGCTGCCTGCGGCGTAGTTGGTTATGGAAATCCGGCGGTTCGCCGAATCACGAAAAATCCTAGGCACAGTCATGAACTGATGCGGAGGGATGGGGTCCGTCAGGAGACGTGCAAGGCACATCCTGTTCATAAACCCCTAACCCCCGTATCCCATGAGCACTAGAAGAACCGCTGAAACACCTGAGCAAGTAGTCGAACACCTCCGCTCGTTGATCGCAGAAGCTGAGAAGGCTATTGGCACTAATTTTGCGGAAGACGCCGAGGAGACGTTGAGTTCATTGCGCGAACGCCTCGGGGTGATCAAAGAAAAGGTGGCGGATGGCGTGACCTTTGCCCGGGAAAAAATCGTCACGGGCGCCAAGCAGGCCGACTCGGTCATCCGGCAGCACCCGTATGAGTCGCTCGCGATTGCCCTCGGTATCGGCGTATTGCTCGGCGTGTTTCTGCGTCGCAACGAAGATTAACCCGGGGCCTGCGCCCATCGCACATGGATACTCCCTCTCCTGAACCCTCGGGGCTCACCGCTTCTCTCGCGGATCTTGGCGACAATCTCATCGGCACGCTGCAAGAGCGCATCGAACTCGTTTCGGTTGAGCTGCAGGAGGAAAAATACCGTCTGCTCCAGCTCATCATCTGGATGAGCGCGGCCGTGTTCGCAGGGGTGATGACGCTGTCGTTTGCGACGCTGACCATCGTTTACCTGTTTTGGGAGAGCGCGCGCCTCGGCGTGCTCGCCGGCTTCACGATGTTTTACGGAGCGGCGCTGGCGTGGGTGGTTGTCCTGCTAAGGCGGAGTCTGGCCCAGCCCAGGCCGTTCGATTCCACGATCAAAACGCTCCAGGAGGATCGCGAATGTATCCGCAAACCCAACTAACGCTCCTCGCTCTTAAAAAACGTGTCTTGCTCGATCAGATTCGCGCACGTCGCGAAGACATTTCGGTGCAAGTGGAGGAGTCGTTGCGGCCGATCATGTGGGTTGATTGGCTTTACGCGAAATGGCGCGAGTTTTCGCCAGCCATCAAGAGTATGGCCGCGCCATTCGGTGACGTGGTTAAACAAAAACTCTCGTCGAAAACCGGTTCTTCGGCGGGCGGGCTCTTCCGCTGGATGCCGCTCGCGTTCACTTTTTTCCGGTCAACGCGCTAAACGCGCCTTGGCTGTTATGCTGTCCAGTTCTCAATCCTCTGTTATCGTCCAAATATGAACAAAATAATCGGCATCATCCTTATCCTGGTCGGCGGGTTTCTGATCTACAAAGGCGCCGCGCGCAAAGACTCCCTGGTCGGCGGCCTGGCCGAGACGACTTCGGAAGTCGCGAACAAGGTCGATGGTGGTTCACGCGTGCCCGAACACTATTATTACCTGATCGGCGGCGGCATCCTGGTCGCGATTGGTATCGGCGCGACGTTGGGTGGGCGGAAGGTGTCGTGAACCGCTTTGCCGAGGGCCTGCGGGCCCTCAGCTCTTCTTGAAGATGATCTGTGGGGCGTTTTCCATCTGGCCGCGGGTGACGCCGAGTTGGTTGATCAGTTTTAACTCACGCCACAGATCGGCCCCGCTGGTTTCGCCGCGCAGGAGTTTTTGATAGTGGGCGATGGTGCGGGTGACTTCGGCGGCACTTTCGTTCACGAACTCCACGCGGAAGTTGCGCGCACCGAGATCGAGGAAGCGCTGGAAATATTCCGCCCCCGTCTGCGCACGGTTGTTGTAAACGGTGTTGCGGCAGCCGGCGTCGGCCTTCAGCGGGAGTTCGGCTCCGGTGCGGTCGCGCAGGGCGACGGAGTGTTTTTCGCAGGGGCGTCCGCAATCGTGGTAATCCTTGCCCTTTGAGAGGAAGGCGCAGAACACGCAGTGCTCCATGTGAAACATCGGCATGTGCTGGTGGATCGTGAGGTCGAACCATGCGCCGGGCGCGCCTTGCAGCAGTGATTCCAGTTGAACGACGTTCAGGTCATAACTGGCGGTGACACGCTCCAGCCCGTAGTGGGAAATAAAATACTCGGCGGTGAGCGGGTTGGCGACGTTGAGGGAGAAGTCGCCGCGCTTGCGGTCGTTCTTGAAAAAGCGCAGGTGCTCGTGATTGCGCACGATGTAACCGTCGGCCTCGCAGGAGCGGACCTGCTTGAGGATCCATTCTTCTCCGGGTTTGAAAATGCGGGGAGGCGCGACCCAGATCGCCGGCGCCGCCGCAGGCGGCGGAATGTCCAATGCACAATGACCAATGACCAATGAGGACTGCCAGGCGCGGAAGCGTTCGACGGCGTCGCGATAATGCTTGGGGTTTTCGAATTCGCAGTAGATGTCGGAAAAACCGCCGGCGGCGAGGGTCGCGTCGAGTTGCTCTAGGCTGCGGACTACGATGATGAGGGCGGGCGCGGTGGGTGCCGCTTGGCCTCCATTGGGCATTGGACATTGGGCATTGGTCATTCGCACCGGCTCGGCGGCGCGCAGCGTCCAGCGTTTAGGCAGGCCGCGGAGGCGGTCGAGCTCGGTGGCGGCGTCGCGGCGAAGGCGGTTGAGCTCGCTCATCGGCAGCATGACCGTGCCTTCGAGATGCGAGGTGAGCGTGCCGAGTTTGAATGGCGTGCCGCCGAGGCGGCCGAGTTGCTCTTCGAGGCGTTGTCGGGTGAGGGGTTGATTCTGAGCGGCGGCGAGCGCGACTTGGGACTCAAGCTTTACGACGTGGCCTTCGCGGTCGTTGAGGATGAGCGTGAGCGGTGCGTTGACGTGGCCGTGGACCTCGATGTCGACTGCGCGGGTGAAGCGGATTTTTTCGCCTTCAAAGGTGGTGCGCAGTTCGCGATCGAGTGCCGGGTCGTTGTTTTTCCAGAGGAGATTGCCGGGTTTGATACGGCGGAAATTGACGTCGCCGTGGCCGAAGCGGAGGACCGTCTCGCCGTTGCGCTGGGGTTCGACTTGGTAAACACGGCCGCCTTCTTCGCCTGCGGCATGGTTGCCGGCGTCGAAGACGACGCCGTCGCCCGGCTTGAGGGCGGATTCCAGGCGCACGGCGACATGGTCGTTTTCCACGCGGGTGATTTTTCCAAGGAGCACGCCGCGCTTGGTGCCGAAGCGACCGTGGGCGAGTTCCTGGTTTTGGATGCCGTTGAACCAGCCGGTGTAGAGGCCGCGCGAGAACGTCATCGAGAGTTCGTATTTGGCGCGGGCGGCGTCGAAGGGAACGACGGGCGGCGAGGGTGGCCCTGAACGTGAGTTCAGGGATGCGGCGGGTGGGCATTCCCTGAGCTCACGCTCAGGGCCACGAGCGGAGGATTGTTCGGCGAAGATTTTGTCGAGGGCCTGACGATAAACACGTGTGATGCTGGCGACGTATTCGGGGGACTTGAGACGGCCTTCGATTTTGAGCGAGGCGACGCCGGCCTTCACGAGTTCAGGAAGCACGTCGAGACCGGCGAGGTCTTGCGGGCTGAGCAGGTATTTGCGGTCGCCGAGGGGGACTTGTTGTCCGTCAGAAATGAGATCGTAGGGGAGGCGGCAGGCTTGGGCGCATTCGCCGCGGTTGGCGGAGCGTCCGCCGAGGGATTCGCTGGTGAGGCACTGGCCGGAGTAAGCGACGCAGAGGGCGCCGTGGACGAAGACTTCGAGCGGCAGCGGAGTTTGGTGGGACGCACGCTGGGCGTCCTGGATGGCGTTGATTTCCTTGATGGAATTTTCGCGGGCGAGGACGACGAGTTCGGCGCCGAGCTCACGGGCGAATTCCACGCCGGCGTCCCCGGTGACGGTCATCTGGGTGGAGCCGTGGATGGGGAAGTCGGGGGAGATTTTGCGGATGAGGCGGCAGATGCCGATGTCTTGGACAATCGCGGCGTCCACGCCGGAAGCGATAATGGTGCGCAGGTAATCCTCGGCGTCGGCCAACTCGTGGGTGAAGACGAGGACGTTGAACGTCACGTAGCCCCGCACGCCGCGTTTGTGGAGAAACTCCATGAGCGCGGGCAGATCGGCCTGCGTGAAGTTTTTGGCGCGCATGCGGGCGTTGAAACGTTCGAGGCCGAAGTAAACCGCGTCGGCTCCGTTCTCGACGGCGGCGCGCACGCATTCCCAATCACCGGCAGGCGCGAGCAGTTCGGGTCGGACGAGAGGGCGCGGTGCGGTCGGAGCGGAGGCGGAAGCGGTTTGGGTGGCGGCGGACATGGCGTGAACGAAGCCGGAACCATGCGCCGGTCTGTGTGCGGGGCAACCCCGCATGTTTGTCACTTAATAAGTGACAAATGGGGGTTGGACGTTTTCGGGGCAGGAAAGTGGGGCGGGGAGTTGCGGGGGCGGGCGGGCAGGGCGATAAAGAGCGTTCCTGCATGCACTTTCCGGCTCATCTCTTTTTTCCTTTGGCGAGTAGCTTGGGCTACGTGGTTGCCGTGCTGTTGTTCAAGCGCTCGGCGGAGTGGGGCGTGGGTGTGTGGAGGACGGCGTTCATTTCCAACATGGGCATGGGGGTGGTGTTTGCGTCGCTTCTTGCGCTCGGGGGCGAGTGGCAACCGGTGGGGCTGTGGTGGCAGCCGTTGTTGGGAGGGTTGTTGTTTTTGTCCGGACAGGTGTTCACGTTTTTGGCGCTTCATCACGGCGATGTGTCGGTGGCGGTTCCGGTATTGGGGATCAAGATCGTGCTGGTGGCGTTGTGCAGCGTGTTGCTCCTGCCTGATCCGGTCCCGCTTCTGTGGTGGATCGCGGCAGGGCTGAGCACGCTCGCAATCGTGTTGCTGAGCCGCAGCGAGGCGCGACCGAAGCATGCCGTTGGGCGCACCGTCATCACGGCGGCGCTGGCGGCGGCGAGTTTTGCGACGTCCGACGTGCTCGTGCAAAAATGGGCGCCGGCGTGGGGCGTGGGGCGATTTCTACCCCTGATGTTCGGCTCGGTCGCGTTGCTGTCGTTCGGTCTGATTCCGTTTTTTAGCGCGCCTTTGCGGGCGGTGCCGCGGGTGGCGTGGCGGTGGTTGGTGCCTGGGAGTTTGTTGCTCGCGATGCAAGCGGCGAGCATGGCCTACACCTTGGGCGTGTTCGGCGATGCTACGGCGGTGAACATCGTGTATGCGGTGCGCGGACTGTGGAGCGTCGTGGCGGTCTGGCTCATCGGGCACTGGTTCTCCAACGAGGAGCAGCGGCTTGCGCCCGCGGTGCTGCGGAGCCGATTGATCGGCGCGGGGCTGATGCTCGCGGCGATTTCGCTCGTGGTGCTGGGGTAGGCGGAGCGCGAGCAAGTCGCGGCCTACGGAATCAACGGTTGCCCTCTTGGTAGATGCCGTAGGCGACGTAGGCGGCGAGGGCGCAGGCGATGATGTAGCCAGTGGCGCTCAGGCCGGTGTTGGCTCCGCCTTTGGCGGCCACGATCAATGAACTGCCGATGAACAAACAGCCGCTGATGAAGCCGAGGGCGATGCGGTTGGCGGAGGTCTTCAGCGCGTCATCGAGGTCTTCCAGGCCTTGGTGCTGGAATTTGATCGTGAGGTCGTCGTGTTCGATGCGGCGGATGATGCGGAAAATCTCCGAGGGCAATTCGCGCGCGCCGGAGAGGAGCGAGCGGAGCATCGTGCGACTTTCGCGCATGATCGCGATGGGGCCGGTGCGGTCCTTTTGAAGCTGGACGAGAATCGGGCGGGCCTCGGTGCCGAGATCGAATCCGGGGTCGAGCGTGCGGGCGACTTCTTCGATGGAAAGCACGGCTTTCGCCATCAGCGAGTAGTCGCGGGTGATGTTGATGCCGTTCTGTCCGAAGATGAAGAGCAGCTTGAGCATGGCTCGGCCGAGCTGCACGTGTCCGATGGTGCGGTTGAAATCTTCGCGCAGGGCAAGCGTGACGTCGCGCTCCATGGCGCGTAGGTCGGCGCGTCCCCCCGGGCTGCCGAGACCGGCGGCGATTTGCACGACGCGTTCGGCATCCTGGTGAACGGCGGCGATGAAGAGATCGGCGAGGCCGAGGCGCAGACGGCGCGTGAGGTGGCCCGCCATGCCCCAGTCGAGGAAACAGAGGCGACCGTCAGGCGTGACGAGGACGTTGCCTGAATGCGGGTCGGCGTGGAAAAACCCGGCGATCAGCACTTGGTGGATGAGCGAACTCGCGCCGTTGGAGGCGATGCGTTTCGCTTCAGCAGGAGCGAGGCGGGCCGTGCCGACGGACACGCCCGCGATGCGTTCCATGACGAGCACGCGTTCCCCGGAGAGTTCGGTCACGACCGAGGGGGCGAAGACGCGGTCGGGATTGGGATTGAGGGCATTGAAATACTGCTGGTTTCGCGCCTCGTGGCGGAAGTCGAGTTCGCGCAGGAGGTTTTCCCTCACCTCATCGACCACGGAGGGCAGGTCGTAAGGTTGAAGTCCGGCAACGCGCTGGTGGAGCTGGCCGGCGAACCACGCGAGCAGGTCGAGGTCGGACTGAAGGGTCTTGGTAAGATTCGGGCGCTGGATCTTGACGGCGACCTCGCGGCCGTCGGGGAGCGTGGCAAAGTAAACTTGCGCGAGCGAGGCGCTGGCGATGGGCGTCTCGTTGAACGTGGCGAAGGCTTCGGCCGGTGTGACTTCGAGTTCTTCGGCGAGCACGAGACTCATCTCGGCGAACGGCAACGGGCGGACGGCGTTCTGAAGCTTGCGAAGCTCGAAGATGAGCGCGTGCGGCAAGGCATCGGGCCGCATGCTCATCAACTGGCCCGCCTTCACAAATGTCGGCCCGAGTTCTTCAAGGGCGAGGCGGATGCGCTCCCAGATGGTGCGGCGCTCGGCGGGTAGCGGGATGATTCGTTTCCACAGGCCTTCCTGAGGGTCGAGCTGGGTGAGCAGGTTGGCGAAGCCATGCTTCGCGAGCACGGCGAAGATGTCCTTCGCGCGCGAGGCGTTGCTGAGGAACGTCAGCGGTTTCACGGTTCGCCGGCGCGGGTCGGGGGCGTGGCGAGCTTGGCTTCCAGGTCGCGGATGCGTTGTTCGAGAGCGGCGACGCGCGGGTCGGTCTTTTCGGCGCCGCCGGCGCGGGCGGCGACTTCTTGAATCTTGGCGGCCAGCTTCTGGCTGACGTCTTCGAATTCCTTGCGACCTTGCTCGGCGATTTTGTCGGCGATGATACGGGCGTCTTCGGCCTTCACTTTGCCCTGGCGCACGTAGTCGTTGAGCGTTTCCTCGATTTTTTCCTTGGTGACGACGGCGGCACCCACGCCCGTGAGAAGGGTTTTTTTGATGAGGTCGATCATGGTGGGATCAGCGTAATCGGGCGACGGTTGCGGGCAACCGCAAAGGCGACCTGCTTGCGGTCCTCCTTAATCGATCGCGGATAAAGCGGAGGTTTGGCCGTGACCCGGTTTGGCCGCATGCGGGGCGGCGGAGCGCAGGCGCCAGGCGAGCACGACGGTCAGTGCAAAGGCAAACACGGCAAACCACCCCACGCGTGGATAACCGGCGAGGCGGCCCGAGGCTTCGCGCGTGATGAGCGCCCCGGCCGCGAGGTTGGCGACGCCGCTGGCCGCTTGTTGCACCGCGGAGTTTACGCTCATGAATCCTCCGCGGTAGCGGGGTTCGACCGCGTTGCTGATCATGGCCATCGTCGGAGTGAAGCGACCGGACATCGTCACGAAAAAAACGGTGGCGACGACCAATGTCAGAACGACTGGCGAAGGCCCGAGGCGGGTCAGCACCAGCACGGTGGCGATGGCGAGGACGGTGATGCCGGCGAGGACGTTGAGCTTGTCGTGCCGGTCGGAAAGGCGACCGAACAGCGTGGTCGTGAAAAACGTGGCCGCGCCGCCGCAGAGATAGACGAACTTGAGCTGCGACTCCTTGAGGCCGGTGTTGGCGACGAGTGATGGGGCCATGAATGGAATGACCAAGCCGCCGGCGAAAACCAGTGATGCAGTGAGGAGAAATCCTCGCAAGTGCACGCCATGGGTGAGGATTTCCCACATCTGACGACCGGGGTGGGCCTTGATCGGCGAGGGCGGCAGCGCGGGCAGAAAGCGTGAGGCCACGCACCAGATAGGCACACTGAGTCCGGCGAGCATCAGGAACGGTGCGTGCCATTCAAATAAATCCACGAGCACGAGCCCGGTGGGCACGCCAAGCACCGAGGCGAGCGGGAAGGCGGTCATGACGACGGCCATGCCGCGTCCGCGGCGATCGGGCGGAATCACATCGGCGACAATTGCGAGCACGATGGCTCCGGCGACGCCGCCGCACGCTCCGGCTGCGATGCGAGCGGCGAGCAAGAGGTGAAACGTAGGTGCGAAGGCGCAGGCCAGCGTCGCGACCCCGAAGCCCGCGTAGAGCCAGAGCAGCGCGTGTTTGCGATCCAGCCGATCTATGAAAAATCCGCCGGCGAAACCGGTGATGGCCGCGGCGAGCCCGTAGGCGGCGACCAGATAGCTGAACTGTGTGGGCGTGATGTTGAACACACGCATGAGGCCGGCGCCGAGCGGCATCATGATCATGAAATCCATGATGTGCGTGAACTGCACCGCGGCCAACGTGAACAAAATGCCGCGCTCCGATGTGGCGGCGCGCGCGGACGATGCGACCGGCCGCGAAGTGAACGGAAAACGGGAACCCATGGGTGCGACGAACCGGATGGAGATTACCGGCAAGCGCAACTCGCAGCGCGGATTACTCCGACGCGCACCTCAAGTGGTCAGGTGGTGGGCTTTTCCGGCGCGGTCGGCGGCGTGCCGTCGGTCTCGGTTTTGACGGCAGGCGTCTCGTTCGCCGCGAGCGGTTCTATGAGTGCGGGGGGAGGAGGCGTGTTAACCGGGGCGGCTTTCGGTGCGGACTTGATCGCGGCAGCCGGTTCGGCAAGCACGCGCTTGATTTCGTCTTCCACGCCGGAGGTGGCCTTCTTGAATTCGCGGACGGAGCGACCGAGTCCGCGGGCGAGCTCCGGCAGGCGCTGGCCGCCGAAGAGCAGCAGGATGACAAAGAAGATGAGCATCATCTCCCCGCCGCCGAGGCCATCGATGAATGCGAGTGTGGATAATGTGGGCGTCATGAGAGTTTAACTACGGGCGTGTCTGCGGAATCTAACCCGTTGAAGCTATCAGGCCAGTGCGGGCGGTTTATTTTACGGCGATCTCGACGACAAAACTTTGCGCCTGGCCGGGCTGGACCCAGTGCAGGCCGACCTTGGTTTCGGGCGCGTTGGGAGGGCCCATCCAAGGTTCGACGCAATAAAACGGCGATTCGGGCGCCATGGTCCAGGTGACGAACGTCGCTTCGGCGGGTGGCACGGCGGCGGTGCCGTGGCGAACGCTGACCTGCCCGGGTCCGCCGACGGGGCCGAAGGTGACTGCGTTGGACTTCAGGCCGAGGTGGAAGGAGTCGATCAACGCGGGGTTGTCGAGGCGCTCCTCTTGTTTAAGCGCGGGGCCAGGGACGAGTTTGCCGGTCGGGTCTTGGCGGAGCGTGCGGGTGGCCGGGATGCGGATAATGTAGTCTCCGCGCTTGTGGCCCTCGCTCCACGGAGCGGTGAAATAAAAGTGATGACCCGCGCTCCACGGGATGGGCTGCGTGTCGAGGTTGCGCAGCGTGAGTTCGCAGGCGAGGCCCAGCTCGGAAAAGCGGTAGGCTACGCTGAACTCGTAGTTGAACGGATAAGCCTGCTTGGCCGCTTCGGTGGGAACGAGGACTGCGGTGAAACCGCGTGCGTCCATGCGGGTGACCTTGAATTGACCATCACGCGCGAAACCGTGCATCGGCATGACGCGGCGCACGCCGGCGGGGTCGCGCCAGTAGCCGAGTTCACCGCTGTCGAAGGTGCGGGCGTTGAAAGGGAAGAGAATCGGGTTGCCGCCGCGGACCTTGTGGAAGGCGCCGAAGTCGGCGTCCTCGGGCCAGTAAAGGATGTCCCGGGTCGAGCCGTCGCCGAGGCCGAGGTGCCAGTTCATCAGACGCGCGCCTTGTTCCGGCAGGGCGAGGAAGATCGAGTTGCCGACCTGCCAGCGTGTGAGCGTTTGTCCGAGATAAAGCACCTTTTCCATGAGCGGGCTGTTCTTGTGCGCGCAACTCGCGCAGGCAAAAGGATTTTGTGGAAACAAGCCGTGGAGTTTATAACGCGCTGATGCAGCGCAACGCTTGCGCAATGAAAAAGGCCCACGTTATCTGTCGCATCTCCTATGCGTGTTTTCCTCACCTTGCTCGCCGCCTTCATGCTTCCGGTCATGGTTCGGGCGCAAGCGGATGCACCCGCTAACGTCATCCCTGTGGCTCCGGTTGAAGCGTCCGCCAAGATGACGGCGAAGTCCGTGATGGTGATCCCGGTGCGCGAGGCGATCGACAAACCGATTCTCTACGTGCTGAGACGCGGGCTGAAAGAGGCCATTGAGCAAAAAGCCGACGTGGTGATCTTGGACATGGAAACACCCGGCGGCCGGCTGGATGTCACGTTCGACATCATGGAGGCGCTGGGGAAGTTCCCGGGCAAAACCATCACATTTGTGGACAAGGAGGCGATTTCCGCCGGCGCGTTTATCTCGGCGATGACCGAGGAAATCTGGTTCGCGCCTGACGGCGTGATCGGCGCGGCGGCTCCGGTGAGCTCCGGGGGCAAGGACGTGGATGTGACCATGAAGCAAAAAATCGTGAGCTATTTGAAAGCTCGCGTGCGCGCGATTTCCGAGGGCAAGGGCTACCGCGGGGTGGTGATCTCCGCGATGATCGACGCCGACACGGAGCTGAAAATCGGCGACAAGGTTTTAAAAGAAAAAGGCGAACTGCTTTCACTCACCGCAAGCGAGGCGAGCAAGACTTACGGGGACCCTCCGCAGCCGTTGCTCGCCGCGGGCATCGCCAAGACGGTGGAGGACCTGCTCGCGCAAAAATATGGTTCGGGCAATTTCACCATCAAGCGCCTTGAAGTGACCTGGTCGGAGGAACTCGCCCAATACCTGACCGCGCTTTCGCCCATTCTGATGGGGCTGGGCCTGCTGGCGATTTTCATCGAATTCAAAACGCCGGGTTTCGGCTTCTTCGGCATCGCGGGCGGCGTGCTGCTCGGTATCGTGTTCCTTGGGCATTTCGTCGCGGGCCTTTCGGGACATGAGCCGGCGTTGGTCTTTGTGTTGGGCGTGCTGCTGGTGCTGACCGAGATTTTGTTTTTCCCTGGGGTGATCGTGGCGGCGTTGACCGGAGTCCTGCTGATGCTCGGTGCGCTGGTGTGGTCGATGGCGGACCTCTGGCCGAACGAACCGGTGACGATCAACAGCGAGGTTTTCACCGGCCCCTTGATCAGCATGGGACTCGGTGTGCTGGTTGCGCTGACATTGGCGGTGGCGCTTGCGCGTTTCCTGCCGCGTGGTTGGTTCTGGGATAAAATGGTGCTGCAGGCGGCGATCGACACGCATTCGCAGGCATCGACCACCGATGCGACCGGAGTGGTGGGATTGGTTGGCAAACGCGGCGTCGCGACGACGGCCTTGATGCCCTCGGGCCAGATTGAAATCGACGGGCGGCGTTACGAGGCGCGTGTGGACGTGGGCGTGATCGAGGCGGGTGCGCCCGTGGTCGTGATGCGTCGCAGCGATTTCAGTTTGATCGTCGAAAGGGCCAACGCATGAGCCTGATCGTGGCGCTCTTTATCGTCGGTGCGGCCATGCTGGCCGTTGAAGTGTTCGTGCCGGGCGGCATTCTGGGAGTAATCGCGGGGGGCGTGCTGCTCGCCGGCGTGGTGCTGGCGTTCATCGAACACGGCTCGACGGGTGGTTGGATTGCCGTCGCTGCGGCCCTTGGGATCACTTTTATGACGCTTTGGTTCGAGTTCGTGATTCTGCCGAAAACACCTTTGGGTCGGAAACTTTTCCTTAATGCCGCAGTCAAGGGAGCCAGCCAGCCGCCGCTCGCGGAGCGCGACACGGTCGTTGGGCAGACAGGGATCGCCGACACGATGCTCGCGCCGAGCGGTTACGTTGTGGTGGCGGGTAAACGCTACGAGGCGTATTCGCGTTCGGGGCTCATCGCCAAGGGCGAGGCCCTGCGCGTCGTGGAGCTCGATAACTTTCGTCTGATCGTCCAAAAAAACTAACCTTATGAACAACTGGTTCCTTATCGTCGTCATCGGCCTGCCCATTCTCATCGTGGGCGCCATCGTGCTCTCGTTCTTCAGCGTATGGCTGCGTGCCTGGCTGGCGGGCGCCTATGTGGGCATCGTCACGCTGGTCGCGATGCGACTGCGCCAAGTTCCCTACGGTCTCGTGGTGGATGCGCGTATCACCGCCAAGAAGGCGGGCATCGATATCTCCATCGACGATATCGAGGCGCACTTCCTTGCCGGCGGTAATGTGGTTCCCACGATCCAGGCCCTCATTGCCGCACAGAAAGCCGGCATCGAGCTGAGCTGGAACCGCGCTTGCGCCATTGACCTTGCGACCAAGGGCTCCGGCAAATCCGTGGTCGAGGCCGTGCGCACGAGCGTCGATCCGAAGGTGATCGATTGCCCCAATCCGGCGTCCGGCCGCACGACCATCGATGGCGTCGCCAAAGACGGCATTCAGGTCAAAGTGAAGGCGCGCGTGACGGTGCGCACCAACCTCGACCGCTTCGTCGGCGGTGCAAAGGAGGATACCATCATCGCCCGCGTTGGCGAAGGCATCGTTTCGACCATCGGCACCTCTGAGAGCTACAAAGTCGTGCTCGAGTCACCCGACAGCATTTCAAAAACGGTGCTCGCGCGCGGTCTCGACGTCGGCACGGCGTTTGAAATTCTTTCGATTGATATCGCCGACGTGGATGTGGGCGAGAACGTCGGCGCCAAACTCCAGGAAGCGCAGGCCGAGGCCAACAAGTCCATCGCGCAGGCGCAGGCCGAAATCCGCCGTGCCGCCGCCGTCGCGGTGGAGCAGGAAATGAAGGCCAAGGTGCAGGAGATGCAGGCCGAAGTCGTGCGCGCGCAGGCCGAGGTGCCGAAGGCGATGGCCGAGGCGTTCCGCGCCGGCCATCTTGGCATCATGGATTACTACAAGATGGAAAACGTGCAGGCCGACACCTCCATGCGGAAGTCGATCGCGCATCCGGACGACAAGAAGTAACCGGTCATGGACTGGATTCTTGATAATATCCAAATCATCATAGCGGTCGCCGGCGCGATCGCCTACTGGCTGAACGCGCGCAAAAAGGATCAGGCTGGCGAACCGGCCGACTACGACGGTGATGGCAAGCCGGACGTCAATACGCAGACCGGGCGCTCGATGCGTGAGCACGCCGATACGATGGAGGAGGATGAAAACACCCGCCGCATTCAGGAAGAAATCCGCCGCAAAATCGCCGAGCGTCAGGGCGGTTATCAGTCAACGCCACGTTTTGAGCCTTCGCCTTCCGACGTGTTGACGCCTGCGGAGATGCAGGCCCGTGAGCGGCGGCAGGCGGCTGAAGCGCGTCGCGAAGAAGCCGAGCGGGAAGCCGCCGAAGTGCTGGAGCGTCAGCAGGCGTTGGCGAACCAGCTTGCCGCATTGCAGGCGCGCCGGGCCGCGGAAGAGCGTGAAGCCAAGGCCGTGTGGGCGGCGGAACCGCGGCCTGCGCGGGTGACGGTGGCCGCGGGCAGCCGCGACGATGCGGGTTTGTTGAGCGAGCTGCGCAATGCGCGTTCGCTGCGCAAGGCCATCGTGCTGCGTGAAGTGCTGGGCACGCCGGTGGGCATGCGGTGATCGCAAGCGCGATGGCAGCTGCGGAGTCCCGCTGCTTCCGCAGCGGGCTACGTCCGGCAAGGTAGCCCTGCCCGGGAGGGCGGGGAATTTGGGGGCGGCTGCAGTTACTTGAAATGCCCTATGGCACAAAAAAAGCCGCGCTGATCTCGGCGCGGCTTTTTTGTAGCGTATTCGCTTTGTGATTACGGCGCCTTGATGGTGGAGCGCTTGATGAACTGCCCGGAGGGATCTTTGAGGGGCCACTGCCGTCCGCCGAGTTCGATCATGACCGTTTGCGGCGTCTCGGTTTGGATGGTGAGATCGCTGTTGCGGGGGACCGGACGGATGTCGCCGGCCTTGAGTGGGCCGCGATAGAGAACAGTGCCGGAGGCATCGGTCACGGTGACCAGCTCGGTGGCGGCGACCCCGACAATCCCGATGGTGCGGTCGCCGGTTTGAGGTTTTACCCAAGTGACGTTGTCGGCGGCTTTGTCGCCGGTGAGCGCGCCGATGCCCCAGATGAGCAGGAGCACGAGCACAACGGCTCCGGCGAGGAGGGCGGCGCCTTTGATCAACAGATTGGTGTCGATGTTCAGACCGCCGGGCGCGCGAGGGCGGAAGGTGGCGGGATTTTTATCAGCGGGGGAGACATCGGCGCCGGGCGTCATGGCGGCGGCTGCGGCTGACGGAGCTTCGCCCACATTGCCGGCCTTGGCGGTGGCGACGCTGATATCCATGCGGCCGTAAACCTCGCGGTTAAGAGAGCGGTTACTCTTCGCGGCGTCACCCAGACCGAGGGCGTGGTAATCGTTGATGATCTTGTCGCCGGGGAGCTTCAGGTAGAGGGCGTAGGTGCGGAGGAAGCCGCGCACGTAGATCTCGGGCAGTTTGATATCAAACTGGTTGTTCTCGTATTTGTGCAGGTAGTCGCCGCGGATTTTTGTCGCTTCGGCGGCTTCACGGATGGAGATGCCTTTGCGTTTACGGGCTTCTTCTAGGCGTTCACCGATGGTCTGCATGGAGGTGAAGTAGGTGAAAAGAACCGGGAGGGGAAGGCAGGATTTCACCTACGGAAAAATTCCGGCTCCGGACGTCTGCACGCCAATCTTTCAGAGAGTGTGGGCGCGAAGGATAGCCGGGCGCGGATCAGGTGGTTCGGTGCGGTTGAGGGCATCGTCGGCCTGCTTTTTAGCGGCGAAGGCGCGTTGTTTTTCATGTTCGGCCTCGGCCAATACGGCGCGTTTTTGGGCAACGACGACGATCATGTCCTCGATTTCTTTCAGCCGGGCATCATGGTCGCGTTGGGCGAGTCGCCTTTCGGTCGAAGCGGTCTCGATCGCATGGGGATCGTCGGGTTGGGCACGGGCGCGGGTTTCGGCTTTGATCCATTCTTCTTTCTTGAGGCGGGCGTCGTCGGCGGCCGCGCGGATGCGTTGAAGGGCGTCACGGGCCTCTTCCAAGGCTTTGGCGGCGGCTTCGGTCCGGCGGCGTGCGTGATCGAGCGCGGTTGCGGCGAGTGCGGCTGTTTTCTCCAGGTTGGCGGCTTCGGCGGCACGGACATTGGCGGCTTCGAGCGCTTGGCGAGCTTCGCGGGCTCGGGTTTGCGCAATCTCCATGGCGGTCCGTGCGGCGGCGGATTCCTGGGTTTTTTGGGAGAGCACGCGGGTAACCTCTTCCCATTGAGCGGACGGGGTGGCGTCGGATTTACGCAGGATGTCTGAGGCGGCGAGGCGGGCTTGTTTTTCTTCTTCGGCGGCTTTTAAAAACGTTTCACGGGTGGAGGCGGCGAGCGACTCGGCGGTGAGCACCTGTTCCGGGGTGATGGGCCTAGGGTTGACGGTGGCCGGCTGAAGGTGGGCGAGGGCTTGGGCGACGGGGCTCCACATGCATTCGATACGGAAGCGGAGGAACGCCTTTTGATGCGGGGTATTGAGTTGGTAGTGGTCGATCAGAGTGCCGCCGCGGGGGTCGTCGGCGGCGTTGCGAGGTGCGAGGGTGTCGGCGCTGCGGTAGATGGCGAAACGGGTTTCGAGGATCGTGGCGCCATTCGTGGTGCCTTCGTGGAGACCGATGCGAATGTCGTAGTCGGTGTTAGCCTCCAGAGCGAAGGGCGTGACTTCATCGAGAGTGAGCGGGATGAGTCCGGAGTGGCATGTTTCGTATTTCACGACCGAGGCGCGGGTGATGCGCTTGGTTTCGGCTGTAGGCGAACCGACGGTCGGCAGCGTGCGAATATCGATGAGCAGCCAGAGGTCTTTCCCGTTGAAGCGGGGGCCTTTCAGAGGCTGGGTGGCGTGCAGGGCTTCGAGTGTGAGACTGAACCGAGCATCGCCAGGCACGTGGACGACGTTGGTTGCATAGGGCACGTTGTCTTCGCCGGGGGCGCGATAGACGTCCGAGGCGCCGGGCTCTTTTTTAAGCAAGACGGCGTCGGTCGGACGGAGGCCGGATGAAGGGGGAGCGTGGCAACCAGCGACCAATGCCGTTATCAAAATAAAGGAGGAGGCGCGAAAGAGGGGGGGAAGTCGGTGCAGCATCAAGGCGCACGGACCTGCTGACGGTAAAAAGGATGCGTGGCGCGTGGGTTTTTTCCGTTCCCACGCGCCGTCGTAAGCGTCGGGCGGCCTTGGTTCTACTTTGTCAAGTGAGTCGTGCCGCTGGGTAGCAGCCGACGTGAGGAGGCTGGGCTTGCGTAGTGTTGCCCCAGTCAGCCTCGTTACCTCGGCTGCTACGGACAGGTCTTACAAAGGGAAATTAAAGCGTATCCAGATCCTTCAGAATCTCGCGCGGGCTGGACCCGTTCTCCGGGCCGACAATGCCTTTGTCCTCCATGAGGTCCATGATGCGGGCGGCGCGGTTGTAGCCGATGCGGAGACGGCGCTGGATCATCGAGGTGGAGGCGCGTTTGGTGGATTTGATGACGTCGAGCGCCTGGTTGAACAGTTCCTCGTCGTCACCCAGATCGTCGTCGGAGTCGCTCTCTTTGCCGTCCTCGCCATCGGCGGAGGCATCGCGGTCGATCTGCTGCTGGACGGACTGGGCGTATTGGGGCGGTCCGTTCTTTTTAAGGAATTCAACGAAGTCGTTGACCTCTTCGTCGGACACGAAGGCGCCTTGCGCGCGCACGAGACGCGAGCTGCCGGGGGGAGAGAACAACATGTCGCCGCGACCGATGAGCGTGTCGGCGCCCTTGCCGTCGAGGATTGTGCGGGAATCGACTTGGGAGGCGACTTGGAAGGCGATGCGGGAGGGAAGGTTGGCCTTGATGACGCCGGTAATGACGTTCACCGACGGACGCTGGGTGGCGATGATGAGGTGGATGCCGGCGGCGCGGGCGAGCTGGGCGAGGCGGGCAATGGAGGTTTCGATCTCGGCGGGAGCGACCATCATGAGATCGGCGAGCTCGTCGATGATGGCGACGATGTAGGGCAGGCGCTCGGGGATTTCGAGGCCATCATCGGCGGCGAGCGGATCGACGCCGTCGAGGGACTGCTGGGCGTCGGCGGCGGGGAAATCGGAGGAGGAAGGTTTTTTGCGTCCGTTGAAACCTGCGATGTTGCGCACACCGACCTTGGCGAAGATCTGGTAGCGTTGCTCCATCTCGCCGAGCAGCCACTTCAGGGCGGAGGGCACCTTCTTCGGCTCGGTCACCACGGGGATGAGCATGTGCGGAAGCGTGTTGAAGATTTTAAGTTCAACGACCTTCGGGTCCACCATGATGAGGCGGAGATCCTTCGGGCTCTTGCGGTAAACGATGGAGGCGATGATGGAGTTGATGCACACCGATTTGCCCGAGCCAGTGGCGCCGGCGATCAGGAGGTGGGGCATCTTGGCGAGGTCCGAGATCAGGGGCTTGCCGGACACGTCTTTGCCGAGGGCGATCGGTATCTCGGCTTTCGCTGACGACCAGTCTTCGGACTCGAGGATCTCGCGCATGCCGACGGGGGTGGGGATGCGATTTGGAATCTCGACGCCGACGGCGGCCTTGCCGGGGATGGGGGCGAGGATGCGCACGGATTGGGCGCGCATGCCGAGGGCGATGTTTTTGTCGAGGCCGGCGATTTTTTCCACGCGCACGCCGGGGGCGGGGGCGACTTCGTAGCAGGTGATGACGGGGCCGACGTGGATTTCGCCAGGGGTGACGGTCACGCCGAACTCGCTGAGGATGCGAACGAGGTCGGCCATGTTTTTGGCGTATTCGTCGTCGGAGCCACCGGCGGCGGCGGGGGCTTGGTCCTTGAGCAGAGTGAGCGGGGGAAATTGGTAGTTTTCCTCAACGAGGGGAACGGCGGGCGCTTTGGCCTTCTTGGTTTCCTCGGGTTTGACGATGGAGACGGGGCCAAGTCCGGCGGGAAGGTTTTCGAGGGTGGGTTCGGCCTTGACGGGAGCGCGGTTGATCTTCGGCGGTGCAACGATGGCGGCCGGTGCCTCAGCCGGCGTGTCGATCGGTGCCGCGACGAACGGTGGTCTGGAGGAGCCCTCGGGCTTGGGCGCGAAGGGCGTGCCGGTGTTGCCGGTGCGGGGGAGGGTGAGCTTTTTGTTGGGCGGAGGAGCGGCGACAACCGCGGGCGCGGTCGGAGTGGCCACCGCCTTGGCCTCGGCCTTGCTTTTTTCGGCGGCCACTTTGAGTTGCGCGCGCAGGTCGGCGGCCTCGGCCTTGGCGGCGGCGCGGCGTTCGCGCCATGTGTGGAGAGAATGGACAAGCTTCTCAAACTCCACGCCCAGATCGCGAACGATGATGAAGACGAACCCGACAATGTAGGTGGTGCCAAGCAGGAGAATGGTCCCGAAGACACCCAGCGTCTCTTTAAATAGATTCTGATAAATCAGGTTGCCCAGCAGACCGCCTAAACCCTCGGTGAAATATTGGGTTTTGCCAAAGCTCTCGATCATGGCCGCAAGCGAAGAGGCGCTGATCACACATACGAGAAATGCAACGACCCGGGTGCCGGCGAATTGCTTGGCGTTTCGCAGTGCTAGATAGGTCATCCAAAACAAGAACGGTGTAACCAGCCAGACGCTCACGCCGATGGTGTGGATCGTCCACCAAGTGAACTCGGCGCCCGCGCTGCCGACGAGATTGGGGTCGACCTGGCGGAAGTTGGTGCCGGTCTGCCGGCTCTGTTCGGGCGCAAAGTCGATCAACGCCACGCTCAGCAGCACGGCGATCAACAAACACGAGAAAGCGGCAATCCAACGCGGACGCGGGCGGGGCGGTTGGAAGGAGGGGACGTTATTTGAGTTTGAACTCGCAGGCTTGCGCATGTGTTTTTTGGGCCTTGAACGGTCGGTCGGATTCCACGGCAACGTTCCTCTCGGTCAAACGCAATATCCCCCTGTTCACTTTTCACGCTAAACGCAAAATTTACCATGTCTTCGTTTCTTCGCTTAAAGCCTCTTTATCAGGACCGCGTCTGGGGTGGTCGTGCGCTCGAAAGCGCGCTCAACCGCACACTGCCTCCTTCCCGTCCGATTGGCGAAAGCTGGGAGATCGTCGATCGCCCTGAGGCGCAATCGGTCGTGAGTGGCGGTCCATTCGATGGCAAGACGCTGCGCGAGGTCATTGCTGCCAACGCCGGCGCCATCATGGGGCCCGCCTGGCCGGCTGACCGCACGTTTCCGATTCTGGTGAAGTGGCTCGATTGCAAAGAACGCCTGAGCCTGCAGGTCCACCCGCCCGCCGCCGTCGCGCCCGAGCTCAAGGGCGAACCCAAAACCGAGAACTGGTATATCGCCGCTTGTGCCCCCGGCTCGCATCTCATCGTCGGCCTGAAGCGCGGCGTCACCCGCCCCCAATTTGAAAAAGCCCTCGCCGATCTCACGCTCGAAGAGTGCGTGCATCGTTTCCCGGTCGCGGCGGGTGACTCGATCCTCGTGCACAGTGGTCAGATCCACGCCATTGATGGCGGCAACCTCATCCTGGAGATCCAGCAGAACTCTGACACGACCTACCGCGTTTACGACTGGGGTCGCGTGGGCCTGGACGGCAAACCTCGCGCGATGCACGTCGAGCAGTCCCTCAAATCCATCAAGTGGGACGATTTTGAACCCTCTCCGGTGCGCGGCGTTCGCGCTCCGGCGACCATCGCCGATGCCCGTGAGTTTCGCATTCGCCGCGTTCCGCTCGCCGCTGGAACGGAGCTGACTTTCGCCGCCGGTGAGCAGCCGCGTATCTTGAGTGTGGTGGAGGGCACCTTGGTCACGCCTGAGCATCAGGTGGTTACCCGAGGCGATAATGTCATAATTCCCTACTCCGTAAAAAATTCATTTATCGCGAAAGATGATGCTCTTGCGCTAGTCACGGAGAACTTTTGCTGACACGCTGGTGTCAGTGAAAGGCATGCGGCTAAAATATTCCCGGTCCACAAAAGGGGGCGGCGCTGTTTTCCAGATACTCATGTTTCTGGTCTGCGCCTTTGCCATGGTGGCGCTGGGTTGGATGCTGCTTTTGCCGGGTTTGTTTACGAGCGTGATTGAAAACCGCACCGGTTTTCCCGCCAAGGTGGACTCCTTTTACGCTAATCCCTTTACCGGCGAGGTGCGCCTGCGCGGCTTGGTGATCGTGAACCCCTCGGGCTTTGGCGAAAGCGACTTTCTGGATCTCCAGCAGTTCACGGCCAAGGCCGACCTGTTCACCCTTCTGAGCCGCAAGCCGGTGCTCGATATGACGACGGTGGACGTCACCCGCATCACTGTAGTTACCAACCAGAACGGCTCCAATAACCTTGAGATGATCTACCGTCGCCTCGCGCCCGCTTCCACCGCCAAGAAGTCCGCTACGGCCACCAAGTCTGCCGCCAAACCGGCTGCCCCCAGCCCCTCTCCGTTGCAGTTTCTCGTGCGCAACCTGGATGTCCGCCTCAACGAGGTGGTCGTGAAGGACGAGCGTCCTGGAAAGACGCCCGCCCAAGTCCATGCGCTCGCCTTTCAGCGCACCTACCAGAACGTAACCCCGGCCACCCGTTTCAACAACGACGTCCCTCCCGCCGTTGCCGCCGCCGGTAAAAACATCGGCGAAGTGGTTTCGACTGAGTTCAAGCAGGTCGTTGCCAACGTAACGCAGCCGATTGATCGCAAGACTTACGCATGGGGCGATAAGCGGGAAAACGCCTCCGGAACCGCTACGAAACTTGAAGAACGCGCGAAGCCTTGATTAAGGTGGGCGTTTTATGAACGCGCCCGAACCTGAAGCCAACGCCCAGCCGACCTCTTCCACCGCCGAGAACGCCGCTCCCCAGCCGGCTCCGACGGCCGCCCCCGCGCCTGAGGCCCCTGCCGCTGCTCCCGATTTAAGCGAACAGCTCGCCGCCGCCAAAAAAGAAGCGGCTGACAACTACGACCGTTACGTCCGCTCGGTCGCCGATCTCGACAACCACCGCCGCCGCACCATCCGCGAAAAGGATGAACTCCGCCAGTTCGCCACCTCCCGCGTGCTCGAAGACCTCTTGCCGGTCATCGACAACCTCGGCCTCGGTCTTGCCGCCGCCAAGGCACCCAACGCCGATGTGAAAACTCTCGTGGGCGGCATTTCCATGGTGGCCGAGCAGCTCAAAACCTCGCTCGCCAACCACGGCCTGAAGGAGGTCAACCCGGTCGGTCAGCCCTTCGATCCGAATCTTCACGAAGCCATTTCTCAGCAGCCCAGCGCCGACATTCCCGAGGGCTCTGTCGCCACCGTGGTGCGCGTCGGCTTCACGCTCAACGGCCGCCTCCTGCGCCCCGCGTCCGTAATCGTTTCCTCCGGCTCCGCCGCTGCCGCCGCCGAAGAGGCCAAAGCCTGATTTATCCGCACATGGCCCAACAAGATTACTACGAGTTGCTCGGCGTCACCAAAAGCGCCAACGACGAAGAACTGAAGAAGGCCTACCGCAAGAAGGCCGTTCAATTTCACCCGGACAAAAACCCGGGCAACAAGGAGGCTGAGGAGATGTTCAAGAAAGTCTCCGAAGCCTACGAAGTCCTCAAGGATCCGCAGAAACGAGCCGCCTACGACCGCTACGGTCACGCCGCCTTCCAGCAAAACGGCGGCGCCGGCCCGCGCGGTCCTGGCAGCGCCGGCGGCGGTGGTTTCCACGATCCCTTCGACATTTTCCGCGACGTCTTCGGAGGCGGCGGAGGCGGTGGTGGAGGCGGCGGTATTTTCGAGGAAATGTTCGGCGGCGGTGGTGGCGGACGCGGTGGCGACCGCGACGGCGCCGACCTGCGCTACGACCTCGACATCTCCCTTGAGGAAGCCGCCCAAGGCATCGAAAAGGAAATCACCTTCCGCAAGGCGGTCACCTGCGAACGCTGCCACGGCAACGGCGCCGAGCCCGGTTCGAAACGCGTTACCTGCCCGACCTGCAAAGGTCACGGCCAGGTCCGTCGCAGCGGCGGCATCATTACGTTCACGCAGACCTGCCCGACGTGCGGCGGTAGCGGACAAAAAATCGAGAAGCCCTGCACTGCGTGCCGAGGCGAAGGCCGCACGGCCAAGACCACCAAGCTCAATGTTCGCGTTCCCGCAGGCGTCGAGACCGGTTCCCGCCTCCGCTCCAGCGGCAACGGCGAAGCCGGCCAGGCGGGCGGGCAGCCCGGCGATCTCTACATCGTGATCAACGTCCGTGAGCACGAACTCTTCGAGCGTCACGGCAACGACCTCTTCTGTGAGATCCCGATCAAGTTCACGCTGGCGACCCTCGGCGGCAGTATCGAAGTGCCCACGCTCTTCGGCAAAGCCTCGCTGAAGATCCCCGCCGGCACGCAGAGCGGCACGACTTTCCGGCTCAAAGGCAAAGGTATGCCGAGCCTGCGCGGCGGTTCCGCCGGTGATCAACTTCTTCGCGTCCAAGTCGAGGTGCCGCAGTCGCTCAGCAGCGATCAGCGCAAGATCCTCGAAGAGTTTGCGCGCGTCAGCGGTGACGCCGAAGAGCCGATGTCGAAGAGCTTCTTCGAGAAGGCCAAGAAGTTCTTCTGATCGAAACCATGCGCGTCGTCATCCTTGGTTCAGGTCGTGGGTCCAACGCCGAAGCCATCCTGCTTGCCCAGCAAGCCGGACAGCTCGGGCGGGCGCAGGTCGTGCAGATCTTCTCCGATCAACCCACGGCCGGCATCCTCGCGCTCGGTCCTCGCTTTGGCGTGCCGGCGGCGTTTCTCGATGCCGCGCCGTTCAAGACCAAGCTCGATGGTGCCGCGGAGGAACACTACATCGCGGCGATCAACGCCTGCCGTCCCGACCTGATCGTGCTCGCCGGCTTTATGCGTGTCATCAAGCCGGGCTTCCTGACCGCCTTCGCCGGCAAGATCATCAACCTGCATCCCAGTCTGTTGCCGAGTTTCCCCGGCCTCGATGGTATCGGTCAGGCTTGGCGGCGCGGCGTGAAGGTCGCCGGCTGCACCGTCCACTACGTCACCCAGGAAGTGGATGGCGGCCCGATCATCGATCAAGCCGCGGTGCGTATTGAAACCTCAGATACGCTTGAAAGCTTTTCGCGGAAAATCCACGCCGCCGAGCACGCATTGCTGCCGGCGGTCATCGCCCGGTTGAGCGAGCGGGCGGTTTGAGGCTCGGAAGGTAGGGACGCCTCTCCGAGGCGTCCGCGGATTCAGAATAGCAGGCGAATGCGGACTCGAACCGGACGTCTCGGAGAGACGTCCCTACCTTAAGAAGCCCTGCCGTGCAGCACGGCCTTAACCTCGCCATCTGCGTCCACGGTTTCAAGCGTCAGCACTTGGAGTTGGGCGCTTTGGGCGGCGAGCAGTGTGCGCAGCGCGTCGGCGGACTCGTGGATCTCGATCCGCGTCTGGCCAAACTGGCGATAGGTCACTCGATAGGCGGTTTCGTCCGGTTCCAGTTTGCGGAGCGCCTCTTTCGTCGCGGCACCACCGGCTGCACGGACAATGCCGGCGCGGGCGGCGGATTTGCGTTTGCCGCGCACGTCGGACGGTAGCTGCGGACGCGTGAACGGATACGGCTCGCGCAACAACGCCGAGGCGGCCCGTTCGATCTCATGGATGCGCACGAACAGCGCCTCGCGTTCGAGGAGCAGCGCGTTGATGCGAATCTGTGAGGCGTCGGACATGCAGGCGTTTCGCCGAGCTCTTACTCTGCGGAATCGTCTTCGGAAGCGGCCGGTGCGGCGGAATCCGCGGGACGAGAGGGGGACTTTTTGCCGCCACGCGTGACTGTGTCGGCTTTCGGATCAAAACCGGCGACGGGCAATGGAGGCGCCGGAAACGGGAATACGCCGGCTTCGCCGAGCACGTCTTCGATCTGCGTCTCAAGGGCGGCGATGCGGTCGTAGGCACGTTGACGCTCTTCGACGAGCAGGTCGATCTGCACACGCGCTTCGTGAGCCTGACGAATCACCTCGGCATCGGCGCCAAGCACGATGTCGCGGAAGGAGAGGGTGGATGGTTTTTTAGCCATGGTGGTTACTGCCAGAAAATGCGTTTGAGTTTGTTAAGAAGATCGGGGGCGGGCGCGTCCGCATGGGACGTGTCCGCCGTCGTGAACGAAGGCACTGCGTTTCGAGAGTCGTCGAGAGTCGGGCGCACGGGAGGCGCGTCAACCGTAGTCTTGCGCGGCGTGGCGGATAGCACCACGGGTGGCATGGGCGGCAATTTGGGCCGCCGCTGCGCTCGGGCTTCGCGCACCTCGTTGGCTACGGCCGCAACCTCGGGCGCGGGGTCGGCGCGCCAGTCGTCAAGCATTTCATCGGCGGCATTGGCGTGGCGAAGCGCGGCGATGCGCACGACCGGCGCCGGGTCGCGGGCGATGTCGTAGAGATCGGCGCGTCGCCAGCCGGAGAACGCGCTTACGGCGAGCACGCGAATCGTGGGGAGCGGGTCGGCGAGCAATGTTTTTGCGGTGGCGGCATCGAGTTCCACGCCGGAGCGTCCTTGGATGGCCCAGTGGCGGCGGAACTCGGGACTGTGCACGACGAGGAAGTGCGCGAGTTTGGCGTCGAGGTCGTCGCGATAGGCGAGCGCGGTGAGCACGCCGGGGAGACGCGTGGCCGCCAACTCTTGGACGAACTCGGGCGATACGGAGGGATTGCCGGCAAGGGCTTCGCACACGGACGCGTCGGCGAATCCCATGAAGTAGCGGACGATGGACTCGTCCAATGATGGATTCGCGGCGAGCGCGGTGGTCACGCCGGGTGCGGAATCGCGGGCGAGCACGCTTTGCAGCGGACGCGAAAGTCCGGGATGTGCTGCGACCCACACGCGTTCGTCGGGTTCGCCACGGGTGGCGACGAAAAGAAGATCCACGTCGTCGGGTTCGAGCGTGTCGCGCACTTCGCGACGCACGGAGGCGTGCGGCGAGCGCAGCAACGTGTGGCGAATTTCAACGGGAAGATTTTTGCGCTGGAGGAGGGCGAGTTGCACGTCCTCTTCGTCGCTGCAGGCCCAACCTTGGAGCAGGTCGTCGTCGGCCGTGGCCGTTGCGGCGGCGTGCAGACGCACGACCGCGCACGGATCGGCGGCGAGCACGAGGGCGACGGCCGCGGGGAGCGCGGCCTGCGAGACGAGATTCAGCCGCACCGCCGGATCTGTGTCGGCGACGAGCGCAGCGTGATGCGGAAGGCGCAACGATGGATTGGCGGCGAGAGCGCGGCGGACGCCTGTGTCGGGATCATTCGCGAGCAGGAGCAGTTCGCGCGCGGGCAACTGCGGGTGCGCGGCGGCTTGCGAGCGCACGCTGGCATCGGGGTGACCGGCGAGCTGGCAAACGAGATGAGGCGGCGTGCGCGGATTGGTCGCCAGGTGCGCCAGCACTGCCGACGTGGGCGAACCGGCGGCGAGCGCTTCCAACAGGTGGCTGGGTGACAACGCATAGGCGGCGACAAACTCGCGGGCTTCGGGCGCATCGGTAAACGAGGCGAGCTCCTGAAGCAGGCGCGACGGAATCGGAGGTTTGCGCAGGGCGTTGGCTGTGCGGCGCACGCCTTCACGACGGATGCGTTCGAGGAGGCTGTCGGTGGTGAGCGTGTCGACGGACAAGGGACGGGGAGATTAAGAGAGGCGGAGGGTTTCTATCGTTCTCGTTCTCTTACTCTTTCTCGTTCTCCCGTCGCTTGCGGTCGGAATCAGGAATCAGGTGAGAACGAGAAAGAGTAAGAGAACGAGAACGAGGTCGGAATGTGGGCGGGTGGTGTTAACCGATTCGGAGGTCGCCGGGTTGGACGTAAACTTCGCGCGGATTGTTGCCGACTTGCGGGCCGATGTAGCGGCGTTGTTCCATTTCCTCCATGAGCGAGGCGGCGCGGTTGTAGCCGATCTTGAGGCGGCGTTGGAGGTAACTGGTGCTGGCGCGACCGTGGGAGGAGATGATTTCGAGGGCTTCTTTGATCATCGGATCGGCGCCGGCGTGGACCGTGTCGCCATCCACGCTTTCGGAAGATCCGGGCGCGTCTTCGGCGCGGAGTTCGACGCGGTAGCGCGGCTGAACCTGAGCCTTGAGGAAACCGACGACGCGTTCGATTTCGGAGTCGTCCACGTAGGGGGCTTGCAGGCGTTGGAGACGTCCGAGGCCGGGTGGGCTGTAGAGCATGTCGCCGCGACCTTGGAGTGACTCGGCGCCTTTGCCGTCGAGAATAGTTCGGCTATCGATCTGCGAGGATACCTGGAACGCCATGCGCGTGGGATAGTTGGCCTTGATGACGCCGGTGATGACGTTGACCGACGGGCGCTGCGTCGCGAGGAGCGTGTGGATGCCGACCGCTCGGGCCATTTGCGCGAGGCGGGCGATCGGCGTCTCAATCTCGGCGGAGGCGGTCATCATCAGATCGGCGAGCTCGTCGATGATGAGGACGATGTAGGGGATCTTTGGAAAACCCTCGGTGGCAGCCTTGGCATTGTAGCCGGCGAGATTGCGGACGTTTTTCTCGGCGAGGATTTCGTAACGCCGCTCCATTTCGCGCACGAGCCACTTGAGTGCCTGGCAGGCTTGCTTCGGGTCGGTGACGACCGGGTGGATCAGGTGCGGCAAGTCGCGGTAGATCGCGAACTCAACGATCTTCGGGTCGATCAACATCAGCTCCAGTTCATCGGGACGGAAGCGGTAGATCAGCGAAAGGATAAGGTTGCTGATGCAGACGGATTTGCCCGAGCCGGTCGCGCCGGCGATGAGCGCGTGGGGCGCGCGGGCGAGATCGCAGAGCGTCTGTCGGCCCGTGATATCCATGCCCAAAATGAGCGGGATCTCCGCGGTGGAGGTGCGCCAAGCGGCGGATTCGAGGGCGCCGCGCAGCGTGAGCGGGGTGGAGTTGCGATTGGGGATTTCGATGCCCACGTAACTTTCGCCGGGAATCGGAGCCTGAATACGCACGGCGCTCGCCGCCATGGAGAGGGCAATGTTTTTTTCGAGCGAAGCGATGGCCTCGACGCGCACGCCGAAGCCGGGACGCACGCGAAACTGGGTCACGCGCGGGCCGACGATGGCGTCGTGGACGAGCGCATCGATGGCGAAGCTGTCCAAGGCGTCCTGCAGCAGACGGCGGTCGGTCTCGAGATCGGCGGCCGAGGTGAACTCGGTTTCGTTGGGCGACGGCGGCCGCAAGAGGTCGAGTGGCGGCAATTGATACGCCCCCATCTCGGCGGAGGTGAACGGGTCGGGCTGACGAGTCGGGATCGAAACGGGAGCGGCGGGCGCGGGTTCCTCGGCGGGGGCTTCGGGGGTGGCGGCGCGCTCGGCCGCGGAACGGCGCAGGGTTTCGAGGTGGTCGAGCGCGTCTTCGAGTTGGTCGCGGTGGCGGGCCTGTTGGGTGGCGCGTTCTTCGAGGCGGGACTCCAGCTCTTGCTGCCAAAAAGCCAGCAGGTGCTCGTCTTCGGTGATGAGCGGGGAATTCGGGACGACAGACATGGAGCAGTAAAGGTGCAGGTCTATAGGTGCGCGGCCTCTGCGCGCAAGCGAAGCGTGGGTGAATTTTAAGCGTAGGTTGGGGCAATGCGCTTGCGGCGGAGGAGGGCGGGCGCGAAGGTGGTTTTTCGCGATGAAAACCAAGATATTTGTCGATGGCCAGGAAGGCACCACCGGCCTGCAAATCCACGAGCGCCTCGCGCGCCGCCCCGAACTCGAGTTGATCGAGATCGATCCGGCGAAGCGCAAGGACCCGGCTGCGCGCGCGGTCTGCCTGAACGCTGCTGACGTGGTCTTCTTGTGCTTGCCCGACGCGGCGTCCAAGGAATCGGCCGCGCTCGTCACGAACCCGCGCACCTGCGTGATCGACGCTTCGACCGCGCACCGGATTGATCCGGCTTGGGTTTATGGCGTGCCCGAATTGGGTGAGGATTACCGCGCGGCCATTCGGAAGAGCAAACGCATCGCCAATCCCGGCTGTCATGCGACCGCGTTCGCGCTGGCGGTGCGGCCGCTCGTGCAACGTGGACTCGTGCCGGCGGATTTCCCGCTCTCCTGCTTTTCCCTCACGGGCTACAGCGGCGGTGGCAAAAAGATGATCGCGGACTATGAGCAGTTTCCTTTGCCGGAGGCGCTCAAGAGCCCGCGACCCTACGCGCTGGGGCTGATGCACAAACATCTCCCTGAGATGCGCGTGCACACGGGCCTCATCGAAGCTCCGATTTTCAGCCCCGTCGTGGGCAATTTCTACAAAGGCCTTGCGGTCACCGTGCCGTTGCCGTTGCGGCAATTGCCGGTCGCGCCGAAGCCGCAGGCGTTGCACCATGCCCTCGCCGAGACTTATGCGGGCGAAAAGTTCATTCGCGTGCTGCCGTTCGGCGACGAAGGCGTGCTTGATGCAGGTTTCTTCGATGTGCAGGCATGCAACGACACGAATCGCTGCGATCTCGCCGTCTTCGGCCATGCCGATCAGGCGGTCGTCATGGCGCGCCTTGATAATCTGGGCAAAGGCGCGTCGGGCGCGGCCATTCAATGCATGAACCTGCACCTTGGCTTTGACGAAGGCGCCGGCCTCGACGTCTAAAATCACGCGCTAAAATCAAACGCATGACCACTTCGTCACCATTGCGCGTTCTGGTGATCGAGGATGAACCGGCCATCGCGGACACGCTGGTGTATGCGTTGCGCACCGAGGGCTTTTCGCCCGAGTGGTGCGCAACGGGGCGTGACGGTCTAACCACGTTCGCAGGCGGGGCGTTTGCCTTGGTGATTCTCGACGTGGGTTTGCCCGACATGAGCGGCTTCGACCTCTGCCGCGAGTTGCGGACGCGCACGCCGGTGCCGGTTTTGTTTTTGACGGCGCGCTCCAGTGAAATCGACCGCGTGGTTGGACTGGAACTGGGCGGCGACGATTACGTGACCAAGCCCTTCAGTCCGCGCGAAGTCACGGCACGGGTGCGCGCGATTTTGCGACGGACCCAAATGCCTGTGCCTGCTGCGGCCACCAGTGCTGAACCTACCCCCAAACCTATTTGTAACTTATCAAGTGACAAATTGCCGGGGTGGCTGGCTTGAAGATGGATGTGGAGTGTAAGACGGCGGAATTTTTGGGGGTTCGGCTGGAGCTGACCCGGTATGAGTTTCGCTTGCTGGCGGTGTTGCACTCGCGGCCGGGGCGGGTGTGGTCGCGGGATGAGTTGATGACGCGCGTGTGGGAAGATCCGGGCGCGAGCCTCGATCGCACGGTGGATGCTCACATCAAAACCTTGCGCGGAAAACTGCGCGCCATCGCACCACAGGAAGATCCGATTCAGACGCATCGGGGCGAAGGGTATTCGTTGCGCATCCTTTCATGAAAATCCGCACCGCGATTTTCGGCGTGTATGTGGCGGCGTCGGCGCTGGGGTTTGCGGTGTTGATGGCGTTTATTTTGAAGGAGGTGCGTCCGCGTTATGTGGAGTCGATGCGGCGCACGCTCGCCGACACGGCTGCATTGTTGGCGGTGATGCTCGAGGATGACTTGGCGCGGAAGCCGGATGCCGATCTGGCGAAAGCGTGGCGGGGCAATCTCGGCGCGCTTGAGCGCGCATCGGGAGCTTTGCGCGTCTATGTGACCGATGCCCGCGGAATCGTGGCATTCGACTCGGCGGGCGGCGCCGATGTGGGCAAGGATTACACGCGGCGTCCGGAAGTCGCGGCGTATTTTATATCCAACTACGAGGAATCTGAAAACGTGGACCTCGTCGGGGGTGAATTGCGTGTCACGGCTCCGGTGCGGCGTGGCGGCGCGGTGGTCGGGCTGTTGGGTGTCGCGCGTCCGTTGAGCTCGGTGACGGAGGCGATTTTGCGCGCGCGGTTGCGGTTGATCGCAGGCGGGTTGGTGGTGGCTGCGCTGATGATGGTCGCGGGATGGTGGATCGCGGCGAAGCTCACGGGCTCAATTGAACGGTTGACCGCGTATGCCGAGGCGGTGCGCGACGGGCGTGTGGCGCAACCACCGGCGTCGCAGGCGAGCGAGGTGGCCGCGTTGGCCAAGGCGTTTGAAGAAATGCGCGTGGCCCTCGAAGGAAAGGCGTATGTGGAGCGCTACACGCAGGCATTGGCGCATGAAGTGAAGGCGCCGTTGTCGGCGATTCGGGGGGCGGCTGAGTTGTTGCAGGAGGAATTGCCACCGATGGAGCGGGCGCGTTTTCTGGAGCACTTGCGGACGGAATCGAAACGCATTCAGGTTATCGTTGAACGGATGTTGCGGCTGGCGGCATTGGAGGCGCGGCGAGGGCTCGAAGGTGTGGAATGCGTGCTGTTGGCCGACGTGGTGCGTGAAGCGGTCGAGGCGTTGCGCCCGGTGTGGACGGGGCGCGGAGTCCAGGTGCGCGTGGAGGTGGCCAATGCGGCTGACGGCCGTGTGCGTGGAGAGCGGTTCTTGCTCGTGCAAGCGGTCGTCAACCTGGTGCAGAACGCGATCGAGTTTTCGCCGGAGGGCGGGGTGATCACGGTGAGTGTGCAGTCGGCGCGAGTGGAGATAGAGGATGACGGGCCGGGCGTGCCGGAATTTGCACGAGAACGGATTTTCGAGCGGTTTTACTCGCTGCCGCGTCCGTTGAGCGGACGGAAGAGCACGGGACTGGGGCTGAGTTTTGTGCGTGAGATCGCCGGGTTGCACGGAGGGAGTGTTGAGGTGGGCAATCGGACGCGTGCGGAGGGCGGCGCGAAGGCGGTGCTGGTTTTGCCGGCGGTGTAGTTTTCGCTCAGAATTCACGCTGACTTCATGCGGGCTTCATCCGTCGGCGTCACGGTGTGGGGATGAGTTCTTCTTCGGTAGTGTCGGGCGTGCGCGGCTGGCTGCGGTTCAACGCGCTCAACTACCTGTTGGTGGGCGCGGCGCTGTGCTTGTTTTATCTGGGTGTGCTGGCGTTGGCGGAATTCCTGGCGTTTGGGGTGGCGTATGCGGTGGCGGCGGGAGCTTCGACGGTGTTGATCGCGCTGTATGCGCGACGAATTTTGCACAGCGGACGACGGGCGTGGTTGGTGGGTGGAATGCTCGGCGGGGTGTATGGGTATCTGTATTTCGTGCTGCAGATGGATGACTTCGCGTTGTTGGCCGGAACGGGTGTGCTCTTTGCGGTGCTGGCGGCGGTGATGTATGCGACACGGCGGTTGGAGGGGCGTGAAGAAGCGATGGATCCCGGGGCCGGGGAGGAACTCGCGTGAGAGTGTGCCGGTTGCCGAGACTGCACTGTGCATTGGCGGGCGTGTTGCCGTTGCGCGCTGGCGGACGGGGATTGGCCTTGCCGCAGGCGCGTGCGGCAAGGACGGTTTCACACATGAGTTTATTTGAGGCCAAGTCCGAGATTTCCCCTGAAGCAGTCGATGCGATCGACGATGTGTTGCTCGAATTGGGCGTGGAGGGCTGGAGCCTGCTCCAAGACGTGATCGTCAAGCGCGCCTGGATCGTGGGAATTTTTTCGGACGAGGCTGAGGCCAAGGCGCGTTGGGCAGAACTCCTGCCGCTGATCTCGTCCATTACGCAACCGGCCGCGCCGGAGTGGCGCGCGTTGGGCGATCAAGATTGGCGCGATAGCTACAAGGCACACTTCAAGGCTTCGCAATTCGGCCGCTTGCATTGGGTGCCGGTGTGGGAACGCGAAAAATTTCAACCGGCCGCCGGCGAGGTCGTCATCTGGCTCGATCCGGGTCTGGCTTTCGGCACGGGCAATCATGAGACCACGCGTCTCTGCTGCGAACGTTTGGTTGTGCTGGCCGAAAAAGCCGGCGCGAAGCTCGCCGACCGGCGGGTGATCGATGCGGGCTGTGGCTCGGGCATCCTGGCACTTTCGGCGGCGAAGCTCGGCTTTAAGCATGTGGTCGGTTTTGACAACGACGCCGAGGCGGTGCGCGTGAGCGAGGAAAACGCCGAGCTCAACGGGCTGAGCGGTGCCGTGGAGTTTTTCACGGGTGACCTCGTCAGCGGCTTCGCCGGTGGACGCCAGGCCGAGATCGTGTTGGCCAATATCCAGGCCGATGTGCTCATGCGGTTTGTGCGTGAACTCACGGCGGCGGTCGCACCTGGCGGCGCGCTGGTGCTGAGCGGTATTTTGGCGATCGAGCTGGAGCAGGTTCGCGCGGTGTTTGCCGCCGCCGTGCCGACATGGACGATCCAGAGCCGCGTGATGGGCGAGTGGAGCGATCTGGCGCTGACCCGCACGACTTAACCGATGGGGGGGCGGATTCTCAGAAGGTGGCGGGTTCGGGAGTGACCCCGACCACCTTGACCTCGACCTTGCCGATATTGCCAATTCCGAGGTTTTCGCGGAAGATATCGCCCACCTCCTGGGTGAGGTAGCCTTGAATGGCGTCCAGTTTGGCGTTGGGTCGGACTTTGAGGTGGATCATCACGGCAAACTTGCCGCTTCGGCGGGTCACGGACGCACGGGCTGAGGCAACTCCGCGGAGCTGTTCGCAGCACGTCTCAATCAGGCGATGGAGGGCGTGACGCGAGATGCTCAGCTGGCCTTTGTCATCGGCGATGAGCGTGAGCGTGGCGGACGGACGCAGGCAGAGAAGGAGCACCAGCAGGGCAAGCGCGCTCCAGATGAGCACGTATTGCGTGGTGGTGAAGTGAAGGAGATCCCAATGCATCGGCGGAGCGTCGATCAGCGAAATGTTTAGTCCGTCGCGGGAGCGTCGGGCCAGAGGTCACTGGTCTTCTCCTGATGGGTGCTGATATCACCGGGAAGGCGCACGCCTTCGATGATGACGTCCACCTTCGCCACGTTTTTGCCGGTCATGGCGATCACCTGCTTGCGCACGGCGACTTGCACTTCGTAAGCGGTTTTGCCGATTTCCGAGCCGTAATTGATGACGATGCGCAGTTCGATGGCGTAGGTTTCGTCGTCGGTTTCGTTGACCTTCACGCCGCGATGATCGGCTTCGCGGCGCTTGGCGAAGAGCTCACTGATGCCATCCACGATACCGCCACCCACGCCAGCGACGCCGGGGATTTGCAAGGCGGCGAGGCGGACGATGCTGGCCACGACGGTGTGGTTGATCTTGATGTCGCCAAGCTCGGGTTGGTCGTCGAAGCGGGGGGAAGGAGTGAACTCGGACGATTGCATGGTAATTAGGCTCTTTTTAATGCGCCGTTTGCGGGCTGTTGCAAGGGCGGGCTCGGGATCGAGGCAAAAAAACTCCCGCAGCCTGGCGGCATGCGGGAGTGATAAGGGAGCGATGATTTCAGCCGCGGGCTCAGGAGAACAAATCCGTCGGCGTGCGGGCGAAGAACTCCTCCATGTAAGCGGTGGTGGCCTTGCCCTCGATGAAAGTTGGGTCGCTCATGATCGCTTTGTGGAGAGGGATGGTGGTCTTGATACCGCGGACGAGGTATTCGTTGAGGGCGCGGTAGGTGCGCTGAATCGCCGTCTGACGGTCGCGACCGTAGCAAATGAGCTTGCCGATCATCGAGTCGTAGTAGGGCGGGATGGCGTAGCCTGAATAGGCATGGGAATCGACGCGCACGCCGTGGCCGCCGGGGGCATAGTAGAGGCCGATGGTGCCGGGGGAGGGCACGAAGTTGCGAGCGGGGTCCTCGGCGTTGATGCGGCACTCGATCGCGTGTTTCTCGAATTTGATATCGCTTTGGTCGAAGGCGAGTTTTTCGCCATTTGCCACGAGGATCTGCTGTTTGATGAGGTCGATGCCGGTGCACTCTTCGGTCACGGGATGCTCCACCTGGATACGGGTGTTCATCTCGATGAAGTAGAAGTTGCCCTTGGCATCCACGAGGAACTCGATGGTGCCGGCATTCTCGTAATCGGCGGCCTCGGCGGCTTTTACCGCAAACTTGCCCATGCGCTTGCGCAGGTCGGGCGTAAGGAAGGGGGACGGGGATTCCTCGATCAGCTTTTGGTGGCGGCGCTGAATGGAGCAGTCGCGTTCGCCGAGGTGGATGACCTTGCCATGGCTGTCGGCGAGGATCTGAAACTCGATGTGGCGGGGCTTCTCGATGTATTTTTCGATGTAAACCGAGCCGTTGCCGAAGGCTTTTTCGGCCTCGTTGCGGGCAACGTGGTATTCCTTTGCAAAGGAAATGTCGTTGTGCGCGATGCGCATGCCGCGACCACCGCCGCCGGCGACCGCCTTGATGATGACCGGGTAACCGATCTTGCGGGCGATTTTGACGGCCTCGGATTCCTTATCGATAGGACCATCGGAGCCTGGGACGGTGGGAACGCCGGCTTTTTTGACGGTATCTTTGGCGACGGCTTTATCGCCCATCATTTTGATGGAACGCGATTTTGGGCCAATGAACTTGATGTTGCACGATTCGCACTGTTCGGCGAATTGGGCATTTTCCGAGAGGAAGCCGTAGCCGGGGTGAATGGCGTCCACATCGGCAATCTCTGCGGCGGCGATGATCCGATCCGCCTTCAGGTAGCTATCCGCACCACGCGGGCCGCCGATGCAGATGGCCTCGTCGGCGAGCTGAACGTGGAGGGATTGGACATCAGCCTCGGAGTAAACGGCGAGGGTCTTGATGCCAAGTTCGCGGCAGGCGCGGACGATTCGGAGGGCGATTTCACCGCGATTGGCGATGAGGATTTTTTGGATCATCAGGGAGGTTGGATAATAATAAACCGCTAATTGGCACTAAGGTGCGCTAATTTTAGATTAGCGAAGCCAGTGGCAATTAGCGGCTTCAGACGTTGAAGGATGGCGAGGATCAGCCCTGCTTAATCTTGAAGAGCTTCTGGCCGTATTCGACCGGCTGACCGTTTTCAACCAAGGTCTCAAGGATGGTGCCTTTCATCTCGGCTTGGATCTCGTTCATGATCTTCATGGCTTCAATGATGCAGACGACGGAGGTTTCGACGACCTTGGTGCCGACTTCCGCGTAGGGTTTGCTCTCGGGTGAAGCAGAGCGGTAGAACGTGCCTACCATGGGCGATTTAATGTAAATGACACCGGCTTCGTCGCCAGCGGTTGCGGCGGGAGCGGCCGGCGCTGCGGCGGCGGGGGCAGGGCTGGCAATCTGAGCTGCGGCGGGGGCAGGCTCATTCGAATAAGCAAAAGGAGCATGGGACGAACCGCTGCTGACAACCGGGAGGCCATTGGCGTTGCGGCGGATCTTCAACTTGAGACCTTCTTCCTCGATCGCGAACTCGGAGAGTTCGGAGCGCTTCATTAGGTCGATGATTTGTTTGATCTGTTTTAGGTCCAAAGTTGTGCCTCGGTTGAGTTGACGTAAGGGGGAGTGATTTCCTGTCTAAGTAGGATTTTGAAATGGAAACTGCCGGATTGTGCAACCTTTGATTTTTTCCGGGGAAATGCGCTAAATTCCCCGAAATTTGAGATGAAAATGCGGTTTTAACCGCCAAAAATCTCTGTGGATGACTGCAGGAAAACCACGATGTTGGCCATCAGGGATTCTCCCAAAAATACCCTTTAAACGTGAAAAAAGGGGCAAATAACCCAGAAAGTGTCGGTGTTTTTGGCTTAAATTGGGGAAAATCTACGAAACCAGGAAAATGGCGTGTTCATGACACCGAAGTCCCATGATCCGGACGCAAAAAAGCCGCGTCTGAAAGGGACGCGGCTTTTGCGTAAATGAATGCCGGGTTTTACTTCACGGCCGCCCACACGCGCTGCACGTCGTCGTGCTCTTCGAGCGCTTGGAGGAACTCTCCGACTTCGCCGCGATGCTCGTCGGACAACTCGGGGAACATCTTCGCCACGTAGCCGATTTCACTCGTGATGACCGTCCAGCCGTTGGCGGTCAGCCAGGTCGAGGCCGCGTGCACCTGCGTGCGGTCCGTGTGAAAACGAGCGCCGGTGGCACCCTCGGGGATATCGTCGTTTTGGGCATGGCCGATCGCTTCGAAATCGTTGGCACCCGCTTCAATGGCGGCGGCTTCGAGGTCGACGTTGGCGGCTGCGGTGTGGGCTTCGACGATACCCACATGCTCAAAGAGGAATTTGTTGCTGCCGGTGGTGCCGAGAATGCCCTTCTTGAAGAGAACGCGCATTTCGGGGGTCGTGCGTTGGACGTTGTCGGTGTAGACTTCGACAATCACCGGCACTTTGTGGGGGGCGTAGCCTTCGAACACGATGTGGTCCATGACCATCTTCTCGCCGCCGATGCCGGCGCCTTTGTTGATGGCGCGTTCGATCACGTCGCGGGTGACGCTGGCCTTCTTGGCCTTTTCGACGGCGGCGAAGAGCCGGGCGTTGGCCGACTGATCGGCGCCGCCGATCTTCGCGGCAACGGTGATTTCCTTCACCAGTTTGCCGACGAGCTGACCCTTTTTGTTGTTAACGATCGCGCGTTTTGCGTGGAGCCATTGACGTCCCATAAGAAACAAAAAAGTAAGCGCGTGGCTTTGTCGTCGGCAATCCCAGAAGCGTGTTTAAGGCCTTTGGTAAACAGCCGCGGCATCCGCCGTGCCTGCATGGGGGGCGATCCATACGCGAAACTCGCCTGCTTCAACCCGGTGACGGCCCGAGCGGTCGATAAACCCGAGCACCGTGTCGTCTAGCGGAAATTCCACGATGCGTGTCTCGGCGGGGGCGAGCGTCAGCCGTTGCCAGCCGCGCAATTCTTGTGCAGGTCGCGCGCCTTCTGAACAGGCCACGTCGCGAATGTAGAGCTGGGCGACGGCTTCGCCGGAACGTTTTCCTGAGTTGGTCACGCTGGCTCGGGCCTTGGCAGGTTGTCCGGGCATGGCCGGTTCGATGATTTCCACCGGGCCGAATGAGAAGTGGGTGTAAGTGAGTCCGTAGCCGAAGCGGAAGAGCGGATCTCGGGTGAGATCACGGTAGTCGACCATGTCGGGCCGCCCGGTGGTGTGGTGGTTATAGAAGACCGGAACCTGACCGGTCGCGCGTGGGAACGACATTGGCAGGCGTCCGGTTGGCGAGAGATCGCCGCATAGCAAGGCGGCGAGCGCGTGCCCGCCCTGAAGACCCGGATGCCACGCCTGCACCAAGGCGCCGGCCTGCGCGGCGACTTCGGTGAGAGCGAGCGGACGTCCGCTGAACACGACGACCACGAGGGGTTTGCCAAGCGCGGCGAGTGCTCGTAACAGCTCGGGCTGGCGACCGGTGAGCGAGAGATCGGCGCGGGAGGCGTTTTCGCCTGACCAGCCGCGCGGTTCGCCGACGGCGGCGATGATCACGTCGGCCTCGTGTGCAGCGGCGATGGCTTTGGCGAAATCACCTTCGTCACCGGCGACAGCCGAACGGGTGGCCTCTTCATCCACGACGACCGAGCCGTCGGGCAGCGCGCGGGTGCGCGGTCCCGAGGGCAGCAGTTCGCATCCGCGGGCAACCGTGACCGCGTCCGCTCCGAGGCGCGCGCGCAGGCCGGCCGCGAGTGTGACGACATCCTCGGTGCGGCCATGGGCGGGCCAGGTGCCGAGCATCTCGGCGGGGTCGTCCGCCAGCGGGCCAACGAGCGCGATGCGACGGACCGTCGTCGCAAGCGGGAGAACGTTGTTCTCGTTTTTTAAAAGGACTAGCGAGCGGGCGGCGGCCTCCCGAGCGAGGGCGATGGCTGCCGGTTGCAAAAACGTCTGGGCGGGTGCGGTGGGATCGGCGAAGGGTTTTTCGAAAAGGCCGACCCGCAGTTTAACGCGAAGCACGCGACGCACGGCCTCGTCGATCACCGCGATCGGCACGGTGCCGGTCGCGACTTGGGCGGCGAGGGTGTGGCGGTAGCTGCGCGATACCATTTCCATGTCGTTGCCGGCCGTAAGCGCGAGGCTGGCGGCCTCGGTTTCGTTGGCGGCGTAGCCCCATTTGATGGCTTCGATGACGCCTTCCCAGTCGCTTACGACAAAACCTTTAAAACCCCATTCGCCGCGCAGGACCTCGGTGAGCAGGTGGTGGTTGGCCACTGCGGGGATGCCGTCGATCGCGTTAAAGGCGCTCATCACGGAGAGCGCGCCGGCTCTGATGCCGGCTTCGAAGGCGGGGAGGTGGGCGTTGCGCAGCGTGAAAGGCGTGATGTCGGTGGTGTTGTAGTCGCGGCCGCCGGTGGCCGCGCTGTAGCCGACAAAGTGCTTGAGCGTGGCGGCGGTGCGGTCGGGCGAGGCGGGATCGTTGCCCTGGAAGCCGCGCACGGAAGCGGCGACGAGGCTCGCTCCAAGAAACGGATCTTCGCCAAACGTTTCGGCGACGCGTCCCCAACGCGGGTCGCGGGCGAGGTCGCACATCGGGGCAAAGATCCATTCGATGCCAACTGCGCGGGTTTCGTGCGCGGCGACTGCTTGCACGCGTTCGACGAGGTCCGCGTCCCATGCTGATGCGAGAGCGGGAGGAATCGGAAACGTGGTGCGATAACCGTGAATCGTGTCCGCACCGAAGATGAGCGGCACGCCCAGGCGGGTGTCTTCGACCGCGGCGTGTTGGAGGCGATTGCGCTGTTCGGTGGCGATCTCGGGCGGTGCGCTTAAAATGAATGAGCCCAAGCGGCCGGCGCGGACATCGGCAATGGCGTTATCCGCTTGCTCGACGGTGTGCACGACGCCTTGGGAGAGCTGGCCGATTTTCTCATCGAGCGTCATGCGCCCGAGCAGGGATTCAACGCGGTCGGTCAGAGTCGGAGTCGGGGTTTTGGCGTGCATGGATACGGAAAGAAGTAGAATGACGAACGGGAAACGCATGGGGCGTGCGTTCACGATGGAGTGAAACGGACGAGGAGGGCAAACGCACTTTGGGCGGCTCGACGGGCTTGTCAGCGGGAGGGAGTCGCGCCCTTGTGGGGGCGCATGTCGTCAACGCCCGCCGTTTCTGCTCCCCTTGCTCCACTCACCGGATTTCCGGATGCGGATGCCGTGCTTGATCGCTTTCTCGCCGCGTCCAAGGAGCGGGGGCTTGAGCTCTACGCCGAACAGGAAGAGGCGATCCTGGAGCTGTTCGGGGGGCGCAACGTGATCCTCAACACGCCCACCGGTTCGGGGAAGTCGCTGGTCGCGGCTGCGTTTCATTTCAAGGCGATCTGCGCCGGCCAACGGTCGGTTTACACGTGTCCGATCAAGGCGTTGGTGAATGAAAAGTTTCTGTCCCTCTGTCGCGAGTTCGGTCCCGACCACGTCGGTATGATGACGGGCGACGCCAGCGTGAATCCCGACGCTGCCATCCTGTGTTGCACGGCGGAGATCCTGGCCAATCTCGCGCTCGCGGGCGGCGAGCGAGCCACCGCAATCAAGGTCGTCATCATGGACGAGTTTCATTACTACTCCGATGCCGAGCGCGGTTATGCGTGGCAGGTGCCGCTGCTCATGATGCCGTGGACGCGGTTTTTGCTGATGTCGGCCACGCTGGGATCGACGGAATTTTTCGAAAAGGAACTCACACGCGTTACTCGCGCCCCCACCGTGACCGTGCGCAGCGATCGGCGGCCGGTGCCGCTGGAGTTCGAGTATTCCGAGACGCCGCTGGTCGAGCGGTTGGCGACGGCGCTGGAGGACAAGCGCGCGCCGATCTACCTCGTGCATTTCACGCAGCGCGCGGCCTCGGAGGCGGCCCAGAGTCTGATGAGTCTCAACGTGTGCTCGAAGGACGAGAAGGCGGCCATCGCGAAGGAGCTTGAGGGCGTGCGGTTCACGAGTCCGTATGGCAAAGAAGTGAAGCGTTGGTTGCGCCATGGCGTGGGCGTGCACCACGCGGGACTGCTGCCGAAGTATCGCATCCTTGTGGAGCAACTCGCGCAGAAGGGATTGCTCAAATTGATCTGCGGCACGGATACGCTTGGCGTCGGCATCAACGTGCCGATCCGCACGGTCGTGTTCACGCAGCTTTGGAAATACGACGGCAAGAAAGCCGCGATCCTGAGCGTCCGCGATTTCCGGCAGGTCGCCGGACGTGCGGGTCGGCGTGGCTTTGACACGGTCGGCTACGTCGTGGTCCAGGCGCCGGAGCACGTCATCGAAAACAAACGCGCCGAGGAGAAAGCCGCGAAGGATCCGAAGAAAAAGAAGGCGGCCAAACGCAGTGCGCCCGAGGGCGAGGTGGGTTGGGACGCGAAGACATTTGAGAAATTGATGGTCGCTCCGTCGGAGCCGCTGGTGTCCCGGTTCGACGTGTCGCATGGCATGTTGTTGCAGGTGCTCGGTCGCGACGAGGACGGCTGCAAGGTGATGCGGCGGCTCATCGCGGATTGCCATGAGACGCCTCACAAAAAACGCGGGTTGCGGAAGCGGGCGTTTCAGTTGTTTCGCGCGTTGTTGGAGCGGAAAATCGTCTCATGGATTCCACCCGAGCCGTCGGGGCGCAAGCTGCGCGTCAACGTGGAGCTGCAGGACGATTTTTCGCTGCATCAGGCGTTGTCACTCTACCTGCTCGACACGGTCAAACTTTTGGACCGGGCCTCGCCGGATTATCCGTATGACGTGCTCACGCTGTGTGAGGCGATCGTCGAGGATCCGGATCAGATTTTGCGACAACAGATCAGCCGATTGAAGGGCGATGCTGTTGAGCAGATGAAGGCCGAAGGCGTGCCCTACGAGGAGCGCATGGAAAAGCTGGAGGAGATCGAACACCCGAAGCCGTTGCGCGAATTTTTATACGACACGTTTAACGCGTTTGCGGCGGTGCACCCCTGGGTCGGGCAGGAAAACGTGCGCCCAAAGTCGATCGCACGGGAGATGTATGAGCGGTATATGTCGTTCGCCGATTACATCCGAGACTACGGTTTGCAGCGTGGCGAGGGTCTGCTGCTGCGGCATCTGTCGCAGGTGTGGAAAGTGCTTTCACAGACGGTGCCGGACTCGGCGAAGACCGAGGAGGTCGTCGAGATGGAAACGTATTTCCGCGAACTGATCCGTGGCATCGATTCGAGTCTGCTGGAGGAGTGGGAGCGGCTGCGGAATCCCGACTACGTGGTCGAAGAGTTGGAGGGGAAACCGGCGCGACCGACATCCTTCGACATCACGCGCGATGCGGTGGCTTTCCGTCGGTTGGTGCGCACGGCGATTTTTGGGTTCATGCAGGAAGTCATGGCGCGCGATTGGGAAAGTGCGGTGTCACGACTCGCGACGGGCGAGGCGGTTTCGGCTGGAGAAAACGAGTTGATGTCGCCCGATGCCAAGCGAATCGAAAAAACGTTCAGTGCCTACTTCGATGCTCGCGGGCGTTTCCGCTTGGACCCCGAGGGACGCGCGGGAAAACACACGTATTTTGGTGAGGACGCGGGCGGGTGGACAGTGGCGCAGGTCTTGGTCGATGGTGAAGAACGCAACGATTGGGAGGCGCGTTTTACCGTGTCGCTGACCGAGTCGCGTGTGCAAGGCCGTGCGGTGGTGCGGTTCGAGGACGCCGGTCCGGTGGCTGGAGGCGTGTAGGTGGTCTGGAACTCATGTCCCGTAGAGGCGGTCGCCAAAATCACCCAGTCCGGGGAGGATGTATTTTTTCTCGTTAAGCTCGCGATCCATTGCGGCCGTGAAGATGGCGATGTTGGGATAGGCCGTCTCGACGGCTTTCACCCCTTCGGGTGCGGCCACGATGCACACGAGGCTGATCTCGGTCGCGCCGGCGGCGTGCACTGTGTTCAACGCGTGGATCGCCGATCCGCCGGTGGCAAGCATGGGATCGACGATGAGCACTCTCTTACCTTTCAGTGGCGGCAGTTTTTGATAATAGCTGCGAGCGACTGCGGTGGTGTGATCGCGTTCAAGTCCGACGTAACCGACGCTCACATCGGGAAACAAATCCGTGAAAGGCTGTAACATGCCGAGTCCTGCGCGGAGAATCGGGATGACTGCGAGGGGCTGGGCGAGGACGCGGCCCGTGTGCTTTTCCATCGGCGTGTTGATAACGCGGTCCTCGGTCGCGAGATCACGCGTGGCTTCGAGCGCGAGCAGCAGGCCGACCCGATACGCGAGCGTGCGAAACGTCGCCGGCTCCGTCGTCTCGTCGCGCAACCTTGTGAGGAGATGATCGCCGAGCGGATGATTGAGGACGTGGAGCATGGGAAACGGACCTGACCTAGAGCAGATCGTGCTCCACCTTTCGCTCGAGGATGCCTTCGAACTTGCGACGCAGGTCCTTCGGTTTGCCTTTGAAATTCGGCATGAGGGCGAGCCACTGATAAACTTCCTCGCGCAGATATTTGGGCATGACCGGCTCGGTGACGACGACTCGGTCGAGGGCGCGCACACAGGCGGCGGCGATCTGCTCACACATGGCTTGGGCGTCGGCGGAACTATGCTGGCCGGCGAGACGGACGATGTCGTCCAGTTTGCCGCGACGGGTCGAGGATCGCAGGCGATTTTGCAGAGCAGCCTTGTAAAGCCCCATGCTGTCAAGGACCACGTTGGCCGTTCGCGGATAGAAACTCGTCATCAAGTTCCAAGGGTCGGTATCCTGGTCCCCGCCTTGGCGGAAATCGCTGCGAAGGATTACCGAGGGAATGTCGGCGAACTTGGCGAACATGAACTCGACCACCGTGCCCGAATCGAGCTCGGTGCCGTCATAGTTGAAGAGGCCGAGATCGCACGCGAGCAGGGCTTGAATATCGGCGTCGCGGATACTGTGCGGGAGCGTGCGGCGCTGCTCGATATTTTGGGGGAGCACGCACAAATATTTTCCGTGGGATTTCTCGTAGATGGCCTCTGCGAGGTAGGAGTTGCCGACCAAGTGCTTTAGGCTGAAAAGCTCGCTCGCGAAATAAACCGTGTAGCTCTTTTTCTTGGGTCTTACGCCTTTGGCCATGAGCTTGGAAGCAAGCCGGACACGGCATGTGCGCACAATGTTTTTCACCCCAGCCAACCCGAGATCCCGTCTGAGATCCCGGGCGTTGGATATCTGGCATCAATATCTTTCATAAGTTATTGAAAGCTTGTGTATATCGTTATTGACCTACCTGGGATGGGGAGGCTTTGTCGCAAACCACATGAGAGGTGGACCCTCTTGTGCCCACGACTTAAATGCGCTCATTTTATTTTATACTTATTCTGGTGATTGCAGCCTTCATGTTTACGGGGCTTTATTATGTTCGGATGGAGATGAGCAATCCCGAGCATCTTGGACGTATTGAACGTGCCGAGAAAGACTTGGACACTCGACCGCGCGATGAAAGGAGGATGATTGTGGTTCCCCCAGGCAATGTGATCACGATTCAGCCACAACCCGAACCCGAACCCGAACCCGAACCCGAACCCGCACCCAAACCCGCACAAGAATCCACACCCAAGGTGGATATGACGTATCGGTTGATTGACCGGGTCTACAAAGAGCCTACGCAGGTCAAGGCGCCGAATTTGGATTTCTTTAACAGGGAAATTTATACGACGATCCCGGGCAG